>Ga0123342_1000614_pt1 | contig 57043 bp, 33 predicted proteins | sample Turbeawhitnodule_FD_89960 | JGI IMG/M metagenome (GOLD analysis project Ga0123342, IMG submission 89960) | Root nodule microbial communities of legume samples collected from Mexico - Turtle bean Mexico white nodule | ecosystem: Host-associated > Plants > Roots > Nodule | place: Mexico: Nepantla... | reverse complement strand
GCACAAACCAAGGCAGAATCACATTCAAGCCAGACATTAGTAAGTCCCATTTTTTGAGTTTCCTCCATAGCATGTATAACTCCATAAAACTCAGCAACCAAAGCAGTTTGAACTTCAAGAAACACTGAAAAACTATGTTACTGACTTTAATTTTTTAATACTAAAAAAAATGTTCATATATTTTAAATGGATCAAATCGGGATAATTGCTTTATCTACTGTGTATAAAAAGTAATAGATTCTTGAGAAGATTGCTTTCAACGTTTTTATTGAATTTTTTTTCTACAACTTATATTTTTTTTTTTTACAAAACTTAAGTTGTATATTAATTTCAAAAGTGAATGTATTTTCAAATCCAATTTTTATATACCTTTTTAAAAATGAAAAAAGACCTTGTAAATTATTCAATGGCATATCCAATGCACTTATTTTTTCATTGCAAACTTTTACTATATTATCCGCAGGTAATATATCATGACAAATAATTATTTCTAACTAAAATTCAAAATTTCAAACTTGAAAAGTTGTTAAACATCCAACTTTATTTCTTATTTAGGATTATCACTAATTTCAATCAATTTTAATAAAACATTTCTTATTCGTGAAATATGAAATTTGATCACTTTCATACTGTCCATAAAAGTATATTTAACTTTTTTTAAATATTGTAAATTATTTTTTTACCTTTAATATAAAATTAAAAGAATAATTAAGTCTATATTTTAATTCAAAAAATAAGAGTTTAGATCATTCTTGAGTGTTTAGGGGAGTTCGTGAGTTGAACTATTATAATGGGTTTGTGATTTATTCTTTTTTAAGAATAAAATGTATATCTAAAACGCTTAATTCCATAAATGATAAATTTTCTTGGTATAACATTCCTAAAGTATCATATTTTTTTATTTATTTGTATGTAAATTTTTTTTGTATTTTATTATATTTATTAATTACTTTATTAGTTAATTTTATCAAAACTTTTGATCTAATGAACTAGTTCATAAAGTTAGAAGTTATAAATTGTAAGATAATAGCTTATCTAGAGCTACAAACTAATTGTTTTACCAAACATATTCATAGTCAAAATTTAACTACTTTTTACACTCTTTAATGTTAAAACATTAATATTATCATTTAAATGACACGATATTTTGAATTATGAACTAAAATGTATAACTAATTTGCTTGTTCTTGAAATTTGAAGCATGTAATTCGTAAAGACAGCATGAAACCCGATTTTGATGACTAAATTTTCGTTGGAAAGAAACCAAATCATGAATGAGAAGTATATTTCTTCCTGTTACATATATAGATAAAAAAAAATTTTACACTACAAGAAAATCATTAAATACAAATTAATTTTAAAATTAAAAAATAATTAGTTATTATATTGATAAAATTAAATATTATTTTAAAAATTAAAAAAATTAGTAGTATCTAAATTAATTTTTATTATTAATAAATAATTTTTAAATTGGTATGATACCAAATTTGTAGATACCAACTTTAAAATCTAAAACTTAGGTAACTAATTAAATATCAATTTAAAACTATTTATCAATAATAGAAAATACTAATAATTTTTTTAGTATCTAATATAGTATTTAATTTAATTATTAAAAAAATTAATAGTTTTTTTCTTTAAAATTAATTTTTATTGTATGATTTTATTCGTATTCTTTCCTAATATTTGTTAGCTAAGCTTTTCTGAATTCAAGTTTTCACAACTTTTCTGCACATGCCTAACCTTCATTTAATGTTAAGAAATTGTAAAACCCACATCCTATTTAGAACTACTTCTTCATAATTTTGTTAAAACTTAGACATAAAATGAATTAATTTTTTCCCTAATTATCATCAGTTTATTAACTTCAACTTTTATAAAAACTTTCAGAGTTAGATACATATTTTTAGTACTTTTTTTTTTCCATAACATGGGTATCATGCAAGTATTATTCGAAGATCCAAATAAATATAAATTTGTTGATAAAAATAAAAAATTTAACATAATTATTATCTAGTTTTTAAGGAACAAACAATTAGCAATCTTTATAGAATGAGTGACAGAAGAGTAAATAGAGGCTACCATGTCTCATCATTTGCCATCTCAACAAATAGGTTTGTTGACTAAATCCAACTTGGTTTGTGTTCTTCACTAATTTCTCTGGATGAACTACAAGTTAGGGACAGTGGAAGATGCAAAATTAAGCTACAAACAAACCCCACATTCATTTTCTTTCTACCATTTTTTTTTTTCCTTTTGTTTTCTTAACATCTTATATAATAAATTTACACATTCTTCCAGTCTTCTCAACAAGAGATTCACCCTCCTTTTCTTTTCTTTTCTTTTCATTTGTTGCTTTAGTCTTCACTTCTAAACCTTGTCATCTATGGATTATTTAAATAGGGTACAATAATAGTTCCCCAGTTATATATATATGAGCAAGTTTGCATTCCAAGAACAGCATATTTCACTTAAAACTTTGAGGTGTGTTCTTTTGTTCCCTTTCTCATATTTCCCTTTTTCAATTTTTCATACAAATTGCTTCTGCACTTTCCTTGTTAATGTAATTACTATATTAAATCAGCATATCACAGTAGTTTGTGTGTAATATAGAACACTTAACCTTCACCCTTCCCAGATTTTTTTTAACAAAGAAACATATATAAATTAAAGCTGTTCAAAGAAATAACTAAAAGAAGAACCACTTAAATATCTTTAATCTTACACTCCTCTATTCTGTTTTAATCTCATATGTTCTTTCCAGTTTTTTTCTTCTCTGGCTTTCAGATTTTTCCATGTATTCTTTTGGGTTAATAGTAAATAAACAGTGGTTGCCAATATTCCTTGTTTGATGATCATTATATTCATTTTAACACTGTTTTTTCCAGTTTTTTAAAAATATATTTGATTTTGTTTCTGTTACTAAACAAGAACATTCATCTTCAACCTTAATTACAATATTGCAATAGGGATTTTTTTTTTTAAATTTGGTTTACTATTAGTGAAAACATTATACATTATCAATTAACAAATAAGAAAGCATAGCATCACTATGCTAGGTGTTTCACTTGCATTAAACTCTTTGTAGTTTCTTATATAAGCAGCATATCTTAGTGTAAAGATTCATTACTTAGCAGTAATATCAAAATTAATTTCTAATACCCACACATACATATTCATCCTTCTTTAATTAACTAAATATCATAAATGCATCTTCATCTTTTCAAGTAGGGCAGAATCACTGTTCATCTTCCACCTTTTGGCTGTTGGCTTAGTGTCTAGTTGTTTTCTTGGTTTAAAATCATCTCATTCAGTTTAGCTTTCACTCATTAGTTACATTCCTCTTAAACCTTGATTACTACAGTTGCAATAAATAGCAGTTTTAAAATTTGATTTGCTGCCAGTATGGTCAGATCAATGTATTAAATAGAGCTTTTCACTTCCTTTAAACTTTTAATAGTTTCTAAGTAGATGATGCAACATAGTTCATTCAATAAGTTAACTTCTTAAATGAATTTTAATATATTAAACTATATCTATTCTTGATCCTTATACACTAGAATTATCAAATGAGCTTTTACAGCTATGACTTGTATATCAAAACTAGATTCTAATATACAATAGTGAAGGTAGTTTGGTAGAAGAATGCTGCTACTAAATTTCACAATTCATATTCCCCCTGTTAACATGATAATGGATAGTGCCTAACACATTCAATTGTTATTGTTGTTGCAGCTTCATGTATCACAAACAATTGTGATCAACATAACTCATATTACTTGTTTAAAATTTTCTGGGTGGTGAAAAGGTAGAAGGGAAAATGGGGAAGGATGGATCACCAAAACATCATAGTCCGTTTGATTCAAAGAGAAACCGTCTGACATGGATTTTAGGGGTTAGTGGGCTATGCATTTTATCATACATAATGGGTGCATGGAGGAACACTCCATCACCCAATAGCCAATCTGAGATCTACTCCAAAGTAGACTGTAATGTTGCGTCAAATTCACCAGGCATGGCATCTTCAGCAGTTCAATCATCAACAAACTTAGACTTTGCAAGTCACCATCAAATTGATATCAATAATTCTGGAGGGACACAAGAGTTTCCACCATGTAACATATCCCTCAGTGAATACACTCCATGCCAAGATCGAGATAGGGGTCGCAGATATGACCGTAACATGTTGAAGTATAGGGAGAGGCATTGCCCCAGCAAGGAGGAACAACTATATTGCCTTATACCTGCTCCACCAAAATATAAGCCACCTTTCAAATGGCCTCAAAGCAGAGACTATGCTTGGTATAACAATATTCCACACAAAGAGCTTAGCATTGAGAAAGCCATTCAAAACTGGATTCAAGTTGAAGGTGACAGATTCAGATTCCCTGGAGGAGGTACCATGTTTCCACGTGGAGCTGATGCATACATTGATGACATCAATGAGCTTATTCCCCTCACTACTGGTACTATCAGAACTGCAATTGATACTGGGTGTGGTGTAAGTTGCTCTATCTTAATCCTAAACCTCACAACTAAAACAAATCTATCTTCACGTATGTTTATGACTCTATTTATTTCTTTAGTCCAATTTCTATTTAAGGTGACTAATAGATAAAGTTAACAAATTTATTATCATCATATCAATATCTGATTCGATAATACTGTAAAAATCTGTACTCTATGTATGCTATTTACTTTTGTTTATTGAAGTGCATTTGTTGTAACCTAGTGTTTGCATCTTTGGGTAGTTGATTTTAATAGATGTTTACCAAATTCAACTTAAACCTTAAGATGTGTTGCTTATACTTAATTCATTCTTTCACATGTAATTGTAAAGGTTGCAAGTTGGGGTGCTTACCTTTTGAAAAGGGACATCATAGCTATGTCCTTTGCACCAAGAGATACACATGAAGCTCAGGTCCAGTTTGCATTGGAAAGAGGAGTTCCAGCAATGATAGGTGTCATGGCTTCACAGAGGACTCCTTACCCAGCAAGGGCGTTTGATATGGCTCATTGTTCTCGCTGCTTGATCCCTTGGGAGAAAAATGGTATTCACAAACACTTCTCATATTATGATGGCCGTTTCAATAAAATGGGACCATTTTTTTGCTTGAATTCATAGATTGTAACTCTTTGGTTTTGTTCCTAAAAAGGGGTTGTGTTTAATTTGAAGTAAAAAAAGAAAAATTGGAACTTTAGTGGTCATAAAGTGTGTAATTTCCATTGACAGATGGTTTGTACTTGATCGAAGTGGATAGAATTCTGAGGCCTGGTGGGTATTGGATTCTCTCTGGTCCACCTATTAGATGGAAGACCTACTGGAGGGGATGGGAGAGGACCCAAGAGGATTTGAAGCAAGAACAAGACAATATTGAGGATATGGCCAAACGCGTATGTTGGACCAAAGTGATTGAGAAGGGTGACTTATCCATTTGGCAAAAGCCAAAAAACCACGTCGGATGTGCACAAACTAAACAGATTTATAAAACACCACACATATGCCAATCCGACAATGCTGACAGGGCTTGGTAATTCTCTAGATAATTTCTATTACAACTATAATACAGTTCCACAACTACTTTTGGTGGTGTGTTAAAATCAACATCTCATCTTGGTACATTCTTTTACTAACTGTGTTAAATATGCTAGGAGTAGTTTAATGCTCTAGTTTGTGTACATGGAAAAACACATTTATGATAAGTTGATCTTAAAAATGCTACTTTAACAATTGGAATAGACAACAATTTATAACTATGATTGGTTAATGTAATTTCAAAATTGTTTCATTTCATCTGGTGCAGGTTGTTAACATATCAGCACTCATCACTTAAATAGATTTGTGTTCTTTGAGATATCTAAGTACATTGTTTTCGTGTTGATAACCAAATAACTATTATCAAGACCAAAAATGTTGATTTTGGTAAATGGTGTTATGATTACTGCATCTGAGATTGGTAGGATCGCTTTATTATATGATTAAAATCTGGGTTGTTCATGCTATTATGTTTGTTTAATTGCATTGAAAAGGTATCAAGAATTGGAAAAGTGCATAACTCCTTTGCCAGAAGTTAGAAGCCCAGAGCAAGTAGCTGGGGGGGCAGTAGAAAAATGGCCTCAACGTGCATTTGCCGTCCCTCCTAGAATTAGTAGTGGTTCAATACCAAACGTCAATGAGGAGAAATTTCAAAAGGACAACGAAATATGGAAGGAGAGAATTGTTCATTACAAGCACCTGGTTCCTCTTACCCAAGGGAAATATAGAAACGTGATGGACATGAATGCTTATCTTGGTGGGTTTGCAGCAGCCTTAACGAAATATCCAGTGTGGGTTATGAATGTTGTTCCCTCAAATTCAAACCATGACACACTGGGTGCAATTTTTGAACGAGGTTTTATTGGAACTTACCAAGATTGGTGTGAAGCTTTCTCAACTTATCCAAGAACATATGATCTCATCCATGCTGCTAATGTATTTAGCATATATCAGGACAGGTGGGTAAAGATTTCCACATTATCTAATGAACTCTCTGGCTTATGTTATTTCTCTCCATGTTATGATGTGGTTTTGATTGGATTAATTATTGTGTGTGAAGGTGCAACATTACTCTTATACTACTGGAGATGGATAGAATTTTGAGGCCAGAAGGTACTGCTATATTCAGAGATACAGTGGAGCTTCTGGTGAAGATTAAAAGCATTACTGATGCAATGAGATGGAAAAGCAGTATCATGGATCATGAAAGTGGACCCTTCAACCCTGAAAAGATTCTTGTTGCTGAAAAAACTTACTGGACTGCCGAAGTTAAAGAGAAAACAATCTAACAGATAGGGTTATTTTTAAAATTCTGTGTTCTTGTACCTTTTTGTTTCACTTCTTAGAAATTTAATTGTAATTAGATGCTTGCATTTTTGTCTTATTCCCTTGTTTAAATTACTTTATTAGAACATCCCAAAATCATTATCTTATTTCATTGTCGATTTATCTTTTTTAAGGATAAGGTTTACACTTTTCATTGATCATTGCCAAAAGCCTAATGTTGGTGTTATCACTCACATAAGAAAATACAATAACTTCTAACACTAAATTAGGCTTATTCATTCACTTTTGTGAACGATAAAAGTCAAATATAAAAATGCATTGTTGAAATTAAATTAGAATGGAAAATTGTTATTTGTACATCCTTTAATCTTTCTATACCCTTGAAACATTTACTAAAATAATAATACTTTTATTTTATTTCAAACTATTTTTATATTTTAAAATAAAAAAATACCATAAAATAACATGTGTCATGCCAATGGTGTTTGGCGAGTGTTTAATAAAAAAATAGAGTATTTATATCAAGTAGCTTTAGATTTGGGGTTTTATCATATACTTAAGTATTCCATTACCGATATATCAAGGTTACAAAAAAATTACACGCATAAGAAAGCTGAGGTTCACCAAGGTAAATGCATAAAAAAGGGACAAATTCTAGTGGATGGTGATAGAATGCAACGCCACATAAAAAACCTTGTGAGAAGAAGTATTTTCCTTCCCCTACCTCTTTTCTACCTTTTAACCTTTAACTAAAAAAAATTCTCACAAGATTGGTGTGGCATTAGTTAATTTATTAACGCAGGAGAAAATCTTTCTTAGCAAATAATAACGTTGATAGTTTAGAATATATGCAATTTCCATGCAAAGTTGAAGTTTCTAATTGGACTACACATTAATATTCTGCATCAGAAAAAGAAACTTCAAGAAATACTCTGTTTGGACGGAAAGAGGAGGGTGATGCAAAAATATATTTAGATATACAAAGAAAGAGTAATATCATTGAATGAAGAGTGTGAGAACATGATAGAATGAAAAGTAGATATTATTGGATGATGAATGTGAGAATGAAGAGTAGGGATACAAAAAGGTAGAGGTATTATTATTGAAGGATGCTCGTGAAAGGAATAAGCAGCAACATTGGATGTTCAAGGACCTACTGCAACAGACGATGTTATAGAGTTTAGAAGTTATTACTTGTCAGTCACATAAAATGTGAACATGCGAAATATCACTCCATTATTAAAAGTAAACTAAAGTTCAATTTAAGGACGAGCATAGACTGATAACAGGGAAACATTTAAAAAAATAACATTTGCCAATGGCAATGAGATCCACCTGCACAGAAAATATAAAACGTTACACGTTAGTTAGCTTTCAACACAGCTAACATTTTAACCAAATCTCATAATGATTCAATTGCCACCTTTGAACCTAACAAAATCGAGCATAGAAAAAATTTGTCGATAGGAAGAAAAAGATAACTCAGATTTGTTTTACTGGTTGAATTTGAGCCCTGCTTCCAACGAAAAGCGGCAAGTATGTCAGTAGCCAGGGTATGGTGAAAGCGACATACACAGAAAAAGTTTTCGCCCATGATCTCATTGCCTTCTGAACTCAAGCTATACATAACTGTAAAACATGCATGTATTACATACACCGTCTCCTCTTTACTAATTCAGAACAGATATTCAGTAATAAGAAACCGAATAAGCAAAAGGTCTCCAGATAACATTTTCATTTTTTTTCTTCAGAAGAAATAAATAAAACACACAAATACACAAAGCTATTATATAGTCACCCTTCACTACCAGAGTTTCATCTTGCCCCCAAATTTTCCAGTCTATGTTTATGTGACTTTTGCATTTGCATTCGCAGGATCAGTCAGCAGTCATTGGTTGAGTCATGCAACACCTGAACCGGGCCTTCCGAACTGTTGTCAAGATCTCAGTCTCCGCATTCTCGAGCATTCCAACAACTTCAGCAAATGGTGGCCTCACATCAGGGTTGGGATCCCAGCATCTTGTCATGATGTCACGGAGAACAGGTAGGCAATCATTGGGTATGATGGGGCGAACATTTTTGTTGACAACTGCAAATGCTGCCTGCACTGCTGTCATGTTCTGAAATGGAAGCATACCGGTGATAAGTTCCCATAGAACAATTCCGAAGCTATATACATCCACCTTTTGTGTGTAAGGCCTGTGCTGGATCATCTCCCTGCAGTTCATCAGCGAACAATACATCTCTAAATAATACACCAAATTAAGTTTTAAACAAGCAAATAAAACATTTAAAACTAATTATGAATTTCTACACTTCAAACATGTTAAGATAACTGGATTTTGGTAATAGCAGAAACATGAAAACATGCAGACTCTGAATCCGACTTGATTAAGTAATATTATGTGTGATGAATGGAGCTGTCCATACACACTATAATTAGCGGTACAAAATTGCATAAATTTTCCACATACTATTATGATTACCAGCTAGTTCTAGAAAGCTAACAACATACCTCATTCAGGAGAAAGAATAGTCTTAGAAAGAAATGAGAAACACAAAGAAAGAAAACGGTAAATATCATTAATCATTATGAGAAAGTAATTTAAAAAAACAACTAAATGGCAATCCAAATCATCTGAATATCTAACAGCTAATGCTCAATTACAAATGATACACATCTGAATCCCTCCTTTACCCTTACATGCACCCCAAGCAAACAAATCAATGTCCTGCCTTAAACACTCTCCTTTACCCATAGTACTATCCTTCCGAGTACCAAATTAGTCCCTCAAAGACTTAGTATATCACCAAATTAATACCTCGGTGATCTAAAATGGAGTGAAGAAATAACTAAAAGAATATCTGGGAAACTAATATGGTAACAAATTAAATCTTTCATAGACTAATTTGCTGACAAAATCTTTTTGGAGGGCTAAAATGATGATAAGAAATTTTGAAGGATCAAATTGAAAGCCTACACTGTTAATAAAATGAGTTTAATTTTGAAGCATTTGTAAATCTGTCAACAAATTAAACCCCACATGTGACTTTTAAAGTGGCTAGTACAAAAATCAACCATATATTTTAAGTCATGATTAGTTGAAAATGTAAATATTATTACACTACCAATGTATTTCAAACAAGTTAACAAAATATTTCTATGTTTAGACGAATAAAACTGAACATCATCATAATAGATACATGCACTGTTTCACAAGTAATGACGTGAGCTTCTTCAAGCCATTTAACAGTTTCAATGATATCTTTTATGCACCAAAATAATGTTAGAAATGCATAAAAAAATATTTTAAAAGTATTTGAAAAGAAAAACCCAAACATTTACAAGGGTCAGCATGACTCCTTATTTGCATAGACGAGATGCTCGTCAAGACACCTAGAGAATTACAGCAATAAACACAAGCTTTTTTATCCTGTGTTGAGTCAGCCACAAGAAACAATCATCTTAACCATTTATATTCCTCCATATACATTCCATGTTACCATTTCTGTAAGAAGACTAAATCATACTGCCCAATACAGTTAAATTAACTAATCAAACAGTGTAGCAGTTCAAATAAAGACATTGGAGACATGTCAATAAATATTACCAAAAAAGTAATTAATGGGATCTATTTCAAGGCAAAGAGCATGGAAAGTGGTTAAAAGAACTCAACAAATTAAATGTCCAATAGAAACATAACTCACTCATCATGCAATCACTGTGACCCAGCAATACATGACCACCTGCGTCATGATATGCATAAGATAATGCAGGAACGTAATACGATATGCCCATAATCAAACAGTTTCAAACTTCATAACACTACTAAAATATTGCTAAACTGTTAAGCTTCAACCTAATATACTAAGACAAGAAACCAACACATAAAGCTTATAGTGCGGTCTAGGGAAGGTCAAATGTATACAAGGTATATGGGCAAATATAGGTCAGCCCAGCTGGATCACCCAGAGATGGGCTAGTAAAAGGAGAGGCCTATGGCTTATTTCTTGAACCAAAATCTCTTCTTCACTCGAACTAAACATAAAGAATATGAAAGTTATCTAAAGATTACACCATCCTGTCTACCTCATTGCATACAAGCCAGGCAACTAGATGCAAGAGTAATCATAAACAGCTGTCAACCCCCTATCAGTTAAGTATACGTATCAGTATTTATAGGGTATATATATGCATACCCAATATTCACCTATGGACTAAGTATATAGGTTTGATGCAAAATGAAATGCATACTGCAACTTCACTTCTTCCCAACTTTCCCTTTCTCTAAATACTTCTGCCCACTTTGAGTAAGAACTAATGAACATTTTAGTTTTTTTTTTTTTTTTTTGATGTCATTATCCACATAGTCACCAAATCACACCATTATCAAAATAATACACACATAAAAGACCAGAACATACAACTACTCTCACTTCCCCAAGCCAAATACAAGAAACAAAATTCACTCTGCCCAAAATGCCCTACAGAATACTAAAAGTGACAAAAAACAACTTGGCCTCATCACCCTGGCGTAGCACCTTACCCTAAACCACAACAAGATCACTAAATGAAAAGCAAGCAGCGGCAAATTTGATTCATTTAACTTCTGGCTGGCAAGGGGTAGTAACTAGAAAGACTTTTCTATTAAGACAAACACATGAATATTGGATTTGTCTAATGGATTACCAATGGATTTTAAGCATTGTTCTAGGGTATCGAAAACTAGGTCAATGAACCCCTGTGCAGGATTGCCGACTCTGCCACCAAAATATTTACACCATGGTTAGTAGCTGCTAGCCAACAGAGTGTATGCATCAACACAAATAAATCAAGCCACAGGGATTTGAAAACTTAATAAAAGAAAAAAATATCCTGTGATTCACAAATTCATCCAGCCAAAATTTTCTGATGTCAGACTAAAAGATTGACCATTAATTCAGTACAGATGCAAAACACATCTATCGTCTCCCAAGTAAGGATTTGGGCAGGCTGGTGTACACAAATAAAACAGACAACAGATGATAGAAAAAATTGATAGCACTATTGTTAAAAAGAACTTCTAAGGCCATGAGTGTGTACAAGTCATAAGAAAAAAAGGAAAAAGTTTAAAAAGAATATAAACAAGTAGGATCCAAAAACAAGAGCTAATTTTTAAAACTTCCAATCATGGCAACTTTCAAAATATAGCATTATCATTAAATCTTGCTTCTAATATAAATGCCGACAACACTCAAGCTTCACTTTGATAACCTGACTGCAATTATCTTTCTGTAGGGTTAGTCTAATATATTGTAGACATGCCCTTACCATTTCGGTCAAAACAAAAGAGACAGAAGGAGATTTCCTTCCATTTCTTGATGCATGAAAGAGTATAATAAGAAGACTGAGTGAAAACGTGATTAAACAAAATGTATATCATAAGTAAATTATATTGAAAAATATTATAGCTAAAACTAAAAATTATAAAATAGTACAACATGGTTTACCAGAGCCATGCAATATTAAAGCCAGAAGCAAACAAAAAAAGTTGCACAGTAAAAGCATATATCTCATAAGGAAGTTGCATAATTACTATTTCAGCTGTATATGCCATTTCTGTTCAGGATCACAATTCACAAACAACTGATTAGGAACAAAGAAAACAGGATATAAAAAATGAGCAATAGTTTGTTAGCAGCATTTAAAATATAAGCAATATTCCCTTCAATATCTATAAAAAGTTTATAATAGAGAAGCTGTCCAAAATAATTCGAGAAACACAAAAGCAAAAAGTATATTAATATTAAAAGAAGAGCAGTAAATGATCTTACGGAGCCATCCAACGGTATGTTCCAGTCTCAGGTGTCATTCCTTCAGTTTGCACCTCAATTCGAGCAACTCCAAAGTCAGCAATTTTAATTGACTTGTCACCAAAAATCAAAAGATTATCAGATTTCAAGTCCCTGTGGATCAATCCGAGGCCATGAACATAAGCCATCCCCCTTGCAACATCCAAAGCTTGCTTGACAGCCAATTTGAGAGGGACTGATCGCTTTTGACGCTTCATTAAAAATTGTCGAACTGAACCACCTTTGGCATACTCGGTTACAATGCACCACACCATTGGCTTGCGGCATGCGCCAATGAAACGAACTATGTTAGGATGCTTTAGTGTAGCCAACATCATGACCTCCTGCTGGAATTGTTGTTCCATCAATTGAGCCTTTGCTGGATCATTTTCGGGCCTCTCCAATATTTTGATAGCAACATCTTCACCATTGTAAGTACCTCTGTAGAGTTTCCCAAAAGCTCCCTGCGCAAAAGGCTCACCCATATTGAGTTTCCTCAAATCAATTGTCCACTCATCAAAATTGTCAAGCCCTTCAGTAGGAGAACTGTTGTCCATTAGAGCTTGAGCTAAAGCATCATCACTCAAAGCATGGGTAACTCTTCCTCGACGATTGGCACTATGTGCAACAGAGTAGTTGTCATTGGCACGCCTCCGCAACCCTTGGTGGTCCAACATGCGAGTATGGGAATCATTGGACCCAACACTGCTATTATCAATAGACATTGCAACAGATCCTCCGCCGTTACTTGTCTGTAGGCTCCCAACACTGTCAATTGACATATTGGTACCCTCCCCAAGCTTATGGTAGAAGCCTTGAGAGAAATCATAGTAGTTGTTATTATTTTTGTTGAGATCTATTATTCCCGGGAATTTCGCACCGCCTTCCAACATTTTTCACACAGAAGAGCAAAGCCTTCACACGTTATTATTTCTTCAGCATCAGAGATTGTAAATCAAACCACACCTGGAGAAACCCTAAAACCAAAACAAATTCAAATCGAAATTTAGCATTTCAACATAAAAATCTTAATAACAGCAACAATGACAACATCCATGAAAGCATTTGTCTCATTATCATTTACACATGCCAGTAGGGGGGAAAAACTAGTGCTATTCCAATTGCAAACAAGATTTATGAAATTGGTAAAAGCTGGTGTAGATAACATCACCAAATAAAAAACACCTCCAGTATCCAATACCATCAGAAAATACATTTTGCATAGTTATTTAAAATAAGAAAAACAATAAATAGCGCTCTTTCAAAACAGTTCCCAGAAGCAAACCATCAAGGTTAGATTTACAAGTCCATCCTTGTGCAAATCAAGGCATATCCAGTCTTCCACAGAACACAATCACTTTCTAAGATAACAATTAAAAAATTAACAACAATTAAATGAAATCCACCGATTAAAGGCCACAAAACTCCAGTAGCTACACATGCCTAGCACATCAAACACAGAGCAAGCAAAATTCAAATAGAATTTCTCAAAACAACACACAGAGAGACCAAAACACAGAGAAGACACAAACAAGTCAATAATTAAGAAAAATTACAAAAACTATATATAGAAAACTCTGAAGTCTCTTAAACCAGCTTTGTAGTCAAATCTCAGACAAATATTGACGAAGCCATCACTGATCTTACAGAAAAAAGAGCAAAAACAGTGAAAACATGAACAAACCCTAAAATCTGAAAAGGGCTTAGCAGCAAAAGGTTAAAAAGACGCGGAAACGCGTACCTCAAGGGAGAGGGCTCAAGTTAACTACCAGAGCTGTGGTAAGAGAGTATTTGAACAGGAGATGAAGAGATCGAAGAGAGAAAAACCAAACGAAATGGACAAGACTGAGTTCTTCCCGTACAAAGGAAGCCAGAGACCAGAGAAGGAGCGCAGAAGGAAATGAAATGGATGACTTTCTTTTGATTTTTCTATTTATTTATCAGGTTTTTATATGCCTAGTCTTTTTCCCCTTCCCTTCTAACATTCCAAGTCTTCACTGCTTCTTTTTCTTCACCCCTTTATTCTTTTTATTTATTAATATTGGATGCACATTTTCCTTTTTTACTTACTCAATTTTTACAATAATTAATATATATTGAAATAATTTTGAATGAATTAAAATTAAAAAAAATAAATAAAGTATAAAAAGTAGTGAAGATTATTTTATTTTATATATAAAATTTGATGTGAAAATGTGTAAGAATATATTTTATTTGTTGTCTTAAAATAAATAATAAGAAAAGAGTGAGAAAAAACCCTGTAAATTAATATTAATTTAAAAAATTAAAAAATAATTTTATCTTTTTAAATAATTTACTATTATATTGATAAAACGAGATATATATTAAATAAATGTATAATCAGAAAAAATATTGTGTACATTTATAATGGAAAATCTCTTACTATAGATTTACTTTTAACATTATTAAATATACTCTCTTGTATTTACCTCACCAAAACACACTTCTTCATCTCAGTATAGTTATCAAATTAAAATTTAATTTAATTTTTGAGGATTTTACTGTACTACATTATTTTTTAAAAATTTGTATAAAATAATATGACACAAATTTAAGATTACTTGTATTAAAAAATTATAAATTATAAAAAAAGCTATTTTAAAATAGAAAAAAAAAATATTAATTAAAATGTGAGTCTTGTACAACTCTTTAGCTAGAGTAAAAGTTGCGAAAAAAATTAACAAATTAAAACCCAAAAAAATAATTAAAATTTTATATATTAACTCAAAAATAATTTTATGAACAAAAATATTATTTTAATATGAATCTTGTCCATAAATTATTTAAATTTTAAACAAATTCACTTACAAATATAAATATTATTTTAAAACTAGTATGATGAATTACTAAAATTAAAGAAAACTGGTTACATATTAAAGAAAATTGCTAGTATATATAAGTATTTAAAATTATAAAAAAAATATTTGATTATAAATAACTTATGTGCAATGTATCATAAGTATTTCTTTAATTTTAAGCAAGTGAAAATTGCATCAAAATTATAATTTTATTTTTAACCACTATCTTTAAAAAGTATTTAATAAATTGTTGAGTTCCTGTACATTGAAAATGAGTTCTTATTGAAATTCCTACTTTCATACTTCTTTTGTAATATCTTACTTTTTAAATTATATTAATTTTGTTAATACCATTTGTCAGTATTTCATCAAAATAATTATATGTTGATTTAAAAGGAATAAATTATTATCATGAGTAAAATTAATATATTTATAAAATATTAATATTAAAATACTAAAAATTAAAAGTTACTAGACTTTTCTATATATAATTACCCCAAATTAATAATTTCTATATATAATTAAAATTTACATTTTCTACAGTGTTGTGGGGTAGAATTGAGTTCCCAAGGGGCACTCACATTTTTTGTGCGTCCCCGCTCAATACGCTGTGCCTTGTTACGTTTCTTGACTTTTTGAACAGAAACCTACGTCCGTTATGTCATTCCTAACCCCACCCTTTGTCTTCTTCTTCCACCGTCAACAACGGAATAAATGCACATAACAATTATAACTATTATAAAATAAATAAATGTGCATTTATTATCAGTTAATATATAATTTAAATGTTTAAACAAAAAACTTATGAAACTGCTAGTTATTTAAGTTTTATTTTACAGTTATTTTTAGATCTATTCCCACTAATCAATACGTAATAAATTTTTATGTAAAAGTATAATAAATATAAGTCTACAGTTGAGAAACGTAAATGTAACTTTAATAATGATTATATATATAATTAATTCAAACAGTTATTAATATATTTGGCTTAGTTTATCTCTCATTTGAATGTATAACATGTGTATTTTGCATAAAGTTTTTATTTTAAGAATTTAGTTTGAGTTTCTTAGTTGTTAACATGTGCATTCTCGCTGAGTTAACTTTTAAAAAGTATATTAACTTTTATTTATATTATTAAATCTTTTAAGAATTTGAATTGAGTCTTTCGTGTTATTCTACTTATTTATTATTTTAAATTTATATGTTTTTAAATTAAAAATAATTTGAGACTTTAATATTTAATAAATTAAAAATAAAATAAATACATCGTATTATTTATTGGTTGATAATAAATTGAAAAAAAAATATGTGAAAAATAATATTTTAAAAATAACCAAAATCAATTTTTATAAGACATGTTATTTAAAAAAAAAAAAGAGGTATTTCCCAACAGATTCATGGTTGTTGAAGCTTTTGTCTTTATTGCATGTTTCTTCTAATTTTGTAAATATTTTTCAAAATTATGATATTTTCTTATCAGCATCTCTCAAAATTGTGATGACTTTTATTATGACAAGATAAGTATGATTATTCAAAATAAATATATATATATAAATAAATAAAGTGATTCTCTATTACCGTTGTTTTATATAGACAAACTTTCACTTTTTATATACACAAACTTCTATTCTACTTTCCTTTCTATTATTTTTATATATTACAATGATATATTTTCTCATTTCATATAAATTATTTAAAAAATATATTTTAATTGAATATTAATGTACAATTTTTATAGGCAAACTGACTCGTTATTTTTTCTTAATTCTTTATTTTAAGGCATCAACACGAAGAAAGAGAGATTCTCACACGTTTCTACATCAAATCTCACGTATCAAATAAAATAACATTCATTTTCAATCACTCTCTTCACTCAATTTCAAACAATTATATTATTTAGTAAAATTATTATTTTTTTGTATCTACCATCAAGTAAACTTTAACTTTAATGTGAACATTATCACACTCTCCGATCCCAAAACTACCAATGAAATAAGAGAAAAAACTTGAAGAAAAAATATGTTGTTTAATAAATTCATTATTTTTCTTTTACATGTTATATTTCTGTTTTTCATTTTCGACTCATCCAAAATTATTTTTATATATATGTTAAATTTCTATGATGGTGAAAGTTGAGTAAAAGAGAAAAATGTGGATACACAGGAACTATTGCGTCTGTGTTTCGGCTAGTCTAAATAATAATATTCATATTTTTTTATTATTTATTTTTATTCTTATAACTATGTTATATTATACATGCAACATAAAAAAATATTATAAGAGAAATTTAAAAATATTTATTAATAATATAAATTAATTTAGATACTAATAATTTATTTTTCTAAAATAATATATATTTAGTTAATATAATAACTAAATATTTTTTCTCTAAAATTATTTTTTATTTACTAATTTGTTATAAAAACAAATTATTTTAAATATTATAATTTTAATGTCCACTAATAATTATATTACTATTAATTATATATTTAATATATGTATTATACTTTGAAATAAATTTTCACCCGATTGATGATTATAATATATACATGTGTTAGAAGAATAAAGCATGAAATAAATTTGTTTTTTTTCTTTTATCAATCTTTTTCTCCAAAAATATCATGCCTTTCCTGCAACATATAATTATAACGATTTAACAACAAACACATAAATAAAGTAAATTAGTGTTTTAAAATCGCATATAGATGAATATATTAAAACTATACCATAACACATATTTTTATAATTAATTTGTATCTCATCTATATGTTTTCATGGATACACATTTAACTGTTTCAATATAAATTATCAGTGTCTAATTCTCACTTTACTATCACTACTCACTGATATAAACATACATCACAAACACTTCAATAGATTCTTAAATTTTCACATATTCGCTAAATTACAAGGAAATATAATAAGAATGCATTGTAAATCCTCATTACCTATCAAACAGAGTTTTTTTTTTCACACTACAAAATAAGTTTTAAAAATCTTCTTCAACTTTCATAACCTAATGTTTTAATATGTTTTAATATGAGACTAATATCACTAGAGTTAGTATATATCTTTTGTAATCATTATTTGAATACGTATCTTAAACATGTCAATGAAGTATTTTTTCCTAAAAATAATTATGTCTACAATGCATTATTTGTCATGTGACAACCTTAACATCATATATTCATATTCATATGTATTTCAACTCAATATAAATAATAACAAATCTCAAAATTATCACATTATAATAATATTTAATTATATTATGATGAGAAAATATACCAATTTTATAAAATATAAATAACTTTAGCATTTAAAAAAAATGTATTATTTTGGAGTTTATAAAATATTTTTTGGTCAACCATCAATTTATTCGCTTAGCAAATTAAACACATGTTTGAATTCGTTAAACACATTTTTGTTCACTCGTCAAAAACTCTAATCGCCTAACAACTAAACATCACAGATTATCAACTAAAATGAATTTCACTCATAATAAATTGTTCACCCAATGACTAAATCTTTTGAAATATTAATTAAATGAGTTTTGTCGAATGATAAATTATGTTGTCGAACAACTCTATAAATCAATTTTTTTTGCAAATTTCGCTGGTATCAAATTGTTCAAAATTTTTGTCTACTTCTTTTCTTATACATGAATTTGAGCAATTCATTTTAAATAAGAATAAGTTAAATCAATTTAATCTACTTACAACATTCTACATTTTTAACTACTATATATACAATATATCTCACTTACAACTAATCCATACAAATTATTTCATTTATTGTATCCATCATTTTGAACTATTCAACATCTCATTCATACAATGGATTACTAATGAGTATTGTCTATAGTGAAACATTAACTATACTCCAAACATGGAAGTATTATAAAAAATATTTCAAAATTCATCACCAAATATACTATATCAACACTCTAAATATTTTTGAATAAAGCATAATTCATACACAAAGCTCAATATATTGACAAAGTAATATTCATAGTTGTGATATTTAAGGTGCTATCAAAGATATATCTAGTCTCATTTATCTTTTCAACTTTGTTTAATAAACCTTAATCTCTCCCTCCTAAAGCGGGGTTTGCACTCACTCGTATTCTATAAAATGTCTTTGTCTCTAGTCTATGTAGGATCTTACACACATCCCTCACTATGATAGGTTTTAAATGATTTTTATATCATTTCAAAAAATAGACTTTAGGCCTCAATCTTACAAAACCAGTTCATGAGATGAGATCTGCATCCATTTATATACTATGAAATATTTTTATCTTTAATGTGAGATCTTTAACAACTTCACTATGTAACATTATAAATATTTATATACATAGTTTTGAATTAACTATATGAGACAATTTGCATGTATTTGGTTTAAATTATTTATTTGCAAATATATTCACATATATCCGGGACTTTAAAATACATCATATTTGGTGCTTAATTTTTTGAGTTTTCTATCTTAAAAGCTTTACTCTTGAATTTTTTCATAAACTTACTCAAGCAACTTTTTGAAATTTTTTTTCCACCATTCACTTTGCATTGGGGTGGTTATGGATTGAATTTTTCAAGATCCAAACTAGATCCAATAAAATGGATTAGATTTAAAATCCATATCCATTTTAACTAGTTCAAATTTTTTTGATTTTTTTCAAATTCATTTAAAATAGATTAAATCCACTTAGTTAATTAGATTAAATCCATTTCGTTTTGGACCCTGGCCGACTCAACTTAACATGGACCCGGGCCCACTCGGCTCAACATGGAATTTGGCTCACTCAGCTCGACATGGAAACTAGCCGACTCGGTTCGACATCGGCCCAGACCGACTTGACCTAGACCCAGACCGACTCGGCTCGATTTGGGTCTGGGTCGACATGGCTCTACATGGGCCCGATGTCGACTCAACCTTGGCTCAGGGCGACTAAGCTTGACATGGGTCCGGGTCGACTAAACTCGACATCGACCCGGTCTGACGCAACTCAACGTCAGCCCGGGTCGACTCAACTAAACATCGTCTTGGTTCGACTCGGCTCGACATCGTCCTAGGCCAACTCAACTCAACATCGTCCCGAGTCGAACTCGACATGGACCCGGGTAGTCTCGGTTTGACATCATCCTGGGCCGACTCAACTCAACATCGTCCTGGGCTAACTCGGATTTACATGGGCCCGATCAGACTTAACTCAACATCATCTCGGGTCGTACTCGACATGGGCCCCGACAAACTCAGTTCGACATGGGCTCGACTCAACATGGGCTCGGGTCGACCTGGGCCGACCTAGCTCGACATCAACGCAAGCTGACTCAAATTGACATGGTCTTGGGCTGACTCAAATCGACATTGGTCCATGCCGACTTTGTTGGACATTGTCCCGGGTCGATTAAGATCGACATGGACCCGGGTCGATTCAGCTCGACATGAACGCGAGTCGACTTGGATCGACATGAGTCGGACCGACTCGGCTCGACATCGACATGGACCGACTTGACTCAACATGGCCCCGGTTTTGACTTGACCTTGTCCGGGTGCTGACTCGACTTGGGCTCTAACTCACTCAGTTTGACTTGGGCCCGGGTTGACTCGAATCGATTTTTTCCTGGGCCGACTCGACTCAACTTGGTTCTAGACTGATTTGGCTTGACTTTGGGTCGGACTAACTAAGCTCGACTTGGACTCATACAGACTTGGCTCGACATAGGCTCGAACCGACTTAGTTCGACATAGGTCCAGATTGACTCGACTCAACTTGAGCTCGAACCAAATCAAAATCCAACCCAAAAACCATTTTAGATAATAAAAATATATATCCAATCTATATGTAATGCATATCCAATTAAATGGATTAACTTAAATTCTAAAAATTTAAATTTGATTTTAAAATAAGTCTATTTAAATAAATTAAAAGTGATATGGATTTAAATAATAAATTAAATTTCGCAATATTAATTTTTTTCCCTACCCTTATCTACATTATATTGTTTGCCAATAAATGAATTACTCACATTATAGTCAGTCCTAAAATTTCATGCACCCACCATCAAATAATAAACGAGACTCCTTATATATACATTTTAAAATAAAAATATCTTATATAAATAAATAATTGCCCAAATTTTAAAAATAGTTTTTTTATCACATTAACGGAATAACATAATTGTAATAATTTTCAAAGAAGTATATAAAATATTTTCTTACATATTATAATATATTATTTAATTACATCTCAGATAAAAAAAAGACATACATCTATCTATTATAAGGTACGACTTTCTGTCTAGGACACCATTTTTGCCACTGATTTTATAAATAAAAAAAATATTATTTAATCTATAGGAATTTAGGATAATATTAAGATGCATACTACCTTTATATTACTATACTTAATTCAAATGACGAGCTATATTACAAGGATTTAAAAGAATAACTAAAATTAACTACTTAATGTTTTTATAATTTTGAAATAAGAAACCTACATATGAATACTGTTGGGCTAGATTTTACCGTTTCATTTTTTTTTATTTCATTAATTTACATTATTAAAGAAAGACTTTAATATTAGTCATTTTTTTTATATTTTATGTCAATTATAAACTCATGTGAATGCAACTAATATAGAAAGTGAAAAACTTTTTACTTGATTATGAATTTATGTAGAAAATGAAACATACTACATCGTTAATATATATCACACGCCACATGATAACTCATTTCCAAGACATAATTCAATTTCATTGGTTAAAAATAATTTTCAACAATTTATACTTCCCACGAAATAAAGATTAAAGCCATGAAAGAGGAGAAGAAATTAACAACATATAAATATATTGAAATGAAAGGTTGGATTAAAAAATAAGGAAAGAATAGATTAAAATAAAATATTGGACTTCAATAATAAGGTTGCAAATGTGATTATGTGAATAAAATTTTGATCACTACGAACAAATGTTTTGGTTACATATTCAAATATTATTATAAAGGGGTATTCATTATAAAAAAAATTCTACATTTCTTGCTTCCTACTATTTTCTTCTTATAAATCTGTTTGTATTTCTAAAGTTAGATATATATGTTGTTGGTTATGAATCCCAAATTTTGAGATATTAATCTTGAATCATCTTCTCCATAATCACTCTCGACGATCTAATTGTTTATGTATCCACTATCATTTGTATCATATTGTACATCGTAATCAATTAATATATTATGCATCATAGTCAAATTTAAATAAAAAAAAACAAGGAATTATTTGAGATTCCTAACAAAAATTTTTATGAAAAAAAATAAATGTGAGTTACTTGAAAATGATATCCCATACTTAAACTTACCTTCTGCATGTTTTAATGTGAGAAACAACCCACGCACCACCTACTCAATTAAAACAGTATAATAAATTGAGATAATAACTTTTATAATATAAAACCTTTAAATATTTTTAAAAAAGGTAAAAAAGACTTTAAACGGAAAATATTTTACTTTAAAACCAAATTCTAACTAGTTACAAATAATCTTAATAACCACTATTTCACCCATATTAAAAAAATGACAATATAATTTTAGAAAACTAAAAGAAAATAAAGGAAGAAAAACCAGTTAGACTAGAGAGAAAGAAAAGTTTTGAAAACACACAAAAGTTTACATACTTTTATTTATTTATATATATATATATATATATTTATTGTAGTAGTTAATCACTCCTAAACCTATAATATTTTTGAGACATTAAAATTAACATAAGTAGAGTGATTTCATTCATACAAAGAGAATTTTTTTTTTCAATTTTGATGTCCAAGCTATTTCCATATCTTCCATGAAATAGTTGAAGTAGCCTTTATATAGGATTTCAAATTCAAACCATGATTTCACAGCGTTAACTTGTTCCCATATGTTGATGACAAGTTGCATGTCTTATTACTTTTATTCTATCATTTTTTTTATTGACTTATCAATAATTACTAGACCGTGGTACGACAAAAAGACATGTATATATGTATAATTTTTAAAACATAGTATATGATAACACAAATCTATATATTAATAATTATAAATTATATAAATTAATAATAAAAAATTTATGTGAGCAAATATGTTTCAGTTTTTTTTTAAGTAGAAAACTGTTTCTCATGGGTTCAAAAAAATTTGTTATTTATTTTTATAATCATAATAAAATTTTATACAATAAGTTTGAGTTTTTAGAAAATGAATGTATTAATATTTTTAAAATTGTGTTAAAACCGTGCTATAATTTGTCAGAAGTACATGTCATACGAGTCACTTAGAAGTATAGTGTCCGAACCTCATAAATTATACCTAACTTAATGGAATTCTTATGAGTTTAAGGGTTTACTAATTGCAACCAAGAAAGATGGAACACTCTACATAATAAAATATTAATCCTAATAAATTGAGTCTCTCTAAAATCAAATTTAAATAAGTTCTCCTACAAAATATAAGTTTAAAAATATTACTTCTCTTAAAAACTTTAATTTCATAAATGTAAATAAAAAATATAAATATATAAAATCAATTTTAAAATAGTTTTTTAGTCATTAATATTTCTTTCATCAATAATTATAAATTATTTGATTATTTGATTCAATTTTAATTATTTGATTTTTTAAAAATATTTAAATAAAATTTATTAATAATAAATAATAAATATTTACTAACATGATACTTATAGTAATTCTACTAAGAAATAATTAAAATACATATATTCACGGCTCAAGATATCTATTAAATATTCATTACAAATTTTAGTCACATAAATTCATATTTTTTTACCATTTGAGTCATGAAGGTTGTTTTCATTTTTTTTTAATTTAGAAATTATGCTAAGTTTTCTTAAAAAAAATCACTCTAATTTTATTTTTCTCAAGGAAAAAATCCTAGACAACTTTACAACAAGTTATAGTTATTGTTTTTTTTGTTTGAAAACTATATTTTAACTCGCAACCACCTAATATCAAGATTGCACTAGGCTATGTTATTTTAAATACTTGTGAATATATTTTTGGTAGTCCTATGAGTAAGTGATATACTTTAATAAATGAACATAAACAAATAATTAATAATTTAAATCCAAAGCAGTTAATTTATTTTACATATTTAATGAAAATTGTATTTTACAACTACGCTTTTATACTCTCTCACCATTTTATTCTTATAAACATAATTGATTTTGATTAGTTATTATAATTAAAATTATAATAAATAGTAAAAGATAACTATTTTATTTTAATATTCCTATAATAATTAAATTTTGAAATACATATTTTTTATTATAATAAGAAGTCGCGCACTTATTTGTTTATATAAAAAGGTTAATCTTACCTTTTTTTTTTAATTATTAAAAAATATTAATTAATATTAAAAATCCTAAAAAAAAGTGTCAAAGGGCAACTAGAGTTTTTTAAAAAAAGACGAATAAAAACGATGGCGGAAATAGTCCATTCTCACGGTTGGCCACCCCGCGGTGACGAATTAGCGTAGCTCGTACAATAGAGAAGATAGCGAAAGGGTTCCTTCCATCACACCTCAAGCAAAATGGCCGTAAATCCTCACTCTGTGCTTAGTTCTTATACGCACTCATTACATTTCCTTAGCAATTCCAACTCTAACCTTCACTTTCTTAACTTTGATTTTGGTTAGGACTCGTCGGGAACAACACTCATGGATCTGATAACGGCGGACCCGGCGCCGAAGACAGCGTCGTCGTCGTCTTCGGCCGCATCTACGGCGCCGACGCCACCGGCATCTCTGCCCTCGGCGTTAGGTAGGCCTACGGCGGAAAAGAGATCGAAGAGAGCGGCGTTGATGCAGATCCAGAACGATACCATTTCTGCTGCCAAAGCTGCTTTGCATCCAGTTAGGACCAATATCATGCCGCAAAGACAAAAGAAAAAGGTACAGCGATGTCGCCTCTTCTGGAAGAATTTGCGTTGCTTCGTAATTGAATTTGTTTTTGGTCGTGGATCAGTTAGTTTTGAGTGCAGCTACATCGCTTTTGCATATGTACTTGGAAATTCGGTGTTATTATCAAGTAGAGTTTAGTTGATATGATATTGCACATTGAAGTCTGGTCTTATGCGGAAGATAGTATTGGTGGTGCATGATTCTGTGCGTTTGATCTTCGTTCTCGCTTGCTTTTGCAGCCAGTTTCGTATTCACAACTTGCTAGAAGTATTCACGAACTAGCTGCCGCTTCTGATCAGGTGAGTGTTGTCACTTTCTCTATGAGATTCCTGTTTGGATAAACTTGGCTTCTCTATCAGCACTTAGAGAAGAAGTAAATTAAAGGAATTGAGCTTCTCCAATAAGCAAAATCAACTTCGGCACTTAAACTTTCGGTGAAGCTTAGAAAAAAACTTCTATAAAAGTTAAGTTCACAATTCTATAAAAGTTAAGTGCATAAGTTGATTTGACTAACCTATGGCATTTTATCTTTTTGTTTATTTCTCCTATTAGTGCTCACAAAAATGTTTTTTGAAATAGGTGCACTAACGTGCTTTCGTGGTTGGTATATTCTCTCATGTTTTGTTTATTATGGTAATTTGGCTTCAGAAAAGTTCTCAACGGCAATTAGTGCATCATGTGTTCCCAAAACTTGCAGTGTATAATTCTGTGGACCCTTCATTGGCTCCCTCTCTTCTCATGGTATGCTCCAACTCCTTTGAACTCGAATATTTGCTTATAATTTGTTTCTGGTCTTCTCTTATGCATGTGGTATGTCCTGATTTCCTAAAACTGCTTTCATATTAGTATTTTTGTCTTCAATGTAGCCTGTGTTGTTCTTTTTATTTATAAGATTGAAACTTCTTACTCCCTAGGTTTGTCTTTGTAGGCCTATGGCATACTTGTGGCAATTTTTTTAATAGACAGTCCTGCTGCTGAATTTATTATTATTATTATTATTTTTGAATAATAATGTACCATGTAGCTTACATCATCATCATCACTATTTCTATTATTATCATTATGTCTTAATGATTGTTCCTTTTGGAATTTGTTTACCCCTGCTTAATGTGTTGATGAAGTCTTGTATCTTTGTCTCTGTTTTGCAGCTTAATCAGCAGTGTGAAGATAGAAGTGTTCTTCGATATGTATATTACTACCTGGCCAGAATTTTGTCTGACACTGGTGCCCAAGGTTTGAGCACCGGTGGTGGGATACCCACTCCTAACTGGGATGCTCTGGCTGATATTGATGCAGTTGGAGGTGTTACTCGAGCAGATGTTGTGCCTAGAATAGTAGAGCAGCTTACTGCAGCATCCAATAACTCTGAAACTGAATGTGAGTGGTTACTCATGTTTAATTTAATGGTTTTATTTTATTAATTTTAAGTGTAAGGTCGCATACATGTATATGTATTTGTGAATGGGCTTATATGTTTTAGCTTGAGGTGAGAAGGAGTTATAGTTTCTTTTGGGAGGTTATTTGGAATCTTAAGTACAAATATCCTTAGAACTCATGTGGAGTGAATTAGTACTCTTTACTCCTTGTTCACTGCAGCAATTTTGTAAATGGTTTTACCTGAAGATTTTAAGAACTTTGGCATACACTCACATATATTATGTTGTTTGTTGACAAGGAAAAAGGCATTTCTTCTGTCTTGTCTACCGTCCTTTACAAAAAATGCATTCATGAAAAGAGTTTTGGATAAATTTTTGTCTGAAATTTAAAGCATAAAGTGAAATTGGTACATTAGAGGAAGGAAAATTCAGAGAAATGAATTATTCCAGTCAGGTGGGAAAGTTTGGACAAAACCAATAGACTAAATAAATAAATTGGATGGGATTTTGCTCTGACTTATAAAATTGGACAAGTGCACTAAAATGGCATGATTGATGCACTCTTTTATATTTTAATTGTGCAGCATAGTCATTCTTAATATTGCCTTTGAATTGGGACCTCTTATTTGGTAAAAAAAAAAATCTATTTCACAAGAGAAAGGAGGAAAATAGAGTCTGAATCAAACTTTTCTGATATGATGGTGATATATTATTTGGATTGGATTCAACAATTCTATTATCTATTTGGATGTATTGATGATTAACTCTCCCTGCATGAGAATTATTTGAAATTATGGTTTATCTTGAGGGGCATATTTGTTGTATTCATACCATTTGACTAGAAGAACTTTTATTGAAGCTTCCGTAGTTGTATTGTAATTGGTGCAAACTGCAATCAGTATTTTGGATTTTGCATCTCAGTATGTATGTCATTGTGGCAATGTTGTCTTTAAAAATGCAGTAATACAGTACAATGATACTTGGCATCTAGAGTTAATATAATTATCTAAATTTCTTGATTAAATTATTGGAATTATGCTCATGGAATGATTTTTTTTTTGGTAAACATAATTTTGTCCTGTTGATAATTAACTTGGTCATCTTGTTAAAAGATGCACACATTTTAGTTTTTGAAGTAGGTCTTCAATTTTCATTTGAGATTATGAGTCAATTAATGACTTGTATTCAACTTATGTTTTGAAGTTCATGCTCGAAGATTGCAATCCTTGAAGGCACTTACATATGCTCCTGAGACCAACTCTGATGTTTTGTCCAGATTGTATGAAATTGTTTTTGGCATACTAGAGAAGGTTTGTGCTTCCTATTATCTTTATTGTGTACGATGTTGTTTTTTTCCCATTTATTTTTAGTTATTCTTGTAGCCACCTCTATCCAGAATATAAGTTGTTTTAATTATTCCTCGCTTTCTCCATAAGTATTCTTTCTTTATTAAAATGGTTTTTTTGAGATTATGGTACTTGAACTTTCTTCACTTTTTCTGCCTTTAATGATTTTTAGGTTGGTGATGCTCAGCAAAAGCGAAAGAGAGGCATACTTGGGGCTAAAGGTGGAGATAAAGATGTAAGATCACTGATTTGTACTATTTTTTCTTCTATCCTGATATTTGTCTTTTTCTTTTTAAAATTTAAGGAATTTTTTTATAGCTAATGGAACTGTGTCCTCTTTTCATTCAAAGGAATGTAGAATTCAAGGTCATAAAAATGTAGTCAGAGCAAGCAATTAGAGCAACTGTGATGCCTATCTTTGTTCCTGATAGTATAGTATTCTTTCACTGAGAGAAAACAACAGATTTTGACACTGAGTCTTTATATTGCATTTTGCAATAAATATTTTGATCCTCAAAAATATATTCCGAAATATATGTAGATCCTAAAAAAGTAGGACACGACGTAAAGTAGACAGCCAATCAAGGTGGAAAAAGATCTACAAAAAGAGACTTTTCAAAATTGAATGGCAACTCCTGACAAGATTAAACTTGAGAGCTGACAATGTCCTGCAGTATGAGAAAAAGATAAAATAGGGGTATAACACCAGGATGAATATCTCTAGGGGATAACTTTTGTAGCATAAACCTGTCTTTGAATACCTTCTATTTTAATCAGACCATAATGCTAGAGCTTTTGACCAAATATTGTTATAGTTAAATATTTTACCGAATAGGTGTTAAGCTTCCTTGTGGTTTCTTGCTAATTTATTTTATTGGGGATTTTCTTTGTCAAATATTCAGATGGGGTTCCTTGAGTCGTACATCTATAACTGAAAAGAACCTTGCTAAAAGATGGAAATACAGTTGCCCCAGAATTCATGATTGCTGGTACTGAGTATACTGCATCTGAAACACCGACTTTTACTGATATGATATGACATAGTAATGGGGATATGTCAGCTCTGCTGAAAAAGAAAAAGGGGATATGTCAGATTTTGAAAGTTACATGACACAGCTTGCTTTGGCATAGATATGACTTAACCACTTCTGTTTTTAGGTGAAAACACTTGAATGATTTTATGTTAAATCTCTAACACACCCGCTCATTCAAGAGCCATGGATAATTAGAAAACATAGATCTAGGGTTCTAAGAGAAAAGAGAATTTAGGGAAACTTTGTAATTGTTATTGATATTCTGATTTCTTAAGAGAAGAGATCAGTTTATATAGTTATAGAGAGGGAGTACAAGAGAAGCTGTTGATGTGGCTCTAACTAGTCAATCAGCTTGCAAAGAAAATAACTAACTATGCTGATGTGGCAAATAGCCAATTAGCTTACAGTGAACTAACTATGCTGATGTGGCAGATAGCCAATCAGCTAACAGAGAAACGAGAAGAACTCTCTATTACACTATTAAGACCACATCCCTAGTGCTGATATTCAGCTATTTATTAGATTGATGTGTGTGACTAAGATCAAACTCTAGACCTCCTCTTGGTCATAGAGGCTTTGATACCATTTCACAAACCAATAGTCCCAAAAACTAAGTTATTAGATGAAGACACTTGAATGGTATCATATTATGTTTCTAACGTGTTATGTGCTTGATCATATAGTCTATCATTCGAAGCAATCTACAATATGCTGCCTTAAGTGCTCTGAGAAGGCTCCCTCTGGATCCTGGAAATCCTGCATTTTTGCATTATGCTGTACAAGGGTAAGTTACCCCTACAACCAAAACTTTGAGGAACAAATAGTTCGTGACCTCTCTTTGAGCAACTTTATTAATTATTCACTTTTGCATTCTTCCCTTGTTTCTTGTCTGTAGTTTTCAAAACTAAACAAAGTTGAATGCAGGATTTCATTTGCTGATCCAGTTGCTGTGAGGCATGCTCTTGAAATTGTTTCTGAGATAGCTACCAGGGATCCTTATGCTGTTGCAATGGCCTTAGGTAATAGTTTAAATCTTCATAATATTTTTCCATTAAAATTGTTTTTAATTGCACATTCTTTTGTAATATAATGTTAGAAACAATTTTCTTAAAATTCCCTTAAATCTAATGCTTCCTGGATATTCTTATGCAGGAAAGCATGTGCAGCCTGGAGGTATGCTAATTGGATCTTCATGGTTTCTTCCATCTTTCCTTCTTTTTTGTTTGAATTTTACATTGATGGGGAATCTTCTTTGTTCGGTAAAAAACAGTAGATAATGATTATGAACCAGTTTTTGGTCAGTAAAGTATGTCAAAACACTTAGATTACTTCCATCTCATGATTTGTTTGTAATTGGAGAGGAAAAATTCTGCATACTTAATTAATGAGTATTTCTGCAAATAATAAGGCTTTGTGAATATTTATAACTTACTATCTTTATGCTGTTCCACCACAATTAAATAGGTTTGTGATGACTATTTTGGTCTATGCACAGGGGCGTTACAAGATATTCTCCATTTGCACGATGTTCTTGCTAGAGTTTCTCTGGCGAGGTTGTGCTGTACAATATCAAGGGCTAGAGCTTTAGATGGTTGGTGTATTAAAAACTTGTGTTTAATTAAAATTGATCCTTGGTAAATATGATATGATTAAATTTCTGTTTTGCATGCATATACAGAGAGACCAGATATTAGATCTCAGTTCAATTCAGTGCTCTACCAGCTTCTGTTGGATCCCAGTGAACGAGTCTGTTTTGAGGCAATTTTATGTGTACTAGGAAAATATGATAATACTGAGAGGTGGAATTTATCTCTACCTTCCTAATCATATTTTTAGTTTTGATTTTACTGTTAACCTTCTGTATTGTGACTGGGAGTTGCAATCTTATTATGTTTACACATTCTAGGACTGAGGAGCGTGCAACTGGGTGGTATCGACTGACCAGGGAAATTCTCAAGTTACCAGATGCATCATCAAAAGAAAGTTCTAAAGATAAATCTCAGAAGCTGAAACGTCCTCAGCCTCTTATAAAACTTGTAATGAGAAGGTTCAAAAACTCATTTGTGTATTTCTGCATGCATGTTGATTTTTCTTGTTGAATTTTGAAGTCATTGACTTGGGTGATGTTGAAACTGTCTAATTTTTATGCACCTTGTCTATTATTTAATGCTTTTCAGGTTAGAGAGTTCTTTCCGTAGCTTTTCTAGACCCGTGCTTCATGCAGCAGCTAGAGTTGTACAGGAGATGGGGAAAAGTCGGGCTGCTGCCTTTGCTATGGGCATACAGGATATTGAAGAAGGAGCAAATGTCAACACATTTGCTGATTCTACAGATTATAATGATTCAGATGAAAGCACACATCCTGAAAGTAATTTTTATTGTGTGTTTAGTGGTGCATGCTTGCATATCATTGTAAACAAGCCTTTTAGTATGTCTTGATTATTATAGATAATTTAGATATAGCACAGATAGTTACAAAGGTTCTTGAATATTAAATAGAATTGTCAAGAGATATAAAACCAATATTTGGCCTCATGAAATGACTTAAGCTTTTTGGACAGTTGATCCTTGACAATCATAATATTTATGCTCAGTTTTATATGGTAATGTCTTCATGTTCTTCGCCCTCTAGTTTTTTTTTTCGGTTGTTCCTTTTGTTTAGCCATGCTTTTCAGATTGTATTTTGAGATTTGTATTGATGGTAGGTATTGCTCCTGATTACTTTTTTAGAAATAAATGTATATGCTTGTATAATGAATTCTATTAATTAGGCTGCTTGTGTCTGTGTTTGTACTTGTAAACTTGGTTTAGTACACGCATGGTTACTATCTGTGTTTAATACTGTTAACATACACAGGATTCTTCTGTAACACTCCTTTTCATGCTGGATAATATAGGTTAATCTTAAAAGACTTTTGTAAAGAAGTCTGGTAGTTCTCCATCCACTTGTAGTCAAAATGAATCCTTGCTGAGTTTTTTGCACAAAGAAAATTCCAATTCAATGTGTCTTTGAGTTTCATGTAAAGTAAGGTCAGACACAATAGAAGTGCAGTTTGATTGCCTCTCAATAGTTGCACGGGATTAGTTATCCTAAAACAAATCTAATACACAAGTTTAGATACAGTCTTAGTGATATCTTGGTATGTTGAAATATTATCTATGTACTTAATTGATACCTTGATGTAGGCATCCGAAGAACTTCTTCAGTATCTAATGGAACTGCTGGCAGAGATACCGTCGCAGGTTTGTTGGCTTCATTAATGGAAGTGGTACGGACGACTGTTGCCTGCGAATGTGTTTATGTCCGAGCCATGGTGCTCAAGGCATTAATCTGGATGCAAGGTCCGTTTGACTCATTCGATGAACTAGAGTCTATAATTGCATCAGAACTTTCCGATCCATCTTGGTCAGCATCACTTTTGAATGACGTACTACTCACCTTGCATGCTCGTTTTAAGGTATGTGGACTTTCTCTTGTGAATGATATGTCATTGTTAAGCATACTTGAATATATTCAACAAAGCATTACCTGAAAAATGATGAGGCAATTGGCAATATGGTTGAATTTTAGCAATCTTTTTGTCAATAATATAGATTGATCCGCTGGCTGTAAAAGGCCAACTCTATTAATTTTAATCTGTCAAGTGAAGGCTTATAGATGATTTATACCTTGCATGACCCCTTTCACACGTGATCCTTTTGAGCTTGAAGCATAGAATGTGCATCACTTTTGCACTAATTCAACCCTATTTGAAAAAAATAGGATCAAACTCTTGATCATTTGGTCATGTAGGGTTTGATATCATGTCAAAGACCAACTCTCCTAAAAACTTAAGTTGTTAAGTGAAAGGATCATTAATGATTTTATATCTAACATTCCTTTTCTTTTAACACCTTGTTAGTAAATGGTGAATTATGTTCATATATTCAGTCTGTGTGCATTCTCCCCACCCCACCCCACCCCATGCACTGCAGGTATAAAAGCCATGGGTGGTATAAAGGAGGGGGTATATGAACTTGAATGTCAGTGAGATTTTTATAATTGTGCTTTTCTGAAGTGACAACAATATCTTATTAGTAGTCTTCCTCATAAACTTTGTAAGTTTGCTCACTAGTTTTTTCATTTTTGCTTTGAAGGCTTCCCCAGATATGGCTGTTACTCTTCTTGAAATTGCAAGGATATTTGCTACGAAAGTTCCAGGAAAGGTTGATGCTGATGTGTTACAACTGCTTTGGAAGGTCAGTTTGCCTTGACAGTTTTTTTTAATTGATGTGCTTGGTACTCATGTTTATAATGGAGTGGTCAAATAATGTTAAGTAGAGACAAATGCAAACTGCAAAACTTCTGAAGCAAACACATCCACATGACATTACATAGTAGATGCATGCACAGACATACCCGGTTCATTTGATCAAATTTGAGTTTCCTTGATGGTTTTTACTTGTAATAATGATTGACTAAATGAATATCTATTTCCAGACTTGTCTTGTTGGAGCCGGTCCTGATGGGAAACATAAAGCTTTAGAAGCAGTGACAATTGTACTTGATCTACCACCTCCGCAGCCAGGTTCTATGCTTGGTTTTACTTCAGTGGATAGGGTGTCTGCATCTGACCCAAAGTCTGCTCTTGCATTACAAAGACTAGTCCAAGCTGCAGTAAGCATTGTTATTTATTCAGAAGACCTTACTCACTCTTTGGCTTCTACAACCAAAAAAAAAAAGTTGAATCAAGTCTTTTTTTGACACTTGGTACTGTTAGGTATGGTTTCTTGGGGAAAACGCAAATTATGCTGCATCTGAATATGCTTGGGAATCTGCTACCCCGCCTGGTACTGCTTTGATGATGTTAGATGCTGATAAAATGGTAGCTGCTGCTAGTTCTCGTAATCCTACTCTAGCTGGTGCCTTGACGAGGCTCCAGAGGTGTGCACTCAATGGCAGCTGGGAGGTATATATTACCATTTGAGTGTTTTTTCCTTTCTTTACTTGTTTGGTTGTTTAAATGGTATCACACTACACTATGAGAACAATGATATACTTCATTAGTTAACAGTAGTGTTGGTTGGCCTCCCCAAAATTTTGGTCTGATTCAGCCACTTGTCATATGTATCATTGCATATTTTTACCTCATTGTTATTTTCTCTTGATGTTTAACTTAAGTATTCTCTGTTAAATGAACAAGCAGATTAGAATTATTGCTGCTCAGGCTCTCACAACGATGGCAATAAGGTCTGGTGAACCTTTCAGGTTACAGATTTATGAGTTTCTGCACACTTTGTCACAAGGTGGTCTTCAGTCGCAGTTCTCTGATATGCATCTTAGTAATGGAGAAGATCAAGGAGCAAGTGGTACAGGCCTTGGAGTTTTATTAAGTCCTATGATAAAGGTTTTGGACGAGATGTATAGAGCACAAGATGATTTGATCAAGTGAGAGCCAGATCTTACATACTTGTTTCAAAATGGATGATCCTGATTACTAATGTTCATGTACTGCTTATAAACAGGGAAGTACGCAATCATGACAATGCTAAGAAAGAATGGACTGATGATGAACTGAAGAAACTATATGAAACCCATGAAAGGCTGCTAGACCTTGTTTCATTGTTTTGTTATGTTCCAAGAGCAAAGTATCTCCCTCAGGGCCCGATAAGGTACCAATTTATTGAAGTGCATTCCGTATATGAGCTAATTTTGCATATTTCTTATGTATCTAAAGAGACTTGTAGGCTCTTCTGCTTACAGGGTAGTGCATCAGAAGGATAACTTTTTAAAATGGGCCAAGGAACCTTTTTTTGGCTTTCAGTGTTGACATTTTTTGTGGTTCTGTTTTTTTTGTCATTATTTGAACTTTGTCCTTAAGTTCATTAGGCATTTGCAAAAATTAAAACCTTAGTGTATTTGTAGCTTAGTTATTACCTTTGGCATGTTTCAAAAGTAAATCTAATCTGTATTGGTTTCTAATTTCTCAGTCTTGGTGAGAACATCTTCCAATAATAATTTGAATTGATGAAATTAGTAGTAATGTTGCTATATAAGATGTTCTCCTAATGAAATGACAGTCTATCTCAATTGAAATGAATACAAAAGAATAGAGAGTAAATTACAGAGCTTGATTCCCCTCTGTCAAGTTCTCATATTTATAATGACATTGGAAGTTCAGATACAATGGATGAGAGGAAAGAGAAAAAAATAAGAAAGGTCATATCTAGAAGCTAGGTAGAACACAAAGCACATAGCAACTTTTCAATAAAGTCTATTTAAGATTACCTGTTCTTACAGTTTGAGGCAATATAAAAGGTTGTCTGTTTGTCACATATGATTGTCATTTGTGTAGCCTCCCCAAATCTCATTTCTTTGAGTAGCTGTTTGAGACGAATAAGTTCACAAGTGCTGAAGCCATGACTTGATAACCAGTTTTGTGCTTGATTTTGCAACATCACTTCAATTTTTTATTTTCCAAGAAATCAAATTGTCGCTAATGTCAGAAGTGGATCTTGTAAGTCGGATTGCCCAACCTGCATTTGAGTATCCCACAATCAAGTATGACCTTTGTCTTCTTACAAGAGACCTTCTCCTGAAACTCCTGTAATATATTTTAGGATGCTAAAAACCACATTCCAATATCCTTCAAAGGGTGAGTCAAGTAAATGACTGATGACAGACAACAAAGGAGATCTGGACAAATAACAATCGTTCAGTTTTCTGTACCCTTTGAGATTGAAAGTGACTTTCCTTGCCTTGGCAGAAGTTTGGCACAAGGATTCATAGGAGTGTCCTCATATTTGGCCCCAATTGTCTGAGATATCCATTTCACACTTACTATGAGAAATCACAGTACCATTCTTGGATTGTACCTCCTCTATTCTTTGGAAGTACTAAAGTTTGTCAAGATCTTTTTGTTTGAAAATGGTGACAAATATATTCACATGTGTAATGCCATGTAACCATGTTGATGACTACTTGTAATATAATTTCATCAACATACACAATCAAGTAAATATATTTTGTGGCTAAATAGCAATAACAAACTGAAGGGCTAGATTCACTTCAATTCTTCAAGTCCTACCAAGCTGTTGAACTACAATAGCTATTCTATCAAACTAGTTCTAAACTAGGAGTTGACAAACTCCCAAGTCTTTATCATCAGTACTTCAAAAGGATTTTTGGTGGTTACAAACTAGTCCTAAATTGCCTTTTATATAATTAAATTAAAATTTTCAATATGCATTTAGTTCCTTTTTATGTATATTAAATATTATATTTATAAAACATTCTTTGTCCTATATTGTATTTCTTACATTTAACAATTGATTAGGTTACCATTAATTATTAAAAAAATATTCAAATATTTTTATTTGAGTTGTAAATCTTATGATTCACCTCTTGATTCAATTCTTGACATGGTTTACTGTTTGGTTTCCTAATTGACATTGACAAATCTGTGATTTGGTGGTGACACTTGGTTTACAGAACTAGAAAAAGCAACCAATCTCAGTTAAAATTAAAAGTATATATGCTTTTATACAGAAAGAAAGTCCCTATACTTTTTTGGAAATTATTTTCCCCGTATTTATTTAGTAATTTTCAAACCTGAAAAGTTACCATCCTATTTGAATCGTTTTTTTTTGGATCCCATTAGTTTTAGTCTGGATATAAAATATGTTACTCTATAAAATATTTATTTTAATACTTGTCAATGTTATATCTTAAGCAGAAAATATATTTTAAAGGGAGACGCAAAAGTGAGGCAGAAGCCTTTTTTGGTTTCTAGGAGTGGACATCAATCAAGAAATCCCCCGTTTCTGTAGCAGTGGTACCATAATAGATGACACTTTTAAGGTCGTCAAACTCAAAAGTTTATGTAAAATTGTGAAGCTTCAGTAAAGTTGACTTGTAAACTACGAGTTTACATAATAAAAAAATAATATTAAAAACCTATTAATGACATAAAGCCTTTACAAAATACTATTAACACAATATTTCACAATTTCGATTCCATAATAAATCTCAATAATAAAGTGTAATATGTCATTATAATTAAACAAGATCAAACTGTACAAGTGACTACATTAGATATAAGTTCATAAAAAACGTAAGTAATTAAAGTGAAAACATTTTAAAAAGGAGTTAATGTCTTCCAATATCAGTAAGTAATGGTAAAATGCTGTCATTGTAGCTGTAGGGTCCATTTTGAGCAAAATCTACAGTTAATTTCATATTTGTGGACTTGCTTCTAATTCGAGAGTTTATGTGAGTTGATATGAATTTACTGAGTTTACCAGATTCTATCCAAAAAAGGATTTGATAGAGTTAACTTGTTTTTGTAACAGTTTTGTCTACTTGGAATCATAAAATCGTTAGAGTTAACTCCAGAGTTTAACAAACATAGACACTTGTTCCATAATTTAGTCATAATGTTTTGGTGAAACAATGAAACATTTATTTGTTGTGGCTATGTTATTAGTGTTATTCTCTAAATATGATTTTACTGTAAATTTTTTTATAGTGCCAAACTCATTGACATCTATCGAACACGCCACAACATTAGTGCATCCACTGGTTTGAGTGATCCAGCTGTTGCCACTGGTATATCTGACCTTATTTATGAATCCCAACCACCACCCGCTGAGCCTGATACACTTGATGATGACCTAGTAAACGCCTGGGCAGCAAACCTTGGTGATGATGGCTTATGGGGAAACAATGCACCGGCAATGAATAGGGTGTGCTTTTTATCTATTTTGTCTTGCTTCTCTTTAATTTGATAAAATGATATTTACTAATGCTTAAGTGGTTGCAAATTATATTCCCTTCTCCCTCTCTCTCTCTATGCACACACACATAATAGGTTCTCAAATTGTGAATCTCCAAGATAATTTTTCAACCGTGAATATTGTATTGAATCATAAGATTCAAACACAATGACAAACTGCTTCAATTATGTCATATAGATGAGGATATATAGTGAATAATGTAATACTTATGTGAGTAGACAAAACAACCTAACCATATGAAAAAAAAATTATCAGCTATATATGAGTTTCTGAAGCCTGTGCTTTTTTAGAAGAATTGAAAGAAAGCAATGAAAAATAGATTGCATTCATTGGACGAGAGGGTGGAAAATAAAATAGTGAAATAGTCAATTGGGATAAGTACAAAAGTGCCCCCTCAGTTCCTAAATTGTGTGACTCGCAATGATGACATGAGATTGATATTTATTCGTACAGTAAGACACAGATAATTTAAAATTTATCTTATGATATAAATTGTGAGGTAGTCAAATTGTACAATTTGAGTTGTGAATCATAAGATTCTGATAACATTCTACAAACAGACACTTTTAATCACAGTTATAGGAAAAGATAGGATAATTGAGACAAGTGTCTAACTTAAACCACTGAATCATGTGATATTATTTTGATGATTATGTGTACCTAATTTTTAATAATTTAAACATTTGTAGATATGTTATGTAATAGCAGAAATTTATTTATTTTTTACATAACATGTTATACATTGAAATAAAGTGTCATGAAGTATCAATATGTTTTTAAATTATATGACATTTTGTAAAGTCTATCTACTTCATGAAATATCTTAATACCATAGTTGGATTAATAAAATTATCCTTTTAAAATGTTATTAAAGGTGTCATCTTGTCAAGTTTGGCACCTGATGTCAATTGATCTGGTCTTTTAAGTTTTAACACACATTGCTAACCTTCTCACCTTGCTTTGGACATTAACACCTTTAAATTTTGTTTTGGACTAAAAACTTACATAACTTTTTGTTAAAATAACTTTAAATAATGGATAATATAGCCATTTTACTTTTTAAAAATTTAAATATCGTTTTTAATATTCAGTTATTTCAACCACACTCCCCTTGCCCTGGTTTTTTTACATTTTCACATTCCCATGTTAAGAAAATTACTTTTCAGGTAATTGAATTTTGAAAATTAGAAACGTTTTCTTTACTTGACTCTTCAATGTTCTTATTTGTGAAAAGGCATGCCAGGCCAGAAAACTGCAAATTGTTGAGTGGTGACTACCAACCAGCCTCTAAATTTTTTGTTAGAATCCAGTAGTCGACCATTAACTTTTGCATTTGGTGAATGAGATGCAAGTGGCGGTTGAAAAAATTGTGCTTTTGTGATATAAGTCATGTAACAGCAGAATTCATATTTTGTTCAATTTATTTAATAAAGAATAACAACTTTATAGTCCAAATCAAAACGTGGACTATGCTAACATCCCATTGAATGTGTGTATTTGTGAGCAAAATTTAAAGCTAAACATTCCTTGTCATTTGTAACTAAGTTGAAAATACTTTTTTTCTTTGGATTTAGGTAAATGAATTTCTGGCAGGTGCTGGAACAGATGCCCCGGAAGTTGATGAAGAGAATATGATCTCTAGGCCTTCGGTTAGCTATGATGATATTTGGGCAAAAACACTTCTCGAATCTTCGGAGCTAGAGGTAAGGATTAAGCCAGATCCTTTTTAACCCTGATGCATTGGGTCTTGAACTTTGCGGTTTGTATCACTTGCATCCATTACTTGTGAAAACAGGAAGATGACGCAAAGTCATTGGGATCATCATCTCCGGATTCAACAGGATCAGTTGAGACTTCAATATCATCCCACTTTGGTGGAATGAGCTATCCTTCACTGTTTAGTTCGCGTCCATCTGGACATTCACAAACTACGGTACCAAATATTAAGATTAAAAATCAATTTGTTTTGCCAAATGCATCGTGCTTCTAATTTGATGCTATCCTGAATCCTCTATATTGAATATTTTATGCATATTTTTTGAAGCAATGAGAATAATGAATGGTTCAACTCTTAGTATTAGTGTTAGTTAGAAACTTAACTTTTTACATTGCCCCTGAACTTGAGATTACAAACTTCATAAACATTCTGAAATCAGGTTACAGGTACAAAGAGAATTATATATTTTTTGATCTGTGAAAACCATTTGAAAATGGATTCCAACATTAAGATCATGGAATCAATGTTTGTATGTAGGCAATTAGCCTTTAGACCTCATTTATCTGTCTTTAGGGACCACTAGTATAATTGTCAGCTTTCTGTATAGTATTCTCTCTTCAAGTTGTTGGTGGTGGGTGAAGAAACATGGGATGATGAGAGGGTAAAAAACTAATATGTCCTGGTTTTAGAGGGCTCGTTGCTCTTGCATATGCGAAGAGCTTGAGTCTCTGGATTTGAACCCATGACTAACTGGTCTACAAGGCGCAACTTTACCACTGTGTCAGCGCTTGCCTTCCATTTTTGGAGGGTCAAATATAATTTTATTTGGGTTAACAGCACTTAACCCTGTAAAATATTACTTTAGTTTCACTTTGCACCCCATATATCAACTTAAGCTTTATGCGCCCCCCAATTTAACTCAATTTATTGTAATTTTCCCTTTCTATTCAATTTAATAGAGAGTTTTGATGGAGTCAAGTGTAGATTCCCAGTTGCACACATTGGTTTTTTTAATAGAAAAATATGTTGAAAGATAAAAAAGTTCTTTATCAAAGAAAAGTTTAACCAGGGAGTTTGGCTACCTTGTTACCCTGTACATGTTTGTCACTAACTGCATCATTTTAACCGCACTTTTATTCATTACCTCTCATCAGAAATGGTGAGGTTGCATGTGGCTCTTATAATTTGATTGTATATTCTTCATGTGAACTTCTCTAGTATACGTTGTTCCTTTTTTGGATAAACCCTTGAACAGTGCATCACATAAGTTGGTCCCATATAATTCCGGTGAACTTCTCTAGTATACACTGTTCCTTTTTTAGATAAACCCTTGTACAGTGCATCACATAATTTTGCATAAAAAACGGCTTGTTGATTTCATGTGATTTTCTTTTTCAACTATTTGAATACAATATGAGAAGCTTTTAAAGCACTAAAAAGTTTCCATATCAGCTTCTACAGTGAAAATATGGAATAGGCACGTATACTTGTCTTGTAGATTTCAGCCACTTCAAGAATTTTGGATTAACAGATTTCACTGGCATTTATAATTGGTTTGTAATTTTAAATGAGATTCCAGATTTCCATGTTGTATTTATACCTTTTTGCGTTACTAATACAACAAACCAACTAGAGTAACAAACAATTCAATCGTATTCTCTCAGGTTTACGTTTTTGTGAGCAATATACCCGGTTAGGAGGCAAAATTTGATATAGGGTTTTATTGTCTTTTGAATATATATTTAGTCAAAAAACATGTGCACTATGTAACTGTTCAAATTAACTATTAAATATTGAAAAGGAAAATTTGCTATAAATTGTATTAAATTTGGCTGTATTATGCTTAAATTGTCATACGAGGGTGGAAAGTGCCACCAAAGTGATATTTTAGGATGATAAGTGCCTTTTACCCCATAGTCTGTAATATAATTGTTGGAAAGGTTGTGGGGTTTAGGCAGGGAAGGAAAAATAGAAATAATAGAAACTCAAAGTATGATGATAAACTGATATGGTGTTGAATTATGGGAGTGAAAGGAATAAACAGAATATATAATAAAGTGACATGAATGGAAGAAATTATGGGAGTTGTGCATCATTCTCCCCCCCACTGAAATATTTTGTAAATACTCTAACAAATTTTTTGCATCAATGAGTTCTTAATCTAATTACCTTACCTTGAATGTTGTCATATTATCACACATTTATTCACTTTTTATTGAATCATAGCTCTGCCGTTGTCAACTTTTGTATTTGAAAATTACTTATGGAAATTTACATTATCCATGGCAGGATAAAGCACCAGCTAACCGAGGTAGTGAGGGTCTTGGTTCTCCGGTAACATCCCTTTTCTTGTTTTAGAGTATATTTGGATGGATTTCTATAAAAGTACAATTAGGGGGAAGAAAGAAAACAGGAAATAAATTTCTCCATAATTTAAAATTAACCTGTATAAAAGTTAAAAGTAGTATTTTCGAGAAATTAATGAGAGAATTTTTGCAAAGAGTTTATGTATAAATTAAACTAATTGTAGTTTATGGAGAAATTTATTTATTTATTTTCCTAGAAAAGCCTATACAGAAGATTTATCCAAACAAACACTTCGTTTCATTTTATACTTCTGATCTAGTTTTAATATTAAGTCTCAATCTTTTCAGATAAGGGAAGAGCCTCCATCATATTCATCATCTGTCATGCAAAGATACGAGTCATTTGAGAACCCCCTAGCAGGAAATGGGTCGCACAGTTTTGAGTCTCAAGATGACGAACGAGTTTCATCCGGAAATCCTCAATTTGGAAGTGCACTTTATGACTTTACAGCAGGAGGAGACGATGAAGTAAGTTTTAATTGGAAAATTTGTGAATGGGTTAGGTCAGATGTCTAAACAATCCACAAAAATTGAATAAAGAATCAATGCAAAAATAGTTGAACTAGTGCCACTAAACACAATTTTGAACCTTGACCTAAAAGCAAAAACGACACAAAACTTAAAGAAAATGGTTTAGTAATGTTAGAAATTAGAAATCAACTTTTAGTAGGGGTCATTGAGACGAAAGATCTATGGCTGCAAGAAACATGCAGCTGTACAATGCAATGCTCGCAAATGTGTTAACAGATCTGAACCTGAAATGCAAAAGTATACAAAACTTAAAAAAGGGTCAGTAATATTAGAAATTAGGTTCACATGTCGATGGCTATTATTTAGCCTTTTCGTTATTGATTTTTTTTACTTTTCAAGCCTATATAGTATGCTCATTTTATTCGAATTTAAATTGTGTATTATATAATATTAAAAAATATATAATTAACACTGATTCAACCAGTCACAATGAATCATAGACCTTTACATATTCAGTGACTAGTTTGATGCATGTTCGATATTTCTTTGGACTATTTCTTTCGGCTTCTTGTGTTCGTGAATTGATGTATCATCTAGAGGCAGGTATGGATATAATGATATAATTACTTTCATTGTTTTTTCTGGCAGTTGAGTTTAACCGCAGGAGAAGATGTTGAGATTGAGTACGAAGTAGATGGCTGGTTTTATGTATGTCTTCAATATTTGTATTTGTATTTGTATTTCATCTCAAGTAGATACCTAGATAAGTAGAATTTACATGGATTCCTCATGTTTTCAATTATGCATAGGAGAATCAGTTGTTGATGGCCTACTTTGTGGTGCAGGTTAAGAAGAAACGCCCTGGTAGGGATGGCAAGATGGCTGGATTGGTCCCTGTTTTATATGTTAGTCAATCTTGAATAATGTACGTAAGCTGTTGTAACATCCGAGTCATGCACATGGCTTTTTTTTGGTTTATTTTTCCAGTATTGCTTTCTTTCAAAGTTTCCTAGTGCTCCTTGTCCTATGCCATTCTGGTTTTTCTCCCTCGATATCTTGTATCCTGGTCCCCAATTTGTTCAGTTGTGTGCTATATCGATGTATCATTTTCTATGATATTTGCTTGCGATTTTTAGTCATTTATCATAGTATAGGAGTTTCGAATTACTTGAATGAGTGATTATTCTTATACAGAGAATTCAATATACCAAGCGAAAGTCTCATGATTTTGAGGTCAGACTTATATCTTGTCTTAAGATCTATTCAATACTTGTATAATCACATCTTCCTGATAATATTTTCACGTATAGGTCTTCCTAACATCCTTTCGAGTTTCAATCACACTTTTTCCCCGGAATGCTAATTTTTATTGGTCCTTGGTTCGGTTAAATTACAAACTTCTTAACTTTGGAGAAATATGGGATCATGGGGGCATACAATATGGAATAAGACAAGAAGTACATGAAAACTATGACAAAAGTAAGAGATCATGGGGCAAAAAAATATGGAACAAGACGAGAACATCAAAGAAGTGACAGATATGAAAACGTATGTAATTTCTGATAAAATATCTGAGAACAATCACTTATTTAACACATACAATTTAACACGTGAACAATGGAGTTGGTGTTTTATCGTTGTCAGTATTTTTCTCTCAAGCCACGTAAATGCAATAGTGGAGATTTCACAATTAAATTGAAACACTGTAAGAATCGATTGTGGACAAAGTTGACTAAATAGTTTTCACAAACAACATTTATTAGGTTATTTCTTTCTATAGCTTGCTCTATACTCATGGACACTCAATTTAGAAAAGGATTACAGTCTCTGATTTTTTTTTTCTTGTTATTTTTTGAATTAGATTTTCAAAGTATTGAATGAACTTTCTGAATTGTATAATTTGAAGATGGACGGTCTCAAATTTAATTATCTGAAAAGGTATACCATTGCAATAAATTTTGAAAAAGTTGATCCGAAATTTTATTTTATTTGAATTAGATAATTCAAAACACCTTAGAGCACAAATTTAGATATTGTACTATTTGGATTGTACCATGGACATGAAATATGCCAGAGCTACACAACATGATGCCATTGCTTGAAGAGCTTCCCTCCCTCCACATTTCTCATTCTTCTTTTATTCATTGAAAATGACCGTGCCGACCCCTTAAACATCGAGGAAAAATGTCCCATAAACTCTATAACGTGATTCGGTATTTCTTCCTGCACCCCATCAGTATCCCAAAATACAATTTTACTCCTATTTTTTAAATGACTTCTGGATCAACTTTTTTGGAATCTTTCCAGACACCCCTTATTTTGGAAAACGTTTTAAAAAAATAGGAATCAATTTTTGGAATAAAATTTCCAGAATGTATATAATACATTTTAAAATGTGTTTTTTTGAATAAATTTTCTGGAATATATTCTGGAAAGAACTTTCCAGGATGAGACTGGATTAGGGATATTTTTACCCATTTGATGGGGTGCAGGAAGAAACATCCCGCACTCCATGTGTTTTTCATATATACACGTATGTATACGAATAGAGAAAGGCAGTTTCTTTCTGCACCCCTGCATTTTTCTTCCTGCACCCCACAATGTAATGCAAAGATAATAATATCCCTACTATTTTTTAAAAACCCCAAAATACACCTAAAATTCACATTACTCTTTCTTCTTCCGGATAATGCAATTTGGTAATTTTACGGAATGGGAAATCCGCATTTATTTTTTTACATTCTGGATTGGAAAATCCATAAATATTCCAGATTGATGAATTCGGTAATCTTCTGGATCCATCAATCCGTAACAAAAATTAGATTTCCGGATTCAGCAATCTGGAAATCAACAAGTTGCTTTCGAAACAAGGTGAAGGTCAATTTTGAGATTTACAAAATTGTTGGGGTGCAGGAAGAAAAACGTAGGGGTGCAGGAAAAAGAAGCCATAGAGAAAATGAGGAGCAGGTGAGAAATTCTACAACGGCCCATAAAAAGAAACCGTTTTAACTTTTTTATTTTGTATCTTTGCCTTTTCCTACATACTTCCTTCTCAAATAAAAATGAAACGTGCAACAAGTTGGGGATGTCGTGGCTGAACATCAGGACAATTTCTGACTCAGAAAGCTTAGAATCTAACAATTTAGTATTAGTCACATATTTAAAACTTTAAACAACACATTTGCAGAACTAAGAATATTTCACTGCCAAAGAAGCATGGAAATTAAAAATATCTACGTAGACATCAGAGTAAATATGCACAGAGAAAGAGAAAGGGAGTAATGTAAGTTAAGCTTCCGCAATATAGCCCCATTTCCCCACACATCGCTTTATTCAATGATAAAGAAAATCATAGATCAAAAGCTTCTGGGTTTTTAGAACAAATATTCCCAAACACACTTAACTATTTTTGAAACATTAGTTCATAATGAAAATTTTTATTATAGATATTTTGAAATGATGAATTCAAAATAGTTAAAAAAAAATTGCAAAATTTTAAATGTTATTTAAAAAAATATTTCAAAAAATATTTTTTTAAATGTTTTTACGTAACCTGGAATTTTTATTTTTATTGCACTCTAGATTACATTTTCAAACAAAATATAAAAAAATTTAAAATGTTATATTTATCATTGTATTATGAGAGGTGCGAGAAGAAAATATGAGATTTAGGAAATAATTGTCCATTTCTTCTTTACTAAAAAAATTAAGCCACTCTCTATTATTATGGGATAAATGGTTATGTCCATGTAGAAGAATGAGTACATGTGTCTATTTGACATTACAACAAACCAACCCTTGTTAATGACAAGTGAAAACTAGTTAATATTTAGGATATTAAAACGGTTTTAATTTTTTTTAGATTTCTTAAGAAATGTAGAGATTTTTTTAATGATATAGATTCTTGTGTACCTTGAAAACAATAAAAGCTCGATAGAAAGTGAACTACTTTTTATGAGTGAATATTTTATTTTTGTTACTATATATTATAAATAAGAGTGGGTGGATATAAGAAATTAAGTTTAGAATATTTAACCACAAATAAATATTTATTAATTTATTTATAAAAATAAGTTTTACATGAAGATAATTTATAATGGATTTTTTTTTCTCTTTGGGAAATTTCAAAATTAAATGCAAAAGGGAAAATATATAAAATTGATGAAAACAAAATATACCAAATTAAACGTTTTCTAATTGGTATAATATTCAATATCTATGATTTAATTGGCAATATTATACATGGTTTATAAAATGAATTAAATTTCCAATTGACAAACTTGTATCTATTTTCTTAAAAAAAAAAATATGTAAGAAAAGTAAAAAAAAAAGTACTACGATTCGTGAACTTGACAAAAAAAATAAGTACTATTTATATAATTTATTACTAATATTATATATTTTTATTTTAAAAAAAAATTATATTTATTCTTATTAGTTTATAATTTTTATAATTATTTATTATTATTATTAAATGTTTTTATTATAGAAATTTATTTAATATTTATTATTATTATTATTTATTTTTATTATTATTTACTGTTATTATTTATTATTATATTATATTATATAATCGATTATATTATAATTTAATTGATTTTATATTAGGAATAATCATAACATATAATCGATTATAACTATAAATTATAGATTCACTTATTAGTGTCTTTTGCTCTAGCTATTGGACAACCACTGATGATTCTTTTACATTTATGGAGTGATTTACATAAAAATTCTTGAAGCTCTCCACTCTAGCGGTGGCAAAGTGGGGCGGTAGTGTGGGTCAGTCCGTGGCCCGCTGAAAAAAACGTGGGACGGGTTGTTTATTTCAACTCGCTAGCCTGCTTAGGCTCGTTCCGCATAACCTGTAGCCCGTGCGGGTCAAGTGCGGGTTGGGGTGGGTTGATCCGCATAACTTTAAAATGTATAATTTTTTTCTACACCCTCATATTTTCTTCATGTAGCCTCATATTTTACATTCCAAAATTTTTAATAACATCTTATTACGCATATTTCATGAAAATAATATTATGAGAACATTTACCTAATGCATCTAAATAAAAAAAAATACAAATTTTGTATTTAAAAAATTATATTTTTAATAAATATGTCTTATGCGGGCTGGCCCCACAGGCCAACCCTGATACGGAGCAAATTAGAAAAATCAACCCACAAATTTTATGCGGGGTGGGCTAACCCGACCCACTTTTTCGGGCCAAATACGGAGCGGGCCAGCCCACATTGCGACCCCTACTCCACCATTTAAATAGAATAACATATTATAACATCTTTTATATTATTGCTATAAAGACACTTTCTTATTTAAAGTCATAAAAGATATTTTCTTTTTCTTTTTAAAAGTACTTATTATCGAGTGAAGTTAACTAAATGTCAACTAAATTAATTGTTTATTTGGTTTAATTTAATTTAAAAGTAAAGAAAGAATATTATGTACTTTTTAGAATAAAATGTGAGTCAGCTAAATCGACAAATCATGTGAAATGAGGATTTCAAGATTTTTTTGCTTTTGTTTATTCTTTTCCATTTTTATTGCAGACAGAAAACTTTCGAGGTCATTTTCATTCCATATTAGGGTTTATGCTTTAGGTTAAATATATAACGTGTTGTACTATAAAGAAATTGTTGCAATCATTTGATATAAAATGATTAAATTTTTATTTTATTTTTGTAATTTTGTTTTACTTTTTCTAAAATTAAAAGTTATCACTTTTTTAATTATATTATTATTTGATATTAATTATTTATATGTTGAACAAAAGGTTACATGATTATTTTTAAGTAATAAACACTATTATTATTATTATATAACATCGTACGTGTTATTTTAAAAAGTTTTTAACATATGTAAATGTTATTTATCTATTTTAAAATGAATATAAGAAACTAAAAATAGTGATTTAAAAACTTAGAGAGATATCTTACAAAGTAGATAAAAATATATAAAAAAAATCATTTAAAGAAATTAAAACCAAAATTCATACATTTTTAAGAAAAAGTAAAAAGTTATTTCAAAGTTTACAGATTAAGAAAAACTATAAGAATCAAAACTAAAATTAGTTAATACATAAACTAAAAATATACCAAAACCTAAAATAGGACATTTCTTTTGGAAACACTGTTGATTATATAAAACATTTGTGTACTTATACATATGATTTTTTCACACAAAAATAAAATAAATTATTTGTTTATCAATTTTAACAATTGATTGAATTGTTGTCTAGAATTCTTAAAATTACACTATAATACTTACAGATTTTAAATACTAACAGTGTAATGACAATATTTTTATCTATTTTAAATTCATTTGTTTGAAGAGTAGTTTTTATTTTTCTTCTTAATTATAGTTTTTTTGTCAGCAAGAAAAATATATTTAAAAATAGTTATATATTACTAAAATAAGTGTTATTAGATACATTGTATTTAATACTTGAATAATTGTGTGTAAAAAGTAAGCTATTAATGGAAATATTGTAAATTGTAGGATGTGATGCTATGTTGTACCAAATATAATATATTAATTTTCTATATCAAGGAATCTGTTTGTTTGTATTAAATATATATATATATATATATATATTAAGTTTTCATCTGCTATTATATGAAAAAATATATTATTAAAAAAATTAAAACTCGTATATATTAATAAAATATTTTAAAAAAATTAAATAGAAACACTAAAAAAAATTATGAAATGAAAACCAATTTTTAGAGATTAAAATAGTTAGTTACAATAGTAACTAAATTAGAGATCATTTTAGAAACTAAAAAAAATAAAATTCTAAATTAGTTTATATTATTGTTAGATAGTTTTTAAATTGGTATCTAATTAGCAACCAATGTTTTTGCTACTAAATTTAGAAACTAAATAATTGTTAGTTAAAATCTTGGTTGCTAATTTGATACCAATTTAAAAACTATTTAAAAATAATAAAAACTAATTTAAAAACTATTTTTTTTTAATTTCTAAAATAGTTTCTAATTTAATTACTAATATATTATAACTAATTATTTTAGTCTCTAAAAACTAGTTTATATTTCATGATTTTTTTTTTAATTATTATATTAATAAAAATATTATTGTAGTATTATATTAATAAAAATATTCTCTATAAATAATATATTATATATATATATATTATTGGTGATGAAAGTATTTATATTTATAACGACTTAACTGTTGTTTGATTGAAAGATCATAGTTTTACAATGAATCTGTCTTTTCTCTTTGATGGCTTTTACAAGGAAAACTATTTTTTTTAATAAAGTGAACCTATATAATAATAGATTACACAAGTAAGATATCTTAAAGTTTTAGTAAATTAAGACGGTGAAGTATTTAATTATATTTAAGATAATTTATAATATTTATGTACAAAACTGAAAATGTCGACCTAAAAAACTGATAGAGATTAGTGGGCTTATTTTATGTGTATAATTCTATTAATTTTCCTTCTTTTCTAATTTTTCATAAGCCCGTGATATTAATTAAATATGTAATATGTAAGAATTAAATAAGAAGTTAACAATATTAATTATTTAATAAGGGATAATGGAGAAATAAACATTAAAGCCGCAACGCATTGGTAATTTTTGAAGTTAGAAAATTGTTTATTTATTTGCTATTAATTTTACAAAGCTTTAATCTAAAAAAAATGTTAGTTCTCCCTTATCTTTTTTATTTATCAATAAAACTTTGCCTAAAGTCTCAAAAGTTTTACCCGTAGAACTAGTCCTAGCCTTTTAGAATAGGGAAACTTTAAGCGAAACTAAACCTAAGTTTTCTTTTTCATTCTATCAAAGTCTGGTCATCATTAGAGTTATGTCCACAAAATTAAATTTAATTACTTACCTTTTCTTAATTTTAAATTTTAATTACTTTAATAAAAAAATTAAATATATTTTTTGTTCCAATACTATAATATAGATTTGGTTTTCATTTTTAATTCAAATTTTAAACTATTTAGATATTTAGATATCTATAATATGAAAATGATTGAAATAAGTTATTTAATAAGTAAAATAATTACTAATTTTTTAAAATATTATTAGTTTTTTTCAAAATTTGTTATTGTTTTGATTATCAATTCCATATTTATAAATACACATTCCAATAATTTCTATACTACAAACACATTATCTAAAATTTGAAATAAAGACGAAATCAATTTTGTGTTAGAGTACAAGAACGAAAAATATGTTAAACCCAAAAAACCAAATATTTTCTAGATATTTTATTGTATTTTTTTTTTTGGATGAAATAAGAAAACAAACATTACATGGTGAAAATGGAAACCCGAGTATAGTAAATTCGTGTAGTTCATTTAACTGAAAGGTACAATGCAAAGTCAATTGATATTTGAATACAGAACAATAATCATTTGGAATTTAAAGAGAGTTGTGTGGCTATTCTATTGACAAGTCCCTTGATTACAAGAAAATTAAAGGATATATATATATATATATATATATATATATATATATATATATATATTAGATTGATTTGTAGAAAGCACATACGAGTTTTTGTGTTGATTTAAATGAATGTATGATGTGTTTTAGGATTTGTGAGGATAAAGACGAATTGGGAGGTTGTGTGCAGGAATGGGCAAGGGATTAACGATGATCTTTTCATCTGGAATAATTTTTTCCCACTTAAACATCTTCACAAGGTTGTGCATGAAAACCAATATTTCCAATCTAGCATACTCTTTCCCAGGACACATTCTTGGTCCTCCACCAAATGGCACAAAACTGTAAGGAACTGGCCCTTGCCCTTCGAATCTACTTGGATCAAATTTCTCTGGCTCTCCAAAGTATTCTGGATTTTTGTGTGTTGCATTTGCACTCCAATACAACTACACATATCAAAACAACTAAATTAAGTTATCACCTCAAAAAAACTTATACCAGAACTGTATAACAAATGATCAATTTCATGTATATACAATAATTGAAAATCTCACATCAATTAGAGATGAAAACATTTCATAATATATAGATAAATACAAATCTTTGTTTATAGGTTGGTTTTATCCTAATTGATGTCTTGATTCTCTGGTTTATATGAATTTGTTTAAGTGATGTTTTAGTGTTGTTGGTTAGATTCCATGTTGTAGGTTTGGTGTTTGCTGGTGTATTGTTAGTTGTTGTTGGTAGCAAGTAAAAGTTATCACTTCTGTAAGAGGAGACTTTGGAGGTCTCTTTCGATCTGTATAAGGGTTGAACCGTCTCTAAAGTGCTTCACATTTATTTATTCTTTCTTAATGATAAAAAGTTGGGATTTTATAAAATTAAATTAAAAATCTACTTCTTATTATAATATTATAATCATTTATCACTTATTTTAACAATATCGTCAAAAAAATGTCATCATATATATTAGTTATATTTATCTTTAGAGTCTAGATGAGAAGTAAACGGTTAGTATAAGTATCACATGTTATACAAAATTCTCCTATATCATGTGTAATTCTTTTAAGTTTTTTTATTGATAAGTGATTTTTCTTTTTGCAATGACTCGTTATTCGATAAAAAAGAAACAAAAGTTTCTTGTTATAGAAAACAATGACATATACAAAAGAAAATGTAAAAGAGCATACGCAAACATATAATTAACATGCTTTTATAGTTTGTAGAAATTAAGAAAAGTCGTGTAGAATTTTCTTACCTTCCATCCCTTTGGAATTGAGAAGCCATTGAAAACAAAGTCATTGATAGCTTCCCTAAAACCTCCTTGAAGTGGAGGAGCAATTCTCATCACTTCACAAGCTACATTCCAAGAATATTTCATCCTATTGATATCATCCCAATTCAATAACTCTCCTGCAGATTTCGACTTTGCAATTTCCATTTGTTCTAAACAAATTACACAAAAACAAACACAAAAATAAGTATATATACAATTGTTAGAGTATCATCTCAAATAATAAAATGTATTCATATTTAGGTTTGGAGTTAAAAAGGTGTTGTTTTGCTGCAAAATATGTTCATTGTTCATGGCCTACTACATTAGAGATCATGGGATATGGGTCTGGAACATTGTTAACATTTTTAGTTTTTCTATTTTAAGTTATTTGACTTTGTTTGTTTGACTTAACTTTTATTTTCTGTTTCAGCTAGGTCTTAGTATTTTTCTTATATATACACCATGTATTTTAATATCTAATACACACGTGATTAAAAAATTCCTTTGTATTTTCTTTTCTCTACTTTTCTCTCTTTTACGCTTGAGTTAGTCTCTTTTTCATTTGTAATTAGGGTTCACCACAACCTCATTTTCTCCATTGCGATTACGTGTGATTATGTGCGCTCCATTGAAGCACAACATCATACAAGAAATATTCATCTTCATTGACTATAATAAGCATATTGTATAAGAGTTTGAATACTTCTGAAGTATTTTAAATTTATCTTATTTATTTACTGTTGAGAAAAAAATATTAAAAGATATTAATAAATTTTTATTTTATATACAAACACGGTCTCTTTTAACACTATATAATGTTTTTTTTAATTAATTGGCAATTCTTAATTAATTTTTGTTTTAGTTTTGGGCTTGACTTAGTTGCAAAAATATTTATTTCAGGATGAAGTATCTGCAATAAAGGTCTTTGATGGAATTGTAATGAAAAACTTAGTTTTTATGTCTTTTTAATATAAAAAATTGTATCAGTACAGTAATAATATGTTTGACTAATTGAATGAAGTGGGATTCTTCCAAATTTTGATAAAAGTTGTCAGAAATTAGAGCAAGAAACAACAGCATAAATGATGAGGTCATCTTGATAAATTTTTTGGAGTTTAGTTTGAAATTCAAACATCAACCGACTCATGTAAATAAAGTCAGTGAAGTTTGAGACAAGTTAAGATTATATTGAAACATGAGGCTTTGACTTGTACAGTTTTGTACACTTGAATGTTGACTTTAAACACATAAGAGATGTTAATGTTTGTGGTTATAAATTTCTAAAAATATATTTAAAAAAAAGAGTTAGATGAAAGAGAAATAAAATTTTGTAGGTAAACTAAAATAAATGTAAGAATAAAAAGTGAACCTTGATAGACTGCATCATAAATGTGAGGGAGTTCAGCAAGGTATTTGACAAGGAAAGTGCATGCAGCACTGGCAGTGTCGTGGCCTCCAATCAAAAGTCCAAGAATCTTGTCTGCAATGTCCAATTCATTCATGAACTCTCCATTCTCATCGCATGTTAGCAGCATGTGAGACAATATGTCTTGTCTTGCAGTTGCTTTTCCTTCTCCCAGATCAACTTTCCTCTCTCTGATGATCTTCAACAGTTCCTTTCTGATGTCTTTTGCAGCTTTTATAGCTTTGTTGAATGGCGTTCCGGGAAGATCAATGGGCACTGATATGATCCCAGCCGCCAAAAGCTGGAAAGGCTTCTCAAATTTGGCTACGTGATTCTCAACAAGAAAGTGTACCTGTTACAACAGAATCATTATTAATGTGATGTGACCATGAATTTAAATATAAATATATACAATACAAAATTGTAATATTATTATACAAAAGATATAGGTGGTAAATTTATCATAACCATTTTAAAAAGTTATGATGCATTCACAATATTATTATTATTATTTTTATATTATTTAATTATAAATTTAATTTTTATTATACATAAACTCATCACATTAATGTATAACATTTCAAAGACTGTTAGAACCTCTTTGCCAAGGGAAAGACGGTGAGATGGGTGTGGTTGTCCCAATGGGAAGCGAAGTGGGTCTGTGCTATGGCGTCCATGATGGGAACGTAGCCTTGGAGGGCCTGGGGTTTCAGGAACTGTGGGAGCAACTTTCTCATCTTCTTCGACTCTTCCTTGGAGTTGCTCTGCAGGGTGGAGGGGAACACCTTGTTCACGCTGTCCGGCCACCACGCCGTCACCAGCTTGTTCTCGTTGGAGAAGAGGAACTTGTTGGAGGCGGCGCCGCAGAACACGACGGCGGGTTCTCCGAGGATGGAGGTTTTGAAGAGGTCGGAGGAGTACTTGATCATGCGGTCGAAGATGAACTTCTCCGGATGACCTTTCCATCCGGTGGAGAGAAACTGGAGGCTCTCTCCGATGACAGGCAAACCGGTGGCTCCCGGTGGGAGGTTGGGGGCGGAGAAGGGAGAACGGTGCTTGTGGAAAAGGATGAAGAAGAAGAGGGTGACAAGTGTAACGAAGAGGAGAAGGAGAGAAAGGTAGAAATGGTCCATGCTTTTGAGGTGTGTTTGAGTTTGTTGTGTGGTTTTTTCTCCTAATGTGTTTGTTGAATTGAGTCACACTCCTTAGTATGTCTGCTCTCTCTTGGTGCCTACTTATAGCACAATGTTAGGAGGCTTGCCAATCAAATGAAAAAAAAAAAAGTGTTTGATTCAAACTTATCTTTTAAATTCAATCTTTCTTTTAGTAGACTTCAAAAAGTGTTCATAAAAGACGCACACAAATCTTTCATGCAAGGGCATACTATTAGTGATAAATTTTAAAATAATAATAATAATAACTCAATGGATATCACAAATTTCATAACAACTAACATGAATTTTGTAAGAAAAAAATGATTAAATCATCACACATCGCCCTCTATTTCAAACATCTACAATAGAGTTCAAATAACATTTTACATCCTATAGTATTACAAATTATACATAATATCAACAAAATCATTAATAAAAACTAATTTTAAAGAATATAAATAATTAATTATTATATTAACTAAATTATATTTTATTTTAAAAATTAATAAAATTATTGATATTTAAATTAATATTTAATTAAAAATCAAAATTTTAATTACTAATTTTAAAATTTAAAGTAATTAGTAGTTAATACTTTCGTCAATAATTATATATTAATTTAAAATTATTTTATAATTTTATTAATAATAAAAATTATTATAAATACTAAATTTTTAAGTATTATCTAATTTAATTAATGTAGTAATTAATTATTGTTGATTTTTAAAATTACTTTTTATTTAATAATTTTTTATAGTGTATATAATATTTTCGTACTTTTAGTAAATTTCAATGAGTTTATTATAACTTGGATTAGCTCACATATTTTAAGTGTGTAGTTAAATATACTTTTTCACTAACTTTCTTTAGTAGCATGTTTTTCTAGACAAATTTTCTGAAATTAGAGAAATTTCCAGTAGTAATATAAAGTTTTTTAAAGAGACAAATATGTATGTAATATATTTTAATTTGAATAGTGAATACTCAAATAGTAACATTCTCTATTTATATTTTTCAACAACATAGTATTAGTGTGTATATATATACTAAAATTTTCTCTAGTTAATTAAATTTTTTAATTAGATAATTTTAAAAGTTATTATTTTTAGACATTAAACTATTTTGCGAAGAACACATCCATCAACACTCAACTAAGGAAAACAAAACTCAATAACACCTCTAAATCTGATATATGTAAAGACACCATTCGGAATAAAAGAAACCAGCTGAAGGTACCTTAGAGGCAATTTAAGACCAAGTCTTTAGTTAAATAAGCGTGAACACTTCCGAAACATCCACCACTCCTCCTTTAAATATTACCTTATTCCTAAGCCTCTAAATCTCATTTACTAGAGCAATCCATATAGTTCCCCAAATTGCGCAGTCCATATAATTTCCCAAATTGCATTAAGAGATTCAGATTCGTTACACATCCTAAAGTGAAAGAAAACATCATAATGATCCACGAACGTTAAACCTAACCAAACGTAACACTAACTTCATAGAAATCAAGTTATTTTTCATTCGAAAAAACTAAATATTAAATTATAATCAATAAGTATTCGAGATTTAAACTATAATAATCTTATATATGTATTTAGTTAAATAATATAACAACATCATTTAAATTATATTAATTTTTATTTTAAACAATTTAAAAATGTGATCCTGTTAAAATGATCACCGACGGAAGTCCGTTTTGCAACCTTATCCTTACAATCAAAACTCATGAAGGAGTAAAAAAGGAATTTAATAGCTTAACGCTATCATACAACTTACAAATTTTTAAATTACTATTTTATTACAATATTCTATTTATATTTATTTTTATTATTTTAATAGAATATTTTATTATAAAAAGTAATTATCAAGTGTACGCGGATAAAAAAGATAGTGTCAAACAAAACTTTTTCAGGGTGAAAAAATTAAAGCTCGTGCAAGTTGTTTTGTCTATCATTATATACTCAAATATTGTTTCTATCTGTAATTATTAGCTGCAAGAAATAGGAAGCTAAATAATCCGCGTTTGGCAAAATTCAACTCAATACAAAATTCCTGTTTAAACAAGCTTCTTGTGAGATATAATTTTTCATTAAATAATTATATATTTATGTGAGTATTTTATCTTAGGTGACTTTTTAAATATTAGCAAGAAAAAAATTATAATTATTCTAAATGGATATATATATATATATATATATATATATATATATATATATATATATATATATTTTTTTGTTGTGTGTTTTTTTTTTTTGTCTCACTAGTGCTTGTGTG
>Ga0123342_1000613_pt1 | contig 57122 bp, 22 predicted proteins | sample Turbeawhitnodule_FD_89960 | JGI IMG/M metagenome (GOLD analysis project Ga0123342, IMG submission 89960) | Root nodule microbial communities of legume samples collected from Mexico - Turtle bean Mexico white nodule | ecosystem: Host-associated > Plants > Roots > Nodule | place: Mexico: Nepantla... | reverse complement strand
TTTTTGAAAAAAGAGTTTCGGAAGTAATTTTTATCCACAACTTCTTTTTATTTAAGGTTATTTTCGTTATCTTTTAAGGGTATTTTTGTTATTTCCTATAGCAGATTGGGTGTATGTTATAATTGATATGGTGCAGGGAGAATTTGCCATCCTATTATTGTAGATTAGGCCGAAAAGTATTCACTCCCGAACTAGACAAAAAAACAATAATAAAAAACACAAACAAATTAAAAACCTTTAAAACAGCCCTCCATCATGCTATGTTACGTTGTCTAACCATATTTCATGGCTTCTTCTTACTCCACCTCACGATTACTAACTCCACCCCCATACTAACAACAAAAGTTATTTATTTTCTTTCCAAAATCATTTTTCAAAACAAGTTTTGGAGAACTCATTATGAAAAATATCTTATATATTCCAGAAATCTTATTTCAAAATATTATTATGAAAAAATCATTTTAAAATACCTTTTATATATTTAAAAAATTCTGTTATGAAAATCATGTTCCAAAAGTTTATTTTTTCTGAAAATCATGGTCTCAAAAATCTGAAAAGTTTGCTTTTTGAAAGATTTCCAAAACAAGTAATATAGAAATCACTTTCATAAATAATAAATTGGTCATTTTAAAAATGATGAGAGTTCAGTTAGAAGTTTTGGAGATGCAGAATGATCCTATTTTCAGTGTATAAACACAGACAAAACAACAAATTTAAGTTACTTACTATTCAGAGAGAGAAAACCTTATTAAATGAAACAGCTTTTCATTCAAATATTAAAAAAGAGAATGTGAGTTTAATAGAAGTTGGGCTTTTGAAGTGGGTCCAGTGAGACTAGTCCCACATCGACTCAACTCATGTTTTTGTATTGGTATCCTGGGAACAAGCCTCCCATGTGAAATACGTCAATTCGGAAGTCACCAGCCATGCCACAAGTACTTCATAGTATTTTTCAATCAACACAAATAATGCAGTTTCACAAATTAAATCTCTTGTCAAGGGGACAAAAAACTCACCACTTAAAATCATTACCACTTTTCCAATAATCATTTATAGTACTAACACTTTCTATGTTCCTCTGCACTGAAGCACCTTAGTAACATTTTACCTTGTTTTATGTACCTTGGATTGTTTCACTATGCCGTTGTACAGATTTTTGGGTATTTCAAAATTCAAATTTGAATAACATGAATAGTAGAATGGTGTGACCATTCTCACTGTATTAATCTGTGAAGCCATATTATATGGTTGTGTATTTATGAATGAGTTTTTTGAATATATATATAGCTCCAAACCCATACCCTTTACATTCTCGTTTTACTGTGTGATGAAAATTAAAGGAAACACAGACAGAAGCACAAGCGCAAGGGTTCTTTCATCACGTGAGACCTATAAATCTTTGGTTGTACAGCATGTGATTTTTTCTTTTTCTTTCATTTCTTTTGCACAACTATATATACCTTCGCATCTATTCTTTTTTGCTTTCTTTATCTCACTCTTTTTTTTCATTTTTCAGCGCCATAAGGTGTTTCCAATTCCAAAGGGTGCAAATGGGGCAACACAGATCGTGGTGTGAGTGAGTGTGAGAGAAGTTTTGGTGGCCCACTTACACTTTGATCTTTTTATTGCAAAATGGGGTGTCTGTGAGTTTTAGTGTGCTGGATTATGCATCATGGATCATGGGGTCGACCACCTTCACGTGACCACCTTCACTATGTTGCCCTTCATGCTTGTCATGTGTGTGTGCACACACACAACACAACCTCATCATCATCATCATCTCTTATTCTCATCTTGTCTTTATCCAACTGAAAAAGAAATAAAGCTAAAACAAAAGTGTTTTAGTAGTTTCAGTGATAATGATCAATTTCTTAACTGAGTAAATCAAAGACCCTGAAGATTTCACATCTCATTGTTGTCACATTACAGACAGTGATAAAGTGAAGCAGATAAACTCACTAAACCAAATTCACGTGAGAAATAACAAAAGCAGATCAAAACCAAAGCTGCACACTTCTCTCTCGGACCACATCTGATGTGTTCAGACACGTTTGTCTGTTTCCTCTAAAGTGCCAAAGCCAGGTGGTTATGCATTGTTTTATATGTTTTTCCCCATTACAATTAAACCTTGTTAATTAACAAAGTGGCGTTTTAATAATTCTGTAACAATTAAGTACAAAGGGATTATAATTTAGTTGCAACTTGCCCATATACTTCATTAACTTTGACAGAATAAGAACACAAACTGATCAATAATTTTAGTTATTATTCAAGAAACCATAGTGGGTTGATTGTTGATATTTATATATATATAACTGGACTTTGAGATTAGGAAGATGTTAAAGTAAATTAATAATAGAAATGTTCCCTTATAGTTGGTAGGTTGAATTCTCTTGTTGTTGAAGCAAGGGATCCAAAACATAGTCAATGATTCCCGCATGACCATATCCTTCATATATGATGAAAAGGTCAAGACTCACATGTAAGAAATTCTATGATCTGCACATTCTTCCTTGCAAATAATTTGCTTTAGCACTATAGGCTATAGCAGCTACCTGTTGTTCATAACTCACTTCGAGTGTTGAGCCATTCCATCTCTGAGATGCCCACGTTAGAGCGTGATAGTGAATATACCTTCCCTATAGCACAGTAGCATGACAGACAATTGATGTGAATAATGAGTTGGAAAAGGAAGAAGAAAACATTAATTGTAGAATTAGAACATTAATAACAAATCAGTTGGCATGTCTAGTTGGTTCTTGGGTAGTCATGGAGGTAGGTGGAAACTATGAAATTGCCCTAATCCATATCCTAATTAAGCACTTCCATTTCATTGCTTATTCATTCTAAAGATCATTGCCCAATAATAAACCCCAAAAGGCTTCCTTTTTGTGATCTGAGGGAGGTAAATGCTCATAAGATGCTAAGCATGAACCAATAATACTAATCTTGCAAAATTCTTAATTTTTTGGCAAAGCTCAAAAGTGGAAATCATAATGAATAAAGTGGATTAAGGGTCCCCCTCGTTGAAAATGTGGAATGGGACCAACTGGGTTGCCAGCGATGATGATGCTCTGAAAAATAGCATCATTATATAAGGTAGAAACATCAACATCTTTATGGTTCCCACTTTTGTGTCTCATAAGATGGACCTGTGTCTCAAACAGTCAAGTCTCAATTAGTTACCATGCATCTTTAGTTTAATTTTGTGGCAACTAATAATCCAAACTTAATCACAATCACAATCACAGACAACCCCTTTCATGGTGAGCTAGTGAGTTAATTAGGCTTGGTCTTTGGGCAAACCCCAAATTTATTCTCACTTTGCTTCTTTGGTTGTGGATTAGACCTTTGGATTACACTTCCAAACCTAACTAAACTATTCAGGAAACACCACTCAAATCTGCAGTTAGCCACCAAACCAAAGCGTGATTGTTGGATGTTCTAAAGGAAAATCATTTTGCCTTAAAACAATATAAGCTTTTTTTATTCAATGTTTAAAACTTTAGTTTTTAATGGATCTACTCTTTTCTACTAAAAAAATTAAATTATTTTCCTATGCAAAAGTGTTACCATTAATTTCTACCCCCATAATAATGTATGGATTTTTTTACTATGAAAATTTTGCAAGAAAATATGCAAAATCGATATCATTAAAGAATGTGGTATAGAGATTTAGATATATTCATTTTAGTATATACAAATAAGTTTAAGTTGTTGTATCACATATATTAAGAAAAATATAAACATAGACAGTCTTGTCTAAATAGTTGTATTCTTTAAATGAGATGAAGAATAATTAGTGTGGAAATAATTTTTTTCAAAAAAATCATTTTTAAATGCCTAAAATTACATATCATAAGGGAGGGAGTACAATTTAATTATTCGCAACAAGTGGCCACTAAACTAAAGATTGATTAATTCTTCAGAGACAGTATAAAATTAATTAGTTCATGGTTTTCTCTTTCAATTTCAAAATAATTATTCCTGGTCAGTCCTATGTAAAAATTAAAGGACTGGTAAACATCTAATTTAAAAAATTATTTTTTCATTGGATATTTATTTCAATTTTATTCTATTGTTCTTTTCATTTCAGTGAGTTAAATACTACCTTAATTTAACATCTTAAACATTATTTATCATTCGTATTTATCATTTCAAATCACACATGTATCTTCAACTAAAATATACAGTGAAATTAAGTAAGCCTCTTTTTTTTTTTGACAAGTGTTTATTTTCTTAAAAAGAAGCAGACATGTATTAATTGAAGAGAAGCCATGACACCAACTTAAGCTTTGAATTGGTGTGTAGATGGTGAGAGGAAGGAATATTTGATGGAAGTGGAGTTATTTTTGGGTTTAATGGAAGAGAAGTTTGATGCAGTATTGAGAGAGAGTTAAAACTGGTTTAGACTTAAACTAGCATAGGTTCTACCTTGTACTCAGCCAAGAGAGAGGTAGCGTAGAAACAAAAGGTGGTGTTTGCCTTTGTTAAAAGAGGCAAACATTAGCATAGGTTCTACCTTGTGATTTGATTGTTTCCATGAATAGGGTTTTGCAAGCATTGTTGATTACACTTACACAGTATGTGTCAAGGTGAAAGTGCAAGAAGATGGACCCCAGTTTAAAGAGCTGTGTACTGTGGTTAGGTTTGGCAGTTGTGGTGTGCATTGAAAGTTCATAGCTGGACTTTCTTCACTGGTTCTGGTAGGTCCCTCCAATGGAGATGTTTCTCACTTCTTAACAATGTATTTTTTAATTATTACATTAATTCAAAAGTGAAAGTGATTCATTGATTTTTATATTGTAATGCGATAAATACTTTTTAATATAAAAAACAATGTTTAATTTCAAATTGTTAGTGATACAATTTTGTGCAAAACTCATTAGGGTTAAAAAAAAATATTATATTTCACTAATAGGAGTGATTATGGAATGGAAGAAGTACTTTTTATTTTCTAATAATGAGCATAATGTTTTGGCAATACATAGTGATATTGGTTTGATGGGTTTTTACATAAAAATATTTTTTTAAAAAAAAAAATTATGAGACATTCCCAATCATTATAAAAAAAAACATAAAAAGAAAATCAAAAGACAATTGCTAGATTTGGGAACCTTTTAACACCTCTCAACAGAAAACAACACTGATCCTACCTACAATTAATTTACATTCCTAAGATTGGTGTCAAGATTAACCAACATGAAACACCCTTACAACATAGAGTGATTCTAAACCAATTTGTGACTCCACTCCTCTCCATAATGTATGGATATAATGTAAGATAATCAAATGTTTTTATTTAAAATGAAAAGATGAAAACTAACAAGAAAAAGTATCCAAGTTTAATAACTTATGAAAAAGGTAAAAATGGTTATATAATTAACCATTTAAACTTTTTTTTCTCACACCATATCACTGTGAAAGAGTAAACAGGGAAATAGTAAAAGTTATTGAGAAAAAGGTTGCATGAAAGATACGTAGTTTGTGAAGTTAGAGTGAGTGTGCAGATGCAGGCTATGAGGTAGGAAGTTGAAATGGAATATGGACTAAGTAGTAATGAGTGAACTAAAACCCTGTGAGCTTTAAAGCCAAGTTAATTGAAAGCACAATGAAAACTACTTCTGCTTCACCTCACCACTCACCACTCTCACACATCCACCTACATATATCTACCCTTCACCTTCTTCATCCCCCCACGTATTCTTCATCTTTTAAATGATGGAATCTTCGCAATTATTTTTCCCAGGGCTTCTGTTGGTGGGTGTACATCTTTAATGACTCTTCACTGGTCCCTTAGGTTTCAGCTAATGTATCAACAATACAGACACCAACGTATGTGGTAACTATATGTTTTCCACAATGTGTTGGTCCATAAACATATAATTCTCTAGTGATTTCGACACTTCTATTCAACTTTTATCTCCTGGTGTTACTCATCAACATATTATAAACCTCTCACAACCATGTGACCTACATGATTTAACAAGTCATTTGCCATGTTTCACTGGTATTAGTTTAATGATCAAAATGTATTGACTATAGGCATGGAGCTGTTTTTATTAGAGGTCTATTGCACCCACTTCAACGTTTATCACCTCGTTTTCTTAACTCTTAAATGTGTGAAATAAATGTACTCGAAAACTTCAGCTATAGAACTATTTATTTATTCCCACACTGCTTAAATCTTAACTACACTCTTCTGTTTTTTTTTACTATATTGTAATGTCGTGTTCGCGACTCAAATTGGAAACCAAGGTAAACATTTATGAATTTTTTAATATAAAATTCATTTTTAGTTTTTTAATAACATCACTTTCTTTTTACTAAGTGTTTTATGAAAGAATAAATTATGAATAAAACTAAATTCTTAAAATGAAATATAGTTCTTTTTCCCTTAAATCTATTCGGTATTCAAAAGTTGTCTCGGGTAGTATTATGAAGGGAACTTTTAAATATAATTTAAGATTACAAAATTGATTTGTAAAATGAGATTAATAGTCGGTAACATGATATTTATGAATGGTTTGATAGCGAGTAACTATATACTTATTATGAATGATCCAATAACGGTCCAATAACGGATGACACGATATTTATGGATGATCAAATAATGGTGAAAATATATTTCTAGATGTTCCGATAGTGATCAAATAACGGGTGACATGATAGACTCAATAAACTATCTTAACTCTAAATGACCTTAACATTATCTTAAGAAGTGGACTTTAATTACGACTCAACTTTACAAAATCAACTGAGATTTATACTCACTTATATACTATAAACTCTAATCAGATCTCATAAAAAAAAATGTTTTACATTATATTAATGATTTTTGAAATATTAATTAAATATTATATATACGTTGATAAAAAATATTTTTTTCCAAAAAAAAACACTTCCTCAATTTCACATACTATAAAAAAAAGTTCACAGGTTTATAATAAATATTACTATTTATGCATGTTGATTTTATTACTATTAGACAAAAGTAGTCAATAATCAGTTGGAAAAAAATTATGATTTCAGACTCTATCATGATAATGATTACGCATTGAAAACGAATCTCAATAATTTTTTTGAAACAATTGTATCTATTTTGTTTTTGTACATATTTATATAATAACGTATTTATATATAGTACTTGAGGTAAAATGTTAAAACCTAACCGTCTCAAGATAAGGGAAGGAATGTAAGAAACTTTATATTTTCAAAATACTTCCGTCCCTCTTTGTCCGATTCAGTTGAGGGTAAAACGGGTATTTTAGAAAATCGGTATTACATCAGTAAAAATCATCAAAATTGGTCCAATAGGCAAATTGATAAAATCCAATTTAATAAAAAAAATTAATTTATTTATATTTTCTTAAAAATAACCTAAAATATTAATATTTTTCATTTTATATACACATTTTATCATAATAAATATTTACATATATTATTAAAATTTCAAGTTAAATATGAAGCATAATTTTATTTAACTTTTATATGTATCTTCCTTTGAAACGTGTAAAAGTAGATGGAAAATGTTAAATAATTTGTATACAAGTCAATATTCAAATATCTTTATTATATTATTTTTTTCATGCTGATATAAAAAAATGTAAATTAATGTATTATTTAGCCATTTTTAATTATTAAAATTATTGTCATTAATATCAGTTTGATCTCAGTTAAGCTATTCAATCTTAACCTAGTATCTTAACTGAATTAATGCCCAATTAGGTTTTAAAAACATTGGTTTTTATACATATTAATTAAAATAAAAGTGTGACTGTGAATCAGTAATAAAACCAAACTCAAACATGTTAAATCATAATAATATAACCTATATTTATCTTTATTCTTGTGGTTAACATTCTATGGCTTTGTTTGACACATGAAAACACAAACTTTTATAAAAAAAAATGCATTTGGTAAGAGAATAATCTGAAAAAATAATATCATTAATTTTTAGCGGAAACATAGAAAGTGCCAATAACATCATCATATTTTTCGAGTGCCTATAGGATTCCTAAGCTATCTCCAAATTTTTTATAGTTAAGATGTCATTTTCATGACAGAAAAAAAAACACACAAAATATTGATTGTTGTGCTTTTTTTCCCTCGCAATTATTTACATACAATTTCAACCAAAATATGCATGTACATTTGTCGGCAGCTGACAGATTATATACATAGATATAGAAATATTCTCACACTTTAGCCTCAAATACCCTCCACATAAACAAATTGGTAATATCTTATAAAATTTTGACATGATATTTTTTATTTTATAAAATGATGTTTTAGAGAATAATTATTAACTAATTGTTTTTATCCACACAAAAAGTCACACAGAGAGGTGAAACTAGTGGGAGAGAATGATGCACTGAAAGCTGGGTTGCTTATTGTGATTATTTTTGGGGGTCCAGATGTCAAATTCCACAGGAAATTAAGAGATGAAATTAAGAAAAATACACAAAAGTACACTCTTAAGTGGGTCCTCTTAATTCAAGCATCCAATACAATAAATAATATGATAATGACTAAATAAAAAGAATCCAATAAGACAATAAGAAAACTTGCATCAATGACATGATTATCTTGTATATTTGGATTTTCAATAAATACTTCTCATAAAGCTACCTTCTTGATTTTCATAATGAGCTTTTTACCTTTTTTTTTCTTTGGTGGATTATGAACTTTCTTTACATCATAACCAGTTCCAGCATTTTATGAAGAACATTAACTATTCACTAAATCGTAGAACAACTTAGCACAATTAAGTGGTGGCCTCAACAAGGACGATCGTACATAAATATTTTCATTGAATTTGTGTTTATTTATAGTAAGTAATTGGTCTAAAATGTTTAGACACATTTTCAGCATTAGTAGCATCAAAGCTCTTCATCTCTCTCATGTACCAAAATCAGAAGAAGCAAAAAAAAAAAAAAAAAGGAACATTGTTATTTTCGAAAGTACAATTGTTAATCTTCTTGTGAAAAGTCATATTCCGACACTTGTACAATTCGATAAAGATGAAGAAAAATTCCACGGTTTAATCTTGCACGTGGTATTTTTTTTTTCTATGAACACACACAATGTCTCCAAATTATTCAGCATGATTTTTTTCACAAATTAACCCAGGAGATTTTAGATTCAATGTCTCTGAGCAAAAGAGGCAAAATTGTATGTATAAACCCAGAAAAATTGATTTTTTTTATTTATTTTCAAGACAATGTCACTATTCCAACGACCCACTTCCTTAATTTCTTTTTTGTTTGGTTCGAAATTCCCTTTCATCCATCATTGTTAACAATGTAATGCAAATACCTCGCAGGAATGTGGAAAATAATTTTTTTATATATCGCGGGGCAGGTAATTTTTTACAATAATTTTAGAATAAGGAAAAGAGACAACCTACAAAACCATCATTATTAACTAATAATGACACCTCTCCTAAAACGAAAACCATATACCCATTAATTATTAAATAATTTGTCTAGTTAAAAAATATACAGAGCAATAGACATATTTATTTCTTAAAATGGAATTAAAACATTGATTAATAAAAGAAATAAAACACAGAAGGTTCGAATTAAATATTAAATTGTTAGACGCATGTGTCACCTGGTTTCTTGAAAACTGTTCCAAAGACACAAGACAAGAACATCACATATGAGATGAGATCTACTGACTCTGTTTGCTTTCGATTTTTCAGAGGTCGCTCCTCTCACTTTCCTTCCATAACAGGTTTTCGTTTCAACGTCACTTCACTCCACCATTGTGTTCAGAACCGCTGAGACTGAGCTCAGCGAGTTTTTTCCACGTGGACCACCGGAGCAGCATTTTCCGGCGGGTTTTGGGAGCTCCGGTTGATGACGTGGCTTTCCGGTGACAAAAATCTATCTGGGTTGTGGGATCAGTGACATGAGAAGCTGAGTCGGTGGAGTGGTGTGGCTTGTGAGCGAAGATGTTCAGATGGAGGAGTGAGAAACACAAAGTCAAAGCTGTTTTCAAACTCCACTTCCATGTCACCCAGGTAGCTAAACTTGGCTTCATTTCACAATGGAAGTATTTTGTTGATTAAATTGGGAACTTTTATTCGTTTAATTTAGTGAGGGTCAATTTCTCATGACGAACCAAAGTTCGAATTTGGCCAGAGAGTGCCCACGGTTAGTATCTGAACAGGATTGTTCCGCAAGGAAGATGAATGTGGGAATTAAAAAAGAAATATTTTAAGTTCGTTTCCCTTGGTCCTGTTTGATTTTTCTGATGGGGTGCAATGCAGCAAGTGGGTCTGTGAAATGAGAAGGTCAAACAGGAGAATTTGACTTTGTGGTTGGTGTGATTTTCAGATGGTGCAATCTGGGGTGGAATCTTTGGTGCTGTCTATAGTTCCAGGGGACATTGGAAAGGTAACTACGAGGCTAGAGAAAGCAGCTATTCATGGTGGAGTTTGTAGATGGGAGAATCCTGTCTTCGAAACAATCAAGCTTTTTCAGGAGCCCAAGACTGGGAAATTCAGTGAGAGAGTATATTATTTTGTGGTTTCAACGGTAAGAGTTTGAAATTTTCTGTTTTTGGTTGGTTGTTATGTGTGTCAGATTGTGATCTGGTTTCTGTATAGGGTTTATCAAAAGCTAGCTCCTTTGGGGAAGTCTCTGTAGACTTTTCTGAGTACGCTGAGGCTACGAAACCTTCCACTGTCTCTCTTCCCATCAAGAATTCTCTTTGTGAAGCCGTCTTGCATGTTAGTATTTGGTCTCTCCCTTTTTCTTATAAAAAAAAATGTGTAGAGTGTTTTTTACTGCAATGCTGATTTCAGTAATTCTGATTTGTTGCTTAATGGACAGGTATCAATCCAGAGGCTGCAAGAAAATAATGATAAAAGGTATGGTAGATTACTACGGATATTTTTATCTTCAGGATATAGAGTTTGCCTCTAAATTGATTTTGATGATGTTGTTTCTTCTTGTCAAATAACATTTGCAGACAGCTAGAGGATTGTGAAGATACCGAACTAAAGCCCAATGATAGAAGTTTGAGGACCTACTTGAGCAATGGAGAGATAGATGCACGCTCGAAAAGTGATTCTTCTGAAGTAAGGTTTCACTCGTTGGGGCTAGGAGCCTAGGATAACTTTGGCTTGTTTATATGTGGCAGTCTATAAAAGATCAAAACTAAATTTTCTTTTCTTAACTTTTGTTCTTTGAAGATTTGTTGTAGTGGTGGGGTGGGTTTAGGTCTGGATATTTTACTACATCTTTCATACTTGAAAATTTCCCCAATAAGTAAATTCAACTGTCATATATACTTTCTAAGTGCAAAAGTTGTTTGTTTTCTTTTCTTCTATTTTGGAGGTAGAAGTTGTATGGAAATAATTAGATTTCCTCTTTCGACGTTTTCACAGGATGTGTCTGCCAAAGCAAATGGCAATGGAGCTGAATTGAGCGCTGATTGTAGGACATCTAGTGGATCTGACATTACAACGTTAAGTTCTGATGGAAGCTCTGGACTTGACACACCCCGAGAACTAGGACTAAGAAATGGTGGCATCCACCCCAACAACAATGGTTTTCTTTCAGATTTGAGCCACACATCTGAACCCCAAAAAGCTGCTGTAAATGATATTCATCAGAGATCACAGTGGGACTGGTCAGCTGGTTCAGAACACAGTTTGAGTTCGGATGGGTCAACAAATGTTTCTCAGGATGCTCTTCCTAGGGAAAGATCTCATCAAGCATCTGATGTGGAAATTGAAAGACTCAAGGCTGAACTTGCTGCTTTGGCCAGGCAGGTGGATGTGTCAGACTTGGAACTGCAGACTCTAAGGAAGCAAATTGTAAAGGAAAGCAAAAGAGGACAGGAGCTCTTCAAGGAAATCATTTGCGTGAAAGAGGAAAGAGATGCACTCAAGATTGAATGTGACAATCTCAGATCTTTTCGTAAACGAATGGAGGAGGCCAAAGTGAGTAACAGGGCACCCCTGGATAGTGGGGATCTTTGTACTCTTGTGGAAGAAATTAAACAAGAATTGAAGTATGAGAAGGAGCTGAACGCAAATCTCCAATTACAGTTAAAGAAGACACAAGAGTCGAATGCTGAACTAGTTCTTGCTGTGCAGGACATGGATGAAATGCTGGAGCAGAAAAATAGGGAAATATGTAGTCTTTCCAATAAGCAGGAAGAGGGTAGAATTTCCCGTGAGTCAGGGGAAAAACTCTCTAATTCTGAAACGGATGATGAACAGAAAGAATTGGAAGAGCTAGTTAAGAAGCACAGCAATGCTCAGGAGACTCACTTACTTGAGCAAAAGATTATAGATCTCTATGGGGAAATAGAGATGTATAGGAGAGACAAAGATGAGTTAGAGATGCAGATGGAGCAGCTTGCACTTGACTATGAGATATTGAAACAGGAAAACCATGATATTGCATATAAGCTGGAACAGAGTGAACTGCAAGAACAATTAAAATTGCAGTATGAATGCTCGTCTCCTCTTGCTGTTGATGAAGTTGATGCCCATATTCAGAATCTGGAAAATCAACTCAAGCAGCAGTCAGAAGAACTCTCAGATTCTCTGGCTACCATCAAGGATCTTGGAACCCAAATCAGCCGATTAGAGGAAGAACTAGAGAAACAAGCCCAAGGATTTGAAGCTGATCTAGGTGCCGTGACAAGTGCCAAAGTTGAGCAGGAGCAAAGAGCCATTCGTGCAGAAGAAGCATTGCGAAGCACCAGACTTAAAAATGCTAACACTGCTGAGAGGCTTCAGGAAGAATTTAAAAGGCTCTCAATGCAAATGGCCTCTACATTTGATGCCAACGAGAAGGCTGCCATGCGGGCATTGACAGAAGCAAGTGAACTTCGTGCACAGAAAAGACTAGTGGAAGCAATGCTGCACAGAGTCAATGACGAGCTTCAGTCAGCCAAAGCTGATTATGAGGTAAAACTGGATGAACTTTCCAACAAAATAGACATGATGGCAGCTCAGAAACAACAGATGTTGTCGGAAATTGACGACAAGTCCAAGCAGCTTGAAAATCAACAGAAGCGTGAGGAACAAGTTAGTAGGGATTTCTTTGAAGAGATCCAGATGCTAAAAGCCGAAAATGAAAGGCTTAAAGTGGAGATTTCATGCCTCTCCGAGCAAGTAGAGCAAAAAGATATCTTAAGAAATGACTTGGAACTTATGAAGAAATCGCTTGAGGAATCTGAGGCTCGGTTACAGAGTAGAACGGTGGAAAGAAATGAGCTGGTGAGTGAAATTGCTTTGTTGAAACAGGAAGCAGAACGGTCTCTTGATGGGCTAAATAGAATGAAGCATCTCAATGATGAAAAAGAGATGGAGACTAGAGTCTTGCTGTCAGAGCTAGAAGCACTCAGAGCTCAATATAGTGACTTGAAAAGGGCTTGTATTGAGGATGAAGATGAGAAAGAAAATCTAAGAAAGAATGTTTTCCAGCTAAAGGTTGAACTTAAGAAGAAGGACGATGCATTAACCAACATCGAGAAGAGGTTCAAGGATAGCAATGGACGCACACCACTTTCTGATGGAACCAAACCAAATTTAAAGAACAAAAAAGGTGCTCCAATTCCTCAGAGTGCAAAAGAAATAGCAAATCTGAGGGAGAAAATAAAAACGCTTGAGGTAATAACTTCAGAAATCCCAGTAGTTTGAAGAGATAGATAGGGTAGGTACTTTGAGAAAAATTCTTGATCCCCAAAAGCTAATTCTTCTATTGATATTTTCTTCTACCACACATCATTTCGTTTGCCTACATTTTCCTTGGATAGTTTGTTTAGCTCTAGCTGTTGAGGGAAGTATATTAACACAAGAGTTATTTGTGGCAGGGCATGATAAAGTCCAAGGAAACTGCTTTAGAAATGTCAGCTTCTTCATTTTTGGAAAAGGAAAGGGAGCTCCAATCCAAAATTGAGGAATTGGAGGACAAAGTGGAGGAATTCAATCAGAGCATCACTTTGCAAAAGGTATACTTATTAACATAGCTCAAGCAATTTGCCAACATAAATAAAATGTACTGATGAATGATGGAAATAAGAATGTTCCAACTATTTCTTTTATTTACCACTAATCTTAGGCAAGGTTTCATAGTATGAATTATTGTATTGTTGGTATATGACGTTCTTGAATCATATCAGCAATAAATATAATTGTCTTACACTTCAAACAGGTTGTTGAGGATAGGGGTGTTACTACTTCAAATGATACTACAAGCGTGGCTGAGGAAAATGGTGTTGCATTGACATTGTTCAAGAGGTGTGTGCCCTTTGTATTTTCTGTACAACATAGTACACACAACTTAATACCTGTTATGATTACTTAGTTTGTCTATGAGTATAAGATGGAGGAATCACATTTAGAATGTGGAAGTTATAATATGTTACTAATAGTTTCTGAAAATCACATTCAAGAAGTGAAATTTACATTTGAAACGTGAAACCAGACATGTTATATGTTACTCTTACATGCAAACTTGGAATTGAAGCTATTCATGTGTTTCATTATTGATCATTTTCTGTCCATGGCAGTAATTTATATTTGTCGGAGAAAGAAGCAGAAATATCCACAATGGATAATAATGGAGGTGGCAATCTTTGTGAAACTTTAGCTGAATTATCGCTGTTGAAGGAAAGAAACAACTTAATGGAAACTGAGCTTAAAGAGTTACAACAAAGATACTCAGACATGAGTCTCAAATTTGCAGAGGTAGAAGGTGAAAGACAAAAGCTTGTTATGACTGTACGAAACCTCAAGAATGCTCGGAAGGCTCAATGAACAGTTCAAATTCATGGCTTTAAGGCACTGAAAATGGAAATAGATAAAATGAATAAATTAATGTGTACACTGGCAAGATAAATATGCTTCTTCTTCCCCTTCTGAACCGTAAATGCGTGCCATAGGGGTACCATTTTATAGAGTTATTGTAGCAGTTTGTGATGTTTTTAAGTGCTTTTTAGCTACCAATAGTGTTCATCAGTTTTTTCATTGTATCTTTTTTTTTTCATTATGCGTTTATATATACATATTCTTTTATTGTATCCTTTAACTCAAATATGATATAATACAAATGAGCATTTCTTTCATTGTACACCTATTTGTATTGTATTTACATTTACATTCAGATTCTTTTATTGCACTTCATTGAAGTTAAAGTGGAATAAAAACCAGCATAAATACCCCTACAATTGTTATATGCAGTAAAATTGGACTGTGGTTTCAGGTGTTATTTATAATTATAATGTCAGTAATTCAAATTTGGAATTATAATTTGCCTAATCATTACTCATAAAAATTAATCTCACAGTTATGACATAAGAATATCCAATCAATGTTTAAAAATTAAAATCAATAAAAAAAATAAAATGAATATATCTTCCATTAAAAAATGAAATGTTTTGAGTGAAGGAAACCCAAGCCATATAAATTGAGGGGGAGTCTATAATTTGGAAAAATATATTTTTGATAATCATATTTTCTTTAAACATCTGTTTAACCATTTTTTTAATAATAAAATATTAATTAATTAACTTATTTAATAAAAAATAGTAAAAAAAAGTTGTAAAATGGTTATATAGAAAAATACGAGTATCAACATGTCATATCTTTTATAACTTTTTACTGAAAAAAAATTCACCAATGAACAAATTAAAAGATGAATATTCCTCCAAACAGGGACTAAATTAATATATACAAGTAGTTTGAACTTGCCAAATACAACCCTAACAACATTAAATAAGAAGAACTTAGAATTTATGTTTGACTTGTAAGAAAATCACTTAGCCTTATCTGTTTATTTAAATTTAAGTTTTTAAATCTATAAAATTTAAACTCAAGGCCTTAACTAATTTATTTATTTCTTCTATAACTTATTTATTTCTTTTAAACCGCCTCTTTAAAGAACATTACATTTTTTAGATTAAACAATAATTTATAAAGTAATATTATTAATAAATAAATTATTGCTTATATATTTTCCTTTTAAATGTGTAAATTTTTATAATTGAGTTCTTTTTTTTATGAAATGAATAAGTAATTCATACATTTTAAATTTCACATTTCAGAATACTTTTCAAGATATGCAATTCATAATATATTTTTTAAATTTAAAAATATCTTTTAAAATGTACAATCTATAATATTTTTTTTATTTTGTATTTCAAAATGTAAATTTCAGAATAAAAAAATTATATCCTTGAATGTACATTCTGATTTTACATTATAAAATACATAATAAAAAAAATCATTCTGTAATGTACATTTTGAGAAAAAAATATATTTCATAATATATATTTTGGAATAGAAATATATTCTAGAATGTATATTTTGGAATAAAAAATAAAAAATGTATTCTAAATTATACTTTTAGAATACTTAATTTGTATTCTTGTAAAATTTGTATTATAGAATGTAAAATCTAAAATATAAAAATCTTACGTTTAATATTCTAAAATATACAATACAGAATATCATCATATTATACAATCTAAAACTCAACCGGTAAACAGAAAAATCCACCAATAATTCATTTAGAATTTTAAAATTTATGGAACTGCAACTTGAAAAGTATGGGGTGCAGAAAACAATATCCTATTTCAAGTTAGAATGTATTGGGTCTTCACACTCTACGTTAGCCATCCAACCCACATATAAAAGGAGTTAGCAAAAACAAAATGGCAGTTTCTTCTTGCACCCCTACATTTTTCTAAATGCACCCTCACAATGTTATGCAAAGACCAAATTATTCCTATTATTTTTTAAAAACCCTAAAATGCAATTGAACTGTGTTTATTTTTTTGCATTATGAATTATGGAATATGGAAAAATTTCGGATTGGCACTTCCGGTAAATTTTTGGATCTACCAATCCATAACAGAAATATGCATTTTGGATTCAGAAATCCAATTAAAAAAAACTCATTCTGGATCCACCAATCCATAACAGAATTAAACTTCCGGGTTCAACAATCCAGAAATCAATCATTTATGCAAAAATTACTTCCAGAACACCCCCTCATCTGAAAAAAATAATGATTCAGTTTTGGATTGATGAATCCGTAGCACACTCCCAAATCCCTATTTTCGGTAACCATGATGTCTTTTTTCAAATAAAAGGTCAAGATCAGTTTTAGAATTTAAAAAAATTGTGGAGTGCAAGAAGAAAATCGTAGGGGTGCAGGAAGAAGAAACCGAACAAAATAGTTAAATATTTGTTTTTCTTTTAAGAGTTAAAAAAAAGAAGAATCTTCAAGGATTTGTGAACTTCTTTTCTCTTCCTTTTTGCATTTTCTTCTTATTTTCTTCATGTCTAGTTGAATACCCTTTTGTAGGAATCACTTGAATTTTATGTTTATTAAATTGATTTATTTATAAAATTTGGTTTTTGTACTTTTATGCTTGTGTGCTTGTGTTGAATTTTTTTACGACTTCACTACCCATTATTAGAAAGAATATTTTATTTATATATTAAATGAAAATTTATTTCACGGATATACAGATAAATATCATATAGTCATAGGATATAATCACTGCTAGGAATTTTTATTATCAAAACTAAGTCCTATTTAATTTCTCTCCCAGACATTAGAGTTCTTAACTAAGATTAAAAATTGTTGCAAAAGAATAATCAGGATTAAAAAATTATTTGCTTAAGTATTTAGATTTTAATAAATTATTCAATCAAGTAAAGTCAAAACCATTTTTTGTTTCACTTCTATCAGAACTGTGCTTGTGATTGGTGGGTCAATCTTTGGTCATCCTACTTATAATCATCACATCAAAACATAAGTTAATTGTATAAATATGGATATATATGAATGATGTAACTCTTAAAAACTATATATAGTAACACACTGCTACATATCATGATTAAATAAAAACGTGGCTATATCACATTGGACTATATCTATACAAATTTGACTTCATAAATTTCTTGGTTCTCATAATTTCATGCTTGTCATGTCAACGGTAAGCAATGCACAGTGTGAATCCACTTTTCCATGTAACCATGTGTATGTCGTGAACCACGATTGTATCACCAAAAATCTCTAACCAAAATCAGAACAACAATTTTTTTATGGAAGAAAAACTTGATTTAGCTTCCAAATTTTTGCGTGGGTCATTTGCGGACGCTATTTTCGTCGGCCAAAATGAGTAAAAGCCCATGCAAGATTTACATTGGACGCAAAACGGACGCATATATTGACCCACGCTAATTTCGATTTGCTTCCAGAGTTTTTTCGTGGGATGCTTAGCGGACGCATAAGCGTCCGTTTTTCAAATTTTGCGTCCGTTTTTGGTCCACGCAAATCCATCATTTTCTTGTAGTGTATGGTTCTCTCTTCTCTCTTCTTGTCGCCTTCTTTCTCACTAATAATGGAGGTGTTGAATCTCTGAATTTTTTTTCAAATGTTTCTATACCTTTTGGACCTAAAGACTCGTTCATGAAACTTCATTAATTAATGTCTCAAGAAACGAAAAAAAGCTTCAATACGTGGAGGGATGGCAACTGCATCCTTAAAAAAATATCGTATATGCATCATATATATCATATAGCTGCCCACATTAAACATGCTTTAATTAGTATTAGTTGTTTATGTGATGATTTATTGGATATAGTATACACTGCTGAATCAGTAGAGATTCTATTTTATCAGATTATTAAAAAAATGGAGATTTGTGTTTATCTTAACCACAAATATTTAAATGGCTTTATTTATAAACAAAACTTGAACAAGCATCATGACTGTGGATGTTTGGCTCATTGCTATTGTTTTTTTCTTTCTATTTCACTTTGTCATTTATTGAATAAGAAAAAAAAGGGAATCTTGAAACTTTATGTACAGTGGAGATAAGTGTTATAGGAGAACTTACAGAGATAAAATTATTTTATAGAAATAAGAACAGTTTATAATATATAAATAAGTGATTTTTGTCGATCTTCGAATAAAAATCTGTTCTTATTATAAGTTGGTAATTTCCTACTAATAGTTAGATAGAGTTTTTACATTAAAGAAAGTATCAGTAAATAGTTGTGCTAATTTGTTGACAAAATTTAATGATGGTCACTTATATGCACATGTGTTGCCATGAGAAAGATAAGAAAACATTATCTGGACAAACACATGTTGATGCTTATATATGCATTAACAATACGTCAAATGAAAAGGGGAAAGTATTAGAACTGCTGTGTTGATGTAATTCTTTGAGGCATTATGTGTCACACATGCTGCATCATTGCAGTTGCCATGTTCTGCGGAAAACAAATGACAAAATAACGAAAGAATATACCATTTTATTTTAACGTGGGCATTTCTTACAATAATTTTATGCAGCAAGAAATACAAGTTGAGTTTAAAAGAAACCCTAGTTTATTAGCAATGAGTTGAATAAGGATTACATAATATAAAAATTCTCACGTGTAGTGTTTGATAATCTTAATTTAACAAGTAACAACAATGGTGTGCTAAGGTATAACGATGAGTGTGGAACGGGAATTGATATTTTGAAGCAGCTGGGACCATGCCTGTGTCTTTTTGCCCTGCTTGCATGCATGTACAGATTCATTTTTTGCAGAATAAACGAAGAAATGAAGAAGGAAAATTAAGCTTTTGTGGACTGAAAGCGATTATTCACCTGCCCAGTGGTTAGGGTTCATCAAGATGTTAAATTCAACTTTCTTGTTTTTATGGTGCCAAAAATCAAGACACTTACAATATCCTGTATGTAGTTGAAAATTTTGAGTAGTATTAGAATCCCACATTGGTTAAATAAAAACTTCTTTTATATTATATAAATAGAAACTGGTTTCATTAAAATTAAAATCTATTAATATTTTCTATATATAACTCAATCTTATTCATTCCTTCAATTATTATATTTTTATTTCTTTTAATCTTGTTAATTCATGTATAATAGAGTGAATTATAATCTGGTATTTTTCCAGATTGTAATAATTATTCCAATTTTTTGAGTTACAACAATCCTTCTTTTTGTAAGTATAATAATAGAGTAAAATTTGTATAATATGATAAATGTTAAGCGTACTATTTTTTTCGAATAAGAAAGTTATATAGAGATAAAAATAGTGCAATGTGATAAAAAGATTGCAAGACATGTACTTTATATTTTATTTTAATATTTCGTGCTCATCCTTTAACTTTGTTTTTTTATTTTTTTAAAACATATTTCTTATTTTTTTATTCGAATTTAATTAAAATTTTAAATATTAATACATTATATCAAATGTTTTTACTATTTGGATGAACTAAATTTTAACATTAATAGTCTCAGTAAACATATTACAAAATAATACGTAACTTCGTCATCTACTTTCTTATATAGACAATCTCCAATACTTCTTTTCTCTCTCCTTTTATGTTTATTTCACGTATTATCCTCACAGCTAAGCAAAAATTGACTGTTAACCATCTTATATATTCCTTTTTTTCTTAACCACTTATAGCTACACCATCTTCACAATTTCAATAATTTCAAAAGAAAACTTCAATAATTAAAGTTAACCTTATTCTACAATATAGTTAGTCATCCTAAATCTAAAGTATGAAATATATATTAAAAATTATTTATTATAAAATTTAATTATAATATAATGTAGGTATAGATAAATTTTAATTTCCGTTTCAAATTTAATTTATATTAAAAATATTATATTGAATACATAGTATTATTATATTTTTCAATGTTGATGACTATTAATTTGTATGTTGCTTAGTAACTTAATTGAGTTAAAACTTCTTTATAAATTTGATTATTTTTAATGGAGTCTATGAAATTTTTTTATTCTATTTCACTTATTAGTGATAAATGATATACTTTGTTCTTGTATGAGTCAAGAAGGTTTCACCTTCTACGTCATTGGTAAACGTCTTGGTATCAATATCTAATACATCTTGGGTTTTGGTCTTAGTGAAAGATACTTGCAAAATGTTTTTTTGACCTTTAAGTCAATACTCCATATTCGATGGGTTAAGGTAACAAATGTTATTAAATGTGCCTTGATTTGATGTTGGTTAACTTATTTATTGAGATGTCTTGAGTCGACTTGGTTATGAATCTAACTTAACACGGATATCACATCTAACCCTGTATTAATCGGACATTACATACAAATTCTCTACAAAAATTTATGTTCAAAAGTAATTTACTTTAGATTGGCGATATATTCTCAACCTTAATAATTTAGAGACTATTCAACTGAATATCTTAAAACATCTCAACCGAATAGAGGTGACATATACTTATTTGGACATATGCACTACATACTCCAATAAAAAAACATATATATATATATATATATAAAAGGATGAAAAGGTAAAATTCCTTTACCTTGCCAGGAAAGTGATTAAAAATGTTTTTTTGCCCTTACCTCCCCAGATCCACCCCTATCTTGAGCAGGGGCAGGAAGGACAAAACGCACCCCACTAAGTCTTGTCTGGTCCTTATAGCTTAATCAAATATATGGGACCTTGCTGGCTGGTGTCCCATTTCTCTTTTCGTGTGGGGTTCATTCAATAGGTAGAAATTAGTGGTTGGCACATTTGTGGAGAGATGTGTGAGTTTCTCTACCTTATCGACTTTATTATTGTTAGCTCCAATACTTTATATATATATTCTATATAAATTAATCTTATAGTAACAACATTAGTAAAAACAGAACATTTGGTAAAATTCCAAAGATGGAATGTACAGTAAACTGTATCATGTTTCCTCTGTAAACAATATATGTATACATAGATATACTATCTCTACAAACTAAGAAAATTTCTGATTACAAAACTTGTCACTCAGAAAATTTACAAAGTGAACTTGGAATAACATTAGATCATGCTGAATCAGTCTCCGATGAATTGTGTGTATCTCAGTGAAATCGATGAACTTCTTTTTTTACATTATACCGCATATCAATCCATATACCGTGATTAAAGCCATTATGAGAGAATGATCTGTGCCAGCAGCCAAATCCAACGTTAGAACATCGTTACTCAGTACAACGCCAGAGGGTGAGTGTTTTTGCTTTGCCTGCACAATTTTCAAAAGTAACATCAATACCAGTTTCAAATTTAAGCATTTCATGAAATTAATGTTTTCAGATGATTAGGGAATCATATAGAGGGGTAAAATTACCTCGGCAACTATCTGTCCATCAATGTTCACGATCCTAAATGCTTCTGCTTTGCCACTGATTCTTACTATGCTGTACTTTTGGCACCCCACAGAAATTTGGCAAGCTACTTTCCCTTTGATCATTTGATTACATCTTTTTACTTGAAACCATGGTTGTTCCTGGGTGCCAAAATCAGAACTGATGCATCTGTGTCCTTCCCAACATCCAAGAGCTAGTAATCTCTGCAAAATATAGTTAACAGGAATAGATTAGTTAAAATCTCATACAATAATTTACAAGGTGAACAATGGCTTGGTTTAAGGCATTATTGGCATATGGGGTGTAGTATTTGACTGATTTGTACCTTCTTTATGGTGCAGAGAACTTTGCCTCGTAGATCCATGAGGTTAACTTCTCTTCTACCCTTTCTGTCATAGTTGTCAACTCTGTAAACGATGTCACCATTTGAGTCATAGACAGTGCATCCATTGGAGTGGAAGACAAGTGATTTCAACCATAGAGTGTATGTTTCTCTTTTGGATGTGAAACAATGAGTCTGAGGAGATGTGAGTATCTGAGGGTAAACCTTGGCCATTGTTGCAGTGTTTGATTGAGAGAAGGACTTGTGCTGTGTGAATATGTGGAATAAGGTAATGATCTTGAGCCACTTATTTATATGCCTACCTGACCCTACCTTGTTGCCAGCTTCTTTGAACCACCTTTTCAACATAATTCTATTTAATATACACCACTGCTAGAAGAAGGACTTATAATTACTTAATCTATAACTGCAAAAAGATAATGATGTGGATTAATTAACCCTGCCAATTTACTATATGCATTTTATATCATTTCTGTCTCTGTTTTGGGTGTTATAATCATGATATATGTGGATCAAGCACTACTTCATCTTTTTAGGATTAAATTTAATCTAATGGAAAACGGAACAGTTATCATAGAACACATATGAACACAAAGCTTATTTGTCATCATTGTACTACATAAAGTTGAAAAGCTTTTCCATTCCACTGTGACATTCTTAGTGAAAAGTCATAGTTCCTTCTACAATACTCATTCAGATTTTTACAAAAGCGAGTGTGTCAGAAACACGGTTATGGCTTTTATTATTTAAAAAATAAGCATTAACTTGATTTTTATCAAATGTTTGATAATTTTGTTTATTTAAGCACTATCATAAGCATGTATTCATTAAAGGCATGGTGTAGTACGATAGTTTTTTTTTTTCATGAATGTTTCTCTATACAAATACTTTATCTCGTTAGTAGTATTTGTCATATGAAATCGAACAAGACATTTTCTCTTACTACAATTTTTTTTTATAATTAGCAATATATTAATATAATAAGTTTAACAAAAAAATTTTATCAACAATAAAAAATAATAAATATTAATCATTTTAGGAGTGTTCCAACCATATATATATAAAATAACCCTAAGTCTTTCCATTAAAGAAAAAAACGCTCCAAACTGATAATTATAGAGAACAAACACATCTGCACCCAAAAAACCACCTAAAAGGAACACTTGAAAAAAATATCAGAAGATCATCTCATATAAACCAGAGAGTCAAGACACCAGTCAAAAAAGAAAAAATATACTTGAATTGTCAACAAATTAGATTAAATAGTATTTGTGGTAGAATAGAAATGCTATCTTAGAATAGAAGTTGGTGTTTGAAGAGAATATTCTTTGATTCTTGATGAAATAATTGACATGTAAAAGGTAAACCTCACTATCATTTACGAACTTAATATAATGTATGTATGCTATGCACCATTTTTCCCGAGTTTAATCAAAGCAATTGGTTGCCAAATTCGGTAAAGTGGAGTTAGCTAAAGGAAGAAACGGTTATAGAAAGGAAGCTAGAGAGAGAGAGAGAGAGAGTAGATGGAAGGAACATAAGAAAATGGAGAATGGTGATAATCCATTAGAGCACGTTTAAGACATTGGATTGGGCGTGGATTTTATAATATATGCAGATGAGTTAGTTTATGTGTTCTGACTTTCATTTGAAAAACTATGATATACAATTAACTAAGCATGCACTTATGAAAAAGGTTTTCCATAGATAGGATTAAAAACTGAAAAGGGCTTTTGAAAATGAACGTAGTTCGTTTCCAATTATATAATATGGGTGGTCGTTGATGTCATTATAGTGCAGACATTGCTTGTGTAGTTATCTGTTAAAAAATTGCAGGGCTGTGGGAGTTGATGTGATGAACACAAGGGATAAATCATTTTCTATTGTAATCTTATCGGCTACAGTGTAATTAATCATTATCCACTTCTTACTTTGGGAACTAAATGGGTGTCATTAGGTAACATAATATGCATTATTATTATTATTAGCACTAAGCCAAAAGCCATCGCTTGCATCATAGCCAATAAACGCTTTGTCAACGTAAGTTCATAGAGGTACAATGGGTGATTTTTTTTATAAGAAAGTTAAGAAGGGAAATTTAAATTTAACACCCTTATCAATGTTATTGTAGAGTTATGGGCCTACATCGACGCATAACACTACAAGAAAATCACGAAATAAAAATTAATTTTTAGAGACCAAAATAATTAGTTGTAATAGTAACTAAATTATAGATCATTTTAGAAACTAAAAAAAAATGGATTTCTAAATTAGTTTATATTATTGTTAAGTAGTTTTTAAAATTGCTATCTAATTAGCAACCAAGATTTTAACTACCAATTTAGTTTCTAAATTTGGTAGCAAAAACCTTAGTTGCTAATTCGATACCAATTTAGAAACTATTTAACAATAATAGAAACTAATTTAGAAACCATTTTTTTTAGTTTCTAATTTAGTTACTATTTCAACTAATTATTTTGGTCTCTTATCTAAAAATTGGTTTCTATTTGATTTCATTGTAGTGTAATATGAGAATTGAGATCTTATCTTTAACAGAAAACGTGCGTCATCTTTTATTTATCAGACTTAATCACCCTTAATGGCTCAATAAAGTCAGAATCGGAATGGTCAATATATATCAGAGGGAACAATAACAAGGAGATCTATCTTTTACACACTTATCCTAGGTCACTTAAAGAGGTTTTAAGGTTAGGTTACAATTCAATCTACATAAATGATCATCTCATATCATCTAATACACCATACATGAAATATTCTTAACTCATATTCTATCATATACTCATTATAATTTTGTGTTCTTACTGACTTGAGCGTCATCCAGATCCCGACCTACCTCAAGTTGGCTAGAATAATTATCAAAAGATAAATTTTAAGTCTAATTCAATCTTATAAAATAAAATTTATATTTATTTATATATTATGGAATTAAATCTTCATTCGAAAATTCCAAGTCTTATTGTCATTTACTAGTCCTTCTTACACTTTAGGAATAACTAAATGATGATTTTGTAAAGTTTATCTAAACGTTAACTTCTTGGTGTATTTCCACCCTTTTCTTTCTCTGGGCTGTTTCATTCAGAACAAAAATTGGTCCAGAAATTTTAATGAGGATTAGTATGGAATCTGGTAGAATAATAATTATTAATTAATTTTGTCATATTTCGTTTTCAACATGTCTTTTTTGTTTATTAATGGGAGACTGGTTCAAATGCGTATTGTTTGCAGAACGTCATGCTCAATACAGAAACCATGAAACAGGCACATGTGATATGTCCCCATTCTGAAAGATGCAATTAATAGAGTTTTGTATGTAGAGAAACATATTGGACCGATTCAATCAAAATGTGTCTGCATACATTAATTCAAATAAAATTTGTATCGAAAATCATATACTGAATATTAGAAAGCGCAGGTTATATTAGGTGGCAATGACATTGACATGAATTCATACATACCTTTGATGCTCTTAAACTTTTGGCAAATTGTTGTCTTGAAATGAAGTTCCACAAAAGACAGAGAAAGAAACAGTAATAGCGAAGCTGTATATAAACTTGAGCAAAAATAAGGATGAAAGAAAGTGATACTTTGTGTATATATAATAACATGGTGGTAGAAGCAAACAACAAATTAAACTCTCTTCCTATTAAGAGATATACATCAACAACATATATTAGTTAGACCCAATTGTGATACACCAACCAATAACTAAAATTTCATTATAAATGATCAACTATGCTATTTTCAAAATCACCCAATACTTCATACTTACGAAAAAATAGGTATAATAATTGGTAAACACTTCATTGTTCCATGGTTTAGTTGGGCAAACCCACAGGGATAGACATTCATGTAGCCTAAAATGGGTATTATATGCCAAATCATATGATAAGGATTACATCATATAAATCAAAATAATAAATTATATGTTTGAGATCTCACGTCAATTAAAATTAAAAAATAATTTATAAGAGTACAATTTAAAATCTCGTGTTAAAGAACATGAAGGTTTGAATCCTCTTCGAGACATAATATTGAGATCTTTTATTTAATTAAAAATAAGTTTGACAACGAATTAAAATATCTTGATGATTTTCTCTATTTAATAAATGGATAATATGTTTTGAAATCGTCTCTCATGCATTATTTCCTTCCGGATAATATATTCTTCAACAAGAATCACACGGATAGATTGATACAATAAAAATTTCTAGTAAAATACACACTAATAGCTCAACAAACAGATAAAGTATATGAAATAGTTTGTTTTAAAAATTGACGACTTACTTACTCATTTAATGACTTTCTTTAGAGTATACTAAATTCAAAATATAGATCCGTTGGGCATTCCAACCGTTCTTCTCTTTTCAAAGCTATTGAAAAAAAGTATCCAATACTTTTTTTTTATTGTGAACTATATATTAGGTTTCACTTTATTAAAGGTTGTATAAAATTAAATTACACTAAAAAAAGTACTTGGACCAAAATATGTTCTTATAACATATAACCAGGTGTGTTGATATACTTGGTCTCCATTCACACGTTTTCTTATCAGAGACTTCATCTTTTATGAAGTGGCATGGATCATACTACAAAAGTACTAGAAAAAAAAATCTTACTATATTAGAAAAAAACACGAATCAGTCAACTGCTGCTCTTTGTATTTGACAACTTCAAAACACATTTGAATTCTTTGTCCTTACTCATTAAATAGATTTGCTAATTACAAAAATGTCTTGATCTTCTTTTTTTTCCTTTTTTTTTATAATGTCCATTTTAGTTACTGTCTTAAATTCATTGATTTAGTCTTTCCTTTCAATATTAATTACATCAAAAACCTCTTAAAACAGATTAAGGGCAAGTTCATATTCAAAAGTTACTAATGATATGATGTGATTTTGTATTATTTGTTTTGTAATAATATTTAAATATACTTTATGCGTATATTTTAAAACAAAATAAAAAAAAGATGTAAAAATATTTTATAATGGTTATTTTGTCTTTAAAATTATTATTTTCCTCAATATTTATTATATTTCGTAACTTTGTGCGAAATTTTATAAATAAAACAACCTTGACAAAAAAAATATTTATTTTTATTCTAAATTACCTATTCAAGAAAAAAAATAAACAACTCACAAATACCTAATTGGTGCTTATTACTAAGTTTGTTTATTTAGTTGATGATACGCATGTTATTATACTTAAAATACGTGCAATAGTTTTGTGTTAAAAAATCATATAGTTCTTTAAGGTAATCTCCCTAACATTATCATATCATATAGATTGAAATGGCCATGGTTACGTATAAGTTCAAGTAGCTAGGATATATATGTCAAAGATTTTATATTTGCACACCACAATTTAGACATTTTTAAGTTTTAACATATTTTCATATTAGAAAAATAGAAAGGAAAACGTTTACTAATGCTTTTAGAAAACTATTTTGAAAACAAAACAAAAATGAAAAGTTTGACTAAATTGTATTATATATATATATATATATATATATATATATATATATATATTATGTTCTGCCTTATATTTTTGCCCTCCTAACATTTATTTTTTCCTTTTTTAAAATTATATTTTCGTATAAATAAGTGTTAAAAAATAATATTTCAATAGAAACTCGATAAAGTATATTTATTTTTAAATTTTTGTTTCCTCACTTGATGTAAGGTCTAAAAAAATCTACAAGAGCAGAAAAATTAATACATATATAGGTAGATTTATGTTTCCCTTGACTATATCAGCTAAATTGTGCATAGAAAACCAAATATGTTTTTTTACATAAAATTGAGAGAGTTTCTTCTTGCACCTTTACATTTTTCTTTCGGCACTTCTAAATTTTTTGAAATATCAAAATTTCTCTTTCACAGTTTTGGATGATTTTGGAATAGAAAATTCGTAAGAAAAAAATATTTTCAGAATAGGATGTGTTTTTGGAATAGAAAATCTGAAAGATAAAAAATCATTCTAAAATATTCTATTCAGAACACATTTTCTGATTTTCGGATTGGTAAATTCGGAATTAATAAAATGTGTTTCAGAAAATATTTTCCATAAATATTTTGAAAAAGATAATCCAAAAATCATTTTTAAAGGGTAAAACAGTTTTTTTTTAATGTGATGGGGTGCAGAAGACATTTGCTAGGGTGCAGAAAGATACCGCCTAAAATTGAAACTATTCACCATTATTGTGCCCAACAGAACCCAATTGCCTTCGGCCCCAATAGAGGATGGACTTCGATGTGGGCCCATATAAGAAAAGATATATCTCCTGCACCCCATCAAAATTCTTCCACATCCTATCAAATAGGTGAAATGATAAAATATCTCATATAATTCATCCTCATTTTAAAAAACTCTTTTTGAAATATATTTTGGAAAAGTTATTCAGGAAAATACATTCCAGAACATATTATACACGTTTCGAAAGGTTTATTCTGAAAAAATTGTTTTGGATTTTTTTTTTCAAAATACATTTCATGAATTCTGGAAAATATATTTAAAGAAAAAGCTTCTACAAAAAATAATCCAAAAATCAATTAAAAAAAAGGTAAAACATGCTTTTTGAAAATTGATGGGGAGCAGGAAAAAACGCCTACGGATTATATTATATTTTTCTTTCAGTACCCTCATAATTTCTAATTGTTATCATAATTTTTAAAATTACCATTTTATTTGTTCTAAAAAAATTTAGGACAAGCTGTCTGAATGTTTTGGAACATGGTTTTCTGAACAAGATTTTAGAAAAAAATAATTGGACTATAATTTATAGAACACGCTTTCCAAAATACATGAAATATGTTTCAAAACAAGTTTTTTAAAACAAATTTTCCAAAATAAGTTTTTTAGAGCATAATACCTTTTAAAACAACTTCTTTTGGATTACATAAAATGAGTTCTAAAACAAGTTTTATGAAATATAATTTTCAAAACAAACTTTCTGAACATATATAATAATTCAAAAATGAACTTTTCAGGTATCAGTTAAGTAGCTTTTTAAAACAAGTTTTTTTTTTCCATAATAAGTTATTTCTTCTTTTTCTTCTTTCTCTCAATTAGTGCAATAAAAAAACAAAAAGTAATGATACATGAACAAAATATGGGGTGCACTTAGTCAGAGTGGGGAGTGGAGGAGAAAACGTCTGATATTATGAACAAAATCAAAAACAGAAGTAACCTTCTCAATTAAAAATAATGTGCATTGGAAAGTTATCTAATAACAAAATATTATCTACTTAATTTTTTTATAATTTTATTTTAAAAATCATATCAACAATATTTTTCATTAATTGTTAATGTAAAAGATTTTAATTAAGTACCACTCCATCCTTAATCTCATACTTATTAATAAGGAAAGGTAAAGAAACATCAAGATTTCGTAACCTCGCCACCATGAAATAATGTTAGTGTAATATTATTTAGTTATATCAAAAGATTTAATTTTAATAAAATTTAAACATTGGAAAGAATCATAACGTTAGCATGTTGATCAAGTAAGATCTTCTCATTAAATGATCTTAATACGACATAAGTTTTAAAACTTCAAATCTTAAATAATACTTTGAGTCATATATAATTTTTTTTATAAATATATATTTTATCCACATATAAATAAAATATAAATTAGAATGTGAATTTTATAATAAAAATTATAAAAATATTTTTAAATAATATAATACAGTGGAATTCACCAAAAATAAATTAATATTTTATCTAATGATGATTTTATTATTTTATTATGAATTATGTTATTATTTATTTAAATTTTAATAATATCTTTTACCTAAAATAAAAAATCCAAATCCGATTCTATTGGTTGATTGTGTAGCAAATGATTTAATGAGCCCAACAAACCTTCATAAGTTTGATGGGGGCCCATTATGGAGGAGATGGTGACGCTGATGTTCATACTGAGCCATCTATAAACAAGTTGAGTGTAGTTTTTCAATTTTATTTATTTGAGTTTAATTAAAAGTTTGACTTTAGATTGTTAAAAGAATACTTAATGTAAATTTGTTTTCACTCATAATTGTTTGTTTAACTTCATTAACATGTAGCATTTGAAAACATCATTTGTTAGATTTATGGTTGTAAGAGAGTTTTTGTTCTCGTATACCAATATAGTCTCACATCGCTTGGGAGAGTCGAGGTCAGTTTATATACTCCCTCCTTTCTCAACCCACCGAAATGTTTTTTCATGACAAAATAGTGACGGAGCACCGACCTCCAAAACGGACAATACTTTACTTCTAATTTTATTTTTTTAATACATTTTACATTTAAATTTTAACCTATTCAAACATTGAAAGTAACAGAATTTTAATCTTCACAAAAAAAATAATCTATGATATTTTGTATTTGCATGTATTTAGAGTGAAGAAAATATTTTATATGTATAAAAATGTATTATTGTGAAACATATATTTATATTTTTACATTAAAGTTGTTATTTGTCTTAAGTCGTCCCTAAAATGTCAAGATCATTTAGTTACAGGTAATTTTCTTATTTTTTTATTAACAAAAAATAAATAAAATAAATATAATGATGAACTAAAAGATTCTCTGGGGTCTGTTTCTGTGATTTCCCTTGAAAGAAGTTGCAGCAATGGAAAATTTGAAAGTAAGAGAGATAATTAAGGCACTTTTAAGGTCAGTGATTTCACAGTGGTCTTCCTTTCCAAAATTAGGCAATGTTATATATCCCTGTGTCTGATTCTAACCAAACTTCGAAAGTTCCAATTACTTGCTTTTGAATCAATTTTGATTACGAATTGGACAGATAAGCTAACTTGTAAGAATAAAAGCATTGATTAGCAAAGAAAACATGGTGGGGAATAAATTGGTCTCACAATAACAATAAGAACTAATGACCACTGTCCCAACATACTATGTCGTCTCAGTTAGTGTCTCTGGGAAACATCATAATGTTGTATAGGAACAAATTTTATTCATTAAGAACAATGTACTATGCTCTTTAACTAATCACTATTTACTTAATCATAACTATCATAGATTAACTTTTTTAGTTGTTTAAGTTATCTCTGTCCATAGTTAAAAGACTAATTTTCATGACGAGGATGATTAATCCAAGTGGTTAACATCTTTTAATATTCTAATATGTGATTAGTAATACTATTTTGCTTTTATAGTGGAAACCTTCCTCTATAACCAAAGGAAGTTAGGGTTATTCTACCATCACTCTCATCTCATTAGAATGTACAAATGTTTCTGAAAAAAAAAACAATCGCCTTAAATAATTATACATAACCAGAAAAATAAACAAAATATTTTTAATATGAAAAACAATTAAACAATTGAAATATTTTTAACATGAATTTTATTTGTAGTTAATAATAATGTAGATAAACGAATTTGAGAGTTTTAAAGGTCGATGTGGGATCTCCAACACACCTGTCACTAGCGGATGGTATGATAGTGTGTGACCTGATAATGCCAACAAATACTCACTAGGATTCACTAGGATAGACTCGAAGTGGCTATGATACCATGTTACAAAGTGAACTTTAAGTCTAACTTAACCTTATAAAACCGACTCATAAGGTTAAAATTTATATACAATAAAATACTCTAATCTCTAATGGACGTGGGATTCCAACAAAATTTATACTAATAATAACTAAAACATTTAAAAATGTAGCAGGATTATCCCCTAAGCATTCTATAGCGAACTTCTAGGAAGGTTGGAAAATTCTTAGATGGCACAAAAGCATAGAAAAGAAATGGTAAAGAAGGCATTGATGGGACTAAGGTAACCAAATGAATGAAGAAAGGTAAGAAAGAAGAGGGAAAGTAAAGTACTTGAGGAATTTGTGTTTGTTGTGAAAGAGAGTGTTTGGAAGAAAAGGAAGAAAAGGCATGTGGGGCACTCATAAAAAACACCCACATGGAGGGATTCTCCATGCCAGGTGAAAGGAATGCCTCCTCCAACATGGATGTGTGTGGATGCAACTTCCACAAAACCTAAACCAAAATAAAAAAAACATTATTATTATTATCAAGAAACTGCATATCCAGCATTAAATGCATATTTTGTTCCACATATTTTTAACAATTTGTTGTGCTTGAGAAGTGAGTTGTTTTATTTGGTGTTCTGGCAAAAGCTTAACTGGGTTTTGAAGGTTGAAGATGATTAGGTTCCTTTCTTTAAATACACTCAACCTCTTTAAAGAGGATCTTGCTTGGAACCACTGTTCATGAGGGCCCTTCAATTTAAACAATATCTTCTTTTGTCTTTTGTTTCCCCCTCATCATCAAAAAAATATTTTGCACATACCCATTAATACAAAATGCCAAAATCAAATCAAATGTTCTTCTTATTTAGTAAGCTTTGCCTTTAATTGTTATCAACATTGCTTTTCTATCTATATGTTAAAATAGAAAGACCAACCACTTGCTCTTTTGTAAATAAAATACTTATTTTTTGCAAGTAAATTTATTATTATAAAATAAACTTTAAGTCTAATTTAATTTTATAAATTTGATTTATGAAAGTTGAATTTTGTACTCACTTGTATATAATAAAATGTTCTTATCTTTAATGATTAGTCGAGGTGAGATCTTTAACATTTATTTTAAAAAATTTAATTATTAATTTTTAGTTGATTTGCATATTATTAATAAAAACAGAAATTAGAAAGCAGAAAAATGTATTAATATGGAAGACTAAACCTATAGTTGACGCGTGACATTAGCTTTAATAATGGATTTGGATGGAGAACAACTGTGAACGTGGAATTTCTTAAGCATTTCGATGCTTTTTCAAAAAGCACTTTTGCTTATCGTATATCACCTAACTAAACATCAACCCTACAATTTAAATCATATTAGTAGTAATATTCTTAATGAAGTTTTTTTATTAATATTGACTTTTCCCAATAGTTGTTCACTCGTGACATTGACTAGTTAATGGAAAAGAAATACTTTTTTGTTAAAGAAATTGAAAGAATTTATAACATGACATATTTTTCAAATGTTATAATTTTGGTAATTGACAGTGGAGGAAAATAAAAGTGATTTCAAATTTATCATTTTCTTCTCCCATTTTTAACAAGTTTCTCCATAAATACTCGTGAGAAAAATACAAATAAAAAGGATTTTTTATAAATTAAGAATTAGGTTATGCATTAAAATTTTCATACAATTTTTAAAAAAACATAACTTATTTAAAACTTATTTTAATCCATAAAAACTGTTTTTATATTTTTTGTTTTTATGTTAGGAATGTTTACAGAGAATTTTCTTTATTGTTTCTGTTTGTTTTTCAGAAATAACACATATATTATACTTATTAATGATTATTTTTATTAATTAGAGAATGTGAGATTTAAAAAGGGGGTAGGGGAGTAAATTTATGTTGTGACTAAAGTCAATTCATGGCCTTTTGTCTATTTATTTATTTATTACGATAAATCGTGATATCTATTCTGATTACTCCAGAACTTGGACCACAAAGCAGCAAACTCACGCCATTTTTATTATTTACTTCAAATACATATTTGTATATGTCTTTTTTTTTGTTGAGAAAATTACTAAATGATTTGTTTTGCTTCAACATTCCTAATTATTTAACCTTCTATTTGGATGTAGAATAATCGTTTTTTATTTTACTTTTATGCTTAAAAAATTCATCGTATTAAATATCAGTATACAATAAAAATAATATATTTAAAAAAAAAATTAACAATCATTTTAAATATATATATAAATGTTGGAAATCTCACATCAACTAGATATTAGAGTCTTTTGTAATATATAAATTGATACAAACCTCACTTTATTGAATCAATTTTATGAAAATTAAATTAAATTTAAAGTTAACTTTGTAATAATAAAAAATATACTCTAATCATTTAGATGATATAAAGTTTAAATAAAAAAAAATTCATAGGGATTAAAAACATAAATTGAAAAAACGAGAAATTGAAGTGATAAGAATGGTTAAATTAAAGGGGAGAAGACCAAATTCTCGTGTGACGAGATGGAAGATATACATGTCTATCAGGACTTCCCTATGGCAAACACTAATCACTGCCAATAACTTTGATTTTGAAAGAGAGATGCAGAGTCCAAGTCCCAAGAACACAATGCACAAAAACAAAATCATTTTTACTTTAAAAATATCCACAAACCGCCATTTTTAACATAATTCAAAATAAAAGGCTCTTTCTTTTTTCATCCTTCTCACTCACTGCCATCAAAATCCAAACTTGGATAAACTCTCTTTGAATCCAAGTTTCATCCTCTTCTGGGTTGTCTTCAGACTTTAGTCTAGTCCACTGTCAGTGTCACCCTCTTCCTCACACCTCTCAAATCTACCATTTAAAATTCTATCACTAGTGTGCATTTTCTGAACCTCTCAACTTGTCCAAGTTTGTACCTTTTTTTGCGGTATAAATCTCTGCAAGTTCTTGGAAATTCAGTTTCATACCATCATTTTTTTTTTGCCGAGTTATACTTTTGTTGGGAAGAGCACCTTGCCGGTGACTAACTAACTAGGAAGAAGAAGAAGAAGAAGAAGAAGAAGAAGCAATATAGTGTAGAAAATTTTGGGAGAAGAACATGAAGTTATGTACTTCATTGCTGTTGCTTGGTTTGGTTTCCATGCTCTCTTTTGTGGCTTCTGTCAGGGTACCTTCAAATGAAGGTAAGAGTTATGGCTGAGTATTCACTTTCTCTCTCAGATCTCGAGTTTTTAATTGTGTTGACTTCTGTTTGGATCACGTAGCAAAATTTACCATTTCTGGTTCTTGTGTGAACTTGGAAGTTTTAAGATCAATTAATTGGTTTGCCTTCTCGTCTTCGCTAACTACGGTATACATTCACAATAATGAAGCATTAGCTCTGTTTTTCTTTTATAATATTTTTTGAGTTGTAGAATTTGTTTTTTGTTCTCAGTTTTGGCACTTAAAACATTCAAAGAAGCTGTTTATGAAGATCCACATATGGCTTTGTCCAATTGGAATTCTCTGGATTCAGATCCTTGTGACTGGAACGGTGTTTCTTGCACTGCACTGCGAGATCATGTCATAAAGCTGTAAGATACCATGGATCCATTATAACATCTAGTACATTTCTTTGGCTTATTAGTCCTCTCTTGCAATGTGACGTACTTCATGAAGCATGACTGAGATGGTTAATTAATTGCATACATTACTGAGCTAGCACATTCCTAATACGACTGGATTCTTTTTCTGCAGTAATATATCAGGGGCTTCGTTGAGGGGGTTTCTTGCTCAAGAATTTGGGAAAATCACCTACATACAAGAACTGTATGTTCCTTCTTTCTGCAATCCTTACATCATTCTCTAAAACTTACTTAATCAGTGATTCGGTGTTATTACCATGACTTACAGTACTTCACTATCATGGTTGGGACTGATTTTTGGTTCTTGTCGCTGCAGGATCTTGCATGGCAACAATCTCATTGGAATAATACCTAAAGAATTGGGCATGTTGAAATCTCTTAAGGTGTTGGATTTGGGAATGAATCAGTTATCTGGACCAATTCCACCGGAGATTGGAAATTTGACTCAACTTATGAAAATGTAAAGGGAATTTAGTATGCTGTTCCAAAATTAGACTCTTAAATTATTTTGTGGACTTGTGTTTTCAATTTCATGTTTTTTTGCAGAAACCTGCAGTCTAATGGGTTGACTGGTTGGATACCTCCGGAGCTAGGAAATTTGAAATACCTTCAAGAGCTTCGGCTGGATAGGAATAAGCTTCAAGGATCTCTTCCTTGTGGTAGCAGTTCAAATTTTTCTTCAAATATGCATGGGATGTGAGTAAATATTTTTGAAAAATCAGTGTAGTTTGTTTATGAATACGCTGTCATCATTCATGTGGTGTTTAGGAATAATACTAGGACGATTTTATATCTGTGGTAGATTGCCATGCTGAGATGAGTTAATCTATAGATAACTTCATTTTGGTCTGCATATATATGCTAGGATTCAAGTTTTACTGTTTTCTTCCAATGTCATTTACCAGTTGCATTGCCATTATCTTTCATGTTTAAATAATTAGTGCATGTACGATATGCAATATGATAATTTGGATCTCCTTAATTTGTCAAGCTTACCCATTAAATATAAAAACACCAAGTTACGTTACACCATTAAAATTTGTATCTCCTTCCTTATTCTGACTCATATTATTCCTATTCAGGTATGCCTCAGGTGTGAATTTAACTGGCTTCTGTCGTCCATCTCAGTTAAAAGTAGCAGATTTTTCATATAACTTTTTCGTTGGCAGCATACCCAAATGCTTGAAGTATCTTCCGAGGTACTCTATTGATCTTCTTGTTATGTTGGCATTTTAGTCAAACCTCCTTTCTTAGAAAAGATAAACTCGATCATGCAGATCAAGCTTTCAAGGAAATTGTTTCCATATCGAAGACATAAAGCAGAGGACTTTGGTGCAATGTGGTATGTATTATGGAATAGCAGGTGCTTCACCTTGCCTATGTTTTGAGAATGGAATAACGGATAATACAAAATTTTGTGAATCACATATGCATTTGATCCATTCTACTATGATATACGCTTTACCTATAATTGTTCTTTGTTTTGTTTTACATCTAATAATGAAACTATTACTGAATAGCAGGTGCTTCGCCAGCTCGAAGTGGTCCAGTAGTAAACCCGAGGCATGAACCTGCTACCAAACATGTAACCAAGCATCAAGAAGCATCGAAACCTTCTTGGCTTTTGGCTCTAGAAATAGTGACGGGAACCATGGTTGGTTCTCTCTTTGTTATTGGTATTCTCACTGCAATTCAAAGGTGTAACAACAAATCATCTATCATTATACCTTGGAAAAAATCTGGAAGTGGAAAAGACTATTTGGCATTACAGATAGGTTTGGTTTCTTTGCTTTCTATTATGTATTTACTACTGATACTTTTGTATAGATGTTTTGAACATTTAACTCTATCAATGGGCAGACTCGGAGATGTTGAAGGATGTGATGAGGTATAGCAGACAGGATCTTGAAGTGGCCTGTGAAGACTTCAGCAACATAATTGGGTCCTCACCAGATAGTCTGGTGTACAAAGGTATAATGAAAGGTGGACCTGAGATTGCTGTAATTTCCCTCTGCATCAAGGAGGAGAATTGGACAGGATACCTTGAGCTCTATTTTCAAAGAGAGGTAAATGGAATGGAACACTCATGCTTACAGTGTGCAAGAATTGAGAGACAAATAATGAAACCAGTCTTTAAATTTTTCTGCTATTGTAATAATACAATTCAGGTGGCAGACTTGGCAAGGTTAAATCATGATAACGCAGGAAAACTGCTAGGATATTGTAGAGAGAGCAGTCCATTTACAAGGATGCTGGTCTTTGAATATGCATCAAACGGAACACTTTATGAGCACCTACATTGTTGTAAGTCACGGTACTAGCTCGTGTACATGTCTTTTTGTTTCAGTTCCTTAAAACATGAATGAAATCATAATTGCAGATGGAGAAGGGTGCCAGTTATCTTGGACACGGCGTATGAAAATTATCATTGGAATCGCACGTGGACTCAAGTATTTGCACACTGAAATTGAGCCACCATTCACCATCTCAGAATTGAATTCCAATGCTGTTTACATTACAGAAGATTTTTCCCCTAAGGTGTGCATGCATCTACTTAAAGTTTTCCAACAACCTATTATGATTGTGCCCAATGTCTTACTGCACTGAACAATAAGGACGAGAGTCTGTTAGCATGCACCTATATCTTATGTGCTGTAGCATGTATGTTATTTTTCTCATTGCAATGAACCTTAATTTTCAGCTGGTGGATTTTGAAAGTTGGAAGACCGTTCTTGAAAGATCAGAAAAGAATTCTGGTTCAGTTAGCAGCCAAGGTGCTGTTTGTCTTCTGCCAAACTCCCTTGAAGCACGCCATCTTGACCCCAAAGGAAACATATATGCTTTTGGTGTACTTCTACTGGAGATAATCAGTGGAAGACCACCCTACTGCAAGGACAAAGGGTACTTGGTGGATTGGGTAAGAAACTTCCCAAAAATTTGATTAATTTTTCTATGGCATCACTCAAAGAATCAAGTCTTCAATGTTAAACTCATGTCTTGCAGGCCAGGGACTATCTTGAAATGCCAGAAGTAATGTCATATGTGGTGGCTCCTGAGTTGAAGCATTTTAGATATGAAGACCTTAAAGCAATATGTGAGGTGATAATTCTTTGCATCAGTCCCGATCCCTCTGTCCGTCCATCAATGCGTGAATTATGCATTATGTTGGAGAGCAGAATAGACACATCAATAAATGTGGAGCTAAAGGCATCATCTCTGGCTTGGGCTGAGCTAGCCCTTTCATCATAATTGAGTCAATAATATTCAACTAACCACACAACACACACTGCTACTGAAGCAGACCTATAACCATAATGCATTTCTAACTTTCCACTATCCATTTACTTTTATTTCTCACCTGTAAATGATTGTTCAGAAAAAAGGGAATGTGCAAGGGTTAATGCATCGTAAGGTAAACTTGTATAGCGGTGGTTGACAAGTAGAAATTGATGAATGAATGGGAAAAAATGTGTTGGCCAACTGTCTTTACTTCTCCTTTTCTTTTTATGTTGAGGCTTTTGTGATTCTTCTTCTTGGGACCATAACTAAGCACAAAGTGTCTACCATTCTATCAACATGTTCATGTCAACACAAGAAAAAGACAGTTGTATGGGCAGTGGACAATGCATGATTGATGTGATCCACGATCCAACATGTTTCTCAAAGCAAACGCGTCATTAAGATTTTTGGATGCTTCAAACGTCCCTTTGCGGCTGTTGGAATCTTTGTGCACTTGGCCAAGTTTTATTTGTTCATCCCCGTGTAAATTATTTCCACTAGCAGTGGAGCATTTGTTTTAGTATCACACTTTGTAATAAAAGCAGCATTACATTAAGCCATTAACCAAAGGTATGGTTTCTGTTAATGTAAAATTTAATTTGTATTAACATTAATGACCTTTCTAGTACTTTTATATCTAAAAGGATTCTAATTTTATTTTACCTAAATATATTTTCAATAAAGTAATATCAATGCTTTTAGAATGAATATTGGTTGTTAGAGATGGTTGAAGACTGAACTGCATGGCATTTCCGGATCAAGATCTTGCGGTTGAGTCAAGGATTGTGTTAGAGACAGACACATCGTTCTGTGGAACTTTAAATCTTAATGTCTATAATATAATATTGGTTGTTGGAGATGCTTGAAGACTGTTTCCGGATCAAGATATTGCGGTTGAGTCAAGGATTGTGTTAGAGACAGACTTCATGTCTAGATCCATCGTACGTCTGTTTCTCTGAAAAGGACCAGTGGGGCACACCCTAAATTAAGGAAATTATTGGCGTCCAAATATTAATTTTACTGACTCTATGGTTGAGACCACTATGAATGTGTACCAGAGACATGTACGCTTCATGGTCTGTTTCCAAAAAAAGTTGTTTTTCTTTGTTATATTAATCTCGAAAAGAGAAACAATATTGATTTAGTGAAAATTTTCTTCATTTATCTATTTCTTAAATACAAAATTACTGTTATTAATTTTATAAAACGGGTACACTTTTTGTTTTAATATAAACGGGGATACATTCTAATTTCAAATCTATTGAAACTTTTTTATAAATTTTCATTTTTTCAATATCTAAAATGGCATCATTCTAAAAATTAAAAAAAAGTTAAAATATCACACTGTTGCGCTATATAAAAACTGGCATGGATATTAAAAAATTGAAGACAACAGATTTATACAGTGCGTTATCTATCATGCTTAACAAATTACACGAAACTCATTTTTGTATTTAAAATAGTAATAGATATTAATGAGAATGCACTTATTTCGATAAACAGATGAAAATTCATAGTGCATTCACAAATGAAAACCAAAAACTGTTTTTGTACCACAAACGATGGAAACTGAAATCCATTCTCATGAAATTAATTATTTCATCCATTCTCATGAAATTAATTCTTCCACCCTTTCATGTAGTGTCACCTAAACTAGATCATAGACAGCTATAGATAAGTAGAGACAATGAGACAAACTTTATAATAATGTTTTTCATAACACAACAATTTTTCAACTAACTTTCAAATTCGAGCAATAAAAACAAAACTTAGGGGATAAAAATCAGTCAAAATTTGCCACTACTTATGCTTGGAGCGTGAGTAGTGATTGTCATTTGGATTTCTCCTTCCACCGAAAACTGCCATTGCTTTCCTTATAGGAGGCTGGAAAGGAGCTTTCTTATCTGTGTGATGGCCGAAGACACTGTCTGGTGTATAGAAGTCATCATCCTACAAAGAGTGATTAAGTTCATGTTAGTATGAAATTAATTTGACTGGGGAACAAAAATGAAAGAACACGACATTCCCATGGGACATTAATCAATTTAGATATATCAGTAGTTAAATACAGAAATACACACAACCTGTCTGCTAGTTTTCTTCTTCGTTTTAGGATAAAGTACCCTATGAGGAAGTTGGTCTTCACGGAGAATGAGGTTCTTTGTAACTGCATCCCTTCCACCATGGGGTAAAGGCAATGAAAACTGTAAATCAAGTCATGTAAAAGTTATAAAGGAATAAATGTCCGTATCAAGGATTCTAAACTTATCATCTTGTGAATGGCATTGCCAGTAACTTATAGAATGATTCTTGACAAACATTTGTTCTACAAATTAAAATCAACATCTATCAATCAGAATAAGTGGAATAAAAATTCCTATTAAGTCTTACAAATTAACAGGAAAGGTATCGTATGCATCATATTTTTATTCCATACCTATTATTTATTACTAAAGTACCCGATGAATCAAGTTATCTAATCAAGGTTTCAACATTGGAAAAAACAAATAACTCTAAACTAGTGCACAAAATGTCAGCCACAGCACACCTTTTCTATTGAAAAAGACTAGCAAACTGAAAGACATATGAAAATTGACCAATATGGCAAATATCTATTGTGTTCCATATCTTCTATATAGCAAATACACACACACACACTACTCACCTTTGTGCCACGTAATGTAACTCGTGGTCGGCGTGCTGCAACTACTATTCCATTTTCATTAACTGTGACAGCTACCTTCCTTAGTGTGCCACCATTTCCACACTTCGGACAGAAAATCCTCCCAATCTCAGCAGTCACAGTGTAACAGGCATGGCACTTCAGAATCCATCTGGAATGGAAATGATTTAAAGATAAGAACACATTACAATTTTGCTATCATGCTGCCTTCAGTCTAGAATGAAAATATATAGATTAGAAACAATAAACACATGTTACTATATAATTATAATGTAACAAAATGTTGAATAAAACATCTAGGTGGAATATGCATTCAAAATTTTCTTTCGCATAGCAAACATAGATAATCCGTATAACATAGTAAATATTTTAGAAGCTACTGAAAATTACCTGTGCAGCTGATGTATCTGTGTTCTTCCAGGTGCCAGTAAGCGCAAACCCATTTGTAGAATAACATTTTGCATTGCAAAGTCACCTGTTACACATGCTACACTTGATTCAGACAAAGATCTAACCATCCAACTTTGCTCACTACCATCATCATCAGCATATGAAATGTCAGCAGCTTCACTGGTCTGGCTTGCAATTTCCAAGTGATTTGATTGGCTATCAACTGTATCTATCTCACTGTCACATGGTTTAGTGATCACATTTGCATTGCCATCAGGTACTGTTTCCACCAATCCCGTATTGTCTGACTGGAGTTCTTCGGGAGATAAACTTGGTTTATTTTCCTCGTCAAGAACTTCATGAGAACCTTCTTCCAGTCTCATTTGCTGAAGAATCTCATATATACTTTCATTGTCTTTGTTCTCTTTAACCACCTGATTATCCTCAGACACAGCATTTTCAACATGTCCCGCATCGCTTTCATGAACTTGATGATTTAACTCACTAGCATCCTCACCAACATTATCATCCTTTCCTTCCAAATCTTGCTCATCTTGAGTACTGGATATCGACTCATAATACTCACGTCTAGCTTTTCTTCTCAAAAATCTCCTATGAGTACTCCGACTGACAGCCGGCATCCAATCACCAGCATTGTCATCAAACTGGCCCTGCGACGCATCAATTCCATCAGCCACCATTGTTTTCCCCTCAATGTGTATCTCCTTTTTCTTAGGCATGTGTCTCGTAGGCTTCGTAAAACCATCCTCACGGCCCTCCTGAATCCCCATACCAGCTTCACTCGTCCTCTCCACAGAACCATCCACAGAGTGATCATCAGGGGAAACAATGTTCAAGTTCAGATCCTGCAAAGGAAGGATTCTCGAATTGGAATTCATAGAGTCTTCCGCCTGTTCCAACGCCTCCCACTCTTGCAAATTAGGCACATTAGAACCCCACCCCGGCATGTCCTTCTCAGGCAACCTCTTCACATTCACCGTTTGCACAGGAGGAGGGGCATCCCTGAGATGTTTGGTCCCATGAATCTGACCCTCCAACGTGTAAGTCAGAGCTATGAGCTTGATATCAACATCAGAGAGAGTTTGTAGGTCACCAGTAGCTCTAGCAAAGTTGACAACTACAAAAAATAATATTTATATTAGAATTCCAAATTTCTAAAACATAATTTGAAGCAACAAAACAGAAACATGAAATAGTATGGTAATTAACAAGCAGATTTGTAGTTTAGGGTTAGGTAAAATTGAGAATACCTTTATTGATGGATTCGGGGGAGGGTTCCATGGTTTGAATGGAGAAGGGGAGGAAAGAAAGTTTGTGGCGGGAAACGGGGTCACGGATTTCGTCCATGACTTCAGGGATGGATATGAACTTGTCGGCGAGGCCATGGAGCTTTTCGCCGGATTCGATGACTGCGTTGGCGTCCACGACGGCGACGGAGATGGCATTGGAGGATTCGGTGGTTTCCACCACAACTGGAACGTTGTGCTGCGGCGGTGGAGGTGGCTGCTTCTTCACCACGTTGCTCCAGCATGAAGCTGTCGCCGGAACTGAAGTTGGAGGTTCCTCCATGCGATGCAGAAAAAGAGAGAGAGGCGTGCGCAAGAGAAGGGGGTGAGTGTGTTTTGATCTCTAAACCCTAGAAGCTAGAACAGGGAAAGGTGCACTGTTTATATTAAATATTTTAAATTATTTTCAAAATAATACTATTATTAAGTAATTTGTATACTTATAATAATGTAATTTAACAATTTATTTTTTTATAAAAATTACTGTGAGTAAATTCTTTAAGAAAATATTATAAAGAAAAATAAAATAAAAATATTATATTAAGTATATTTTTAGTCTTTGTTTCTTTATATTTCAAAATAATTTTTGAATCCTTATAATTTTAAAATACTTGTTTTAGGCAGTTTGTCCTAAATATTATTAAAAATTCCACCTATATTATAAGTCTTTTATATGACAATTTATTTTGATTTTACATTCTAATTATTAAATATCTTATCATATATTTATTTTCCTTTTACTATCCAATTTGAAAATATTTAAGTATAAAACGTTTGAAAGAAGGTGGAATAATATTGTATAGTTTTTAAATTTTAACTTTCTAATTTGTTATGCAAACATATTATATATACAACCTCAATAAGAAAATAATAACAAAATTTAAAATTATCTTTTCTATGTTTATTTTATGAAGGCTGAAAATAGATATCGTTTTTCGAGATATTCTATGATTTTGACTGCAGAGAGTAAGTTAGACCATTGAATTAAGAAGTTAAATTTTAGGTTCTTCATAAAGTTTTTTATATCTAACCAACCGAATTATTTGAGGATATATAAACAATAATTGCTGTAATTATTATTATATGAAATTTATTATATTATATTAGAATTATATACTTATTTAACTTTTTTATTTGTTAAAAATGTTGATGTACATTAAAAAAAATTATGAAATTATTAAAAACTATATTTATATTTCTTAAGTACCTTCACAAATAAACTTTTAAATAAGTATTTTTTTTTATGTTATATTATATAAATATAATCAAAATATATGTATATATAATACGCGTATTACATAATAATATAAAGCATTATATTTTTTAATAACAAACTATGAAACAAGTAACCTAGACCTTTGAAATAATATTCAACAAGATTGGTATTATTTTTTTAAAATCAAACTTTAACTTACTAAAATCTAATAATATACTTTTAGGTTTAAGAGTACTAATCTACATGCTATGATTGAATTGTGACTTAATATAAATTAATTAATAACATCTATAATATTTTTAGGCAAATAATAAAATATTTATTTATTATGGTCAACATTTGTTATTTTTATACTAAGAATACGATCACTAACATAATTAACATATTTATAACTAAGTTTGATATATTAAAAATATTTTAAATAATTTTCTTATGAACATGTAAGTTAAGTCAATCATATTGAATTAGGTGATATTCAAAAGATCAAACATTATCTAAATTTATTCTCAGAGTTTTCAGCTTGACAAGTAATGCATACATAGGTCCACAAAATTTATAAAAGTTGAATATTCAATTATTTTGGCTATGACAACTACCTATATCTATTCTCATTATATCACAAGTTAACATTTTAATTTGACATAAAGAGATTTAAGAGGGTCCAAATATTATTTGCATGTTGATTCTAATTATATTTATGCTATATCAATATAATTTCAAGATGAGTGTTCAATTACAATTTCACAATGTGGTATGTTTTAACAATTAAGGGTTATTTTAAAAAAAAATAAAAAATCTTTATAGAGTCTCATTGTGTGGGAGAGACTTTGGTGCAACCTCAACATCAGGTAATGATATAATTGATAACAGTTTCGTAGCACAATTTGATTATACATGCCTATAACAATATCAAGTCAAGTCGTGCACATAACATATAGTTCATTGGCTCAATGTTATAAACTTAACACATTTATTACTTTATAATTTTTATCCTTTTCATGATATATGATTACTGTTAATTCTGATCTTTCAGCATTCAATAGTGATAAAAGAAAACTAATTTTGTGATCTGACACATGTGAGAAGATGATATACAGTAGGAAATTAAAAGTTGTATATCATCATTATCTGTGTAGTAGTATGCCATAAGCATATATAGTAGTTGGACACAAGAGATACAAAAAAATGAAGAAACATAATAGTTAACAAGAATACAAAAATGAAGAAACAGTAGACACATATGAGTGTCATCATTCTTCAGTAGCTGCTGCACAAAAACCACCCTCATGAAGTGAAAAACCAAGTGGTCAGAGTGGGAACTTGGTATGAGAATAACTAACCTAGATAAGATATATAGTAAATGAATTCTAATGATCTTGAACCCACCACTACACATGGCTGTTCAAACAAGCCAGAAAATCCAAGATCACTAGAAAACTGATAAGGATCGGTACAAGGAAGAATGATGCATATATATGCATGTCATTTTGGATTTGTCGTTGTTGTTGAATCCAAGCTATAATAGGCAAAGAAAGATGGCTCCCAAAGTTGCCAAATAGTTGGGAATTAATCCATAACATAGAAGAGATAATAACAATGATCAAGAAGGCCAATTAGATGGCTCGTGCTTTAACAAGGTCCAAGCTCATCTCACTTGGATCAGTTGCTTGCATATCAACTTGAATTCCATCCAATTCCCTCTTGAATCTATCCTTAGAACTTGCATACACCATCTTCATCCTCACCTTCGAGGTATCTGGTGACCTGCATAGTCATTCAAATTGTCTTAATTTGCATGTAAAATAACACGAAATGAACCATGCATGTAACATAACACCTTTAAGTTTGCAATAATATACATACCAAAGGGATTTGGTGTTGGTTTATTATGATGTTTTGAAGGCAAGTTCAGTTGTTTTATCTCTTGTGGTGGTTTGAACAGGTTCTACAGATATCAGACTTGCAAACAGGCAGATTGGCATGGTGTTTGGTGTTGTGGGTTTGGTTGTGGGTGAAAGATTTTGATTTATATTAATATTTGTATTGTGATTTGTAATCGTACTTACGTGTAACTTCTTTAGTTGTAATAGGGTTTGTATTGTTTAGACTAAAGACGGGTTGTATGAACTCGGACAGAATAGCAGGGGTTATTTTTTTTGGTGTGGTTCATCATTAATTCTTGAAATTTGGTTTGGAGGTATGTAGAGCCTAATTAATCAGGTATTGAACATGTTTGTTTTATTCACTTTGTGTATAAGGATTAACACATTTTTAAAATGTCCATATAAGAGTTGAGATTCTCTGAAATGTTTGTATAAGGATTGAGACACTCTGAAGTGTCTCATTTTATTTATTCTTTACCGACAAAAAAAAATAATATAGAGACCATAACTATGAAAAATGAAAGGCAATTGTGTATAGATTGAGTACCATGCAACGAAGAAGATCTTGCTTTTTTGGCAGTTCTCATTAGTTGTGAAGTTAAAATCATAGACAGCATAACGACATTCATTAGCTGGAAAACTGGCCATAAAGTCCTCGTAACTTGACGAGGGGTCCCCTAATTTCTCAACCACCACTTGCTGTTCTTCAATTTTGAACACAATAAACCTGTAACTCCTCTTTGATTTAAGCTCTTGAAACTTCAGTTTGCAATCATCATGCACAGCCATTCCGGACGCTGCATTTGCCTACGCAAAATTTCATGTCCCCAATTTAATATTCAAGGATTGTTATTCATTCTTCATCCTCAGATGGAAAAAAATAAAGTGAATTTTGAAAAGCCATGCAACTCTGTAACTTTCATAGATGAAAAGCAAGGTGGGAAAAAATGACTTTCTATCATCTTTTGGTAACAGTTATAGGGTATGTAACACATCATTTTAACAAAGAAGCAAAAAATCTAGCTTTTGAACGTAAAAACTATAACTAACAGCTTCTTAGAATCTCATCAGAATTCCACAAAAACTTGAATTTAATACAATGCTAATATAAAGCGTTGTTGTTTTAAGATGGTGCATCCAAAAGTGAGAAAAGGGTATTTGTCTTCAAGATCAAGATTATGAACAAAACATGGTAAAAAAGTGTGGAAAATAGAGAAAAAAGGCAGAAAGAATGATACCATTTTGCCAGCAATGAGAAAGAAGCGCCCTGTGAAATGTGAATGAAAGGAAAGTGATGGGAGCAATGGAGATTGGAAAATGAGAGCAATAGAGTGAATGAGTATAGTATGCAGAGAAAATAACGAACAAAGAAACAAAGATCCTTGTATTTTGCAAAACGAGAGGAGCAACTTTTAGAAGACTAAGATAGCATCTCAAAATTAGGAACTTGAGGGAGAAATTAATGGATAATCTGTTGCAATCTTTTCTTCTGCCACAAGTTTTTTTTTTATCTTTTCACCTTCATTTCTTTCTTCTTTCATCTATCTATATATGTTTCAATTCTTTGTTAACCTCAAATAAGAAAACACAAATTCTAATAATATAAAAAAACAATCCCACAATCAATTGATGAAATCAATTCATATCCCTTTTTACTATCTGTAACAGAATTTAATTAATTGAAAATTTCTTACTTGATATTTCATTTTAATTTATTTTTGTATTTATTAATTTCATAAAATCCCTTTTAACTTGCATAAGCATTCAATAGTTTGATTTAACAAAATAATATGTACTAAATTGACTATTTTCGAACTATACTGTTTCCATTCATCACTTACATAGCAACATGGTTTAGAATTTTATTTATGCAAAAAAAAAAATAAACAAAGAAGAAAAAATTAATAAAGAAATGTCATTCAATTATTTTTATTTTTTATATCAATAGTAAAAAATTATCAATACATCTATCAAATGATTTTTTTTATTATTAAACAAAGGAAGAAAGAATTAGAATGTTAAAGTATATTAGGGTATTAGGAAATTCTTATTAGACATTTATGTTAAAGTAATTTAAGAGTCTATTTAAATGACTTTTTCCATAAAATCTTTTAGGAGAAAAAAAAAATGAAAACAATGAGACGGACTTTCCATGAGTTAAGAGTAACTTAAATATAAATTAAAAAAAATAAACAAACTTTACAAGAGAATTTTACAATTTTTTTTGTTAATTTTTTCTTGTAGGAATGCTTATGCATAAAGATATATAAATGTATATAAAAGGAATCCTTAAATTTTTCATTCACAAAAAGATATATAAAGGTAGAAAATGATATTTAAAATTGTACCCTCCTTCCACGCATCTTTTGTTTATTTTTATTCAAAATTTAACATTTTATCTACTTAAGAAAGTGTATAAAAAATAATAAAACTATTTATTTTTTTTAATAATAACTTAATAGTCTAATATCAAATGCTTGTATCTTTGATAGTTTACTCTAATATACATTTTGATTCATGTAATTTTGTAGAATAAAATATTAAGTAATAATGCATTTCTTCAAAAAGAAAATAGAGATTAAAAGTAATTATGATTTTTTTTTAAATACATTAAATCTCTTAAATTCTTGTAATATCATAAAATCCTTTCACATCTTGCGATTTCATATTTATAAATCCTTTCAAATCCAAATACAAACTTCTAACTGTAAAAGACTTTTAAAATAAAATAAAATCATTACCTTTTCACAAAATCTTTTAAAATCCAAATTATTTTTTATGTAAAATTCAATTGAATGTACCTTCCAAAGAACATCTCTTTAAATCATTATTGACAAAATAAGAATTTCAATCCCAAGAAGTTAACCTGAATCAATGGAAAAGACTTATCCACAAAAACTTCTTGAATATTCCACATCAATTAGATATAATATAAGTTGAACTAGGTGTAAATCCACTTACTAAAAAACCAAAATCGTTTTTTTACACTCATATTTAGAACAATGAAGGTCCAAAGTAGAGGTCATTTTCCTTTCTTCAAAGAATCCCAAAGCACAGCCAGATCAACATTGCCTCCTGAAACTACTATTCCTATATGGTTGCATTCCTTCCAAGAAGGATTCTTCTGGAAGGTGTCGGATAGAACAGCAGCAAGGCCAATTGCTCCACTTGGTTCTACAACAACCTTAAGAATTTCAAAACACAGTTTCATAGCTTTTATTATTTCACTGTCTTCAACAGTTATAATGTCCTCAACAAGATCTCGTACTACAGGCCTGTTCCATCATGACATGGTGCATTAGCAAAGATGACAAATCAAGAGAAGAATAAAAATCAAAATGAGAAGAGGAATGTTAAAAGCAAATCGCTCTGTAAAATAATAGTAAATTGAAGAAAATTTATGACAGAGAGAAAAAAAAGGAGCTAAAAAATTGTTTTCAGTTTACTATCTTAATTACTAAAGATCTTTTACCACGTGAAATCTCCAAGAAATGCTCGAAGACCATCAGCTATAGTATCTGTCTCAGGCAATCTAATTATCCTCCCAGCTGCTTTAGATAGTGCAGCATCATTAGCCCCTTTAGGTTCAGCAGCAAAAATACGAATAGCTGGGTTGATGGACTTGGCAGCCAATGCTATTCCAGATATCAAACCACCACCTTCATTTTCATTCATTGAAAAAACAAGAAGCAGATGTTGAAATTAATGCAAATTTTACAACATTTGGTCGAAGCTTGACTACAAAAAGTGAACAAACAAACCACTTATGGGTACCACTAGCGTATCTATATGTGGGACTTGCTCCAGAATCTCCAAGGATATGGTACCCTGGCCACTGCAAGAACAATGCAGCATGTTTAAAGTGCAATTGTGTGCAAGTAACACATTCCTATAGCATGAGCCTAAGCCATATGTCAAGTTTCTTATGTTGAATAAAACAGACAGTGACATAATATCATAGATTTATCTTACAGCTTAGCAATCCTTCAGAAGTGAGGTGAGAAATAAAAATAATGACAAAAGAGTATCAGAAGAAATGCTCAAGTGTCAATGAATTATAGCTAGGCTTGTAGAAATAAATAAAGCTTAAAGCAGCACTTGATTGCATTTTCTTTAAAAAGAATAAGTTAGTTCAAACAAGATTTTAGAGAAGCGATAATTGAAAAGATGCCAATTGGAGGAGCTTCTACTTTTAAGAAACTGGAAAAAGATTGGCCAAATGCTACCTTATATACACTACATGGTCTAACTTGAAAATTGCTATGAAAAGAATGGGCACACCCTCAGTTTATCCCCCAAAGGAGTTGAATGACAGGGCATCTAGACAGAAACAAATTATACAAGAGTCAACATTGTACTTGTACCTTAATATGCGTCCATCATTGTACGGATGTATAAAGATAGCACCAGTTTCTTGCCACACTTTGTTTGCAACTTCTTCTCTGGATTGAACAGAGGCCTCAGACCAGACAATCTGACCACCATACCGCTTTACATTCTCAACTTTGCAAGTTGGGGCATTTTTTGGAATAACAATATATGAAGGGATCCCCCGTAGTTTAGCAGCCAAAGCCAATGCTGCAGCATGGTTTCCACTGATTTTGTAGAACACGATCAGAAGAGCTTAACAGAATCTGATTAGAAACAGAAAAAAGAACATCTAGATTGACTATCAAACCTGCTGTGTGTCACAACCCCTTTAGAAGCATCTTCATCATTGAGAGAGAACACAGCATTGCAGGCACCTCTAAATTTAAAAGCTCCCCTGATGGCCATACAATACAACAGGAAGCATGTCATCATCTTTTCCAAATGTAGAAGAGATGAAAAATAGCATCCTAAATTTTGTGCAATTCATAACATATCCATTTCTCACCCCTTTTGTAAACTTTCACACTTAAAGTAGAGCTGCCTTCCTGACATAACATTCAGCGAGGTGGAGGACAGAACCGGAGTTTTATGAACCAATGATTTGATTCGGGCATGTGCTTCTTTTATGGAGGAAATATCAGCAGCATATTTTCCTTTTGTTATTTTGTTCTCTTCTTCCATCTAAGTAATTGGTCTCTGAAAGTCAACAAAAGACAAATCAGTGTGTATTTCTGTCCTTGTTAGAAACAGAGTTTAACACCAATCCACCAATTATCGTCTTTCCCAGTGAAAGTGAGTTAACTGTGCAACAAACAGGTGTAGCAATGTGTTCCACCATTACCAAGCAACATTCTTTCCATATACTAAAATATGTACACATTGTAAGTAAGTAACTGGACATATTAACGTCCATTTTGAGGGTGCAACGCGGTACAAAAGTGAACCTTATTTGTGAATTACAGTGTCAAAAGAGTTACAAATGCTGAAGACCCAACTCAACTAAATTTTTCTAAACCTAACGATCTCAAATTTGAACGAAAATAAAATGGAGATTAGACTCAACACCAGATAATTATTATCTTATGATCTCAAATTAAAAATTCCCATAGTGGAGTGGGGCAATTAAAGTGTGGGGAAAACTGGTAGAAACATGGATGAAAAACATTGGAACAGCGTTGAATGTTTATAAGAATCTGACAAAGGGAATCTTCTATGTTTGAAAAGTGAAGCACTGGAATCTTGAGAAAAGAGATTCTGAAACTGAAATGAAAAGAGAGAAAAGAGGTTCGGAATCCGAAACTTACTAACGAGCAGTTATTGTTGGTGGCTCTCCAACTCCTCCTCGCTCTCACTTCCATCCACTTCATGTCTCCTTAATATCTCCGCCCAAATATTTTGGGGTCATTTGCATATTTTTTTGTTTTATTTATTTATTTTTAAAGACATAATCACATGATTAACAAGTGATCTTTTTTTTCATTTTGACTTCTATAAATATTTTGTAGAATTCAAAATCAATGTTTTGAGTTTTTATAAATAGAGTGAAGTTTAGTTTAACTTTTTGTAATTTTATTCTTTTATCATTTAAAAATATTATTTTTCTTCTCTAAGTATTCATTGAAGAAATATAAATCATGTTTATTTTATTAATATTTAAAAAATGCTATAAAACGTGAGACACTATATTACATTAAATTTAAATACTAATCGATATAAAATAATTATTAAATAATGTAAAAAATAAGCATTTATTATATTGGTTCTTTCATTTTTTATATTGGTTCTTCCCTAAATTTAATGTAATATTTTATATGTTGATCATTTGCATCCAAAATGAAAATACATATTGTAAGGTTATGAGGATGACCCAATCTTGGATCAGATAGCTTGGAGGCCGAATCATATAATTCAAATAAAAGAAACCAATCCAACATTAGTTACTCAATTAAGAAAGAATCAGGTAGATGACGAGATTATATTCGACTTTTCGATTTCATATATGCCGACGGAAAAAAAAAAAGACAGATTACAGATTAAGTATATGTTCTTGATCATCTTTAGTGTTTTACATTAAGGTCGCTCATTCACCTTGCTAAAACACATATTATATTAATTATGTTGTAGAATTGTGTAACATCTATTCTATGTATAAATGATTTTTCTATATTATTTTTAAGTGTGAAATGGAAAATACGTTTCTCATTAATTTAATGGTGTAATTTATGATTTACGAAAATAAAAAATGTTAAAGAACAGTAAAACGTGAGCTACCATATTTTCCACTACAACGATGTAAATTTTACTTTCAATATTATAATATTATCGCGTTTTGGATTCACATCGGTTTGGATATAATATAACCGACTCAATATATTATTCTTATATCCTTATTTTCTAGGAGATAAAAATAATTAATGCAAATAACATTATAAAATGAACCACTGTAGAAGTATTAATAATTCTTTTTAACTTCCATGAACAATGAGAAGTGCATAGAGTACAGATATTTGGGAAAAAATAAAATAAAAGAGTGAAGAGTATAACGTTGTGGGAAGGTACAACTAGTAACAAAGGCTCTTGCTGTTATCATTATTCTTCTTTTTTAATTAACGTTGTGATTTTTACGTGTAAACTATGAATTAGGAGATAATTAATGACAAAAACAGTATTAAATGTAAAAGGCTGTGGAGCATGAATAATATTTTACCTTTGTGTATGGTGTTGTAAAGTTACACAACAGAAAGTGTTAGCAAGTAAACTACAAAAACAACTTTCGTTTACTTTGAAAACAAATTATTATTATTTATTCTTTTGTCTGTTCTTTTCGTTCTGAAATATATTTATCATATAGTCAACGAAACGTCATGACCAATGTTACCCTTTTGTTTAGACATGAGAAAGAGTACAAAATATTTTAAGAATTAAATCAAAGAAAAATTATTTATAAGAAAATCCATTTGTTTCCATTCCATTTTTTTTATTAAATTAAAGTATTTTTTAATTTTAAAAAAATATTTTTGTCTCTTTGTGTTGTTGTCTTGTCCAAAGTTGAACATAGGAACAGTGCTTTTTAATAATGCCTTGGTGTTTGTATCATTATGTATTTTAAGGTTTATAAGATAAGATATTAAAACATTTTGGAGTTTGTTTTATCTAAAATTTGCAAATTTATCTCGGAAATATAAGTGTAGAGTTTCATATACTTAATTTCCTAATTTTGAAAAAAAAATCCTGCTTTTTTCTTTTTATAATTTAGATTTTTAAAATGTTTTTATAAGAATATTAAAACTTAACAGTTTATAAATATATTAAAATTTATAACACATTTTTTTACTTTTTTTATTTATTTTTAAATTATTAAAATGTTTTCTGAATATACACACAAAAAAAACACATCTTTAAGTGATTTTTATTTAAATATTTTTCTAAACAAATAATTTTCAAAATGGAGTAATCATATTAATAAAGAAACTAATAAAAATATTTCAAAAACCGTTTCAGTTATAGTATTCACTATTTTTATTAATCTTTGTAAATGAAACTTTAAGTATTACTCATTATTATTAGAGTATGATAGTTCAATCTCTAAGAAATGTGTTTGATAATATCTTTAGTTTGAAATTATGATAAATATGTTGTTTTATTTGAGAAATATCATCATGATAACTATATGTAAGAACAATGTCATCGATATATACTAATACATAGATACATAGTCTTTGAGTGACGGAAAAAATTGAATGATTTTTTTAACTTAAATTATATAAAATTATTAAACAATACTACTAAACTTTTTTAACAGGGTTTATGAGATTGCTAAACAACACTACTAAACCAAAAATACGTATATAACTTTTAGTAGCAAGACTAGCTTTAAGACAATTAATAGTACCATAAGGATCAACTTTAATAGCAAAAATTCACTTGCAACCAACAACTTATTTTCTAAGTAAAGGAACAATTTCCATCGTATAAAGAGTACTTATTCTATGAAGATTATTCCAATAAGAATGAGTTAAAGATATCATCTTTCAATCTTGAATTTGACAAATAATAAATAGATGAAAAACAAATATAAAAATGTTCAGATAATTAATGATATCTAGGACATAGAGTTTTGGAGTTTAATTTTTGTGTTAAGACAATGTTGACCAATATTAATTTCTTCATTAGTATTGCTTTAGAGATCCCTGCAATGCTGAAAAAGACTTTTATTATTTTTTATAAAGAAATAGTTTCTTTATCCGTTGAAAAATTGTGATTGATTGACATTTAAAATGATAAACAGTTCTCGTACATGAAATTTAAGTTAACACAGAGGATTAAAATCTGATTATGTACTTGGACAAAAATTGCGTCCAAACACATTTCAGGTTTTTCTAAGTGTTAAACAATGTCTAAATCGTTTTATTACGTGACATTTATGTTAATGACCTTAAAGTACAATGAATTAATTTTTATAATTTCCTTTCTTTGTTCTTTTATCTTTGATATTATATTAAAAAATAATATAAAATACATTTTTTATAAAAGTAACATGATATATCCTTGTAGTCATTTGAAATACTTTTTAAAAAATATAAAAATTCAATTTAAAGATATAAATTAACCATGGTAGATTCAAAATGAGAAGTGACCGAGGCCAAGTGTATATATAAATAAAGATAAATAATAAGGTGATATTTTATAATTAAATAAAAAATCATCTTTGAAGTCCATCATTAATGAAGTCACTAAGCATACTAATAAAATAAAATAAAAATCCTGAGTATAAGTCTTACGTGAATCAATGTTTATCCGTTTTAATTATCTATTAATTTCATTTTCTTGTGACCTATGCACCTGGTAATTTAATAAACATTAAACACATTTTCTTGCCATGGCATTTATTAATCAAATTACGTCCATGTACGTTTAATTAAATTGTAATTAAAAGTGTTATGTGATATACAAGAAATAATATTCTTGTGAGGTGAATGTTGAATCAGAGGCATGAAAAAGAAGATTCCAGAACGGAAAAACTAGAGATTCCGTTACAAATATTTTGAATTTCAATCGCCATCAAATGAGTGGAAATAAATAAAAAAATGAAATGGGAAAGAGAAAATGGGAGTATAAAAGGAGGAGAGTAAGGGTGTGGTTTGTTAGAGATTGTGTTAGAAATGGGAAGTAAATTTGTAGCGTTGGCTTGCTTCCGTAACAATGAGGGTTCCGGCAACCTTTCGCCTCGTTCTCATTATCCATCGATGCCGAGATATCCAAAAGGTGTGACGGAAGAAGAAGGAAGCAGCAACGTTTTGCTGAAAGCGCTTTTCTCGGTCACCGGAATGACTTGTTCGGCCTGTGCTGCTTCCGTGGAGAAAGCTGTGAAACGTCTTCCTGGAATTCGTGAAGCTCTTGTTGATGTTCTGAACAATCGCGCTCAGATCCTCTTCTACCCATCCTTTGTTAATGTAGGTAACTGTTATATCATCTTCTTTCAATTCATCATAATTTGTTTTGCTAGAACTGAAATGAAAATGGATGATTAATGATGAAGCTACTCTAACACCCCATAATTTATACATAACTATTACGATAAAAGTTTTACTCGTTTTTATACAAATTTGGATTTTTTCTAAACATTCCTAATACATGATTAAGATTTATAAAAATACAAATATTTACATATTCATAGTTCAAAATAAAACTCTAAAACCTTTAAGGCTCTCCTACACTTGTATGGTACAATCATCACAGTTCAAACACAACACAAAAAATAAGGGGAAACTAGTGCAAAGAAAATCCATAACATAATTCATGGAAATAGAACCAATTTAGTCTAATAATTTATAAACATTTCTTTAAATGATTTCATGTAAGATTTCAATACCAATTCCATCATTCATATAGATCACACATGGATCTATTTTCAATCATAATCATTGGATTTCATTTCAATCCCACTTTGTCTTCCAGAAGACTCTAAACCCTAAACCCTAAATCCAATGGTAAGTTCAAACATCCAATAACGAGTGTATACAGTGAGACCCGGTGTGTATGAACTTCCTCTAAGCTTCTCACCACTTCTCTCAGCTTCTCACCACTTCTCTCAGCTTCTCACCCCTTGATATCTTAATTTACATGACTTAGATCATCATTGAAGCCATAGGATCTCCGTTAAACATAGGTTTTTCATACTTAATATACCATCAAATAACAACTCATACATTGTCCCAAATGTATGACATCAATTTCATACAATTTTCATCATACAATATCATTCAAAACGCAATCCACAATATTCAAAATCTTATTTAACAGAAAAAAAAACACTTAAATACTAAACCATCAAAATCTAA
>Ga0123342_1000612_pt1 | contig 57135 bp, 31 predicted proteins | sample Turbeawhitnodule_FD_89960 | JGI IMG/M metagenome (GOLD analysis project Ga0123342, IMG submission 89960) | Root nodule microbial communities of legume samples collected from Mexico - Turtle bean Mexico white nodule | ecosystem: Host-associated > Plants > Roots > Nodule | place: Mexico: Nepantla... | reverse complement strand
CTCGGCATAACACGACGTCATCCGAGGTGTAGAGACTCATATGGGTAGTGTAGGCGTCCATATGCTCGTCCGGGTCGGTCAACCCGTCATATCGGTCTCGGTTGAAACCCTTCCACTTCTCAGGCAGTGAGATTTTGATGATGGTGTTGGTAAAGAGATGTTGGCAGGTCGAGTCGGCCGTCAGGGTCGTCTGGGTGTACCTGATTAGGCACGACTCGTCGCCCTTGGGAGGGGGTCGGCCTCTCGTCCCCTCGGCCACATCTGGGTTGGGAGGAGAGGTGTAGGACTTGCCAACAACGTTTGTCGGTATGACAGAAGGTCCTCCCTCTCCCAGCTTTTTTTTCATCTCTTCGTTCTCCCTACGGAGAACTTGCAGCTCCTGCTCGTTTTTCTGAGAAGCCTCCTCGGTCTTCCTTCTCATCTCTGCCATCTCTCTCTGGAGTCTGTCGACTTCGGTCATTCTCTCCATGTTTCTGGTTGAGATCATCTACTTTTTTCCTTCAGCTAGTTTCTCTCGGCCCCACGGTGGGCGCCAATTATTCCTACTAGGGAGATGAGACCTAGAGAACTATTGAAGTCTTCTTCTCCTTCCTTCGGTCGGTCAGGTTGCTGGGTGATGAACTGAGATTCTTCTCGTCCTCCTGCTTCTCCTTCGACACTCGGTCTCGGGTGAACACCGGATGGTGGGGGTACCTGCGAAGGCACTCCGACGCTCAAGTCAGTAAAGCGAGTGATGGTGTTCTAGTAGGTGAACAATAATAAATGACGTACCTTACTCCTTGGGATGCGTGCTATTTATATTATTCTAATGGGCCTACCTTGTTGGGCCCGTTTACCGGAGTGGATACCGCTTAGGATTGTATTACCTAATTCTTAATGACGGATTAACTTCATTGACCTTGGTTTGAGCATTAACGGTAATATGGGTCGGCCTTCGGCTAGGATTCCATGATCTCAGTCGTCTCGGTCAAGTCCTTGAGGTCTCGACCAGGATTCCATGATCTCGATCAGGTAAACCGTCGGCCTCGTCCTCTCGGCCAAATCTCTTAGGTCTCGGCCAAGGTTCCTTGATCTCGGTCAGATAGATGAGATCTCGGGCAGCCAGGTGGATCTCGGTCAGGGAGACGAAGGGTCGGTCTCGTCCATACCGGTACACCTATCATTTGATATACCTATAATTTGATATACGTTTAACTAACATTTTATTATTATTATTAAAATTTTCTAAAACTATAAGATCAAAATATACAATCATATTTAACCGATAAGAATAAAAAAGTTCAATAGAGTATTTTAATATTGTTAGTATTTCTATTACATTTAAATATTGTTTAAAGTTTTTATTCTTCGATTATTAATAATTTTAAGTCATGAAAAAAAAATGAATTTTAATATGTAATTTTTCATTCAAAGAGTACAAAAGAGTAATTTTCAATTTTTTTCTTATTATTATGGACAGTTTTATGCCAACACTGTATCTTTTTTTATAATTTCAATTCCTTCACTTATTTTAATAGCATTGTTTGTTCATTAAACTTGTCTTTTCACAATATAGATTTTTTTTTTGCATTTCTTAAATTTAACCTTTTATGACTTTTATATCCTCATTTTTAATAAGAAAATTTATACAATGTAACTTGAATTTTCCATTTTTATTAGTTTTACAAATATCTTGTAAATTTTCCCAAAAAAAACTGTAAATTTGGTGCTATCATATTAGTTGACAATAGAGTTGGTCTAATTAGACTATTCTAGTGGATAATTTAATTTTGTTATATCATTGTAAGAAAAGTTATAACTATAGTTATGATATAATTTTTTTATTATTTAGAAGGACAATAATTTATGGTTATTGTAATTTGGCACCATTGTATTTATAAACATCATATAATTCATTTGTTACTTTATTCCATAATCACTCCTTAATTAAAATGATAAAAGTTTATATACATAAAAAAAGTAGTTAAGGTGAGTTCTTTATTAATGTTAAGGACTAATATTATAATATAAGATTATAGATGAAAAGGAAGAGGGGCAAAATGGTTAATAGACACATAACAGAAATCAGTTAAGGAATTTTTCAATACCATCTTTTGGAAAGTTGCTTCAACTTCTCTTCCTCTTTCTGCATTTGGCGCTTCAATAATCTCTCTCATTCAGAAGCTCCGAGTTAACTCACTCTTCTCCTACAATGGAGAATCTGATACAGTTGGTGAACAAAATCCAGAGAGCGTGCACTGCACTCGGTGATCACGGCGAGGAAAGCGCCATGCCTACTCTATGGGACGCCCTTCCGTCCATCGCTGTCGTCGGAGGACAGGTCATTCAAAACACTTAACGATCTGCATCTTATTCATCGCCATTGATTTGTTATTACTATTTTTTCTAATTTAGGAATCGTTCTTCTACTGCAATATTTTTATATAACTTTTTCTGTGTTAAGATTTGAGATTGAAATTCTACCTTTTCAGTTCCTTGCTGTTTCTATCAACTCCGCATCTGTTCACGCAAATCAATGTTTTCTCTTCAATAAATGTTTTTGTCCATTCATTTCCACTTTTCAGGGTGATTTTGCGTAATTTGTGGAGTTGTTTGTGGAGTTGAGTTTGTATTTGGCGTATTAATATGATAATCTCATTGCTGATTTCTAAATTACTATGGAGATGTATTTTAAAAAGAAAACTGTAGATATATATTTAAGCTGTGATAATTGTCTCGGTAAATTAAGATTTTACATTATAGTAGCAGTTTCATTGCAATATTTGATGTTATGAAAAATTGTAAACAAATGCGGTTGTAATTGTGGTGGTGATGTCATTGCACAAAATCTGAAACCTTAACATTGTAATCAGCATATGATATGATAATCTCATTGGTGAAATTTAGTTTATAATATATTTTTTTTGAATAAAAACTTATAAATATTCATAGTTATACAGTGATGTTGATCCTTATGTTCTAGTGAACCTAAGGATTTGAACTGTAGTTGCGATGATAGTTTAATCCTCACGATCCTTATGTGGTTATAATTGTGGTTGCATAAAGTTATCTTTTCATTGTACTTATAAAATTGATTTAACAATCTCAGTGGTGATTTCTAATTTGTTGTGCAAATATCTTTTTGAAAGAAAAACTAGTAAGTATTGATAATTATGCAGTGATGTTGATGCCTTAGTTCAAGTGAAACTAAGGTTTTAAATTGAGGCACAATCACATTTTCATCGCAATCTTTGGTGTTGTTGAAAATTGTTAACACATGTGATTGATTTTGTTGTAATTATTGTTGTGTTTTGGTTGCTCAAAGACCAAAAATCTTGACATCGTAGTTGTGTATCAACATAACAATATCATTAGTTATTTCTAGCTTATTATGAAAATATCTTTTAAAGAAAAAATAGTAAATATAAGTATAGATAGTTATAAGATGTGTCTTTGTGAAAGTGAAATTAAGGTTTTAAATTGCATTGTGATTTCCACAAGATGATTGTGAGAAAGTGAAACTAAGGTTTTAAATTGCATTGTGTTTCTACACGGTGATTGATATTATGGGAGATTGTAGATAAAGGTGGGTCGATGCAATTCCAATTATGGTTGCAATGCCGTTACAGAAATCCAAAATCCTCTTTTAGAGTGAAAGTAAAGTTTTAAATCGTAGTTAGAATTATATTTTGTAAAATATCCTTTCATAATCAACTTTTTTTAAACAACCAGGAAACGACTCTTTTTAATAATAAAATGTACTCAGATAATTATAAATAAAATTTTAAAATAGAATAATATATTTAATTATGTAGTTGTTATATAAGATAACAAAATTGTCAAAATATAAAGGCTTTAATTTTATTACGATTGTTTGATGTTGTAATAAATTGTGAAAAAGATATAATTGATGTAATTATAATTTGGTCATAATGGAATTGCTCAAAATCTAAAAACTTTGTATTTGGTGTATCAATTTGATAATATTTGATTACTTTATTTCATTATGAAAATGTCTTTACTACTATATATAAATAGTTATGTAGTGATGTTGTGAAAATAAGGTTTACATTTTGGTCATGGTCATTCTTTCATCATGATCCATGATCTTTTGAAAAATTGTGAACATTGATGTAGTTTTAATTGTGGCTGCACACTGTTTGACATTTTTTTTCTTAGTAAAGAAACATATATTTATATAGTAGTACAGTACAGAGTACTAACTCATTTACAAAGATGTAACAAAAATCCCTTTTATTTTCAACTAAATAGATTTAAAAATGGTAACATGGTATATTTAAGAGCATTAACACTAAATTATGTCGTGCCAAAATATGGCACCTACTTCAACCCTTATAAATGACCCGGACAAAAGGGCCATTGAAAGAAAGATGTACAACCAAAGGAATTAATCCTATTTCATTTTATGTTTTTCTGAATTTCTTCTCCTCCTTCAAAGATTTTACCATAAAACATAATTTGATTTCTTGCATTCCATAGGCTTCATGCGACAACAAATCAAAGAATTGTCCACTCTTTTTTCTTGAATTTGCTCTTCACCAATTTTGTGTTTCTAGTAATGGTCTCGTGATTTACTAGGTAGGAGTGTTTTCATATTTTCTCATTCCAAAAACTAATAAAACTGCTATCAACCTGCGTTGTTATGTTGTTGAATAATGTTATATGTCAATTTCAGAATAGAAAAATATGACAACTCAAAGAATCATATACAACCTTGATATAATCCTGATGTTATAAATTTATAAATAAATATATATAATAAAAAATAAATTTATAATTAAAATAATATAAAAAAGTATTAAAATAATAATATTGAAAGTTGTATAAAAAAAATAGATTGTTCATATATCATTATTTTTCAGAATATACTCTTCTCTATATTCTGCCGAGAAAAAAAACTCCTCACTATATTCTTATTTTTAAATCCAAATGTCCTTCTTTTCTCTGTTGGCTTAAACCCTTTGTATGTGTTTTGTAATCTTTGCAAATTATCCTCTTTCTAGAATTATTTGTCTACCCCAATCAAAACTCTATTTCTAGGTGTCTTTTTTGCACTTTCCCATACTCTCCATTTTGTGTTATTTTTGTGAGGTACAACTTGTTAAAATACTTTGCTGTAATAGAATCGTTTAACCACCTATGTAGCCAATACCCAATCTAAGTGTATCATTATTTCATTATCAAATCACTTCCTGATTTTCTACCCCACCTACCCTTCTTAAATCCTTCCTCTAAGATGAACTAGAAGTCTTCTGCATCCCTATTAGATTTTTCCAGCTTCGTACCTTGAAAGTAGTACTCAATCTGATAAGATACTGTCTTCATTTTGTAATGACCACCTTCATTTTTCTAACAAAACTTCATTTAATGATGTAATTTTTTATATTCTAAGTCCCGTTTATTCTCGGGCTGCAGACTTTTTCCCACTTTACCAAATTTATCTTCTTGTTGTTCTTCCATAATAAACTTGATTGACTTATTCCTTCTCATCCTAGTGGAAATCTTAAAGAACAAAAGTACGCATCTGAACAAGATTTAATGAACACAAACGCTCTTCCCAATACAATATTTTATGTTTCAAGAATTTTTTTCAATAACGGGATCCCAAATCTCCTCCCTCTAGAAAAAGGAAACTTCATTAAATTGCAATCCTCTCTGTATTGTTCCACCATTGTCCCTTCCAAGCCAGAAGCACCCCCAAAAAATACTTTTAAAGAAGTTTACAATCAATCTCGATATTAGTCGAAAAAAATTCTATTATGCTTTTAATAACTATTACATTAGAAATAAAGATATTTCATAATATATAATTAGGTGCAAATTTCATCTTATAAACCGATTTTATAAGGTTGAGTTAAACTTAAAGTTGATTTCTCAATATGATATCAAAGTTATTTAGAAGCTATCTTAACGAGAGTTTATTGGACTTATCTAATCATCCATCATCGGACTACTATTAGACTACCTATAATATATAGTTCCACACAGTTGCTTTGACTTTTCCTTTAATTTTGTCCTTTATATACTTTATATCAATATGATAATATCATAGACAACTTCTAATTTATTATGTATGGAAATATATTCTAATGACAAATTATAATATATATATATATATATATATATATATATAGTGATGTAGAAAATAAAAGATAGTTATATATTGGTGTTTCATGCCTTCGTTAAGATGAAACTAAGGTTTTAAACTGGAGTATCAATTTCATGATGACATTTGATGTAGCGAGGAATTACAAGTAAATGCAGCCTGTTAAGTATTGGCAACAAGTTTTTATATCCATGAGTGAAACTTTTGTCTCTGCTTGTAATATATTTGGATTTTATTAGTAACCGATTTCTCTCTGATCATTTAAGTGTTGTGAATTTTTATTTATTTTTATTTTTAAGGTATAATTTTAATAGTGTGAATAAAACTGGATTTAATTATTTTCTTAGTTGTTAGGATGAATGGTTTACAAAACACATTTTTCAATTTGTATTGTTTCGAATTAATGTGTCTCGTTTTGATTTTACAAGTTGTAGTTAATTCTTTAATTATCAATATTCAAGATACCTTCTTCATTTATAATCAACGTCTTGATATTGGATGCATTATGACCTTTGGAGGGTTTGGCACATCTTGTGCTTCTACCATTTCCTTTTTCAATATAATTTTGGCTTTTAAAAGAAAATTCAAACTGATCCAATCGCTTAGGGATTTTTTATTGATATGTTGCTTGTTGTATTTTGTATCCATTTAATCTACCACTGTTAAATTCGAGGTTCAGCTCTCTTTGTCATTTATTGTATTGACCTTGCAAGTTGCAACAAAAGAAGATTAAATTCCACGTTTCTTTACATATTTTAGTTGATTATTATATATTTGTGATAAACTTTAATGTTACCATTTAGTTGTCATAAGTATATACAATTTAAAATTTCCTGCTACTTTTAATTTGCAGAGCTCTGGAAAATCTTCAGTGTTAGAGAGTGTTGTCGGAAAGGACTTTCTACCACGTGGATCTGGTAATTGAGCCTGTTATTTCCTGATTGTATTTCTTGCTCTCTCCCTTCGATGAGTTTCTGCTCTCTCCCTTCGATGAGTTTCTGGATAATTGAACCACTATTTTTATGCAGGAATTGTTACTCGGCGTCCTCTTGTTTTGCAACTTCATAAGATTGACGAAGGGAGAGAATACGCTGAATTTATGCACCTTCCAAGGAAGAAATTTGCTGATTTTGGTATCCTGATACGTAAAACATTTTCACAGTAGCAATTAGCAAGCAACTTTATTTTAAATTTTAAAAAAATAAAAATAATTTGATATTTGGCTAGCAGACAATCTGTCAAGAGTTCAATCAGACGATTGGATTGTCTGATGGAAGGGAGCAAAATACTTCTCACTAGAGATCGTCTAATAATAGTGTGACAAACCGTCTAATGTAGACATTTATTAGGCTTAACTATCTTAACGATTTTTTGTTATTCTCTTAACTTAGGTTTTATACATAGAGACACTTATGAATATAGATGATACACTGTATTGTATTAGACTTTGTGTATAGAACCTTCCAGTATTAATGAAAGTCCTTTCTTTCAATTTTGTACTTGTGATTTCTTGCTTGTTATTTTTGAGAACCCAATAATTGACATTACCGATAGAAGTCACTAAGGAGAAGACTATTGTACTGATGTGGGTGAAACTTGAGTCGTTTTATATGACTAAGTCTTTGGCACACAGACTCTGTCTGAAGCAACAACTATATATTCATTCAAGATGACTAAGACAAAGAACGTTGATGGAGCAACTAACAAATTTTAACAAGATTCTGGACGACTTAGAGAACATTGAAGTGAAGCCTGAGAATGAGGATAAGACTTTGCTTTTTCTTAATGCCTTGCCTAATACATATGAACATTTTAAAGATGCTTTGTTGTTCGAAAAGGAACATAACATTACTCTAGAGGAGGTGCAAACCTCAATAAGAACCAAGGACCTTCAAAAGTTTTAAGAGTCAAAGGTAGAGGATAATGGATTGAGTCTGAATGTGTCTAAGTCAAAAGGAAAGAAAGAAAAGGATTTTAAGGGGAAGAAGTCAAAACAATACTCATTAGATAATCTGGTAGACATTGAGTGCTACAACTACAACAATAAAGGTCACTTCAAGATGATTTGTTCACAGAAGAAGAGAAATGGGAAATGCAAGAAATTTCACTTGAAGAAGGAATCTGTTGATGTTCTTGTAGCTTCTAATAGCTACAAGTTTGCAAGGGTGTTGGTGGCCTCTGTGTCTGATACGTATGATACATAGAGGAGTTGAGTCATGGACTCAGGATGTGCTTATCGCATGTGTCTAGTGAAAGAGTTCATTGAGACCTTGGAACTGAAAAAAAGGTGGAGTGGTCTTTCTTGGAAACCATAAATCCTGTAAGGTACAAAACATAGGTTTTGTTAGATTAAAAATAGGCATGTACATCGTAGACGGTTCAATAGTGATCGTGCATGTGTTTGTGGCTAATCAATAGGGAATAACCTCCAAGTGCTCAAGAGAAACAACAGATTGAATTTTGTTTTAGGGGAGTTCAATGAGTTTTGTAGGGTGAAAGGTATAAAGAGTGCACCATAACAAAATGGGTTGGCCAAGAGGATGAACAAAACCATTTTGGAGAGGGTGAGATGTATGTTGTAAGGAGCTAGATTGCTTAAGTCCTTTTGGAGAGAAGTTGCAAACATTGTTGTCTACCTGATAAACATGAGTCCATTATCCGTTCTAAATTGCAAGATTCCTATAAAAGTATGGAGTGTAAGACCAACAAAATAAGAGAATTTGAGGATATTTGGCTCCTTGACATTTACACATGTTAAGTTGGACAAACTTGAAGCATGGGTTGAAAGGTGTATCTTTGTTGGATACGTAGAAGGTGTGAATGGGTATGGGGGGATTGGCATATACATCGTAGACGGTTCAATAGTGATTTTGCATGTGTTTTGGTTAATCAGACGATGCAAGATAAGATGAAGTTGTAACATATGAGGATGAAACAGATTAGTGAAAGTAATTTGATGGAGTTGGAGAAGAAAAACCGGCTAGAAGGTTATCAAATGGAGAGAATGGAGTTTTGTGATCACTGTGTACTCGAAAAGTCTCATAAACTGAAATTTGAGACTAGTAAACATGTGCCCAGTAGACCTTTTATGTATGTTCATGTCGTGGGGTCCAATGCTAACATAGAATCATGGTGGAGGGTCTTATTTTCTTACCATTATAGACAATTACTCGAAGAAAAGTTTGGATCTATATCTTGAAAAGTATGACTGAAAATTTTTAGAGGTTTAAGGAGTGGTACACCATGATGAGTAATCAACAAGGAACCAAAAATGTGCTTAAGAGAAACAACAAATTGGATTTTGTTTTAGGGGAGTTCAACGAGTTTTGCAGGGTGAAAGGTATAAAGAGTACACCACAACAATGGGTTGTCCAAGAGGTTGAACAAAACCATTTTGGATAGGGTGAGATTTATGCTGCAAGGAACTAGATTGCCTAAGTCCTTTTGGAGAGAAGTTGCAAACATTATTGTCTACCTGATAAACATGAGTCCATTATTCACTCTTAATTGCAGGATTCCTATAAAAGTATGGAGTGTAAGATCAACAAATTATGAGAGAATTTGAGGATATTTGGCTCCTTGACATTTACACATGTCAAGAAGGACAAACTTGAAGCATGGGTTGAGAGATGTATCTTTATTAAATACATAGAAGGTGTGAAGGGGTATATAAGATGTGGAGGTTGGAGCTTGGAGATGCAAAATTCTTTGTGAATAGGGACATCACATTCGATGAGACTCGAATGACTATGATGTGTAGATATCCAGATAAGGGTAAGGAGAAAATTCATGTTGAGGTAGAGCCTTCTAGTGATGGATCAAACCATCTGGAGGTGTTAGACGATGAAGCATAAGACAATATAGACCAACTTTCTATCTCTTACATGAGAAAGACTAAAATGTACAAAAGTTGACTTTAGCTATTAGCTTACGTGTGGTAGGGAAAGGAGGACAGTCAAACTGTTTGGATATGCTAACCTTATGAACTATGTTGTGACAGCAACTGAAGAGATAAGTGGTTCAAAGCCTAAAAACATTCATGAGGCTATAGAAGGCATAAAAGGTCAACAATGACAGGTTCAAGGGGTAGGAGATCGAATCTTTATGGAAGAACTACACATGAATACTTGTTGATCTACTAAGAAACTAGAAGATGGTAAGATGAAAGTGGGTGTTCAAGAGAAATGAGGGAATACCAGGTGTGAAGGGACAAAGGTTAAATGCTACACAAGTGGAAGAGGTAGACTATAATGAGATCTGTTCGGTTATGGTAAAACATTGTTCTGTAAGGATTTTGATCTTTGTTGTTAACCAGTACAATCTAGTGCTGAAATAGTTAAACATATAGACACATTTTCCGTATGAAATCTTGGAGGAGATCATCTACATGCAACAACTAGAGGGGTTTATTGAAGAAAAGGGGAAGTTGTGTCTGTTGAAGAAATCTTAGTATGACATGAAACAGAGTCTGGAGCAATGGTACAAAAGATATGATCACTTTCTAAGGTAGACGAGGTTCTAAAGGAGCAGTAATGTTAATCTTGATCTTATATGTATACAATATCTTTATATCCAACTAGTATAAAGATGAATTGAAGCACGAGGCAAATTTTGGGGATGGACATATAAAGGAATTGGGCGGTTAGGATACGTTTGTCTCAACATGGATACTTGCAAAGGGTGGTTGAGAGATTTAGGATGTATGAATATAAACTTTTCAAAACACCTTTGGGACACCACACAAAACTCTCAGTTACCCAAGCTAATGGAGTAGGGAACTTAATGTATGAGATGGTATGTAGCAAACCAAATATAGCACATGTTATCAGTGTGGTTAGCAGGTTCATGACAGATCTTGAATGTGTTGATTGGGAGACTTTGAATTGGGTGTTGAGATATTTGAATGGAATAATATCGCTTGGTCTAATGTATAGATGATCTACCTATGACATAGTTGTTATAGAAGAGTTTTTAGACGTTGATTATGCATTGAATGTTGATACTAAAAAGTTATTTTTTGGATGTATTTTTAAACTATTTGGTACTCTAGTTTGTTGAAAATCCAATTTGCATTTAGTAGTGACTTTATCTACTATTCAGGCAAAGTATATTGCACTTCCAGGAAGGGTGAAGGAGTCATATTGGTTGAAGTGGATGATTGGAGAGTTGAATATTGTGCAAGTTTATGTGACTATTCATTGTGATAGTCAAAGTGTCATACATTTAGTTTATCACTGGACCTACCACGAGAGGATGAAACACATAGACTTGATTGCACTTCGAGGAGATAGCCTTAGAGAATATTCCAATAGATGTATTTACGAAGTCCTTGTCAAGATTGGAGTTCAAACGGTGTCTGAAGCTATTAATCTTTCCTTTGAGGACAAAGGAAGATGATGTTGTTAGCTCTACCATGATCATGATTTGAAGTCAAGGTTGAGAATTGTGATGTTTTACTCTAAATCATGTTCAATAAATGATCTATTGAAGAGCTCACTCTTTGTTATAGTTTTGAATCCAACATATTACTTTTATTCCTAGATGCGTCAGTTAGCCATTGTTCATTGTTCTCTTTCATGGGAAGGGGCTTATCAAATGTTGAATATGATCCTTTCAATTAGTTTGCATTAACTAGTTTTTAATTTTGTTACCATCTTTGTGTTTCTGTTTGTCGCATAGTTACTAATTTTGTCTTGTTCTGTAGCTGCTGTTAGGCAGGAGATCGCTGACGAGACCGATAGAGAAACAGGACGCAACAAGGGTATTTCATCTGTCCCCATCCATCTGAGTATCTACTCCCCTCACGGTGAGATATAAATATTAGCAGATATTTTTATCCACAGTAAAGATTTAATGAAAAATAGGTCTACCATTTATTTTGTTTAAACAAAAACATAAATTTATAAATTCTTTAAAAAATTAATTTTAACAATATACGTCATCATTTGTTTATAGTAACAATTTTACATTAAGAATAATAAAGAAAATGAAAAGTATTATAGGTTGATTTAAAAAATAAAACAAGACATTGAATTAAATATTTTTTATTCAGTTTGTGAATAAGTTTTCTTTTGTCTGTATTTGATCGATATTTCAGTTCTTTTATTGATTTCTTCTAGTTAATTTTGTTATTTATGAACTGATTCGTTAGTTTTTTTATCCGATTGGTTGATTCCGTTCGGTTTCTAAAACAAAGAATTTTACCAATGATTTCCTGGAGAATACAAACCGTACTAACGGCAATTATGTTCTAGTTTATCTCTTCATGAATATACAGAAATTTTATGTTTACCTTTTTTTATATACATAGTATTAGGTAATTTGATTTTCTCATCAAATAACGTAAATAACTACTATTCCTTTTCAAAACGAGATGAATATCAACTACTATCTTCTACTTCACAGTGACCACTTTGTTAAATAAGTTACGTTTCAAATTGTTAATGTTATGAGAGCAGAGACCTTTTTACTTGGCTTGGCTACATACAAATTCTTCTGTTTGTTACTTTTTTTTTTTATGTAGATATTATTATTTAGGCACTCATTTCATGCAATGAATTTGTTCACTTGGCAGTTGTGAATCTGACACTGGTTGATCTTCCGGGACTAACAAAAGTCGCTGTTGGTGAGTTTCTAAGATTTACCTCTAAATTCCGAGAACCATTACATTATAAATATGGAGTGTAATGGCAATAAAGTTTTCTGGGGTAAATTGCAGATGGTCAGCATGAGGGCATTGTGCAAGACATTGAAAATATGGTTCGGGGTTTTATTGAAAAGGTAAATTATTCCTGTATACAATGAAAATGATGAATATGTGCATGCATACGAGAAAGGTTTTGATGCATATGGGAACATTAATTTACTATGAGATCAGAAAATTTGAATGCAATCTTTAGAGGTTGTATTGAAACATCAATTTAAATATTTAATACTCATGAACTCTATTCAATTTTAGTGATCCCTCCCGATCCAGCATGTGTATTGAGCTCTCTTACTGTAGTTAAATGCTTCTTCGTAGTTTATTTATTTTGATGTATGAGCTCCACTGGTGTTAGCTAAACTTCCTGACCATGTCATTCAAAGTAATTCTGGAACTAATCACCTGTTACAGCCGAATTGCATCATTTTGGCAATATCTCCTGCTAATCAAGACCTTGCAACCTCAGATGCAATTAAGATTTCCCGTGAAGTAGATCCTAAAGGTAAGAAGATGCTGAACATAATTTTTCGGTGACAAAACAGTGGGAATTTGTTAGTTGATGCTAATCCGTATCAAGTAATTTAATCAAACAGCTGAAGCTGAAAACCAAAAAGATGTTGAAAATAAAAACCCAGAAGGTTCGTAATGTTTGCTGCAAAACACAATATGTAGAAGATTGATTAAGTCATTTGTGTTAGGCTTCTTATATCAATAAATTCTCATATTTGTACAGAATGTCAGGTTCAAATTTCCTTGACATGTAATGTTTGTCAATAGAATAGGTAAATTCAATTTTGTTGAAACCTAATTAGCTGTATGGGATTTTATGCAGTTATTGTCCAGAAATATCTCTAGTATTAAAGTACATGCATGTTTAATTTTTTTCAAGGTTTAGAACTACAACTTATAAGCACACGGTTAGGCTGGTTGTGTGTTTTGAGAGATCCAGTAGCTTGGTTTCTTTAAGTTTCTACGGTTGACTTCTTTACCGAGCATCAAATTTTTAACTCTTTGTTCTCACTTTTGTACTTCTTGATTTGTCAATTGCTCAATGTCGCTTGCCCTCTACATGAGTAAAAACTCATTTTTTTACGAGCAACTAACTAGATGGATAGGTTATTATGTGGTTTTGAGATCGCTTGCTTATGAAACAAGTTTAAATTTTCAGGGGAAAGGACATTCGGAGTGTTGACAAAGATTGATCTGATGGACAAGGGTACTGATGCGAGTGAGGTAAGCACTCTCTTGACCCTCTCAATACAGAATTTGGAACGGTTTGCCTTAGGCAATATGTTTCCCTCTTGGCGTCCTTTCACCAAGAATTTAGCAATATGAGAGTTATTTTGTAGTTTCAGAAAATATAACATTGTCAAGTCAAATAAGAATGTAAAATGACGATGAATAAGATGGGTTCATTGCATTGAAAGAAGAATGTTGCTGTCCAGCTATAGCAACTACAGAGACTAAAAAGAAGAACAGGATGCAACAAACGACCCCCTCTCTTTTCCACTAAAAAGAAGAAAACATGCCCGACTTGAACCAAATAAGCGGCCTCATCATGGAATGTCTTACAAAGAAAAATTCCCAAACTAACGATGGACACTCCATACCACCAAGACGGGTTCTAGTGAATAGGGAGAAGATGAGAACGCCACAACATGTTCTTGGTTAAAGAAAGTTGGTTTGAAGTGCACCATGTTAAGCCATCGGAGAGGATGAGATAAGCTTAAAATCACATCTTAATAAGTTCCCTACTTTGTGTTCTTCTTGTTTTCTGGAAATTTAATAAACTCAGTGACGAATGAAGCCCTTATGGTCCTAACAGTTACTTGGACATCTATCCCGCGGAATGAAGGATGGGATTTATATATCGTTCATATTTAGTCTCATTGTTATGTTTTGGCTTATACGTATTCATACATGTCTAAATAACTCCCATAAAACTTAGGAATCATTCAAACAACCGTTTCTCAGAAATTGGGATTTCCCTTTTAACTTTCCCTTTTCTTTCTTATGCTTAAATTACTGGAATCATATTTGGTAAGGTCATAACGTGGCTTCCTCTGTCCCTTTTAATTTTTCTAGATCCTTGAAGGGAAATCATATAAGCTAAACTTCCCTTGGATTGGTGTTGTAAACCGCTCCCAAGCTGATATCAATAAACAAGTTGATATGATTGCTGCTCGGAAAAGAGAAAACGAGTATTTTGCTAATACCCCAGAATACAGACATCTTGCTTCCAGAATGGGCTCTGTGCATCTAGGAAAGGTTCTATCCAAGGTACGTTGAGCTGTGGCATATTAAGAGGTATTACTTGAAAATTGAAATTCAATCGATGCATTGGCTTTGGGGTGTAAATGATTCAAACTGTTGAGTTGAATATTGTTTTTATTGTTACGTTAAATACGTGCTTAATTTTTCAGCATTTGGAAACTGTCATCAAGTCTCGGATCCCAGGCCTACAATCACTCATTAACAAGACTATCATTGAATTGGAGACAGAATTGAACCGTATTGGCAAACCTATTGCTGCTGATACTGGAGTATGCCACTTTCTTCACCTCACCCCTAACAGTAGATTCTATATGTAAAACAATTGGAATCTTCTTATAAGTACTAACTTGTCTTCATGATTAGGTTATTCATTTTTTCCCCTCCCCTTCTACCATTTGCATTTTTGGATGCAGGAATAATTAAAGTTCTTTTCCCTATTTGTAGGGGAAGTTGTACACGATAATGGAAATCTGTCGAACTTTTGATCAGATATTTAAAGATCATCTTGATGGCATGTATGTCCCCTTTTTTTCCAATGTTATTTGGTATTTATATTGAATTACATGTAACTCTATGATATTTGACCTTGGAAATGATTGAATGTCCACAGACGGCCTGGTGGAGAGAAAATTTACCAAGTATTTGATAATCAATTTCCAGCATCTTTAAAACGGCTGCAGTTTGACAAACATTTATCAATGGACAATGTGCGGAAACTAATAACTGAAGCAGATGGTTATCAACCTCATCTCATAGCTCCTGAGCAAGGATACCGACGCCTTATCGAATCTTGCTTGGTATCAATTAGGGGGCCTGCTGAAGCAGCTGTTGATGCGGTATAATATATTTTTGTACAAATATAATAAATACTTTGCTTTAAGGTGCGAAACATGTTCTTCTAAAGAAATTATATTAGAAAATTGTGTCTGATTTCTTTCTCCTTGTATATTTTGACACGAACCAAAAGATCAGACTGATACTGGCATTACTTTTTAGGCCTAAGCATTTCTTTCCTTGGCATAGTTAAAAAGTCTCTAAATTTTTTTACTCTGGACTACTTTATTTAAGGAGAATTGATAATCACTTTTGGAAAACTCCGAAACATTTATTTTTACGTTGAACTATGTACTTGACACCTGACTTTTATAATGCATTCAGGTTCACGGAATTTTGAAGGATTTGATTCAGAAATCTATGAGTGAGACAATGGTAAGTCGCATATAACTTATTTTATGTTGTCTGTGTGTATGCATATAGTTTTCAACGTGTTAAGCCTGAAGATGACTTTAAGTAATTTAGCTCGATATTATAGTTTAGTATAATATTTTTCAAGTGTTTCAATGGAAGCAGTTTTCATTTGGTTGTAGGAATTAAAGCAGTATCCCACCTTGAAGGTAGAACTTGGAAGTGCAGCTGTTGATTCGTTGGAGAGGATGAGAGAAGAAAGTAAGAAAGCAACTCTGCTTTTAGTGGACATGGAGTATGGCTATTTGACTGTTGAATTTTTCCGCAAACTTCCCCAAGACGCAGAAAAGGGTGGAAATCCAACTCATTCACTTTTCGACAGATATAATGATGCTTATCTTCGTCGAATTGGTAAGGACATGTGATTTTCGATGATTTTATTCCTAGGTAGTAATTCAATTAATAAAAGAACTGAAGGAGCCGTTAGCCACGTACTATAGTTGTATTACTATGTCTAGTTTATGCACTTCTGTACATTTATCTCTTTATTCGTGAAGATTTTTAATTTGGTTTGGTTCATGTAAAAAGGTTGAGATATTTTTTGTATCCCTCTTAATTTAATTTTATTCTGATAAAAAAAAACTTCCATTTTACATGATGAACACATAAACCAACATATATATGTTCATGAAATTAGAGGCCTTGTTTTTCTTTTCCCTTTACTGAGATTCCAAGTTTCCTTGAATATGAACAGCAACCACGGTCCTGTCCTATGTGAACATGGTATGTGGGACCCTGAGGAATACCATTCCAAAGTCCGTAGTTTATTGTCAAGTGCGTGAGGCTAAGCGGAGCTTACTGGATCATTTCTTCACAGAATTGGGGAAAAAGGAGGTGAGTTTCGGTTATTGTCTTCCTTGAAGAATTCATGCATATTCCAGTTGAAGTTGATGAATTTAATTTTGGATTAGTTTTTATTTTACAATCTGAATTTGTTTGGTATACTTTTATGGAAACTTATTTGTATCATAAAATTGAGTCTATCCTTGAAATTGAATTTGGAGTAGCTGAAATGGTGTGATATGAAAATGTAGGGAAAACAACTAGCTGCACTTCTAAATGAGGACCCAGCAATCATGCAGCGGCGTACCTCCCTGGCAAAGAGGCTAGAGCTATACAGAAGTGCACAAACAGAAATTGAGGCAGTTGCATGGGAGAGGTAGAAACCACCCCTCAATTCTCATTTTAACCTTTTCCATTCTTTATTTTATACGTTCTTCAGGAACACTGCAGTTTTCACTCCTCATCTAATTCTATTCTATTCATTTATTTCTACCTCTCATTAATGAATTCATGATACTCTTTTCCATGATCAAATTTGTAGTGACTAAAATCCAAAATCTTTTTTTAACAACTTTAAAACTACTTTTAATCTGAATGGATTAAAGAAAGCAAACGAAATATGTTTTAATAATAAATATATATAATATACAAGACTCGTATTGAAAATAGAAATTCTCAATATGAAAAGAAAATTAATGTAAATAAAATAAATAGTAAGTAATTTGAAACAAGATGAAAGAGATTGAATATGAAGAAGTTTATGTTAAAGATAATATGAATTAAAAGATTAACTTGAATCTTAAGACCCAAAATAAAATACTATGTTAAAATTAAAATGAGGTAAGAGATATAAATTTATTTATATTCAATCTCTTCCTTGTAATGTTTTTATCAACATCTTTCTGTTAACGTGGTTGATAAAAAAGTTACTTCTAAAGATATTGAATATAAAGAAGTTTATCAACATCTTTATTTTAACTTTTGCAATTTATATTTCTCTTTCTTATTTTCTTGAGCAAATAATACATTAAGTGTTATTCTTATTTCCTTGAGCAAATCATACATTAAGTGTGACATATGATTATACTTTACACAATTTGAAAATATTAACAAATCAACTTTTTATTTAAGTAAAAAACGACCGTCTTTTTCGTCATGTTTATCATATTTACCCCTATTTAGTAATTTAACTCTCTTTGTAGCTCAAAATTTCTTTAAATTTCTTTCTTCCTTATTCTCCTTCCACCGCTAAAGTTTAATTGTTGGACTTCAACAAAAAATCAAAAAATCATGTCTCAAAGAAGAAACCAATTTTTTTTGGAAAACTCAAGTAACCATTCCCTACTCTCTGGTAAACATTTTGCTTTTGTTAGATTCTTTCCTTCTACTAAAGAAGGCTTGGCCTTGGTTCATAGTTCAGAGGAAAGAATATAATTTATAAATATAATCGCAAAAGTTTATCACACAAATCTACAACAAAAAGAAACAATTATTAATTGAAATGAGTCCAAAAGTTATATGGTTTTCATTGGAAAAAAAAATCAATATATTCAATCTCATCTAGCTTAAAAAAAAATTACATATTATGGTCGTAGTGCATATTCAATCTCAAACTATCTATGGAATCCGTTACTCCACTATTCTTGATGTATTCTTGATGTAGTTGTTATCATTGACTTAAGGCTAACTAGAGAATGCTACACTGTGGGAGGAGCTTTTAAATTGAAAATTAATGTTAATGGCGAGATAGATTGGTCCCAAAACGCTTACGATTATTTTTTTATTGAATCATTATAATGAGATCGAGAAGTTATTATTGCTCAGGTTAAACACATAATTTTTCTAGTGTATGTTGTTTACCCAAGTTTTTACTTGAGGTTAATTTAAATTTCCTAGAATTTCTTCAATCTAGCTTTCTAATATATAGGGGCACGTCTATTTCTTCTACTTGTCGGTGTTTACTTCACAATTCATAAACCTTCAAACATACTATATTCATTGAAGCTTGGTGATAATTTATAAGGTTATGTCTAGTTTATTCCATTTTGCTTATCTTTATTTTTTTAAAAATATATTTCCTCAAATAAAGAAATTCTTAATCATTCTTCACAAAGATATCGATTAAATCTAAAGTCTAATTTAAACTATTTGAAATTTAAAGTAACATTTTAACTTTAACATCCTTCACATTGACTTTCAAATGAAGGATGTAAAACTATTTCTTTATTAACCTCAAATCTTCTTGAGTTAATTTAGTTTAAGTCAACTCATACCTTATCCATAATTATCCAATGCCATCAACTATCGATATTTGGTAATCACTAAAAAGACCCACCAATCAAGCTAGACAACATTAAAAGAATTCAATGATTGGTGGAAGAAATGGTATTTGACAAATATGATGATTTATATACAATGTTATTGAAGACTATTATTAATGTCATCTTCTATGAAACATGGACATATAATCTCTTTCTCGATTTATCTGACCAATTACTTTCTTCTTGATATACAACTCCTCTTCAAATGTACAATCACCTCTTCAATCTTCTAAATAATAAAGTTTTTCTTCTTCATATATATACATTTCATTTCAACGTAATCTTAATATTTAGAACTTACTTCGATATGCTCATAGAAGAATTGAATTTTAATCTCATTCAAAATAACATTAATCGACTTATATTCTTTACTTTTTTATTTATATATTAGTATTTCTTTTACAAAATTTGTTAATGAAATAAATATATATAATTAATTTGTTCTACCTTTCTTTTATTTGGAACAAATATGACATCACACATCGACTAAAAATAAAACTAATTTACAATATATAAGCAGGGATAATTCTCATTTTACAAGTGAATTTTAATGAAGATAAGTTAGACTTAAACTTATTTTTTTACTAAGGAATTGGAGTTTATCCTAACAAGATTTGTTGAACTTATTGTGTTATTTATTATCCGACCGTTATCAAATTATCCACAATATCAAATCTCATGCATTATGAGATGATATATTGGATATCTCGTATCGACTAAATACTTGTCAAAAATTAAAAATAATTTATTTAATAAATGTTTTCTCTAAAAGATTTTAATTTTGTTTTTCTAAATATTTTTTCCTATTCACTTCATTTTAGTTATGGATTTGACACTAATATATGTTTTTTTGTCAAGTAACAGAACCAGCACTCCCTTTGAGGTAAGAACAGTTCCTTTTGATTAAATTGCAAGAAAATAACCCATTCATTTAATAGTAGAGTTTGGACCATTTCAGGTTAGTTTGATTATATAAATAGGAGCACCATCTTGTCATTGATACCCCCATACATGAACTCCACGCAAAAAGTTAAAAATAAAAAAGAACAACAAAATTAAAAGGATAAAACAAAGTTGGAGGTGCGGGGAATCGAACCCCGTGCCTCTCGCATGCGAAGCGAGCGCTCTACCATATGAGCTACACCCCCATTGATGATACTTAAGTAGAATAATATAATAAATCTAAAATAGTTTTCTTTAATTCTAATTATAAGAAAAAAATCATGAATTATTATTACTTTTTGTACGCTTAATTTATCGTAAAGTCTATTTATTAGGTATTAGTCGCTGTTCTATATAAAAAAAAAATAGGTTAAACGAATGATTTATTTCTTGCATATATAATGATTTATTTCTACACATGAAAAATAATAAATTGCACTTTATATGTATAATGATTTGATCTCAGCTACCTATTATCTCATGCATTTTGAATTTGATTCTTGAATATGTAAGGAACCGAATTAAAATACAAGAGTACTATACCAATATAATAATGCATAAGATAATAGTAATAAAATGAGTAATGTACATTATATATATAAATTAATTTAATAGTACAAGATATTTGTCATATCAACAAAGAGGCAAGGGCAAAGTTGGAATTTTAAAAAATTAAGAGAATTTTGTTATGGGTCAAGGGTGTCAAATGTTGTGAATGCTAGCGGTTAGAATTTCAGTTTCTGTTCAAAATTTAATTAAATAAGTAGAGTGTCTTTTCTATTTCAAATTAGGTGGTCAATTGTTGATATATTTTTTTAGGAAATCACACACTATCTTGTACATGAAATTAGTTAGTGAAAACGATGTTTTCTTTATTTTGTTTTATGTTAGCATGACTATAAACCTTAAAATGCACTTTGAATTCAATACACTTAAGTAAAAAAAACATAAACAAATCTTACAATTGTGTAACAATAGATATTAGAGTTCTTTCACAAGGGGTCTTATCTAGAATCAATTTTTTTTTCTATATTTTGTTTTATGTTTGCATGACTATAAACCCTAAAATGTACTTTGAATTCAATACACTTAATTACAAAAAAAAAATAGAGAAAAATCTTACAATTGTGTTCAACAATTGGTATCGGAGCTCCTCCACAAGAGGTATGATCTAGAATCTGAGTGTGAGAGAAACAATTGTGAGTCTGGGATAACAATCCATGAGTGTGAGAGAAATAATGGTGAGTGTGTGTCATGAGTGATATTATTTTGAGAAGAAAGAAAATGGAAAATTCTAGTGCCAACAAATTTGTGCAACTTGTAATTTCCTAGTTTGATGGACATTATGATCATTGGGCAAAACTAATAGAAAATCTTCTAAGGAGTACTAGAATTTGGTAGAACATGGGATTTCAGTCGTAACAGATAAAGTCGCCACATCAGAAGTTGAATTCAAAGTAATAGAAAAACAAGAAAGATCTTAAGATAAAGAAGATATAATTACCTTATTGGTCTCTACATTTAGGGTCAATATTCAATTTACTAAAGTGAATTTTAAAAAAAATCAATTTTACACACCTTAGTAAACTAGAGTTGCTAAGACAAAAAATAAAACAATCATGAATATAGTTCATTCTATGTTGATTGGAAGACAAGACCCTAAGATATTTTGGCCCGAAGTTGTAAGATGGTGTGTTTATATTATCAATAGGTCCTACAATAGTTTTGAAGTTCTGCGTTCCCACAGTGAGTAATAAAGGGCAGAGCCAAGGAAAGAGAAGATGAACAGTAACAATGAGAGAGAAACTAAAGCTTTTATTATTAACGTAATGTTTCACGTTTTTCATGCATTGAGTTGCATGCATTGAGTCATATATATATATACACGTGGAGAACGAAAGGAGAGAGGACTCAGCCCAACAGTTTTGTGAGAGAGGGCCCAGCCCAACAGTAAAATAACAGGGAACATCAAAACCAACAATTGATTACTTTCAGGTGTGTTGGATGCATAACACATGTTCACATACAAAATCAACAATGAGTCAAATTGGATGATAAAAGCAAGCAATATGTTCTCTTGGAAGTAAGTGATGAATTCAATGTTTTTTTATCCTATCAACAAAAAATTACTGATAATCAAGGATGTGATATTTGAAGAACAAAATGATGGAATTGGGAGCAAATTGAAGAATACCAACATGATATTATTGATTAGGGAGAAGATGAAGAATGTGTGAGTGACACTGAAGATAGTATGAGGAGAATATTGTGGATAAAATGATGATTAGAAAATTGAGGAACAAAATGAAGAGAATATTGTAATATTGTGGACAGTTTTGTAGGCACTACTGGTGCTCCTCCTAATAATTATGAAACTTCAGTTAAAGGGAAGGTTAGAAGGAATAAGAGAGAGTCTGTTTGTATAATTGATTATGAAAGAGAAGAAGGTCTATTAGATGATGTTGACCTGAATGTAATGATGATCATTTCATTCAAGGAAGTCATCAAGAACAAGAAGTAGAGAGATGCAATAATGAAAGAGAGAATCTATAGAGAAAAACAATACTTGAGAGTTGATTATTTGCCAAGAGAAATGAAGTGGGTTGGAGTAAAATGGATCTTCAAAACCAAATTTAAAGAAAATAGAGAAATAGACAAATTCAAAACAAGTCTAGAGGTAAAAGGTATACTCAACAATATGGACTAAACTATAAAAAAGTACTTGCTCCGGTTGTCAGGTTTAATACCATTCACATAATACTTGATAGAATTTTTTCACTTAGATGCGAAAAGTGTCTTTTTTCATGGTGAAGTTAAACAGAACATTTATGTGCAGCAACCCCTTGATTTTGGGAAAAAGGTGAAGAAGAGAGAGTGTACAGATTAAAGAAGGCATTATGTGGCCTTAAATAATCTCCTCAGAGTTTGGTACAAGATAAGAGCCTATTTTGTTCGTAATGGCTTCCATAGTAGTAAAATTTTAATTGTGAGATCTTAGAGTATTTTTCATGGCCTGCTCCCAACCTAAACTACAGATCTTAGCTACCTTAAAAGTTGCAGTAGCAGAAGATGAACAATTAAAGGTCATTTGGGATTTATGCAGCAAGGGCACTCCTCCACGATGAATTATTGTATTGGAATGGGAAGTTGGTTATTCCACACCAACATGTTTTGGTTAAGCAGATTCATGCATGGCACCTTTTAAGGCTGTGTATGGAAGGGACCCTCGTAGAATTGATAAGTATGTCTTGGATACTGATGACCCAACAGATCCACACCAAATGTTGCAACAGAGGGACACTATCTTGACTCAATTGAAGGCAAATCTTCTTAAAGCTCAACAGAACATGAAACGAAATGCACACAAAAAAAGGCGACAGATTGAATTCAAGGAAGGAGACATGGTGTTTGTTAAGTTGCAACCATATAGACAAAACTCGTTAGCACTAAGAAAAAAAAAATCAGAATGAGATACTTTGGGACTTTTCCAATTATGCAGAAAATAGGTCATGTGACATATCAAGTGCTTCTGCCACCCCATGTCAAAATACACCCGTTTTTCATTGTTCACAATTAAAGCCATGTCATGGAGATTACCATAGACCCTACATTCACCTTCCTATGATTACAGATGACATTGGTCCAATTCTTCAACCGGTGAAGATTCTGCAGAACATTTGCAACAAGTACTAGTGAAGTGGGAAGGCTTAGATGATGCGAATGCTACATGGGAGGATTGGCTATCATTTTAACAAACATACCCACATTACAACCTTAAGGACAAGGTTATTTTTAATGGAGGAGGTAATGTCATATCAGCAACTGAGACAAGGGCAAAGTTTGAAGTCACAGAAAAATCAGAGAATTCTGTTATGGGTCAAAGACAGGAATCAAATGTTGCGGATAGTGTGGGAAATAGGAGGAGCACAAGGAAAAAAAAAACAACTCACACCTGAAGGAGGAAAAATTTGTGTTGTCTCTCTCTTCCTACTTTTCTCTTCTATATTCTCTTAAAACTTGCTATTGTTGAGTAGAAATGCTTCAATCCATTGTTGATAGCCATTAAACTATAATAATACACTATTCTGTCTTCTTAATTTTCCTATTTTTGTCATTCATTACAATACTAAGTTATATATTAATTAATCTTGAGTGTCTTTTTATCTTTCTTTTTGGAATTAACATGGTATTGGTGTAAATATATGTCAACTTTACTACATTTTAACAAAAAAATCAGTATCCACTTTTAATAGTTTTTTTGTAAATGTTTAAGGATTAGTTTGATTAAAGGAGTTATAATAGTAATATTTTTTTTATGTCTCTGCCTTAATTTTTTATATTTTGAGTACAAAAATTATATGATATACAAAAATAGATTGAAAACTACAAAGTGTACGGAAAGTGTGTTTAAACAAAATATATATATATGTGTGTGTGTGTTGGTTTGACTTAATTTATAATGAAAAAAATTATATATATACATGTTGGTTTGACTTAGAATGATGCATGTTTGTAGGAGCACATGCACATGACACAACCATGAACGAAGTCGTGCAGTGAGTCAAAGGTGAATTTTGACATAGCGTAACAGTGCAAATATGTTGGTTAGGAGGAAAACATTAATATTCACAAATTTAGCTAAATTCATGGAAGTTGCAACAGAAACTCCCTTCCCTACGTTGTATGGTTCCACGCTTTGACCACTTTTTCTTCGTACAACACACACATCACATCACATTTTCTCTTCTATTTCCATATAAATAACTTCCACAACCAGAAAATAACATTAACGTTTGAGAACAGAACCACATCAAGCAAACGAGCTAGCTAGCTTCTCGTCCTCGTTTGCATTCACTTTCTTATATCTTTACCTGAATTTACTATTCATAAGTTGGACTTGTGAATAGTTTCTGCACATAGATTTATGTAAATAATCTTGGTTGGTTTTCATGATGGAATGGTCTTCAAAATCTGCTTCAAGGGCATACCTTGATACCCTTCAACTGGTATATATTCACCTGTCTTTTTTTCATTATTTTAGAATCAATTCAATCAAGGTGGTCTTATCTTCTGTTGTATCCAATGTGCTTGACAATTCTTTTCCTTGTCTTTTTTATCACAAAATTGTGTAGAACAACCTACAGAGGAATTATTGATCTCATCAACTACACATAAAAGATTATTGAATATCACTAACACATTTTCGTTAAATAAGAATCTTAGTTAGATATATCGTGTAAGGATTAGTGGAGACATAATGATCTAGAATTATATATAACATTTTTTTAGTTCTTTAGCAGTATTCTTTTCTACAGCTTTTTTTTATTGTTCATTTTCTGTATCAGCTAGTTCTTGAATTAAATATCTACAAGGGATTATGAATTACTTGCTTCTATCTGTTAATGTTTATTATAAATTATGTTGCTCTCAGATGGATGTAGATCAATCTTAAGAAGTCATAAAGGATCAACCAAATAATTTATTTTGTGCAACGGATTCTTCTTCACTTTTGTTAGTTGGTTTGATCAATAAAATCTCTAATTTTCAAGCACAGAGTCATTTCAACTAAAGTTTAGTTAATGAATGTGTTCAAATAACATGAGGGCTATGTGAAATTTTATAAAATGTCTGTAGCATATTGAGATTTGTAGCATGCATCCAAAAGATTTTATAAAGTATTATGTTTGAGTATTTTGCAGTACGAGAGTCAAAAGAGAGAATGTGGCATTTGGAGAGTTCAAAATCCTGGAAGCAATGAACTTATATCAGCATTAGCAGCAGGAATGAAAGCCAAACTTATAGTGGAAGTGACTTCTTGTGTGTCCCTATATACAATAGCTCTAGCAGTTGCTGCAAGACACACTGGTGGAAGATTGGTGTGTATTATCCCAAAGTCAGTGCTTGATGAATCGAAAGAAACCATCATCAACTCGGGTCTTGAAGATCGAGTAGAATTCAGAACAGAAGACCCCTCCAAGCTACTATCTCATTATGAGAACATTGATTTCTTTCTAGTTGATTGCAAGGATGAGAACTACACAAGGTTGCTCCACTTGGTAGATATCAATATCAAAAGATCGATAGTAGTGGCAAAAAATGTGCTTTCTGATAAAAAAGGGCTAAGATGGCATCTGAGAGGAAAGGATGAAAAGTTAGAAGTAAGATCTCTAAACCATCGTTTAGGGAATGACATGGAAGTTTCAAGGATTTGCATGAATGATGAGAGTGATAAGACAAATGGGGTTAGAGGAGATAATGGGAAGAAAAGGAGAAAGAGTTCATGGATTGCCAAATTTGATGAGGAGAGTGGTGAGGAACATATTTACAGGGTACCTCAGGTTGATTGGTTCTGGAGTTGAATGTCATAGCAGAATATGAGTATTCTGCTGCTAGGAAATAATATACAGAGTCTCAAAAGTGCATTAGCATTAGTCAGGAACTAAATAAAGCATGTCCTGTTTAGCTGCAAAGCATAGATTTGCAAATTATTGTGTATCTAAATTCTAAATCAATATTAATTTCCTAACATTTAACTTTATGTTTCCTATGCCTGTGATATCTATAATTTGAATTTTTTTAAATATCTTTACTGGTTAGAAAACAACTCCAAATAATAAAGTCTTTGATAACGACAAATAAAAAAAAAATCATATTTTTTATTGCAAATATATAAAGTTAAATATTTTATAAAATATCTTAGGGAAAAAATACCAATACCTTGTTAAAAATTCGAAATGAGTATTTTTTTTTATATTTTAACAAGTATCTATAGATTTTGTAAATGAGAAAAAATAAATAAAATCTTGGAATGTTAAAAGTGGGTCAGTGACGTTAACCCACTCTCAACTAAGCGGGACGAATAAACTTTTTTAACATGTTAGTCTATATTGGTATTTTTCAGTATTTTAAAAGAGGGTTGACCCGCCTAACCCACCAACTCACCGAGTCAACCCTCTTTATTTTTGATAATTTTAAAATATTTTTGAAATCAAAATTTTTAATTGTCAATATTTTATATAAAACTTTATTTACATTAATTTCTTTATACATCATTTTATTCATTTTATTCATTGGATTATTATTGATATTTACTTTGTTTTGTTAGACATGAAACATTATTTGACTAGAATGTTAAGGTTTGATTCAATTTTATTGCTCTTTCTATTTTTATTGTCCAAAGAATGATATCAATAACTACAACAACAAAAATAGGTTCAAAACAAAAAACATACAAAAAAAAATTGAAAAGTGATGGAAGAGTTCGCTAGCCCACTAGCTCATCTTATGACGAGACGAGTTATCAATTTCAACTTCTAATTTAGATAGGTCAACTCAACCTGCTCCATTTTTGGCAGATCAACAGTGAGTCGAGTCAAAACAGGTTGGATCGGGCTAACCTATTTTACCATCCCTAACAAAGTGAGAAAAAATAACAATGGAGAAAGAGAAACATTTGACATTTTCTATTTTTGTACTCTCCTTATTAAAAAATAATAAAGAAATCTTAAAAAAACATGTTGGATTAGTTAAAACATTTTTATGACAAGTATCTTGATTATTTTGTATCAACCATACACCGTTAATACATTTTTATGACAAGCATGATGAGTTGTAACAAGAAGTTAGACAGCTAGGTATTATATTATTTTAACTAACACGAGACAAATAATTCATTTTGTTTTACTCATATAAATATGCTAACAAGATATTTAAAAACTAAAACGCATGAAATGAATTACCAACAGCACATGAGTTTCTCTAATTTAAGTATAGGTCGTTGTTCAATCACACACATATCATAATTCGTGGTTTACAAAAAAACCCAAACGACAAAAAATAATTGAAGAATATTGACGGGTAACATTATTGAGCACTCGTTTTGTCCATAAACAAATAAATCATTATATGCTACAGAATTTATTTTGCAAAGGAAAGTCAGAAACATAACCATAGACTTAGGAGGGGTAATCATAATAAATTTTTTAATATGATCTTTGGAAAAAAAAATTGTTATAATGGGTGTGTTTCTCTTGTGTAGATAACATTTTTTGACTGTAAAAAAACCTTTTTTACTGATGGGGTTAGAGGGTAGACTGTTAGTTAAGCATAAGGAAGCAGATAGAGTTTCTTTAGAAGGAAAATTATTGTGGTTTTATGTATTCCATTACTTCCATTGTTGTGGTTGAATTGAAAGTAGTAACAGTTGAAGGTGTAAGATTGGAGAATGAATGAATAAATATGGAAATGAGGTATTAACTGGAAGAAGTTTTGACGTAGAGAAATTATGCTGATATTGAGTTCTCAAGAATATGAGGGAGTGATGATTAGCTATCAGTACCAACCACTAAACCCCACAACAACCACCACACATTAATCTTCAAATGCAAGAGACTCATATCTCTCTCGTCTCACTCTCACCTTTCTTGCTTAGCCTTCCTGTTCACACTTCCTCTCCTTCTGCTGAATTTTCCAACCACTATTGCTCCAACCCTTGGATCTCACTTAACCAAGTCTATGAATGGCAAATAGTAGATCTTGGACACTGATATGGCCATCTTTTGTCAGGCTGTGTGTTCTGAATCTTGTAGTGAATTTCAAAATCACAGCATTGGCTGATGACAGTGGAAATGGTGGTGTTGCAACAGAAGACACCTGCAAGAACACAAATTATCAAACTTTCCTCCCTCCACCGTACCAGAATATATCCCACTTGATATGCACACCTGTATGGCATACCTTCGAATTGAGGGTAAGTTCAATTTGTTGTTGTCTTGTGGGTTCTAGTTCTACCCATTCAAGTATTCTTTTTTTTTCATGATTTGTTGAAACTAATTCACTTTGATTTAGTTCAGATTGGTCTCATTTGTTATGCAAGCACAGAATTTTTGTACATAATGAGCTGCTGTTTATCAGACATCCATTCCAAATCTAAAATCTAGCTTGAAATTTTGTTTTGTTAATTTGTGGATAACTGGGTTGTTCCTTTACAATCTAATAAGTTTAGAATGATGTTTTATTTCAGTACATCCAGAATGGTGATACCACAACTGTCATACTATCTGCTCCCTACACTATAGGGTGGGTTGGAATTGGATTTTCTAGAGATGGTATGATGGTTGGTTCCAGTGCAATGGTGGGATGGATTAGTAAACATGGTCATGCAAAAATCAACCAATTTTACCTACGGGGAAAGAGGCCATCAGAAGTCATAATAGACAAAGGGGAACTTCCCCTAAATAATGTCCCTGCGGCTGTGGCAACTAATGGGGCTGAAATTCATTTGGCATTTCAGTTGCAGACGACAACCCCATTTCAGAAACAGCCAATTTTGTTGGCTTTTGGCAGTAAATATCCACAGAACCATCACCTCTCCACTCATGAAGACAAAACAGCAATTGTATTTGATTTCTCTGCAGGTCTGAAGTCTTTTATCTATGACTCTTAACAGCAGTTTAAGCAATTTTTGTAATTTGCTGCACATAGTGACTGTTGTTTCTAATTCCAAATAGAATTATTCTCAGCTCCTTTTAGTTAACTTTCATTTCAGTGAACAACATGCTACTGTATCAAACAAGCACATCTCAACTTAAAATTACCAAGTTCAGCAATTGAAGTAGAAAATTATTTTATCTTAAGTATCTAAGCTAGAATTAGTCCATATTTTAATGCAACAAAATGTATACTCGTGTCTTTTTCATATATATAACTGCATGATGAAGCCTGGCATTTTGTGAAGCATAACCTTTTGAGCGCATGAAACTTGATCAACTATACTTTGACAGGTTCTACGAGTCCTGTATCCCAAGAATTGACTCAGATGAGGACGAACCATGGAATTTTGGGCATAATAGGGTGGGGTCTAATCCTGCCTTTAGGGGCAATTATTGCTAGATATTTCAGGCACAAGGATCCCGTGTGGCTCTATCTCCATGCAGTCTTTCAGTTTGTGGGATTCACATTTGGGCTTAGTACAGTCATTCTTGGATTACAACTCTATTCCAAAATGCATGCCAATATTCAAGCTCACAGAGGGATAGGCATCTTTGTCCTGGTACTAAGTATTCTTCAGGTTTGTCACTGACCCATATCTAACCTTCTGTAGATAACTTTTCAATTAACGTTTGGAGAATTAAAATGAAAAAGCTTATAGGGGGAGCTTTAATTCATTTCTTATTCTCCTTTAATAAAGTTTATCCAACTGAACTCTAATATATTCAGTCTTTTATATAGCACTCTGAGAAGTACAATTTGAACTAACTTTAAACATAAATTCAGATATTTGCATTGATCTTGAGACCAAACAAGGATTCCAAGATCCGAAAAATTTGGAATTGGTACCACGGTTGGTTTGGAAGGTTTGCACTCATATTTGCAACCATCAACATAGTGTTGGGGATACAAGCTGCTGGGGCAGGAAGTGATTGGAAGATAGGCTATGGATTTCTTTTTGGTATTATGGTTGCTGCAGCTACTGTTCTTGAAGTATTGGCTTATTTGAAAAGATTAGAGATGCGTTCTCTGCCTCCTAACTTCCATACAGACCCTGTTGGAGGAGCTACATTTCCAAGTAATCAAGCCCTTTCTTGCCTTTTTCTTCCCTCATTTTATATAATCTGTCGAGTGAAAAATGGTGCTGAAAAAACAGAATGTTTTAGTTCTATCTATTAACAACGTTATACCACTTTAATGAAGCAGGGGGAATGTGATTACTACAAGTTGTACACTTTCACAGACGCTGTCAATTGTTCCATTAAACCAGCCATACATTTGAATTCTTTTTGGCATGTTCTTGATGCCATTTCTGGGTGTGCTTTTCCTGGTGTACATATTGGTGGAAATGCATACATATTGATGCCAAGTTGGACAATCCCTGTTTGGTATTCTCACTCAATTTCAGGAGATTGAAGTCTTTTTGTTTTCTTATTCATTCTTCATCGGGTTTCTTTTTAAGTTTGCCAAGATTGTAAATGACGATTCATAAGAGCTTTCTATTTACAGCTAGATTTTATAATTCGTAGCCTTTTTTTCTTCTGGAGATACATGTACTGGAATTTAAGAATCATACTTTGTTCTTTGTTGAGTGACAAAAGATTGCAATCATTAGTACCTTCTTCAAGAAATATGTTAATAATTGAGCACCTTTTTCAAGAGATATGTTCCTAATTGAGCCCATAGTCCTCTCTTTAACTTGACAGAAACGTACAGAGTTCGTCGCATTACCAGCTGTATTACAATATGCTAATGATTTTAAATGTGATTCAGTGATTATTTTACCCTTTAAATTTATTTAAACTCTGAATGCCCGGTTTAAAGATTGACAGTTGCTATTTATTCCATGGCAACTGCACCAATTACATCCTATAAAATGACAAAAATATTTTAAACGAAAAGAAAAGTGTGGATAAAAAATATTTCTAGAATTCTTTTTTCCATAATACATTTGTAAATTTGAATTTTCAAAACACATTTCTGAATTTTAAATTTTTTTTCAGAATATATTTTTGAATTTTGAAAATTCTTTTTTAGAATACAACTTTAGATTTTGTATTTCGAAATTTATTTTCTAAATTTATTTTTTCATTTCGAATTTACTTTTTTAAAATGGGATTTTTATTTTCAAATTATATTTATTAAATTCTGGATTTGAAAATCCAAAATAGAGGATAATCTTGAAATTTTTGGAAAAAATAATAAGATGGAGTTTGAAGACCAAATTTTCTTTTTATTTCCTTTTATTTTTAAGACCCCTTTCATTCTTGAAACAAACCATAACAATTCATAATTGCTAATTTTATCGTACGTAAAAGGAGTATAAAGCAATACGACGTATACATACTACAAACCCGCGTGCACACGTAAATAACACTTCCGTTACGAAACTAAAGATGTTTTAGTCTTGTTTTTATTGACGTTTGACAAATCTCAAGTCTCTTTAATAATCTGCTTCCACACATACCCTTATTTAAAATAATTATATTCAGTCTTTACAAGGAAAACCCCACTTATAGTATATAAAAAGCACTTCAGCAAACAATAAACCACATTTACTTTTTATATTAAATAAGGGTTATTGTAGACAAAATACATTACTATTCCACACTAATTAAATGAATCTTAATCTGTGAACTACCCTTAACATTATGTTTTGGAACACTGAGGGTATTAGGAAGTTAGTGGTTAACTTGAGAACTAAGGTACTGACACGCACACTAATTCCAAAAATAGAGCTAAAGTTTTCACTTACGTATTTAAATAATGATCTTCATCAGTATGATGTATTAGTGTGTTACCTAACAAGATATTAAGAAATTAAGAAAGAATATACAATTGAACAAAATTAATTATCAAAACCAAAGGTAATGTTCTAACAAAAAAATAGTAATTAGAACGTTCCACCATCCCGTAATTCATTATATCAAAATTGTCTAAGTACAAAATACCAAAATTTTCACCTTGAAGGTGCCTCACCCTGAAACTGACTCCGACGAACCTGAGCAACATTATTAGCATGAATGGTGCTCCACGGGTAACTTCATATTTAAGCAAAAATAGTGGGTTTCAGTGCATTGTGGAAATATAAAACTGTGATTTCTGGGGAAAAGGAACGAATAAAATAGTTCATTTTGTTGGCAGTGAGATAGTACCGTTTATTGATGAAGAAATGCCTTCAACCTCCATCCTAAAGAGAGACAGGTATCTGCAATATTTCATGAATTTGAATGATTTAGCTAGTTAAATCTGATTTCCAAGGTCAAAAGGACTCAGTTTCTTCAAATTTCAAATATATGAAGTTAACTTCAGCAGATAGAAAGATATGGAAGTGACCTACCCAGAAACCTTGCAAATGATAGTGCAGCTATAAATTTGAAGCTGATACTGCAGGGCATTTTGTAACTGAATTCCAGAAATCATAGAAATAGCAAACACCTCTTACGCAAAATTATGAGGTCTTCTTTATCCATGATAGTTCTGATAAATTTCATCAGTAACAACATAGAACTGTGCATCAAGCAGTAGCAGTACAATCTTTACTAGACGAGAGATTGATAGACTTGGAAGCATGACTTCCTCTAACTACGCGGTTATAAATAACCTTAAATGACTGTGAGCCATTAGGTCGAGTAAGCAAACTTATTGGCATTCTTAGAGTCTGCTTTCGATTTCTTCTCCCCCGAATCAAAATGCTGAAGGTTTTCTCACCATCCATGTTTGTTTCACTACTGCTAGAGTTTCCATTAGAACCAATGTTTTGATTTTGCTCGTTCCCAGAATTTTCAGTCCCATGTAAATTCATATCACCATTTTCTTTTACACTTTCTGAACCAGCTCTCACTGCTTCATCTTCACTAGTGTCTGATACTAAAGTTTTCACCAATTGATTAGAATCACCAATATTATCAATGTCCTCAGGAAGAACTGAAGCTGAACTTGGACTTTCAGAACCATTACACGGAACTTGTGACTCTGAAATGGGATCAGGGATTGGTTCAACAATAGGTAACGGAAGAGGAAATTCCACAGGATGACAACCAGGCCAAACAGCACCGGGACCAAACTTAGATACTGTGGGGTTCAAATTACATTGCCATGTAAAATGATTCGCATGAAAGGCACTGCTAGTGACCGGAAAGCTGCCAGGTGGCATTGATTGAGGTTGAGTATAAGGAGGATACATATATGGCAGTGGTTGCATCATGTTTGGTGTAGTTGGAGGCGATGGATATGCATGGTGAGGAGAGGAGCACATGGGGGTAACTGCAGGTAGCACAGTGGTAGGTCCAGGATGAACATTCATGTTTACTGGCCAGGGGCCAATTCCAGGCACTACACTGGGACCAGAAGGAAGAGTCATATTCATGGCAATTGATGGAGCACGTGCAATGGTAGGCGATGGGTTGAATGGAGCTGCAGATGCAGACAATTTCTTATACGGGATGCCCCCAGTGTGACTCTGATTTGATGATGACACATCGACCCTTAAATCCTTGCCACCTTGGGAAATGGGATTTGTATTATCACTAGGTTCCAAACTGCCAGCTAAATTACTTGCATCGAGTTCTTTTTTGGAAGAATCCACATGATCATCTACTTCCTGAATCGAACTGCTATTATCGATTGCTCCTTGAGCTTCAACATCTCCTAATTTCCCCTCAGCATTCATACATTTATCTTGCACAGCAACAATCAACTGAGTTTCCTCTTTCCCCTCAGTAGTAACTCCAGTATCATCCTGTGAACCATCAACAGAACTAGAAACAGAATTATTACTCTTGCCTTTATCCATATCATTTGCCTCTGCCGGGGTTGGATTAACATTCCTATTAGCTTCAATATCTTCCTCTTCAGGTTTGCCACCATCATGTTCACAGCTAACAGAAATCTCACTTGGAGGATTATAGACCTGAAACTTGGAGATTGTCCCTGGAGGTGCTAAGGCCACTTCCTTGTATGAAGGAGACTTTCCAAGACTAACTATAGAATTCTTAACTGGATTAACATCAATTGGATCAGGTTCTGAAACAGAACTAAACAGCTTGTCACCTGTTTCTAACGTCTCATTTGCACTAGCCTTGGAAGTTGAGGGTATGGATTTGACCCTGTATGTAAGAGCTTTAACTACTTTCCTTCCAAATTTAGGGCCTTGGGTGATGTTTACTGTATGATCACCAGTATAACCCCCATGGGAAATTGGCCGCTTCTTCAAGAAATAATACCTACTATTTGGACTAGCATTCCTTACAAAAGGAGATTCTGTGCCAACTTCCACATTCTTTTGATAACTATAAACTTTGCCAAGTGTTGCCCGTCTCTGCTTCAGTCTCCGGCCATATGAACCAGTTGATCTTGGTCTTTGAACTGGTTGCCATCCATCTTCTCCTTCAGCATGTGCTTCAGACAATATTTCATCATAAATTTGCGGCTTTTCATCTGGTATTTGTTTTAAAATAGTATGTTCTGAGTCAGGTCCAGAGTTGCTTTCCTGCTCAGAATCTGCACTACCTTCAGCTACAGGTATTTGTACCTCTTCATCTGAAGCCTCTTTGGGAATTTCTTTTGAAGACTCATCAGAACTTGACATGCCAAGGTTAAGGTAGGATGTCGCTCTCACCTGCCAAATATTAAAATATTAATAACTAGGAAAAGGAGAAATTGTCACCCAGCACAGTCCCAACACCCCTATTTACAAGTGACTATAAATAGGAACAAACAAAACAACCTAAAATAATAAATAAAGCCACATAGGTGGGTGTTTCAAAAAATGAGTGGTCTGTGTATCACCACTCTAAGTATATACCCACGTGTGTGTGTCCATGTATATTTATATCACATAAGATGTGGATGTATGAAAAAGGAAGCAGAAGTAGCCAGTTCTCACAATAATTTAAAGACCAACAGTTCCAAGGCAAGAAACTTGCCTCATCTAGGTACTATCGCCCAATTACTTCTTTTCCATCTTATAACAGATTGGATTCATCTTGAAGATCATTCCATATTAGGTTGATTCTACATTTTATAACAGTATGGAGAAAATATGAAAATAGAGAAGATGATTTAATTGGACCTTACTTTGTCACAATTTATAGGCTATATGTTAGGTAAAACAGCTGCCTAGTTTTAACGGGGGTTAGCCTTCTTAACAGCAGAAGTAAGCTAGATTTCTACCATACATTAGAAATTACTATATGTATTGCACATTATTAAAGGCCTGTTTAGATGAGTTTCTCCATAAATATTTATAGGAGAGAAAAATATAAAGAAAAAAATAAAATTGATTTTTTCATAAGTTAAAATTAGCTTATGCTCAAGTTAAAAATAATAAATTAGACAAGTTACATGAGAGAACTTCTACAAATTAGAAGTGCATAAGCTAAATTTAACTTATGGAAAAGTCAATTTCCTTATTTTCTTCTTATTTTTCTCTATTAAAAGTTCTTATGGAGAAGTTTGTCCAAACAGACCCTAACTCTTTGACTGCCAAATTGGGCTTTGCCAACAGAAAAACATGTCACTTTTTGTTCATTAGTTTTCAAAAAAACTGTGCAGCTGACCAGATTTATGATTAAAGATTGTTGGCATGGCTGCCTGCTTTTCACAAATTAAAGCCAAAGTAATGCTTAAAGAATAGGAAAGAGATCTAATGACCCAGATGACAAATACTTTTTATTTACTTGATCATAGAGTTTAAGAATGTCAAGCTATAATAGAATACCCTTGAGAGGCTTAACTCCAACAAAGGCAACCAACAGTTCTATAAATCCTGAAAATTTCCTAGTCAAATATTTGTAGCTATATGAAAGGAGATATATAAGACGACTGGTGGTGGCAGTGGTAATTAATAATCAGACAACTCTTAGTAACTGTTTCCCCTAGATCTCAAGACTCAAACTGATGAGTTCAACTCATCAAAACCAGTAAACGTAACAAAACAGCATACCTTTGTTATCTGGCTTCTTCTCTTTGTTGCTGCATCTCTCCCTTTAGTATCATGATTAGGATTAATATAGTCAAGCAAATCTGACACACTGACAAATTCAATAAAAATAAAAGGAAATCATTAAAAAAAATTGCAAAATGTATATGATATGAATACCTGAATATGTACAACATATCAATATTTTTCTTATACAAAGTAAACATAAGAATATTGACAAGTCAATAGGATAATATATCACTCTATAAACCATAGACATTTAGACAAATAAAATAGTTGTGTCTGTCTGCTGAAAGGTTCGAAACTCTATTCTTCTGCCACATACAGATTAAATTTTTTCCTGTTGCAATTTCCATGTCTGTAGTGTTCATGTATATTTTCTTATGCTTCTTAGCATTGTCACTTTAAAATATGCAAAGACCAAGATTGTAGGCAAAGTACAGAAAACAGTTCTTTATAAGTCAACCAAATTGAGCAGTTCTTAGAAGCTATAACCCAGAGACAACTGTATCAAAGGCAGTCTTGAACAGAAACCTCAAAGGATGTAACAACTACGACTTTTCATACTTAAATTACATTTGAATATGATAACATAGCAGAGTTAACCACATCGCTAAGATTAATTTTACCATACCTCAAATGGCCTTTGCTAGCTATTGATGCATCAGGTTTTCGAGTACCATTTCGAGCAGCTTCTTGCTGTTCAAAAGCCTTGGACTCAAAATACTCCAGCCAAGCCGCAGCATCCTGTCAAATTTATCACGAAACTATAGATTATGGGAAGAGTTAAATTCCTCATTCCTTTTTTAAGAAAAAGAGAAATCATCAAATTTTTAAACACAGAGCACCATTATATATAACCATGATTATGTTGCAAACCATTTAAACAGTGTTCTACAACACCCTGCGAAACTTTCGACCAACTATAATTACAAAGTTGTGTTCTAGTATGTTTATCATTGCCTTATATTCAAAGCCAAAGACTATTTTCAGGACAAAGAATATACTAAGTGTGACGGTATACCTGTGTTCGCAAGTCATCAGGACCAAGTTTTGACCTCAGAATTTGCAAAGTTGTTTGCTCATGCTGCACGCTCAATGGATATGCTTCCATCAATGAGAGTGCTATTGCTATTGCATGATAACTTGCAGCTGTCTGCAGAGGATTAACATCCAAGAAAAGATGCAAGTGTAAGAATGACGAGAAGTTATTTCACTAAACAAATAATACAATCCAATTGGTTCTTATTATTTTAGTACCTTTATAAGATATGATTCTGAGCTTCATATGAATCCAATCATTACAATAATTATAACAAATACTGAAAATATCATCCTTTAAAATTAAAGCAAATCATCAAATTTTATCTAACTAACTTACTGACAAATTTTAAAATAATCTTCGAAGTAATCTCTATTTATTATGCTAAAGCTGTGGCACATTAATTCATATGGATCCCACTGTTGATCATTTCTTGATATGAAACAAGAAGAGAATTTTCATACAACATTTTACATAAAAAAATATAAAATATAAAATAACCTAACTTCATAATTTCGCAAAAACAGGAATAAGATGAATAAAATAACCTGAATATGATCTGCGCCAAGTAATCTTTGGTTGCACTTTAAAGCTTTGTGAAGATATCTGAGAGCAACATGCACATTTCCCAGACCTTCTTCCATCATAGCCACATTAATGTAAGTAGCAGCAGTGTTTGGATGAGATGGGCCACATGTTAGATGCAGAAGATATAAAGCACGCTTCACATACCTGAATGTAACAAAAGGCTAAATCAGAAGAAAAATTAAAATTAACTAATTAGTATTTCAAAACTTCAAAATCTATCTTTCCCTATTTATGGTCATCAATACATAAATTTCTGTTAAGGATGAAAAGAAAACCTAGATTATCCCATAACATATAACACAAATTTGTAAATTTTATTTCTCTCTCGATAAATTCTTTGCTTTCAAATTGAAAGTGAGTAAGTATTATATTAATTCAAAACCGAATTAAACTCACGAAAATTCATATATCACTATATTGCACAAGAGCAAAACATACTTCAGAGCCAGCTCTGTGTGTTGTAGTCTGTAATAGAAAACAGCAAGATCCCCATAGCTCTTCATGGTATCAGGATGATCCAGACCTAACTCTCTCTCGTTGATATCCAAAGCTTTTTGTTGATATATTGTAGCCTGTGATTTAGGTAAACAACTTGATTAATAGAAATCAAATGGAGATTTGAGACAGGTGCAAATAAACAGTGGCTGAAATATTTAGTTAAAATTCCTATTGCATAAAGCAATAAAAACAAGCATTGTCCCTACAGATGGTGTCGATTACATGGACCAAACAATGGCATTGACCATTAGGCACTATTAAAAACCAAATTTTACATGAAACCATTTTTAGTCAGGTCCTTTTAAGATTTCATCAGATGTTTGCTTTGAACTTTACTAGTCCTCTACTTTAATTGGACTATTTCCATTTGATAAAATGTCAACAGAATATCAAACTTTTTTAGATGAATACAAGACGAACAAGACCTGATTGAAGTCTCCAGTATGATATAAAACTACAGCAAGCAGGCTGTATGCTCCTGCTGTCATTCGATGGTAGGGACCGCAAACTGCTACTAGCTTAGCAAGAGCCTGTCACCAATGAATAATAGCATATGTGATAACAATTCAGAAATTAAAGCCTTTTTATTGACTGTGGAAAACCTTGTCAACAGTTTGAAGATTTCCAAACAAAGGGTTCTGGATGCAGATACCTTTGTGCCATAGGTAACAGCGTCCTCAAGCTTTCCCTTGTCCAAAGCAGTTTTGGATGACTCCAAGAGCTGCCTTCCATCTGCAGATGAGCATGCAGCTTGCTGCAAATACTCAGCATGAGCATTACGCATTAAGTTTGGATCTATTCAATCAACTTCAAAGAAATAATCTAGAAAATCTGTAATTGGCATGCCTTATTTATTACCTTGTGAACAGGGACCAAGCTGACAATATCAGATTTGTGGAAGGGAATAGGAGAATCCATATCAAAATCCCTTGGAACAAGCTCAATTCCCACCTAACATAGAAAGTGATAATAAGAAACAAATCATGATCAACTACTCTGTCAAAGTATCATTATAATAAACCCAATACTGACTTAAGTAGATCCGTCTTGTGTATCTATATGTACCTATTTGAAAGTTTATTGGGAATAATGCATAGTCATATACAACTTGTACAAGAAAATATAATCTTTTCCTACGAAGAAAAGAAGGACAGAACATATAAGCAGTTCACAAAAATTTCAATTTGACATACATAGCAGTTGAAGTGAGAGGGAAGGAAAGGAGTTAACTTTTAAGATAAGTCAAATGAACCACATCGTATGAGTAAATGAATGCGATTATGTTGACAAGGTCACCTACACAGAATATAAGTATGTAAAAAATTTTACCACGATACTTGAGGATACTTCAACTTCACTGAGAAGGTTAAACTGAGACACGCTCTTCCATAAAAGAGAAAATTGGCAATATTCAAGCAGGGAATTCAGTTCATAAAATTTAGTGAAGTAAATTCCTAGAAAATAGGAAATATACAAACGCGTGACTCTAACAACAAAATTTATAATGCAAGAGCAAGCAGGACTTTGGATTCTATTGATTAATTATAGATTTCATTACCTTGTGACACAAGCCACGGAGAATTGCAAATTTCCTCACATCTTTGTAATTCAACCTGTGAAGATCCCAATCAAATCGCTTTTTCAAAAACATCTCTAGCCATTTCCACACCAAGGGATGAACTTCATGTGATTTATCTGAATCTCTATTTCCAGGAACACCGAGCAGCAAATTCAAAGCACCAGCAATTGATGAAGCCATTTTCTCCTTGTTAACAGAAGAAATTACTGCCCGCAGGATGTGCTTAAAAGCTCGAACTATCATCTCATGAATACAAAGTGACTGCACATGTGAAAGCTTTTCTGAAAGCTTGACCTATAAACAAAAGTAAAACGCAAATATCAGACATAAAGATATAACAAATGATTCTAAACCTAAGACACAAAATCACTCTCTAAGCCTTCTAAAAAGATGTGTGGCAGAGTTGAAAAGTAAAAGAAAAAACTTCCATACAAATAGAAAGAGAAAGCGATCTAATCTGTTAAAAAATGAAAGACCAACACACATTGTCTCTAAAGTCATATTTTCAGAAGTAACACTAGGATAGACATATTGATGAAACTCTAAAATTGAATTTCACAAATTCAGAGGGCAGAAGAAGTTAAGGAAAATAACCAAAATTCAGAACAAAGAGGATTGTTAGGAGAGAAAAGGGGATTCCCATTGAAGATGTTTACAGATGAATAACATAAATAAGTTTAGAGCACTCACAACATGTCCAAGAGAACGCATTCTTAGACCCCTAGTATGCATAAAATCAGTTAGAGTGCGTCCATCAACTGGCGAGAGTTCTAATGAGCCAAAATCTGCTACCTGTATTCCACAATTAAGATGAAAATAAAATCACCAGAGTCGTCTTAACCAAAATCCTTGTAAACAGGCAACCAAATAAAATTCCATACTTACCAATTTTGGGAGTGCAACGTCTGTGTAATATTTTTGAGATAAGTCAATCAAATCATGCATAGACTGTTAATGACAAGAGATGATTTGGTTCAGACACTTTCACTTGTAATAAAACTTAAAAATACTTCATTATACCCATAAGGCTTACCTTGCAGTGAAGTCCTGTTCCTGATTCTTTAAATCGAGTAAAAGCTTCCTCAGATAACATCCTTTTCAGAACAAGCTCATTCTCAGCTTCTGTAGTTTCATGTTGCGATTCAATTGAGGGCAATGAAGGGCTTTGGGACTCCCGACTAAATTTTGAATATTCAGATGCAGAAGTAGTATTGCTTGAATCAGATTTCTTTTTAAAATTCTTAAGGGATTTAAGGGGTTTCCCAAGACCCTCGACCTTCATCTCATTCTTAGCCTTCTCCAAGGATGGTTTCTTATCTTTTTCTGTATTATTACTTTGGTCTTGCAAATGTTGCATCCAGCAAGCTCCAAGTTCCCATCTTACAAAATAGTCCATACCAAGTTCTTCCTCCTCAAGCTTAGCAAGACTTTCATTAATCAGCTTCTCCACAAAAGAATGGGAAGCACCAGTCTCTTCACTCTCAAACGTCTGTATCTGAATCATTGGTTTATTGTTTTCTGGTGGAGCTGTGTTGTGAAGAAGTAATCTCAGACTGCAAGGCACAATGACAATGTCAGATGATGAAAAAGAATTCAATCGACCAAATGAAGTTGAACAACAGCTATAAACTAAATAAGAACCTCTGGTAAATGATTCAAAGTTTAAAAAAAAATAACTTCGAAGCTAGAAGCAAAACTTAAATGATCAAAATCTTCTAGGATTACGGCCCACTAACAAAATGAAAAACAATTAATACATATCCAAAAGTAATGCAAGATCAAAACATCATCAGAAGAAACAGAGAAAATCTCGACAAAGATTCTTGTTAAGAAACAATGCCAAACCATGGCGAGATTTTATTCAAAAACATTATTCCCATACACGTTGCAGATCAAGCTAATAAAATTTGCCGCACTATACAAAGATAGAGAAAAATTTATCTAGCCTTTCAGTAGATTCTCCTGGAAAATGGAACAATCACATTTGTAGAGAGAGTGGAAGGGGATGGAAGAGTGCACAACAGGCTGATATGAATATTATGCAAAGTTGTAAACTGGTGAAAGTGTATAATGTGGAAGGGTTCGGCAACCTGTTAATATTGAGTGCGTTGGCACCACCCTCTGGCTGATCAAACAATTCAATAATTTGTTGCGATGGAGAGTCAACATTTTCCCTGACTCCACCCTCAACTTTCACAACGACCACATAACCACAGTATCTTACATTAATGACACCTAAAGTGGTAATATCCTGCACATAAAAAATGCGAAGCATTAGTCACTTCCGTGAAAAGCAGCAGCCCTAAATGTCATCAATCTTAACTATATAAAAGTAGCATACATGGGCAGCAGTATTTTCATCAGCAGTGATGCCTTTCAGTAGATTTCGCTCTATTAGATCCTTTTGATTTACTCCAGTAGCTTCAACTCCATCAATTTTAGTATCAATCTTACAGCTTGCAATAGAACCATTTTTCAAGACCTTGATACTCAAGTCACCTACTCTCTCAGTGTAAACAACATTATTTTCTACAACGGAGCAACTAACATTGGGTTCTTCCATAACATGTTTAACAGCCCCTATTGCTCTGAAAATAGAAACATCAACAAACAGGCTGTGCAGAAGAAATGCTTTTCTATCACGAACTTGTCTTTCTTCTGCTGTCTTGCAAGGCATAGATGCAATTAATGAAAACTCTTTGGCCCAAGGAATCAAATCATACGTTCCGTCTTTTCCGAGACTACCACCATTTCCTCCCCATGTTTCATCCTCCACAGGAAGAGGAGGAAAAGATGAGGGTGACTGTGCAGCAACAGGAGGAACAAGCCACGTGTTGGCTCTGAAGCCATATGGGAGATTCCCAAACTGAAGACACGAAAATGGGGCAGAGAGCACAAATAAATACAATGGTCATGACAATGAATCAATCACATATACCAACAGAAGTCAAACATTTCTATGGCTCTTTTCGTCAGTTATCAATTTTTTTTGTAATTTAAAAACTGAAAACAAACAAAAAAGTTTTCCAATACCTTGTTACGCTCTGAAAATGCCTTCAAGAGGTCATCGAAAGCCTGAAATTAAGAGTAAAATTGCAAACTTGAGCAAGTTATGACTTACGACCACCGTAAATCACATTAAACATATAGTACCATCAATAAGAATGTTGAAACTGGGAACTTAAAACTTCGTCTTATTGCACACCTATACGTTTGTCTCCCCATACTTCATTGAATATCAAATTCAAAACATACATTAAGCTACGAGAAACATTCATTAAAGATACTACTGCCAACATTGGCTGGAATCAGAAAATTGTGTGGGTGTCATTCTTTGTTTAATGATTTCACTCGCGATTTTGTATTTTTTAATAAATTTAACTAATTACAAAAATGTGTTTATACAGAATTTGTTGCTATCATTCATCTTAACTAATACCAAGTTTCCTATACTAACCTAAATTTTCCTCAAAATTGGTGATGTAAGAGGTGCCATATTATGCTCGTGTTCCAGGGTAACAAAATAAATTTAGCTAAGAAACACCATACCGAAATTGTAAACTATTTAAAATCAATATGAAATCATTTACCATTTAATTAGATAAACATAATATTAAGAAGCTAGTGGTGATATTATATATAGCAACTGCAAAATAACCTAGCAAGGTTCATTCAAAGGCTGCGCACGTTAAAGAATTATTATTAAAGAAATGGTAACGACGAACTCTTTTGGACACATTCTCTTGTATTGATTGAAAATTATAGAAAATCACAAATAATTTGCAAGTCTCACTTCTTATTCAATGAGCTTCTCTCATGATTATGTAATTTTAATTAGCAATACAGAATGTGTCAAAAAGAATGTATTATTATTAGCATTTCTCTTATTATCATATATAATTTTTCTATTTCATCTCATTTGTTTCTTTCTAATCTGTCTTCACTTCTCATCACATCATTTATCACATGTTTTACTTTCTCTTTTCCTTTATTATTTTTCATTTTATCTCTATTTTCTCCATTCATTCACCAAAATAAATAAGGTGTACACTCACCATTCTTTTCGTTCACAAGAATGAAACTTGGGTAACACATTAGATGTACAAATAAATAAGGTGTACACTCACCATTATTTTCCATTCATTTTATCACAAGTTTGCAACAGCTCATACATGTTAATCTAAATACATTCACCATTTTACTATGTTTAACCCCTTTCCTCAATCTTAAAACAAAAAACAAATCTAAAAGATGTACAAACATGAATTTTAAACATAATTTTTTTTTAAATTCATGAAGCAGCGTGCTTGCATGTTTGGTTTTTAATTCTTTTTTAGAAAAAAAAAATATTTTTTTTATTAAAATTTGTCCAATTTGATTCATATAAATGTTACTGGTGTAGCTTAAGGCATGATTGGAGTTTTAAGAAAAATAATTGTTTATCTTTTAAAAAATCAATAAAATAAAAAAAATCTTCAAAATAAATTTAACAAACAATGATTATAAAAGTTTAAAAAATATTTATAACATACTATCCCTTTAGTAACTAAAGTTTTATACTCTTATAGAATTTATTTTGTTTATCCTTTTATTTAACGTTTTTCTTATTTTCATTTCAGAAAATTTAAACTAGGAAAAATGGATCATACATGTTTGATATCATGCTTTAAAGAGACTATGCCTACTAACAACTTCCTTTTGTACAAATGAAAAATTTGAGAGATAAAGAACACAATAATATTTTAAAGTTAATAATTCTTTTATTTCTCTTAAATTTGACAAGGTATGAATTTGGTGTCTTTATTTTACAAAGTCGATTAAATATCTTTATTTTAAAAAATAAGTAAAAATGATCTTTCAGTACGTTTCTTTTACGTAAAATCTTTAAAAAAAGTTGAATAAATGGCTAATTTGATTCCTAAATTTATAAAAAAAAAAATTAATGATATCATATATTTAAGGACCAAAAGAAACAAATGAGTTAATTCAGGGACTTATATGAAAGTCTTAAAAAAATTCTAAGACTTTTTCAATTTTTTCCTAGTTTCAAGAACTAATATGACTGCTAGATACAATTTTAAAGACTAAATTGAGCATTTACTCTATTTATTTTCTACTCAATTTCAATAAACTAAATTATTTTAAAAAATTCTGCTCAATATATTAACTTCACCCAAAAACAAATTCTCAACTTTTATCTACCTCAATCTGAATTTCATATTCTATAAACTCTTTCAAATGTCAATAAATTTGTATTTTTAAAACTATTTCATGTCATAGTTATAAACTCTCAAGTATTTAGATAGAAAATTAAAATTTCATAATTTAGATAGAAAAAATAAAAATTTAAAACTAATAAAAAAATAATTGATTAAAAACTTAATGATAAAACCACATGTTGTCCAAACTAAAATAAATAAATGTGTACTTAAATATACTTTTTAAACATTAAATTATACATTTACTTCAATATTAAGCACAAAATAATTAGGCTCAATTATTATAATTTTGAGAATTTTACCACTTAAGTTTTCTTGCCAAATTTTAACATCCTAATTGTTATTTTCCATGCTTTTTACTGGTATGTTATCAACAGCACGCGTATATGTTTGTAAAAGAAGTTTGATAAAAACATCGTTTTGTTATTTTATTTTATTTTTACAAAAAAAAAACATCATTTCATTTTTTTTACGATATGAGAGCTCATAGTTACATATTTAATGTGGGTTAATAAACTATGATGATAAAATGTACCTTAAAACTTGAGTGATAAAGTTAATGAAAATGATAATAGCTTGATAGTAAAATCTAAATAAAATCTAAATCCTAAAATACAGGAAAGAAAAATGTAATTGTACATTTTATGCTTTAGTTATTATTGTTTTATAAATATGTAACATGCACAAAAATAATGCTTAAAAATGAAACGACATTATTTTATTTTATATATATATATATATATATATATATATGTTTGTATATGTGTGTGTATGTACATATTGAGAGAGAGAAGAGGGCTTACATTATCAAAAGCTCTGCTAATCTGTCTCAACAAATCAACCAGATTATGGCACAGAATCCGCTGCTTCCCAACGCTGTAGAATCCCTTCCTGCAAGCCTCAACGTGCACCACTTTCCCGTTGCACACCTTAACCTGCAACACAACAAACAAAAGCTCCTCAACTACCGTTCGCCTCACACGCCACACAGCAAAAATCAAACAAAATGCTCACATCCAGCGAGAACAGATAATCCGCCTCCGATATCTCCTCCACGCGCCGTCTCGAACCTTTCTTCACATCTGCGTACATCGATCGGTTCATAAATTCCATCATCCACACACACTAATGCAATTAATTACACGGAGAAGTGTGCGAAAGAAAGAGAGCGAGTTAAGAGTAGCACATTGTATAGGTGCGGTGAGGTGCGAGAGAGAGAAAAACTCGTAGAAGTTCTCCAGCTTAGGGCACGAGTGGCTTATCTCGCCGTCTACGTCCGCAACCGTCACCGCCGCATCTTTCGCTGGCGGGACCTCGGACTTGCCGGACTTCGTAACTGTGCCGGCGGCGACCTTCGGTGGCGGAGGCGGCGACGGACCGAAGCTCGTGGTGCAGGCGACGATGTCAAGGAGTCTTCGCACGTGCTCCACTGCTCGTTCTTCATTGTATTCCTCTACGCATGAAAATTTTTGAAACCGAAAATGAGGATCAAGATGAATGCAACAACTTCGTGGTTAATATTTGAAATAAAAGAAAACGATAATAATAATAATAATAATAATAATAATAATAATAATAATAATAATAAAAGAAAATAAATTAATAGTAATTAACGATTATATACCTTCAACTAAAGTGAGGAGGCAGGGCTTCAGTGCGGACACGTCCACCGTGTCCTTCAGACGTGACCCTCTTACCTGCATTTGTACGTAAAAATAGTTTGGTAAGTAAACATAATATAAAAAACAAATTTAAAAAGTAATACGTGTCACAATTCTTCGTAGTGACTAAATTTAATTTTCACTTATAAAACAATTATTATAAAATTAAGCATTTTTAATTGTGTAACAACTCATTATCAAATCTCAGTATACTTTATAAAGTATCTATAATCAATTTTTAAAATTATCTATAATTTGATATTTATTTGTTTTATGCTTTAAAAAATGTTGCCATTCACAATCTTATAAGGTGGATATTATTCATTTTTTTTATTTCTGAATTGAATTTGTCACCTAATGTAACTTTGTTGGTTTCTAATGTTGAATTTTTCAACCGGTTTGTATGTTATAGAGACGATGATGGTTGTTTTTTATTGGTACCTATGTCTAACGTTTGTGCAAGAAAAATCAAACATGTTGACATTCATAGGGCATTATTACCAAAAACTGGAGTTCACGTAACTATAGTTCCAAATGGGTACAAAACAATAGTTGAAAACTTGAAATTAAATAATTTAAATTATTAATTCTGAACTCTTAATTTTGATTACCTCATGAGACAGGGAAAAATTTGTGACATAACATGTGTCCGTATTCACTGATAAAAGCCGACGAACGTCTATTATTCTGTCTGTTGAAATTCCCTGCTTCAAAATTTAAAAAAAAAAAAAACAAGCTATTTAAATTTGTGTTTCATCATTTATATGGACAAGAAAAACAATAAAAGAAGCTACTTATGATAACAGAGAAATGGAAATATATATTATCAAATACAATAAAATTTAAATAAAGTACGTGGAATTTCTCTTAAATTCACTTAAAAAAAGGGCATTTCAAAGTCATGTGATACAAAAAATAAACCAGAGAATTGATGTGAAGCACATGTTGAGAAACAGGACTTTTGGTTAATGCCAAGCCACACATCAGAGTGCAAAGGAAAAAGGTAAATGATAAGAATTTTCAAATGTAAAAGTGAGATAATGGCAGGCACCTATAGTTAAATCTTATACATATAACAATATTTATGCTTATAATAATAATAATAATCTATAAGGGATAAAGTGCAGCACTAAAAAGAACAATCTAGTGAAAATGAGAAACATAACAAAACAGACACACAAGTTGTTGAAAAATAACTAGTGAATGCACAAAAACATAACCAGATTAAACCTTTTTTTCTGTTTTTTCTCCAAGAAACAAAACAAACCTTGAGAACATGAGTTTCATCAAGAAGCTTCACTGTGATGTCTATGACAACTGGAAGAACTGCAAAATCATCAGAAAGGAAAAAAAGACTCTCAAATTAAGCCATTCCTGCATGAACTAGCTCTTAAATATGTCTTATCTCTGTTTGCATGAACTTCTTTTTATGAAAGCTTATAACCTTACAGAGAAAAAGAAAAGAAGCTAAAATAAATTACACTTATCTGCTAAGTTAAAACCAGTTAACAGAATAAGAAGATAAAAAGATAAGAAAGTAAAATGAAGTGAGTTTTTTCCTTGAAAACTAACTTAACTTATCCATTTCAGTTTTTAGAACATAAAGCTATGGATTTTAGATGGTTTCTCTGTTTAAAAGAATTACAATTTCATTGAGACACAAAATTGGATTACCCTTTTCTTCCTTCTTTTTCTTCTCACCCTTGGCCTTTCCGCGACTGTTTCTTGGTGCCATTTTGCAGTTCTTTGAAATCGAAAACAATATAAATTCTGGCACCAAGGAGACACAGAAGCACAGGTTAGGCTATTCACAGAATAGATTATTAAAATCAGAAGGCACCAATAAATATATATCTGTCATCTGCAAAGAAAGTTCTTGCTGCATAGGTGTGAAAGGAATACTGATATGAGAGCAGCAAAAGAATTACCAAAGCAAAAGAGATGTTTTTATTGTAGGATTGGATAAGAGGGAAAGAGAGAGAGACCCTTAATGCATTGTGGGGTTCATGTTTATAAATAACTCAAAGTATGAAGTAGATAGGTAGAAACATTAAAGTACAAACTGAAAACAAATAGGGTATTATGCAGAGAAAGAGGGTTCAGAGTTGAGAGGGAAGTGTGCATAAAAAAAGAGGGTTTGGATTGGAGGTCTCATCCAGTAGAAGGAAGAAAATTGTTAGAGGAAGAGAAATGGCAGAGGGAAACAGAGATATAGATGAGAGGTTTGTATGATAAGAAAGGAAGGGCTGAGATTCAACGGTCAGAATGTTAGATAATTTGGCATTTTATGACACCCTTTTTATGCAGATTACAGATTAATTATAAATTTTATTTTTTTATTATTAAAGTTATCATTTTGCTTTGTGGGTATTTTTTAAAATTTAAGAAAATTAATTGGGTGAATAATGCAGAGAAGGGTTTTTATTTTGGAATCAGTAGCTGGTGCAGTGCAGCATTTGGTGGAGGCCAAGAGGGACCACAGCAAGGATTGGGTCGACAGGTAAACCTAATTTGCATTGTGAATTTCAATTCAGAACTTAGCCAGCAAAAGATTTTTTGTAAGTGTTAGAAGAGTACAATAAAAAAATATCTACATGCATCAATAAATAATTTGTGTGAAAAAAAAATTGATCAATTTTTTTTATTGTTTTTCTATGTTTAAAATGTTATGATCAAAATATTATTTAAGAAATTTGAAAGTCGGTTTCACTCATGCTATGTTTGATTCTAGTTTTTATCAGATTATCCACATTCAATTTAAACATATTCTTATAGCTTCTGGATAAAATGGAATAGAGGGGGGAAATTCAAATCATTTTCCTACAATAATAAATAAAGACTTATAATGTGTATAAATTTTAATTTTAACATATGTGAACTTTTTAAATATTAAAATTCATTTTTAAATTTTTAAATAATAAATAAGAACTCTTATTAGAATAACGAATACCTATAAGAAAAATGATATATTTTGTATAACATTTTTTATGTAATTGATTTAGATATAAATATATATAATAAAAAATAAATTTGTAATTAAATAATATAAAAATATTAAAATAATAATATCGAGAGAATTGTAGCGTGGTTGTATAACAAAATTAGAGTTGTTAATATGTTATTATCTCACTCATAGTACATGTTTAACGGGTTTAGGGTTTAGGGTTTACCAGGAAGTTTTATTTACCACAAATCATTATTGAATTAATAAAATATTGTTAGGGATATTAATTAGTATCACCAATTTCATATAAATTAAAGATAAAGATAAAAGTATTTTTATAATATATAACTAGATACCAACCTTATTTTATAAACTGATTTTATAGTATTGAATTAGATTTAAAGTTCAGAGTTTGTTGTACTTATTAGTTTATCCATTATCGATATGTTATTAGATTATCCATAAATATTGTTTCATGCACAAGTTTGAAGATATCGAAGTGAGAACAATAATTAAAAATATAAATATAAATATTTAGTATATATTTAAGTACATACTTATTTTATATAAAAAAATTATAATATAAATTAAACTTAAAATTCACTTAATATAAAATCTATTTAATATATGATTTTTTTCTTTCTTTCTGTGCATTAAAAATGTATGCAAATTTTAACTTTAACATAATAATAGTATTTTTCTTATAAAATAAAATAAAATAAACTAAAAATGTCAAATAACCTCTCTTTTTTTAATTCACGGGTTTCTTCCACTCACAAATTGGTTGAAAAATTGCATTAGTAAACAATTTTATTAATTTTCAAAATAAACTATAATGTTAGATGGCAAAAACTTTGGTCTTAGTACACATGCTTACCCTGAAAATATGCCACATTTATTATCCAACACCACTCTATTTATAGAAGATAGTACTTGCATACATATATAAGAATATATTTTCTATTCACCACCAAATTTAATACTTAAGTATTCAAATTTTAAAGAGTTTAATTAAGTTTGTAAGTATTTCATAAATTTATTAAATTTTTATTAAAAAATATTTTATTGAGTAGTCAAAATATTTTATATTTTTGTTTTAAATATTATATTTATTATTGAGATTACTTGATTGATACTTTTGTTTTCTTAAAAAAATCAATTCATTCTTAAAAAAGAAAGAAAAAATAGTTAATTGCATGAGTTGGAAAAATTAAAGAGAAAATATATAAATTAGTCAACAAATTAGATATAAAGAATGTAAAAAAACCAAAGCAATCTGCATGTCATCTCCTATATAACAAAAAAAATTAAATGACAGAATAAAAAAATAAAAATACATTGTAATCACTCAATAAAATCAACATTTCAATAAAAAAAACATAGTAAAAAAATATCTAAATTTATAAAGTATTTACTTAAGCTAATTTTAAATATGTTAAAAAAATATAATTATACTAAATATCTAAATTAATCTATCTAAGATGACTTAACTAAATTAATTCTTGAGAAAGAAAACCTCAAAATAAGCTTCAACGTTGTAAATATTTGTCATTTAGTCTTCTGATTCACTTAATGGTGAAGAATTAAAGTGTTTAACATTTATAATTATAAGTAAACCATTCATAACCTTTTTTTATGCCAAATTTAGATTAATTTCTGGAAAATTAATAATGACATACCAAATTCTTAATTAACTCACCAACATATTTCCTCAAACTACATAATTTCTCATCAGCTTTAAAAGGTTAAATAATGTGATTTAACTAAAGTTCTTACAAGTTTATTCTTAAATTAAAAAAAATAAAAAATTTAAATTAATTTACATATGAATTAATTTGTAAAAGTTGTTTCATATAGTTTTCCTATTTTTTATTATTAATCTATAACGTAATCTAATTTGTCAATTTATAGAAGTTATTTTTTCTCTCCTAAAAAAATAATAAAATAATTCATCCACATATACCCTAATATTAATTACACCCTAGTTAGAGTCTGAAGTAAAAAATTTAAAAAATAAATATACTAAAAATACAAAGGATGGATTTCAAAAACATTTTAAGAGATGGATTTTTTCAATGTATCTAATACTTGAAAAACATCTGTCATAAAAAAACACAAACTAAAGAATTTATTTTCACATTGGGATCAAAAGTGTAGAAAATGAAGAAAATAAAATATTGATTGTTACATATAATTTTATTGCATGTGAACATGATATTATGATGAAATTTTTAATCATAATTAATGGCTAATTGTATTTTCTTTTAAGCTGTTCAACAAAGCTTGGAAGCTAATATGTTGGACCTAAAAATAGTGGCGGGTGTGTGAGACACAAATTGTGTGTTTTTTTAATAGGTCTAGCTTATATGCTCCCCACACAAAATTATATTTTATATGGTTTATTTAAAGAAGCTGGCCACATAATTTTTAAACTTAGCCTACATGTTATCCATACAAAATTATTTTTAAACCCTAAATGCTTTATTTTTTAATTTTTTAATAATGAAAACTTAGTGGACACTATTTAGGGTTTCTAGCATCACCTTCACTTTTTTTCCAGAATTTTATTTTTGGTGTAGTGTATTATTATTATAATCTTTCACACAATCTCAATTTATTGTAATTGTTTTTTCCTCTATTTTGTCCGTATTTAATAGTTGATGAGCCAAAACAAATAGATTACTATACTTTTTATTAATATTTATCATTTTTAGAAAAGTTAATTAAGACATTAATAAAAAAATATTAATATGACTTCAATATCATAACATACTAATAAAAAAAATTATATTAAGAAATAGATTAATTACTTTTATGTGGAGTATCATATTTATAATATTTATATTATTATTTAATTTTTTTTTATATTTAGAGTTAATATTCAATTTACTACAATAAATTTAAATTTTTTTCTTTTCTTTTTCTTTTTAAAAAAATATAATTTAATCTCTTCTATTAAATTTCTAACAACAACATTTAACTATGACTTATCACACAGTGTCACTATTATTCAAACGTGGATTGTGCACAACACATGGTATGTCTACATATATACCAATATTTAACTATGAATTGTTTTAATCACATTAATTAGATTGTTTTTTATTTATAAGATAATGTATAAAAAAAATTGTAAAAGATTATTAGCAACCACCCGTGTAACGATTTATTCATATTAAATATTAAAAGTATTGAATTGATATAAAATTAAAAGTAGTTACTGTAGGTTAGAAGAATTGTATAATAATTGCATCTTACTTAATTATAGTTTTAATTTTTAGTTTATCAAGTTTAACATAATAATAGAATAGAAAGATAGTTAAGTATTGCATTAATTGTATAATACAAATATCAATATCAATTAGGTGAGATTGTTATATATTATATTAATTCACTAATAGCTAATATCAAGTAAGTCAAATCATTAAATCTTAATATTCTTTCATTCTTAAAATAAATAAATAAAACTACATGATTTGTTTATTTAGTTATAATGGTTGAGTTACTCGTAAACTCTTAATCTAATAATATTAAACGATGTTAAAACTTATAATAGGAATTTTAACACTCGCTTGCCTATTATAGAATATATTTTTATCAAGAAAAAATATTTTTATTATTTTGTAAATGTAGGATACTATTATTGTGTAACATTCATCGAGTTTAGTCATAAATTAATAATAATATAAGGCATAACAATCCACTTTAAACTTGTTAAAAGCTAATGTCAAACACACAAAATACAAAATTGGTAATTACTTAAAATAAATCATTAGATCATTAGCATAGTTGATAAGTCAGTAATATTTTATATTAAAATATAAATACTTATGAATATTAATTAATAAAATAATTATAAAATAATTCTTAATTTATGAATTTATATTTTTTTATGTTTTTTTAATTTTAACTTAAATAAGAATATATGATTTAAATGTTAGGAATAGATTTGAAATGTTAATTGTTATTAACGTCTAACCGTAATTATAAGAAGTTTTTATAAATATGCGAGGAATGAATATTTAGGAGACTCACTTAATAATTTTATAGGTGAGAAATCAATATAAATAATTTTTATACGGACATCCATATCAATCAAGGAATATAATATTACCATGTTAATCAAACTACAAAAGAGTAAGAATGATAAATCTTGATCCTAATTTTTTCCAATTGAACCAATAAACTCAAGAAGATGAATCTCAATCCCAATTTTTCCAATTGAACCAACAAACTTTTTTACTTTTTTTTTAATTATTACAATCATAACAAACTCCCAACAAACTTTCACATATTATTATGCATTTTTAATGACAAGATAAAAATAAAATTATTGATCCAAAACATGAAAATTTATGTTGAGTTATAACATACTATTACTGTGGATGTTTAGTAATCAATGAAATACTTGTCTTAATTACGGTGGGAAAATCAAAAAGTTTAGGGTTATTCATATTTATCGGGAAGGAAATGCATGTGCTAATAAGTTGGCTAATTTAGGATTTATTCATATAGAATCATTTCATTGGTATAATAGACTTCTATCTAATTTGTTCTTAGAATTCTTTATGAATAGGTATAGTCTACATATGTATCGTTTTTGTTAACATATGAGTTTTGGTCTAGTTCCCCCGTATTTTTGTATTTTTTTTCTTTTTTTAATAATACTTTTTTCATGTGATAACAAATGATTATTGTTGTTTGAAGTGTCAACCTAACTGAGATATCAAGTTGAATAATAATACTTAACATGAAAGTTTTTATAAAAAAAATACTATTAGGGCAAATTAATTTCATATATCAATTTCAATATGACTAACTCAAATACAACTTGGACTTATAACAAACATTATATCTATGAATCTAGATATGAGTCTTCCAACATTATCATAACTCATTTCACACCACACTTACTTGGAGATGACAAAAGAATATATGTCCACAAATATTTTTTGGGTGAAATCTGCAATAAATATTGTACTAAATAAGTATCTTTAATAGATATTACGTATACAAGTATTCTAATTACCCATTTGTTACCGATGTACGAGTATAAGTATAGTGGTATCCAACTCATAAATAACTAGTCATTATTAATGTTTTTTGTTTGGATATTATTCTAAAATTAAGTAAAAATAAATAAAATTACAGGTGAAAGAAATATTAACAATTGAAAATGTGTTGTGAACTTAATTTTTATTTAGACTAATTAATGAAATTATGGTTATTTTTGAAAGATTATTTTCTTTAAAATTATACTTTATAGAATAACTTGTTTAAAATTATTTATTTAATAGACTAAAATTATTTATACTAATATTTTATTGTATGACTATATTTTGAATTATAATTTAAGTATTTTTACTTAAATTTATATTTAAAGAATTACTTTTAAATAATCTTAGTTAATTTCTTTAAAAAAAATATGTGTGAGATCCATCAATACCCATACATATAAAAAAAAAACTCACATATTTTTGTGTAGGTAACAAAATAATAGAACAATTTTTTTAGGCATAAAAGATAGAGGTAGAGATATATGTGGATACTTGTCACTAAACTATAAATTTGCATTTGTCTCTTTCAAACACAATGTTGCAAAGCATATTTCCATAATCAATATATACAATATAAAGGATCTTAATAATGAGATTGATACTTTTTTAAATGAGATATTATTTATAAGGTCCCCAAAAGCAATAATATGGATATATAAAGATTAAGATAGTGATTAAAACCTCCATGTCTCATGCCTAACATGCAAATAAAAAGAATAATATAAATACATAACACAACATATGCACATGGGTTAAAGCAACAATGGAAAATAATGATTAGACAATGAAATCCTTTAATTACCACTTTGAATTATTTCATTTAAAACTAATTTCCATTAAGTATCATTTGAGTTAGGAAAATAAATAAAACTCAACAATTTCTTTGTGGGTGACCATTTTCATCTTAAACTCTAGTTGTTTTGATGAAGCTCAATTAATAAATAAAAGCATTAAGATTAACATCAATAACTCAAACTTAGAGTCTCATATCATGTTCCTACCTAACTTTAAGAAACCCTAGGACGTAATTTATGTGGTCCTTTAAAAAAGTATATGGTGGTTTCACGTTATTCTTTTAATGCTAATAACTTATAAAAAATATTTCAAGTATGTTTATCTTTTATGTCATTCATTTCAAGTAAAGCTTTATATGTTATCATTAAAATACAATTTAGTTTTTGCATATATAAACTAAATTGCATTTTTTTATAACACGCGCAAAAAATGGTATTTTAATAATAATACGCATAATAAAATGAAATACCTTTTAAAATTATTTATATTTAAAATTTTTTTATTAATAGGTATAGTCTACCTATGTATATTTTTGTTAATATATGGATTTTGGTCTAGTCCCCTCATATTTTTGTATTTTTTTTAAATAATATTTTTTTCATGTGATGACAAATGATTGTTGTTATTTGAGGTGTTGTCTAACTGAGATGTTATAGTGATGCCTTAAGCTTTTTATATAAAAAAAATTGATTTTATATTTAGACTTTTATGTTTGTACAAACTTTTTCTCAAGCATCTTTAATAAAAAAAATATTTCATGAGTATAATATTTTAGAAAATATAACTCCTAACAAATGCAAAATTAGAAAGATATGTACATTTAAATTATGTATATTAATTATGTATTTATTTAATTATATAAAACAACTACCTATCAAAACATACCATACTCATATATATATATATATATATATATATATATATATATATATATATATATATATAT
>Ga0123342_1000611_pt1 | contig 57159 bp, 28 predicted proteins | sample Turbeawhitnodule_FD_89960 | JGI IMG/M metagenome (GOLD analysis project Ga0123342, IMG submission 89960) | Root nodule microbial communities of legume samples collected from Mexico - Turtle bean Mexico white nodule | ecosystem: Host-associated > Plants > Roots > Nodule | place: Mexico: Nepantla... | reverse complement strand
TTTAGTCTTTATTAGTTCCTATTTTCTAGCTATGTTTTAGGATAGTCAGTTTATGTAATCAGCTATATATTAGCTTTTCTATTATTCAATAAAGTGTGTCAGTTATCAGAGGTTCTTAACATAGATATTATCATTGGCATATTTTCAAACATTTCTCTTACACAACTAGCTAGTTCAAACACATTAGAAAAAACTATATAAGATCTGGTATTTTCAGAAGAGCATGCTCACAAGAAACCAAATTGGAGTAAAAGACATGTACCACAGTTTCTTATAAAATAAAGTTCAATGTTTGATGAAGGAATTACGTTTAATATTGTGATACCATCTCTACGATTGTGTGCCGATGCCCAGAAGAAACACACTAACTCCTCCCTAAGAACGGTTCCTTCAGCTATTAAACAAAAGAGAGAGACGAGACAACAAGAAAACAAAATGACGCGCAGAACAAAAACTCTGCAAAAAAGTTACAAGATTGAATATAAAGGTACAAAAAATTAAAAATTACAAAAGAACAAGGCTCATATCAAGTGTAAATTAGGAAAACTGTCATTGAAGGAAAAACCCAATTCAATTTTAAGATGAGATACCAAAGCCGAAACCTTTGAACCAAAGGAGATGGCGGCACCTTCTTCAACAATGAAATTAGGGTTTTCCTTCTCAAGCCTCTCTCTTTATAATCACAGCCCCGATTAGACTTCAGCAGAAGAGCTGCACCCTAACAGAGTTGCCTGTCGAAGTTACAAGTATATATATAGCACCAATGTTTTTTTAGGGTTCACTCTCCATGAGTTTTTTGTTTTGTTTATTGTTATTAGATTTTTTAAATACTTTTTATTATAATTTTCTCACAATGTACTTATTTTACTTATAATGTTTAAATTTAAAGATATTATATATTTTTCAATCATTCTTTTAATTAACAAATAAGTATAATTAAGTATGAGAAATATAGTAACAAATAAAAAAAACTAAAAATGATATAATGAATAACTAACTTAAAATTGTATTAAAAAAATAAATTATATATATATATATATTTATGTTTTCAGTTTAAGTGAAAAAAATTATAAAAATAGATTTTAATTTATTAGAAGTAGTATTTCAAGTTTATAAAAAATATTTTATTTTACATGAACAAAATAATAATAATAAATAAAATATATTATAATTACAATTTAGAAAAAATTCTATTAGATTAGAATTTAATTTAAGGTTTATGATAAATAATATGTATTATGGTATACTGCTATTTTAATAATTAATCTTTTTAAAAGTATTGAATTCAAGTTATAAATAAACATATGAAAATGATAAACTAAATGGAGTTTAATTTAAAATTTAAAAAGAAAATGTTGTTTGATAATTAATGATAGTAGAAAAAGTGGTTCAGTATACAATAGTTCTTTTAAAGTAATAACTATTTATTAAAAAATATCATTTTGTTGTCATCATTTTTCATTTGATATATAAGGTAATAAGGGGCAACACATTTTTAAATAACCTTACTCTCACACTCCATACTTCACTTTCAGTTGCAACACTTTCATTATTTTTTAGTTGCACTTGAAAGAACAATTTCATCATTTGAGCGTGTATGAGAGAGTTGGTGAGAAGATTCATTGTATTCAATTTCTCCAATGCAAAGATAATTTTATTTTAGTTTTGTACTCCATTTTTTGGACCTTAGTGTATTTTTTTTGGGTTTTGTGGCATCTAAAAAAAATGAAAAAAATAAGCAAACAAAAACACATTTGTCACTACTAGTAAAGACACCATACATTCTCATGCACCTCCATATAAATTGTGAAAAGTCAATTTTAATTCTTTTAAAAAATTTAAATAACCCTAAATAAAGTATAACTTCACATTTTTAAATAATTTCAGTTGTACTTCACACCTCCTTTCCCTTTCACTTATATAACTCTCTTTCAGTCGCCGGTCATAACATTTAATAGAACAATTCCATCATTTGTATATATTACACAATTCGATGTTTTAATTTGAAAGCACAAATTAAATCCGACACTATATACTAAATTGTACGATTTGATATGTTAATTTAAAACACGAATGTAAACTATGAAAAAAAAAATGCACACAATTTGTATTATCTTATATATTATATTCAATTCAATACTTTTTTTTGAAAAATTGGTATAGTCTACACTGTTTTTGCTGATTGTATCATTCATAAACAATATTAGGCATTCACACTTTTTTATACTCTAATAAACATAAATTACATAAATATAAAATTAAAATATAAATACTTTTTTTTCACTGTTCAGGTAATTCGTGATTTTCTATTAAGAATGAAAATACATACCCTTTTTTGAACTAAAATAATTTATTTATTTTCACATGATATTTGTTTTTTTAAAATAAATATTCTAAAAAATCATATTCGTTGAACCTTTAATCAAAGGTATCTCTTAGAACAAATGTTATAGGTACCTAAACAACTCTTATATTTAAATCCGATATTTTGTTTTAAAGTTTTTTTTTACGATGACCACTTCTTTATTTTCAAAGTTTTTCAAAATTATTATTAATTCGAACTAATATTTATATACATTTCCAATAGTTCTAAAGTTATTTACAAATGTATAATTTTAAAATTAACATTTATATACATTTTTAGCTATTCTAAAATGGTATCCACAATATCAAAACTAATTTTTATATGCAATTTTAATTGAACTATTTTTTATACACACTTTTAATAATTTAATTTTAGAACTTAAAAGTGCGATAATTCCAGAAACTGTACATATAATTTAAAAACTATCCAAAATACATGTTAACATTAATTCTGAGAGTTTACTTACATCTTTAGAATTAGAATTATTAAAAGTGTATCTAAATTTGAAACTATTAAAAATCCTATAGACATTCATTTTAAAACTGGAATAAATTAATCTTCTCACTAAAGGACAAAAAGCTGAGTAAAACTAACATAATTACATCATCATCATGTGTGTATATACAAGTGAGCCAAACACAAACACAAATGCCATTTAACTTATAACTTATTATATTTTGTCTTTCTTTTTCCTTTTGATAAACTAAACTCACCAATCCAACGTGATGTTTCGAGAAAGATAGAGTTTATCAATGTATTCTATAATGGGAAGTGAGGCAGCAATGTACCTTTTCATCTTCTTCTCTGCGGATTGCTCTGTTTCATTCAGCTTCATCAAAAGTTGTTCTCTGCTTGGAAGTGTATACATCCCTGCGTACACGGCTGTTCGAACCGCCCAGGTGTGATAGGGAGCACAAACCTGTCCATAAGCCGTCGAAGCCACTTCTTTCAGAGAAGTATCGTCGCTGGATAAAAGCTGTTCGAATATAGCTCTCACAAGATCCAGACCCTGCCGAACCCTACGCAGATTACGTGAACAGCTTCCAGATGTTTTAACGGTATCACTGGCAACATCAAGCACGAGGATATCCTCTAGCGTCGGACATGTCTTTGATGCTTCCACGAGACCTTGTAGCTTCGCCATGTATTCCAATTCGGCGAATTTAAAAGCCAGGCCTAGACACCGGAAGAGAACGGAGACCAGAGAGGCGGCTTCGCAGAAAGTGTCAAGACGAATGTGGTGCACCTCCTTCTTCCTCCACTTAGACAGTTCCTCAAACGCCTCTGCTATGGCCGTCAGAGGTTGCTCTATATCCTCGCCCTCTTCCATCTCGGGCATCCTATTCTTCCTTCTACAGATTTCTCGATTCTTCGATTCTTGAATCTGAATGTGTTATTGTTGAAACGTCAAAAAGGAATTGAAATTGGAATTCGCAATGGTAAAAGCCAAAAAGCGCCTGTTTAGGCGGCCGGTGAAGAATGGCTACAAGTGCGGCCTGCCACAGCTTCAAAATTCCCTCAAACTTGTGAAAGAAAATACCTACACAGCTGCTAGTTTAGGTATACAATCAAAATATAAATTTAGAAAATTCTTTATTATAAATTAGCGGCAAGACATATCATTATTATATTTATATTTTTTATAAGAAAGAAATAAAAGATAAAATGATAAGATGAGATAATAACTAAATCAACCGATAATAAAAATAAATAATAATTAAATCAAATAGTAGGAAGAGATAACAACTAAATCAAATAATAAGAAGAGATAAAAATTATAATTTTTTTAATAGAGTTGAAAATATGAAAAAAAAAATTTGATTCCCTCTGTTTTATATAATCATATTAAAGATGTTTGCATTGAATTATAATTTAAAATAAAACTTAAAATGTTTGCATTGACGATATACAATTAAAATTTAAAACTATTAAAAATGATATAATAAATTGTAATTATTAAAATAAAATAAAAATATATTATCTCGTTCAAAATATTAAGATTCTTTGTTGAGATTTTTTTCATAAGAAAAATCACTCCCTTTCAAACGTGATATTTTTAGAAAAATCTAAAAGACTGTTTCACTTTTTTATAAAATAGGTTTTTTAAATACTAGGTTTATTTAAGTTTGACATTCCTGAAAATTTTGGATATTTCTAATTAAATCTTTATTAATTTTTTTAAGTACTGATTTTTTTTTATATATTTCTATCGATTTTTTTCATTACCTTAACTGTCTGACCTGATTGTTATGGCATCCTCTCTATTTGTCTCCTATTAAAAAATGTTTGCAGTTGATATAAAATGAAGAGACTTTTCTTGTTTTCATTACAAGGATGTGTTTGAAAGAAACAATCCCTTAGTCATCATAATGATGTGGAAGTGAACAAGGAGTATGATGATCCAACACATTTTTAATGAGAACAATAAAAATAATGTTTTTTATTAATTACATTTAACAAAAAAAGCTACATAATAATTGAAAATATAAATTCTTTTGTTAGTTTATTTTAAAATTATGAATGAATTTTTTTATAGTATAACCGTATGTATGTGAGATTGTATATATGATTTCTTATTATGAAAATAATATTATATTCATTGTCTTTTTAGGTTAGGAAGCAATCAACCTCTCTTGACTTTAGAGCATGAAGAACTAGTTAGTAATTTTGAGCACATATCAAAGAAATGTGAAGAATTTAAGGTAGGTGTTAATTATGCTTCCTAGTTTATAATAAAATATTTTACAATAATATATGTACTAATTTTGGCCTTTTCTTTCAGAGTATAAAGAAAGAACTTGAAGCCAAAATGATTAAGCTTAGAATGAAAAACACATCTACAAGCCACCATCAAACGTAAATAATTAGGGAAAAATATTACTTTTAATAACTAACAATTAGCTGGATCATGGTGAAGAGACAGTAAAATATATTTGCACCAGAATGTGAATTACTCATAAAATTAAGATTAAAAGTGAAATGATATATAGTCATGAAGTTTAACTTATGTCTTCTCCCACACAAGATTGCAGAGTGTGCCATTATGAATGTAGTTTGCTTCCGGCAACACATAATTAAAGTGCCAAACTGAAATTACAGAGTTTGGCATTATCATAGATAACTTAGCCTACAATACACAACTGCTAGGTTTGTTGCTCTCCCAACATGGACGCATGCATGCTACCAGGCTGCTATGCATAATTCTCTTCCCGAAGCCAACATCAACCTTTCGGAAATACAATCCTTAGCTACATCAGAATAATCTGAACAATAACAGTATAAAAACAGAAGAGGATGTTGTTAACTACTATTTTTTTTGTGAAAATTAACCTAGGTCCATAGGTACTTTTACTTATAAGTAACCAAGCAACATACCAATAGCTTTTAAAATTATTATTTTTCTGCAATCTGACTATAAATACAGTTAAAAAGACATGCAGTAACCTAATACAGTTATATACAAACCTTCACATCATTCCCCTCTTGCGTTTAAGAACTTTCCAATGATTCAACAGAAATTGTATTCCTTCTTTAAGAGTAGCTCTCCTTCCTTGTTTATAGTTCCATAATACCGAGGTTAAGTACCGGCCACTAGGATTATGTTCATTTATTTCTGACAATGCCTCCACCACTGCTTTATATGCACCTTCACCCAGCTCTTCTTTCAACCCGTTCAGCTTTTCATCGTCATTCTTAATAATTTCCTGAAATAATAAATCCACGATGCCAAATGACAAAATGAAAATGTTCAGCTTACAAATTCAAAGAATTTTTTAATATAATTTTAGGTTAAAATGAATTAAAAGCATCTGTATTTATCAAATTGTTAATTAAGAATGATATTTTTCATAAAGCTTTGGAGGAAGAATTGAAAGATGTACTCTTCATGGTTAAAACAAATGCTACCAAAACACTCATTATTTGGCTATGGGGGGACATCCTTATTAGCTCTTATTCTCTCAAATTAATGTCATCCTTCCCAACACCAAACCTTATGAGCTCAGTATATACGTATGTTCTACAAATATCTCATCCCCTTGTACAATAGTAATAAAGACATATCACGAGAGTACAACCAACTTACTCGTATTCATATTTGAACATAACACAGAGTGCTTTATTATTAGGCTGTTCAAGCTTTCCAGGCTTACAAATTCATAAAGAGAAAATGTAATTGGGGTGTTGAAATGAGTTAGGCTAGGCTAGGCTAGGCTTTACTTTCAACAGGTTTCGACAATTTACATTACTGAAGCTTTCCATTAACAGTGTGGCCAGTCTTAAAAGGTTATTTAAAACTTAAACATTCTTAGTGGTCAAGACATTTTTCTCCAATTAATCAATAACCACATACGACTCTTCTAATCAGCAGAAGCATTCCTCTATTCCGCTAAACACCAAACCTAAGGGTGTATTTGGGAGTAGGATTTCCGTGGGAGAGGGGAGAGAAAAGTTTTATTTAAAAGTTGAAAGTTACGTAAAGTTTATAATAATACATAATAGATAAAAGATCATAACAAAGTTTATACCAATCTGTTTTTTTTTGTTCATTTTACAGGTTAATCTGTGAAAGTATTACAGGTTCAGAAAGACAAATATTTCTAATGCAGAGTACGGAAACTATCAAAACATTAATTGTATTCTTCCACAACACAATAAAGATAAATAACATAGTGAACCAAGTGTGATTAAGAGAGCCATGCAACGAAGCACATGGGCTTCAGGATAATTTCAGGAGATCTATAAATATGTTTAATAAAGAAATACCTTTTCTTTCCCATTAGCATCCATGATAACTTTGAATGGATGCCAATCTGGGTCCTTTAGATACTCTTCCCACAACGAGCACAGTTCTGAAGCTCTCTCTTCAGCATCCTCTTCATTGTACTTTTTTTTCATTGCTTCAAGGAATGGTCTACTGTCAAGTTCCCCCATTCTCTTTAAACGAACATTTCCATGAGATGGTAACTCTTTAACTCCCTGCAAGTGAGAAAAAAAAAACATTACCATTAAATCTTGAAAGAAATACTGAACACTTTGCAAATTAATTTTGAACATTAATTTTACTAAAGTCACTCTGCTACCTTGGTATGAATCATAAAAACTAACACCACACTTAACCAAATAAAAGAAAAAATTGGAATGCTTAATAAAAAAAGATATAAATCTGTAAGTCCGTGTGTGCTTCAACACATAACATTTCAAATAGGCGAGCAAGATCACCATAAAAAACACTACCAGTCCATAAGCCAAGTAAAAGCATAGTGACACTGGACTGAACCTCAGTGAGATGCCCTTGCAAATTAATTTGAAGAATTAGTAGGAAGATATATTTGAAAGATGCAGACTTACATCAACCAATGCTTGTCGGGCATCCTGCAGCTCATCATTACTCTTACGCTCTTTAATTATTAGTGTTTGATTAAGTGATTCAATGTCTTCAAGTGATTGTTCCTTGTCTCTTAAATCCTTTTGTAAATTATCTACTTTCTTCAGAATTTCAACATCTTCGTCATCTTCCATGTGCTTCAATACACTTAAAGATCCTTTTAATTGCTGAATCTCCAACTCCAGCTCTTGTTTCATATCAAGTTGTTTCTGAAGCTGAATGATTTTAGCATGGAGTTGCTCTTTTTGCCTCTGTATAAAGTATAAATAGCATTATACTAAGTCATTCTGGTGCTGACAAGGACATTTATCGACGTTAAAAAAGCTAAAAAGTGGCACCACACACCTTTTGATCTTCAGCCAGTTTCATAACATTTTCGTCTGATTTCTTTTGCTCAAGAGTAGCCATCTGAAGAGAACTATTTTTTGTTGCATTCTGCAAAAAGCAATAAATGTCGGCAGTGTTAAACAAAGCCTTCCACAAGCTTATTAAGCACTTCTTTATTTTAAATGATTTGAAAGATACAGCAATAACCGATTATATAAAAAGAATTATTGATATAGTCCTTAGGCAAACACCTTAATGGCCGTAAACAGAAAACCAATGACATGAAATTCTTTGGCATACAACTCAAGATTGATCACTCCCATTCCCTCTCACTTCCCAAATTACATCTCATTAAATGCATGGCTTTCGGCAAATGATAGCTCAATCGAGGTCATAATTTAAATTAATACTTCACAATTACTTTCAGATATCAGTGCCATCTGATCTATAGTATCTCCTATGACAAAATATGGCACAGGATCACTTCCCTTCCCAGATCAAAATCAGACAGACAAATTACATACTGTGCCACCAAGGATTGAATAGTTAAACAGTTTACTTTATAGGAAAATACACCATCAATAGAAACATAAATTTATTTTCAACTCACAGCCTCCAATAGCATATACACACCAAATCAAAACCAGTTTCATCATATTTCCAGAATTATCAAAAATTTTGATCCACAAATTTAAATGAAAATAACCAATCATCACTATCATCAAACTCAATAAGTAAAAATTGGAAAAAAGATTAATCGTGGTAGCTAACACCTTCCTTTAGAGCATTGAAATACCTAAAACTCAACCATAATAATCAATCAACCTAAAATAATAATATTATTTCCCCAATCTTAATTTAACAGGAATTTCAACCACAGTACACTAGGAGATGCAGCAAAATAAGAAAAACACTACCTCCTCGATTTCTTCTGCCAACTTTTTTCTTTCACTTTCATTATGTGCCTCACGTTTTTCTAATTGAATTTTCCGTAATTCAAGCTCATTTTTCTGAGATTCCAGTTGCATTTTAAGCTTTTCGTGATCAGTAAAAATCTTGTGGCAGTGATCCCTGGCACTTGACCACATTTTCTGTATCTCTGAAGGAATCATGCCAAAAAAAAGTTGTTACAACACATCAGCACCATTTTAAAATAATAGACAACATTTTAAAATATGAAATAGAATTCCAGTACAATATTCTTAAAAAATTAATTTCGCAATGCAAAATCCTGTGATGTCAACCCCTACAGTGACTCAAGTAATATGCATTTGTAGCTAATTTGGTCCTAAGGCCCAATAAGAATAGATACCTTCATTATAAGCTTGACTGAGTTTATCTTTTTCCATCATAGCAAGGTTCATTTTGTCAGTAGTTTCATCGTATCTCACTTTAATCTCTTTTATGTGGTTGTTCTTGACCTGAATAATGTTATTCAAATTGGAGACAAGTTTATCTTGCCTTCGAGCTTCTTCTTCCATAAGCTCAGATATGGTTTTGACATCACCCATCTTCCGCAGATATTCTCCATAGATGTTGTTCATGTTGTAGTCATCGGCTCGGGCAACCCATCCATAAAGACCAGACTTCTGCCCACAATTAGAAAACCAATCTTTTTTCCCATGATGATCTAATTCATACGCTCTTTCAAATGCCATTGCATTATCTAAGCCTGGCCAGTTTTTATTGAATTCTACAAGAGCAGTTCCAGAATGACCCCGAAAATTCCACAAAGGATTGACTCGAACTGGGTTGAAACCCCTGATCCTGTACTCATCCCTCAGCCTGGAACCGCTCTCTCCAACACAGCGTCCATCTTCTGTCCGTCTAGTAGGAATATTAACTACAATTCCAACCCAAGGCCACACAAACTGATCATTAGAATTAACAGAAGAATCACTTTCATCTTCCGGTTTTGAATTATTTGATGGAACATCTACATTCATGAGATCATTTTCTAAATATTTCACTAAAGCCAAATGATTAGCCTTGTCTCTAGCTTTCCTCTTTTGTGAGCTACTCTGACCCACCCCAGAAGCATGTTGAAGGAGCTCCTTGTACAAATAATCCCGTTTTCTCTTTTTAGGGCAGTACGGACAAGTGAAAGTCTCATCCGGTGTTTTCAAATTCTGACTTCCACTTTTAAGTTCTTCATAGGATTTATCTTCGTACTCACTAATTTCAGATTCACTAATATCAGTATCCTCATCAGAGCTGCTTTGAGCCATTACAGTTCCTCCAAGGCGTATTATTATTATTAGTATTATTCCACCTCCTGAAAGACAAATGTAGTATTAGAACGGACTGTTGTTCTATTGAAATGCCTACAAATTCCATTAAATATCGGATTCAGTGTCGGGGAAAAACACTAAACTAGAACAGAATTTTTACTACAATCACTTCATCTGACAAATCCTTCATTACTGGAAAAATAAGAGACTATAAGCTTCCTTCAATGTGAAACTGGAACTGCACACTGACGCAGATAGTTTAAATACAGACAATGTAATAAAAACGCAGAAGTGTGACAAACAAAATCATTCAAATTAACAACCTGAAATAACTTTTTTCACACTCAAAAAGGGTCTTACAATAAATATACTCGGCAGCATCCGTATACACAGATAGTTCAAATTTCTTAGCCATGCATGAAGCAATCAGCAAACCACACACTATTCACTGAAAACAGCCGATAAATCAAAAACTCCACTACTCCTTTATTGACAAGACCCTGACTCCATTTTCCCTTCCTGAACACGAGGTCCCGCCAGTCAAAATTTTACCAAACTCCAAGGTAGTTCAAAACAGATTTTAATCAAAATACTGCATAGAACTCCGAAGAAAAATAATTATATTTCCCACTAAAAATTAAGTGAAATCAAATATGCACCGATAACAGTGAAACAAAAACCGTTGAAGAACAGATGCATGACAAAAGGAAATTTTTGACGAATTGGGTAGAAATGGAGACAGAATTTAACCTCTCAGAAACGGAAGCTCCTTTAAAAATCGACGCCTTCAGCTCCACAAAAAATCGTTAAGCCCTGATCATGTTTTCCCCCTCTTTTCACTCTACCACGAAGTCCCGCACTGAGCAAAAAAAATGCAGTTCAAGACAGCAGCTTTAAATGCAAACATTACACAGAACTCTGGAAGAAAGAAATGAAACAATTCCCACAAAAAATTCAGCAAAATCAAAACATTACATAGAACATGGATAACAGTGAAAGGAGTAAAAAAAACAGCGAGGAGCACATGCATGAAAGGAAACTGGATTAACCTGAAAAAAAATTGGAAGTTCCTTGAAAATGGATCTGTACGATCTAAGTCACTACAGGGAAGACGAAGTAATGGTTCGACAAAAATCCTAATTTGGATATTCTGATTTTGGGGTTTTGCATTCCATTGAGTGAGTAACTGACCTTCAACTCAACACTATTATTACTACCAGAGACTAGGGCTTTGTGCCTATGTAACTCTGTTGTGTTGTCAGAGTTACAAGCATACTTCTCTGCTAACTTACCCCCGAAGGAGTAATAAAATAAATATCAATTGTATTAAAATATAAATTCATTTTTATTATCAAACAATTAAATTATTCAATAAGTATATTGGAAGAAATAAAGTACTAAAGAAGATAAAATAATAATCATCATAAATATATAGGTTATTGTTTTTAATGGAAAGGATTGTGTGTTTATAAGTAATGAACATTTAATAGGCTTGCAGTGAATACTTTGATTCCCCAATAAATAAAAGAAGCGCTGAAAAAAAAAATAATATGCGGTGAACGTGGATCGAACACGTGACCTTCAGATCTTCAGTCTGACGCTCTCCCAACTGAGCTATCCCCGCAATTGAAAATTTTAGTGAAACTAATTAAATTATCATTTACTTCAATAAATATTAAAAAATATTAAAACAAAAAAATTTACTTTTCGCCGTCTGTGGGGATCGAACCCACGACCACGTGGTTAAAAGCCACGCGCTCTACCACTGAGCTAAGACGGCATGTTTGTTAAGTGATGAAATTGTAAATTATTAATATGGTTAATATGTTTTTTTAATCTTCACATGTCATTCATTACCATGATAATCGATATGGCGAAGAAAGACATGTTATTGTAATTTATAGTCTCCGATTTAAAAACGAACGCAATCTCAACATCTAAAGGCAAAATTGTAATAGTGTCCATTATAAGTGTTGTTTGTGAATAGCTATGTATGAATGAAGTGTAGTTCACATGTCAAGCTTTGTAACACAGTTAAAAGTGAAGTTTAAGGAATATTCCTCCTACCTACGTGTCAGAAAAAAGTATTCATCAGTTATGATTACTTTTTTTTGCATCTCACTTTCACCTCATTTTTTGAGACCGTGACTTTAGTATTCCCAAAATCCAAACATACCAACCACGCTTTAGTACTGAACCAACGTAAGATACATTTGATTAAAGTTGAAGAGCATTGATGGCATGCCATAAAAAAATTAAAAAGCCATTTGAAAACAACAACTCCTTTGGTTTCAGAATCCATGAACCCAATTGCCATGTCTTTCCCACTCAGATTATAAGTCAGACAATCAAGATAAACAATCATAGATAATTGACCTAGTCTCACGTCACGTGGTAGGTATTTAAATTAATTACATAAAGTTAAGTTGTTGTTAGGACTTAAAAAGAACATTTTAAGAACATTGTTTATATCATAGCGGTTCAACTTTAAGCATATGCAGATTTTTCTTCTTCAACATGTAATAATGTCGAAGCTTGATGTCTCAAAAGAATTCAACAAAGGTCATTCAAAAGGGGCATCCATGTCCATGTCAGTAGAGGAGATACGTTCTGACCCAGTTTGGTCGAATTCATGTGGAATTTAATTTAAATGGTTCTAAAATAGGATTAGCTATTATTTACTTCAAGTTGCAACATGAATTAAGGTGATGTTATTTTAATGCTGTTTATCATTTTGCCTCACCAAGGTTGTTCCATTCTAGACTGAATTTAGAAATTTGAGATCCCAGAGCCAAATGTGAAGGCATTGGCACTCATCATGATGCTCGTGGATCATTCAAGACTTTGGTTGAAAATGAAACCATTCAATCACGTCCATGTGAAGTAAAACTTAGGGTATTAGGCTTACTAAAATATTTTCCACTTTTATAAATAATGAAAAATATCACTTTATTTTTACTTTATTTTTATTTATAATTTTGATATGATATAATAAATTGAAGAAAAAAAAATTCTTAACTTTCACCTATCACTTAACTTTTCAACTTTGAGCTAGGTTTTGTCTACTTTTATCAAACACATCACAATCACACTTTACACATAATTATATTAACTCTGAACATTTTAAATTGAAAAAAAAAAAAATCAGTATAATAATATGAACAAAGGGGGAAAAAGGGTACGAGAGTAATGCCAGATTTTAAGATTAACACTTATATGGCATGGTTGTGTACACTTCAAATAAATAAAATAGTAATAGGGATTTTTTTGCTATGATGATATTAATGGGTCTAGGGATTGTTATCACCATTAGTACAATAATTGATGAGACAAGGAAAATGGAAAATCTTTACAGAGTGTTTGATAATGAAAATGGAAGACAAAAAGAGACTCAGAAAAATAGAAAAGAAAAAGAGGAGTGTGTGCTCTAGAATAATTGTAGAATAGGATGTCAAAATATGCATCATTAGTAACGTGTTATAGCGTATTTTGTTTATGTTTCGGAGGTAACTTTTTTAAGTTTTGACATGATTTTCAAAAGCTACTAGTTATATAGCATTTTTGGTAGATAAAGGAATCAAAATCTGCACAACTAAGAACCATGCATGCTACACAAAGTGGCATCTCCATGTTACTTAAAAACAATGCAAAATATGTGTAATGATGAAGTTGGTCTCCTATGTACGAAGAGGAGAAGGAGACAAACTAGAAATAGGAGTAGAATTGGTGGTAGAGCTATGACCATTTATTTGTGTGTGATTGGAATCCTGAAGATGTTCCAATGATCTCACCACATCTTCTATGTTTGGTCTAGCTTTTTGTTCTGTAGATAGGCATTGAATTGCAAGGTAAGCTATTCTCTTGGCTTCTCGCTTAGAGTATTGGCCTTCTATACGTGCATCCATGACTTGAGAAATCTTGTGTTTGTTTATCAGAAGTGGTTTGGCCCATTCAACTAAATTATGCTCCCCACTTGGCCTGTTGTCGTCCAGTGCACGTTTTCCTGACATAAGTTCGAGAAGAACAACTCCAAAACTGTATATGTCACTCCTTTTGGTTAGGTGCCCTGCACAAGATACACAATTGGAAAAAGGTCAGGTTCATATTATGGATCATCTTTTGGTTCTTTGTTGTGAGACTGTGTATGCAGTGATTGCTGTGTTGGAGACCTTACTTTAGAAATCAGTAACAAATTCAACCCACATGGAAGGTTCTTGTCATAAACCACTAAAATCTTTGGTTGCTAAGAGGAGACATGTAAATGACTAAAATTTTATCTTAATATATAATATCCCTACATGCAAGTTCCCTTTAGGTTTAAACTTTAGAACTTCTGTTGATATTTTAGTATATTGTTAGAGACTGGTCAGATATGCTATGTTATTATGAGTTTGTTTGGACAAATTTTCCACAAACATTTCAAGGAGAGAAGAAAAACAGCTTCTAAAATCTTCAGGTTTATGAATAAAATCCTCAGGTTTAGATGTTAACCACTAAATGCAAGGTGTGATTAAAGAATGAAATGTGATATTATTTGAGATACCTGTGGCAATATACTCAGGAGCAGCGTAGCCAAAGGTGCCCATCACCCTTGTAGAAACATGACTCTTGTCACCTTGTGGTCCATTTTTTGCCAACCCAAAATCAGAGAGTTTTGCATTATAGTTCTGTCATTGACAAAAAGGAATTTTAGAAAGCCAGGGCTAACTAATAATACCTATCTCTTAAGCTTGTATGATCAATGTGATTTCACTTACAGAATCAAGTAAGATATTAGAAGTTTTGAAGTCCCTAAATATTACATCCACTTCATCACTGTGAAGAAATGCAAGGCCCTTAGCAGCATCAAGAGCAATCTTCATACGGATGTTCCAAGAGAGTGGTTCAATGTAAGAAGCCCCTGATCCAGAAACATTGGTAGATATGAGATTTTGAGGAGCTTAAGGTGCTAACGTTTAAACAAAGAAACTCACAAACAAACTTACTCCTAAACAAGTGATTATCCAAGCTACCCTTGGCCACAAATTCATACACCAAAATCCGGTGATCATCCTCCAAGGAGTAACCAATTAGCTTCACAAGATTAGGATGACTCAGCTGCCCCAGGTAGTTGATTTCTGTCTACATATACAGGCTAATCAGTTACAGTATTCACAATGAATATCTAAACTACAAGCAAGCATCTATTATCCTATCACAAATGTTAAGAACACATCTCTAACACTCTTTCTGGACACACTTTTTACTCTTGATTGAAATTTATTAAAAATTACGAATTGTTGTTCTTACTTCTGATGTATTGAGCTCCACTAAAAACTTTATAGTTTCTAATAACTTTTTACCTAGAATGTTTAGAAGGAATATGTTACTATTATTTGCTACATACATTACAAAAAACAAGGGTCACAATAAACATGTCTTGAAACTAACTTGACAATTATGCCACTAAAAACATCCAATTGTTCAATGTTCTAAATTGTAAAAGGCCATGGCAAGTGAAAGTGACACTCACCAACCATTCAGTGTGTCCCTGGTTGCTTTCTTGGTTAAGCCTCTTCACAGCAATGACCATTCCTGTCCCTGCTTTAGTAGGGGCAAGCGTGTGCTCATCAATCCACCCTTTAAACACACTACCAAACCCCCCTTCACCTACCCTACTATCTGGACGAAAGTTCCTTGTAGCAGTTCTTAGTTCATTGAATGTAAAATTCTTCAAATTGGTGGCCTCTAATATCTCATCCTCACTCTGAGGAGTTAGAAGCATAGATGAAGAGGACACCTTGCCGCTTAAACCACTCGGATCATTCTCTTCTTTACTACCATCGTTTGAATTCAAACCTGTCCATGTCAAAACAGAACATCGATTCACTTCAGCCACTTTACTAACATCTATTTTCTGCTTCATTCAAAAGACACATTCATCTTCTCTAATGCACACAATCTTCACTTTTTAAGAATAAGAAAAGAAGTTGAGTGACATTATAATAAGCTTATGTAATACTGCACTAAAAATCTTACATACCAAGAACATCTTAAGAAAATAAAAATGGAATAATCTCTATTATCAAATTCTCTGTCTGTTTTTCTTCTATACTTTAAACTTCTAATGGTTGGAGAGATCACGATCGCTGAGTTCTATCGTGAACTGCATAAATCAAATCCGTTAACTTTATTTTATTGCATGCCAAACTTGTAATTTTGAACTGAATTTAACAATTAAATTTTCGGATCTTTAGTTCCTTTAAATGTGCAGAGGATCCAAGTTCACTGCAAATAAAAGAAAGTCTCAACTAAGTATTTTTTATGGCTAATGGGAGACACCAGTTTAATGACATTTTAGACCAATTTCCTCATTCAAACCAATAAACTTTTGCATATGATATCAGATGGTTTCGATTTTTATTTAATTTCGTTAAAAATCAGGTATCTTTTAGAGAAAGCAATTCTATTTGAGTCAGGTAGGACCATCAAAAACTCAAATTTAAGACTACTATTTAAGGTAGATCAATCTGTGCCAATTGATTCGAAGTCTTTAAATTTTGCTATGGATGCACACAAACTGATCACGTATTATTCATCTGTAGCAAGTCTTCTCTGGTTTTTACGAGTCAAACATTGAACACAAACAAGCAGCAAAATTTTATTCACAAAACCACATAAAGTTGGAACTTTGAAGACTCCAATCCAAATGGTCTCCAGCATAAGCCAACACAGTTCAGAATGAAGATGTTAAAGTAAAAAAAGAAGGAGGGAAAACTAGAAAAAGAATGATACCATTACGTGGAGGACTCTCGGCTTTGATCTTTAGAGGAGCACTAAAGCAGCAACCCATGAACAGAGAGAGAAAGAGAGAGAACTAAAGAAAAAGAAACCCTCTTGTATCTTTTTCTTGGGTGTAACCAGCAGCTGCTACAAGTTGAAGTTTTGTATTTGGAAGAGAGAAAGAAAGGGTTGGAAGAGAAGAAAAGGAAGTGCACGTGTGAAAGGAAGAAAGTTTGGACGTGAAAGATATAGCTTGTACGAATTTGATAAGGCAATGTAGAAAGTTTGTGGTGTGAATAAAGTTATGTTATGGTATGTGATGTGGCTGTTTTTCTTGGAAATTTCATTGTACTTTATTGGACCATCGAGAAGGATTAATCAGAACAGGGTTGTCGGGGCCGCCACCATAGGCTATAGTTGGGAGCAAGTTGCAGGAAAAAAGGGAAGACCCAGATGCTTCATTATTCCTCTGCTTTGACTTCCTCTCACTGCTATTAAGATCTCTTCTTTTGTTTAGAAAACTTCATAACATAACAGGAAATGAACAAAAAAAATAAATAGCATATAAAACAACATAAATGTAATTGCTTTATGTTATCTTAACCAGAACAAAATCGAACCACTCATTTCTGAATAAATGGAATATTAAAAATAAAAATGAAACTAAAAGTGCTTTTGTCTTTTGTTTCTAGAAAAGCTGTGGTTCTACTGTGTTTATATCTAAATTTGAGTAGGAAATAATTTTGTGCAAGACCCGCATAAATCTTTCTCGTTTTTCTTTTTGTACCGGTCGGTTTCTCTGATCGAACCAAAATTCAGATCGTGACCATTACATTTAAGCAGATAACGATTAATCAAAAATTAAATATTAAATAGTGTACTTCCAATTATAGATTAAAATTTTAATAAGGTTTAATAATAAGACTTCATAATAATCATGTAAATAAGCACATAATCATCAGGATAAAATACTCAAAAAGCCGAAGTCTAAAGTGTCATAGTGTCTTATAGTGTCTTTAGCAAGTATCATCCGAACTCGAAATTTACAGAAAAGTGAAAGAACAAAAGGTGAAAAAGAATTTTCTCAAAAAAAAGAAGGAAGAGTTGACTAAACGACTAATCGAACGATAAGAGATTCAATAATTCTTTTAATTATTTTAGTTCCAAATTCAAAAACACTTTTCCTATATAATTAGAGAAAATGAATGGAGAAAGGAAATTAATTAGAAAATAAGTATAAATTTAAAGACGGTTAAAAATAATTCAGTACTTAATTGAAAAATGTTAACCAGTTTCGGAACATGCAGATTAATTTAAATAAATACACGTTTAGACCATTTGATTCGGTGTTACTTGTCAAATTTCAATTCAATAAACACTAAGACACGTTTTGCCTTATTTTAATTTATCATCATTACATAAAAGTACGCTAAAAATGCCTTGACTAGCCTTTTTATTTTAACTAAAATGTGAGAGGACAGAAAGAGTGTTTTTTTGTGTGTTTAAGACATTGTGTTTTTAATTAAATGAATGCACGTAGCCAAGCTTATCTTTTCCATTATTTTTAAAAGATTTGAAGTCAAACGAAAACATTGTTTTCCTTATATATTAATAGTGAAGAAATATCTCAACTACATGAACATCTCAAAACTTCATCAATCAAACAAATCTATACTTTGACAACCTAAAATAGTTTTTTTTTTTTTAAATCTTAATACAATGAAACATATCACGAACCTGTGTCTTGCAATTTCCATCCAAAAACTACAGTGGGTCAACATACTTTCTAATGTCTTTTATGATAGTAACTTTCTATCAAAAACTAATTTCATGCACATCTGAGTTTATAAAAAAGTTTACTTAATTTTTTATCTTATAAATACTTATAAAGAATAAATTTAGCAGGATTTTACATTTAATAATTAAACATATAAAATATTTCAACATTTATAATATAAAAGGATATTACAAGGGAATTTAAATTGTTTTTTAAATAAGGAGTAAAATAAATAAATGAAAATAAAACAAATGATGTGACAAAAGATAAAAAAATAATCAGAACATTACTCTTCTTCGCATTATATTGGTATTGGTTGGTGATGGTAACTTATCTAAGTTATCATGATTTAGAGCATGAGATGAAGATTAGGAAAAGAAAGAAAGAAAGAAAGAAAATATTTATAAAAAAAAAAAACACTTTGCTTATGAGAGATCAACTGGGTCAAACCCATAATATTATAGGATGACAATTTTCTCCTTATTTTTATATTTATGAATGAGTCTATTTGTTGATATGTATAATTACTCAAAGTTGGCTTCTCGTGACCTGAACAACTAATTGAAGATAAGGAATGAGAAAAATATTGCTGAAATGAGGCATTGAAGGATTCTCTTTCTCTGTTCTATAATTTGTAAACTTTGGTTTGCTTTAACATATTTTAAGTATCAATTATCACATCTAAATTATAAATATTGGAAAAAATAATTAATTTTTTAAAAAATATACAAAAATAAAACTCATATACAGTCTAATGATGAAATAATTGAGATAATGAATTTTTGATGAATAAATGCTTTTGTACATTTTCACGGACATTATAAAGTATTAGCGTATAATAACTTCACAAATAAAAAAATAAACACATATAAGTTCAGCTTAAATTTAATTATACTATTTTAAAATTAAATATTTTTTTTACTTTATCTATGTTTAATTTATTCAACTAGATTTAGTAATCTATATCAATTTTAATTAATTTATGGCTTACAGCCTTTATTATGTTTTTGGCTTTATAAATAATTATTTTTCAAAGATGCTTTTTATACAATTCTTTTACTAAGGGTCAAAGGTGGTAAGTTATAGTTAATAAACTTTTTCTTAAATACTTTAAGAAAAAAAATATACAAATTAGAATTAGTAATGTATAAATTAAAAAGAGTCCGAGGAAATTAATATTAAAAAATTTCAAATAAGTTCCTAAAAAATTTAGTTTACAATTTTCTTTGTAAAAATACTTGTAAAAAAAATAATCCAACATGCTGTTTACATATCCATCGTGTGACTGTCAAAATATCAGTGTGTAATGTGCACAATCGTCTTAAGCCCAGACAATAAAAGAAATATTATTTTCTAATATCTAGTTATTAAAGACTGAGGTTCCACATGTTTCCTTCTTGTAAACTCTTATTTAATTTCTTACTAAATTTATTTACATTTAATCTAATATTATATATATATATATATATATATATATATTATGTGTGTTATGAACTGTCAAGGATGCATGAACAAAGTAAAAAGTACTTCAAAAAAATTGAAGGTAAAGTCAATATTTTCCATCTCTTCTCCCAAATTCTACATTCATTGGTAAGAACAATTTATTTTTTTATAAACTTCTTCTCATACTGCACATATGTTGTAACTAGGAGCTGAAAATAGGAAGAAAAATAAAAGTTGCAACAAGATATAATCCCGACAATACATTCTACAATTGATATTTAATGAGCCATTAGTGCTATAAGTTATAAGAATATATATTTGTTTGCTTTTTCTCTAAATCATTTTTTTCATGAATTAAATTAATTTATAGATAAGTTTATTATAAAACTAATTATATATATATATATATATATATATATATATAATTACTATGTAAAAATCAATTTTATTTTGTTCTTCTAAAAATATTTAGAGAGATTTCTCTATACAAATCCAGTGTGTAATTTTTTTTTTTCAAATACTAATGATGCTAGAATGAATTTTTAGGCAGTAGGAATAGTGTCAGTTAACACAAAACAACACACACACACACACACATATATATATATATATATATACCTTTAAATTATATTTCCCTGTTTAAGGTTCAAGATGTTTGTGAGTCACTTTCCATTGTTTATCTCCAGGTGTGTGCAAAGCAGATACTAATGCATAAGAGCAGAAAGCAATTGTCACAGGCATTGTCAATTCTTCCACTTTGGTCCAGAAGTTAGCCAAATTTGGAAAACATGCAGAGATATGGAATGCACGATTCAACGGTGGTCATTACAGTAACCAAACTCAATTAATACGTAATTTCAATGTCTCTGCATATAAATTATTTCAATGCCTTTATTGGCGAAAACCACTGGAGAAGCAAATGGATTTTTAATCAGGATGTAGAAAGCAAGATTAAATCATTTTGAAGCACCATTAATTTTGGATAACGCCAATAATAGAACACAAAATTTCACCATCATGAAAATCATATATAGTCATCAATCATCTTCTATATACATAAATATAGTCTACCATACTTTGAACAATCAACATCTAGATATGTGATGGAATGATCAGACATAGGCAGACATGGTGAATATGGATTCTAATACATACATACATATATATACATATATATACATATATATATATATATATATATCCTTCATGTCCTAAAGATATGTATAAGAATTTTTAATAGTTAGACTCTATTTCTTCTACATTCTCACCATATTAGAAATCATTAGATTTTAATAACTTTCCATTTCTATATTTGATCAATAAAAAACAAATAAATAAACTTTCCTTCTCAATTTCTAATAATTGTCTTCATTCTTTAATAATAATACACATAATACATACATGTTCAAATTAAATCACCACTTTAGCTGTATATTTCTGCTTTAAATTTGACTTGTGGGTTGCGAATATCATCCTGACTTTGAATTAATCTGATCTCTAAACTGGTTGACTGGGAATCATGTCCAGCGCTTTTGTAGTCACTGAGCGTCCTGTGTAAGACTGCCTGCACATATTGGAGATGCTTGAACTGTTAATTATCTATTAAAAATTATGGGCTCACTCGGCAACATGAATGCTCTAATTTAAAATCTAACTTTATGTTCTCATGTTGCTAGTAAGAAGTAATATAATCAGTCAAACTATTTTGAATATAGAAGGACTTTATTAACTCAAAAGTACTAGTAGCACAATATCAGAAGAGGATAAACAATAAGATTAATGACAGACATCAAGAAAATAAATACCTGCAAGCTTGACACTGCAAGTTCTGCAGCAATCTCAAGGTTGTCTCTGTATTTCTGAAATAAATAAAGACAAATATCTTATATGAAATTACCAGTAAGACGACACAGGGTCGTAAATAGCACTCTATAGCGGTGCAGCAGCGTGTAGCGGCTCCTGCCCACTACAGGGTTGTTGCGGACCAAATAGCAGGTGCTATAACTGCTTAATTCCAAAAAATACCTTAGAACAGATACATCAGAGCTTTTCTTCAGGGTTACTTGGGGGATTTTAATTTTCAAAACGATATAAAAGACTTTAATTTGGAACATGAGGATTGATAATTCCAATCTTGAAAAGCTTGCATTTGACTTTTGCTGGTGTTTAGTCATCTTTAAAAACACCTGTCTTTTTATTGTTAATTATGAATGTTATTAATTTAGAATAATTTTTATCATTCTTGAAAGTGTATAAGTATATAATATACATTAATATAAACTATAAATTTTTTTAAAATAGAACTTATCCCCCTTTACGCTATGTCACTAAAGTTTGGAGCCTACGCACTGTATTCCGGGATTTAAAACATTGGAAAGACCAAACTATAGTAATAACCAAGTAAAGGTAAATACATTGCTCCAACCAAGAAGAAGTGCAGTCATGAGATCTCCGGTTCCCTACAAGCATAAGAACATAGTTAAGGTTCTATTCACTGAATGTTTGAATCTAAAGAGAAATTGGAAGGATCTCCAGTTAAATCGATTAAGAGCAATTAAAGTTAGATGTTATGTTGGTTGCACGTGCATTTTTGCATGAAGAACCATGTGGACAGTCAAACCAGGCTAGTTTGTTAGATGGGCAATGATGATAAAAGGGTGACATTTTTTGGTGGCTAGTTTGAAGAATTGTTTACATGGTGTTTTACGTTGAAGATGAGCTCTTAATCACTGCATTATTCTCTATTTATCCAAGGAACATATAGCTACTTCAATGAAGATATAGTTTTTCAAGATGAAATGTCATCATTGTATTTTGCACTAAGAAAGCAAGGAAAACATGATAATTGGAGCTCTACATGCTAATGAAGAAGACACGTGCAGCTCAGATATATTTACGGAAATAAATTGATACATTCTTTGATGATCCATAGATTAAGATGCAAAATCATTGGATACTTCAAGCAAAAATTATGTGTTTGACTCCAAATAAATTTTTCCCATTCACATAAAAAATATTGTAAAGATCAATATTGGTAACAACCATATATAAACAGAACTATTTACAGAATATTCATACCGTAAAATAAGCTGGTATTTTTGGAATCACGATCTTAAATTGTCTGGGAGGCTCTCCCTATCCGACAAAGATAATAAAAGTTAGGTTGTTACCATGAGAACAGTATGTAGAATAAAATCATCACCAAATTATTCGTTGTTGTAATTTAATAATATTTTATATTCAATCCAACAACTATGATTATGCATTGACACATTACATTATTACTTGAATAGTGTATTACTCAAAGTACAATACATAAGTACTTCTAACAGGTCCAATATGCATGTATATTGAGTTTTACTTCACCACATAGTTGCAAGCTGCAATGTCATAAATACGTGGTTTGTCCATCAATTGTCACCACTAACCACCATGATATGAACTATCTAATCGTTTGCTACAGAATGGCAACACTCAGCTTCATTTGGTTATAACATGAGGTACTAACTGAACCATGAAGCTACACAATTCACCATTGTTTAGTTGAACAACTAAGGTCAATTTGGTTTCCAGAAAATTATGGAATTGTGGAAGACAAATTTTTCAGATCACTGCAAATGCTCAAGCCATAAGCAAACATATTGTGCAAGATAAATATGAAAATTTAGTAAATTTGATTTCTATAACACCTTGAATATATCTGCAATAAGAAATAAAAATATGACTACCAACAAAAGCATTATAAGCAGCATTCACTTTACTTTTGTTTTATGATTACCAATTAGAAATAAGAAATAAAAATATTACCACAAATACAAGAATTACAGGCAGCAATTAATTCACCTTTTCTTTTTGATGACTGCCAATGAGAAGAAGATTCCCGTTAATAGTTATACTAGTAATTATAACCTGAAGAGCAAGTACGTCAGCTAAATGATTGAGAATAAAAGAGCCAAAACAACACCGTGGAAAATCATCAAAGAGTTATCGAGTTGTGACATCAGATGTAGACAATTTCAAGGCATTAAAAAAAACACCAAGAAAACGAACATTAAAATGCACAGATTCAGGATGGAATTCGCATGTGTAATTTACTAATCTAGATTCAAGCTGCTGCGTGTGAATTGATTTGCAGGTTGTCTGTACACTAGAGATGTGACACTATAGTACTTTGGTAAATACAAGGATCTATCCTCTCGACTAGTGTTGTGTGTACGAAGTTAAAATCCACCATTTTAGGTAGTGAAGAAAATTGCCAAATTTTATGATCAGAGTAAACAAATAGCCAGCTTGAGGGGAGGGGGAATAAGATATCTAATTTTTTCACAAAAAAGAAGAGATACAAGGATTATTCAAACCAGGATTATAACTGAAAAAATTCCAAATGAGCTTAAAAAAGGCTAAATCAATCCAATGCTAAGTGTTCATATGCCATTCAGTGAAAGAGTGAACATGATAGAAGTTGTCAAGAAATAGTATACACATTTATTTTGGTCCTCCAAGGATACACATAACGTCAGAAGCCTTGTCAAATAGGACATTTTCTTTCCACCATTTTTCAATTGTTAATATGATATATAAGGACTGCTACAACAAAGAGTATCCGATAAAAATCCTTCTTTTCCTTTTCTTTTTAATTTTTGGTTCCCAACAAATATATTCTCCTTAAATAGGCGATACTTTCAACAGAGCCAATTAGGGAATCTTTTCTTCACCATTGAAGTCAAAACATCTGAGAAAATTGTTTAAAAGTTAATTGAGAAATCAATTTGCATAACATAGAAAAAAGTATAAAACATTTGTGACTAATAGGTTAAAACTCAAAACAGACGCCCTTCACTATTAAGACAACAACAACAGCAATAAACAGTTCTCACACACTGATGAAAACAGAAAAGTCTTGACCTGTACAACAAGCCTATGTTGAAAGGAGAAAATTTACACCAATAGATTATCCCAAAAAGAAGGCCGTTTTTCAACATACTACAATAGAAGCAAACCTTTGAGGGGCCAGCTGCATGGAGAAACCTACAGGCCTCCCGACCTTGCCCTTCGGACTGAATCCTATAATAAGTAGGAAATTTGAGCACTTAGAAGGCAAAACAAATAAATTGTGGAGAAGCTCAAATAGAATGCATATGAACTAAACAGAAAGAAAAATCAAAACAACTAAAAAAACACAAAATACCTTTGGTTGGAGAAACTGAGTTCTCAATCACTCACCACATTCTAAATAACAAGATAATCTGTGGGTGGATGTCGGATCTAAACCCAATCATTTCCATGAATGGCAAATTAGAAATATAACTTCCAATAATTATTTATATTCTTCAATCTGGTCCCTCTATAAAAGGTTTAATCAAGTCTTTCATTTTAAAAAAATGCAACACTGTAACCCTTTCAAGATTCAATTAAATTTCTCAATTTTTAAACAGCAACAATGTGACTCTTTTGTTGGTTAACGTCATTCGTTTTATAAATCATCACCATGATTGGTTAATTGTACGTTTTAAAATATTGAGGGACTTGATTAAACATTTTATTAACAGTGGGATCAAATTGAATAAAATAAATCAATAATGAGACCAAAAAAGTAATTAAGCCTAAAAGCTACAAAGATTTTTACCTCAACATAGGCATATCCATACCCCGCACAAACAAAAATGCATCAATATGTATGAGAAAAAAACCCATGGATAATAACAATGAGAAAGAAAACCAGGAAAGGAACGGGTGGAACTGAAAAAAAATTATGCAATATTAATTGTTATATAAATACCTGAAACCTGTCAGTAGTTCTGCCTCAAACTGGTTGGGAGTCAACATTGAAGCCACCGGAACAACCTGCCAAAATATGTGTTACTCATGCTAACACTAGGAATATACTTATCAAATTAAAAATGGGATTCGTGAAATGGAAGTATGTCTGTATCATCCATTCAAAATAGGAACCTGTTAACTAAGTAATTATATAACTTTAAATTATAAGTGAAGGAAAACAATAGTTCAATTGAATGTGTTTATGTTTTTCTAATTTGTTACACTGTTTATGACAACATAGTATAAATTATTTGCATTTCACACCTGCAGAAATATCTCTATAGAACAGTCATACCTTCTCTCGATAGACTGACACTAGCTCTTCCGGAACATAAAGCTTTCCTTCATCACCCATCACTGGATCACATACTGACAAGGAAGCACAGTTTTATTAAATGCAGATGTACATATATACATATTCTCTAAAAAGAAAAAAGAAAAAAAGCTTGAGGTTCAAGTGTCCAACACCAAAATGGAAAAAAATTGAAATCATAGTCTCCATACTTCAATTGTTAACACTTAAAAATCATGACAAAACTACATTGGCCATCTGGAACACAAACTTTAGTTAAGACTTACAAAAACATATTCCTTGTTGGCTACAACAGGATGTAAGTTTTCTCTTCAATTTCTCCATTTATGTCTAAAGACTTAAATTATGTTTTCATTGTTCCTTCTAATGATTCATAAAAGCTAGGTCAATATAACATGGCCTGAAACTGAAAGTAAAATTGAAAATGATAAAGGAAATCACAAACATTGTATAAGGCCACATAGGATAACTTATCGGCGCAACTTTATCTGAATATCAAACAATCCCATATGTTCAGTATTCTCACCATATATAAGTCCTGGGTTTACTGAGCGAAGTTTGTTAACGACTTGCAATACAGTATTTAGAAAAGACTCTGAACCAATATAACCTGAAATTGAAATAGGGAACAGAATAAAAGCGCAACAAACTGACAGGATAGTGATTAAAGACAAATGACAATATTATAGTACTTCACAAAAGTATATCATAGATATCATAACGATTAGAATATTTAATAAAGGAAATATTGCAGGATGACTCAACAATAGTAAAGAATAATGATTTTGAAAGAGAAAAACTTAAGTTTGTCACCAAAAAAATAGAAAAATAAAATAACTTACAAGAACACAAGAATTCAAACATACAAAAGAATATGACACTTAATGGACAGTCAATGAATAATTTAATCTACTTTCAACAAGAAAAATTGAAGCATTTCATCAAGAGCAACAAAAATGGTTGAAGAAACACATCGTCTAAGAAATATAGATTGCTGAATATTGTGGCAAAACTTGAATCAGCAGTCTACTTTTACCTATTTAATATAGAGTCCATGAGGTAAGTGACATACAGTTCACAGTAAAAAATACAGAGGGTAGTACTTACAATACCTGTTAACAAGTGAGTATAGAACAATAACTCATTTCCTTCAAGGCCTTCTATTAGTTCCCAGAGTTGCTGTCCATTCAAGACCTGCCCCTTAACCGTTGGATATCCTGCATCATAATCCTCCAATTTATTAAACAATAACTGCAGTATTACTTTAACAAGTATATCCACACCTAAACTTGTTCAGATTGATAAGTGGCGTCACACCATATATCAGGCCCCAGTCTTGAGAGACTGAATGAAAAAAAAATTGAAGACTCAGCTTGCCTGTATGATTTGAAAACTGCACGGAATTAATTGGATCCACATCGTAGCCCAGTAGTTGCAGAGGGAAGACAGCCGATTTATTGCCAACGTACCCCTGAGAATAATAAACAAGCAGCCACAATGGCAAGGTAAGTACTTCGCCAGCTGCATTCAACTGACAACGACATTCAATTCATTATTAACACCAATTACCAAAACCATAGTTGCATAGAATTTTACTACCAATAAAGAAGAAGCCAAGAATTCCATTTTTCTCAATCCAAAACATCATGCATGTTAAAATACATGAACCTTATCATCTTTTTCCACAACATTTGTTTTACAAGAACATCTCAATGTAATGATTTCAGCATAGGCAACAATACAGGCGTTGACATCTTCAACGAACATTCAATGTATTAAAGAAGCAATCGAGGAGTAAACGCGGAAGAGAAAAACCTGAACGGTGTGAGATTGAATGCTGAGAACTCGACCGGTGTCGGAGGGAAGAGCAAGGGAGAGGATTGGAGGCGCCATGTGAGAATTCGCGGAGTTTCTTGCCCTTGAAATTGAGAGAGAAGAAAATGGAAATCGGTGGAAGAAGATGAAAATTGAAACGGAAAGCGAGTGCGGCGAGGTTGAGAAAGTTGAGAGTGGTGTGAGAGAAGTTTTACCGGAAAATGCGAGTTTGACGGGAAAATCTGAAGTCGGATTGGTGTGTGAGCAGCGAAGGCTTTAACAGCATGGAGCAGTGTTCAACGCTAAGCCAGCCAACTCCTGCGACTACATTCATATTATAATCGAATATTACGAAATTAAAAACGAATTGAAGATCATAGATGATGATGATGACGACACTTTTCATATATTATTTTTGCATTACCGAAGTGCCTACACACGAAAACGGAGAGATTGGAAACAAAGACTCGTTATGGGTTTGTTTTTGAAATGAAAAAAATACTATAATATTGGTTACATAAAAGTGGCAAAATTGAACAACCCAATTCAATTCAACTCACATGTTAGAAAAATAACAAGTTAGGTTTAAAGGGCTCTGAGTTGATTGTGACTTGAACTAGGTTTGCTTGTGACAATTTTCAAGAAAGTATGTAGAAAAGATGAACAATATTTAGTGAAATATGTAGAATGAGAAACTGTGACTAAAATAAAATACATCTTTAATTCAATATTTAAATTAAAATGAGCAGCTCAAGCTGAACAATATTTACTATATTTGATGGATTTACACTGTTTAGAAATGTAAATCAATACATTTTAAAAATATATTATAAAGTATATAAATATTTTCAAATTTTAAAAATGTGCATGGCATCTAGAACTGGAAAAAAAAAAAAACAAATGGGGAGTTGGTGTCACTCACAAAAAAAAACAAACACTTCACACTAGGGTGAGCTGAAAATGCACGCCAAACTTATTCATTTAATTCTGAAAAGCAATGTCTTTATTTCTCTCTTAAATATCTTCTCTTTCTTTTCTTTATTTTTCTTTCTTTATACTTTATTATTTTTAAATCTAATCATTTCCTATCATTTCTACCTATTGTTTTTAGGGTCTAATATAAGGCATATCATTGTATTTATATAGTATTATAATATTTAGAGTATTGTTCTTTGGAAAAATATTTTTAAAATAATTTTAAGAGAGACAAAATAAATTAATTTCTTTATAAGTTAAAATTAATTTATGAATGTTATTTTTTAATAATTTCTCTAAAATGTGATTTTTATGAAAAAAACAAGCAGATGATTAAAAGGCCAAATTTTATTCACAATATGCAAAATTTTATTTTGAACTGTAATACATTTCTAAATTTTGAAAATAGCCATAATTTGAAAATGTATTTTGGATTACGTATCCAAAATTGTATATCAAATCTATAAATACATTCCATATTTCATATTCCATAACATGTTTCTAAGTTCCATAATCCAAATATGAATATTTTAAACATTTCCAACACTAATACGAAGGTGCATGAAGAAACTATGCAAAAAGTAATTGCCAAATTGCTGTGAAGGAGGGCCATGTTACAGCTTCTTCTTCCTGCACCCCTATATTTTTCTTCCTGCACTACCACAATTTTCTAAATCCCGAAATTGGTCTTAATATTTTATTTGAAAAAGGACACCATGGTTATCAAAAATAGTAATCTGGGAATGTGCTACGGATTCAGCAATCCAGAACATAATATTTTTTTTTTCTGGATGAGGGGGTGTTCCAGAAGCAATTTTTGCATAAATTATTGATTTCTGGATTACTGAATCCAGAAGTCTAATTCTATTACGGATTCATGGATTCGGAATGCTTTTTTTTTAAATTACGGATTTTTGAATCCGGAATGCATATTTTTGTTACGAATTAGTGGATCCAGAATGTTTTTTGAATGATGCATATTTTGAATTACGGATTGGTGGATCCGAAATTTTACCGGAAGTGTCAATCCGAAATTTTTCCGGATTCCATAATCCATAATGCAAAAAATAAATATAGTTCAAGTGCATTTTAGGGTTTTTAAAGAATAATAGGGACAATTTGGTCTTTGCATAACATTGTGGGGGTGCAGGAAGAAAAATGTAGGGGTGCAGGAAGAAACTGCCCCATGTTACTAATCAAGCTGTGTCAACTTTAAGCCCACCCACCCATACACTCAAGTAGGCCTACGAAATCCCCTTAACCATAAGAAGGCTGCTTCTTCCTGCACCTCCATATATTCTTCTCTCACCTCCATAAATTTTCATATTTCCAAAAATATCCCTCTATAATATTTCGGATTACGTAATTCGGAAGTCCTTTTTTAAATTCGTAATTAGCTTTCGGATTACATAATCCAAAAATCTCTTTTGAGATGCATGATAATTTTCTGAATTATGTAATTTGGAAGTCTTTTTTAGTTTCCAGATTACATAATCTGAAAGTCTTTTTCAAATACGTGTCCAGATTACATAATCGAAAACTATTTTATAAAAATGATAAAAAATATATAAAAAAAGTATTTTCATATTGTGTATGGGGTGAGAAAAAACTATGAAGGTGCGGGAACATAAGAAACCGTGATTCATAAAAAGAAAAGTTATTTCATTTCCCAGGTTAAAAATGTTAATTAGAAAACAGTCCTCTTGATTTATATGTAAAAGAAAAATATACAATTTTGGTGGATGAAAATGTAAATAAAATTTAATTAATTAAATTTGATTTAATGTCACTATTTAAAAAATATTCTAAAGTGGATTAAAATGTGATGTGTGATAAATATGATTAAAAGCAGTGTAGAATAAGAAAAGGATAATGGATTTAACTAAAGTTGGAATTGGAGAAATTGTTATATAATTCTGAAATGTGATGCAACATTGGGCATGTAATACAAAACTAAAATAAAGGTCGTTTTAGGAGATGACACAACATTTATGTGAATTGAATATTGATTGTTACTTCCAATAAATTATTAATGCTATAGTCTTACTAAACTCAAGAAAAATCATCTTAGCCGTTAACTCATTCAAAGTTGAAGCAACATGAAATGAACCAACATTTTGGAATGGCCACAAATTTATTATCCATTTAATTTGGTCATTTTCATCAGCGTTGGGAACATAATTATATTAAAAACAATGCCTTACTCATCTTCGCTTCTTACTCTTTCCTAAGAACTTCAGGATCCAACTTGATTTAATCTTATGTTCTCTTAAAATATTTTCTTAAATTTTTTATTCATGATATTTGTTAATTTAATAGATAGTATTTGGAGTACGACGATATCATACTTACAATGCTATTATTTTCTTAAAATAATATCGTTTAAGGTTATGTTTATGTTATTTTATAATTAAACTATATCTATGATGCTATAAAGTTATATGAATTCGTTATGGTTTCATATGTTTTGAGTGCCGACAGAAATATAGAGAGAAAATAAATCCATTTTAATTAGTCCTTTGTTACCTCGGTATATATTTGTATATATTGTTTTTTAGAGGTCTTTGAAATAAGTAATTTTTTTTTTCTTTCAATATCTCATTGACAACTTGCACTTTATGTTGCTGAATCAGTTGACTTTGATTACTTTTTAATTATGTGAGTTTGAGTTCGTTCTTGATTACTGGATTTGGACTTATTCTTAGTGGTTAACTACGAGTTGACTTTCAGGAACTGGATCTCATCTGAGTAAGGTACCTATAAGATGTTTCGATGATAAAGTCAAAATCGATTTGCTTAGTTTATCTGAAAAAACAACTACCATAGATCATTTATTATAATGCTTTAACTTAATTGGATTTTTACTTTTCATATCTTATACTTACTAAATATATCTGTAGTGTTTTAGACTTATTTGTTGGACCTTAACGCAGTGTTATCTTATTTTATTATTTATTTATATTATTTTAATTTTATTCATCTTTGAATAACGTCGATCTCTCGACTTCTCGATCTAGTGCGTCAATATTGTATGAAATATTTGATAATTTTTATATTGTAATGATGATAAATTCATAATTCAATAATAAATTATTCTATATTAAAGTAGAAGGAGAACTAATCTTTTAGATGTATTAGGAGATAAGTAGAAAATTTTTGAAAGATGCATTGGGTTGATGTTCCTACCTATCCCATCTTACTTTCACAAATTTCGCGTTTCCCACCATGTGCTCCTCTCAAATTTTGTCTCTGACTTCACCTTTAGTAGCTTTCCGACGTAGATTTTTCTGACCTTTATGAATCACTACATACTATAAAGTGAACGTTAAAAGGTATACCATAAAGGTTAGGTTGAGGTTTGGTCCAAGCTACAAGGCTCCATGTCCCTACTCAGGTTTCGTTGGTGCATTTTTTCAGCCTTGTTGAAATCAACGTAGTGGTAGGTTTTAGTTTGTTGAAACAGTGGGATCTTCCAATATTAAAACTAAAGAACTTCATGTTTCTTCTACTGCAAACTATTTCACAAAGATTATTGCAGAAACTTTTAAGAACTTTTTTAATCACATGATTAATGCATTGGAACTTACCATGAAAACATCTTAATTAATTTAATATGGTTTCATGTGTGTCTTATTCATTCGACCTAGTTGCTTAGTAGAAGACTGGTTGTAACTACAGACATTAGAGTAGTTGTTTGGTGAGATTACTTCAGATTTGTCTCTAGACTTAGAGGAGTCAAAGCTTCAGTTTGCACTGTAGTTTTCTCAAACTTCTACATTAATTTTTAATGAATATGATTTCTTGTCGATCATTGGTTTGAAATATTTAGTTAATATATGGTTAAACCAATTAAGTTTTACAAAGCAAAAACGATTCGGTGTTGGTATCACATCAATGTTAAGTATAAAGCACCTACTCCTTAATGTTATCATAATCAAAAGACATTACTCTTTAATCGATACGACCCCAAGGATATGAAATGTGGTGACCAAAAAGTGATGAAAGTTAAAGAGAGAAAAACTGTTTTTAATTTGAAAGAACCATTAAACGTCGTAACTGTGACTGTGTGTGAGCACCTTTACTTATGAAACCGACATGCATATCTTAAAAAAGTTGAAAATGTGAAAAGGCCTCTAAAGCGCCTTATCCCTTTCAAAAGTTGCTTAGCATGCCACAACTCATGCACCATACGTACTTCTCTGTATTGAGTAAATTTATCTTCAAATAATAAATTCTGATCAATTAATTAATCATTGCTTGATTGCGATATCATCCATATATTTCATTGTTAAATATTATTAGAAAAACAAAAATGTAAGGCTTTATGTGAAGATCACTGGTTTCGACAATTTGATGTATGCTTTAATACGTTATATATTGTATAAACAACTTAAACTAGTTCATTTAGAAAAATATATGTTTTTTTATAAAGTTGGAATCATGAAAATTGTTGTCTTTCTTTTTTATAGGTCGTCTATCTTTCCAACCTTCTACTCGAATGATCTTCTAGTCTCGCTTCTTGTGAATTTCAAACTCGGATGATACATACAAAATGCACTTCAGCGTTTAAGTAAGACTTCAATGTTTGTTTGACATTTAATGTTATTAGTACTGAATGATGACGTACCTGATTCTTAAAATTTGTGTCTATTTATATGATTATATCATGGACCCTTCGTTATTGTGTTAAATTAAAATTTTGGATCATGATTAAGAGTGTATTACCTGATACTTAATCATTAGTTTCGTGAATCCTCTCTTTGACTATAATAGTTTCAGTTATATCGATTGGACCTTCACCAAGTACTGGGCCTTTGGGTGTCGTACGATTCCAATCGGTTCAGTATAAAAAATCATGTAGAGGGTTTTAATAAGGTTAAATAATAAAAGATTATCATATACAATACTTTTATTAAGTTTTTCAATAATTAACATGATTTATAATAGTTAATAGCAAACATTCTAGATTTTTGTTTCGCCTATTTTTTTCTTCCAATCTTGTTCAATTAGTATGGTATATAAAATATTAATTAGTCATAGACCATTAGATTGGTAGTTAAAGAACTATATACTGAAGTTGTTTTCTTCAGTGGTTTGGACAAAATCAGATATGCAATATAGCTTAACTTTTTTTAATGGAAAGACGAGTTGGATTAAGATTTGAAGTTTGGCTTAGCTCCCATACCTTATATATTGTTATGGAAAAAATCTTTAACGACCCAGGTTGATTATAAATAAATCATCAACTACTTATTAATACCTTTTTAAAGACTTTCAACGTTTATAGATTATACTGAGTTTTGTTCAATTTAACTTCTTTAGTATTTTTTCATTCTCACTAATAAGAAAGTTAAATTTGTAGCAATGGTTTCACACCACTAATATTATACATATATAAACCCTCTCTTCCCTTATTTGTATGGAATCTGAACCAAAATTCCACAAATTCACACACACCTCGTAATCATAATTCCCTTTTGTCAACTTGAACCTTGTATGATTGCAATATAAAGAGCAAAAGCATCAACAGCGCCACCCTTTGTCAAAATTAATCACAAACAAATTGGAATCAAAGAAAAGTGAAAGAAAATCGATGGGAAACGCTATGGGGTGTAAAAAAGCAAAGGTGATGAAAATAGATGGTGAAACGTTCAAGCTCAAGACTCCAGCTACAGCAAACGACGTCGTTAAGGACTACCCCGGACACGTTCTGCTAGACTCTCAGGCAGTAAAAAACTTCGGGCCTCGGGCTAAGCCCTTGGAGCCCCACCACGAGCTCAGGCCCAAGAGGCTCTATTTCTTGGTGGAGTTACCCAAGGTTCGGCCCGAACCACTAACGAGGAGGGTGCGATCCAGTGGGATCCGTGGCATGAACGCCAAGGATAGGCTTGATTTCTTGATGCTGTCGAAACGCTCCGTTTCGGACCTCGCCGTGGTGAAGCATGGGCCGGGCCCTGACAGCAGTGGGCCCACCAGGGTGAGAATGAGGGTGCCCAAGGCCCAGTTGGAGAGGCTCATGGAGGAGAGCCACGACGGGGGCGAGGTGGCGGAGAAGATCTTAAGTTTGTACATGGGGAACAATGCCGCCGCCGTGGACGGCGGCGCAACGGTGGTGGAGGCCGAAAAGGAGCTTCGCAATCGGAAATCGCAAAGGGTATGTTGTGTTGGTTTAATTTTGTTTGATTATTTTAATGTTGTGAATTGTGTTCTGAAATCTTTGACATTTTATTTGAATGTTTTGGTGATCTTCTTCGGCTCTTTCGATACTTTGCTTGCTACAACGTGCACTATAGTTTTGTTGCGTACATACATACACATGAAGATTTATCTAAACATTCATTTAAAATCATATTTTTTATTATTATATGAAGATTTATATCGTATATTTCATCAGAACAGGATAAAGATTGTGTTTGAATATCGTAAATAAAAGAATTAAAAGAAAGAAAAAGAAGGGGAGGAATAATTCCAACATGTAAAAGTTTGTTTGTTATATGTTTTTCACGGTAAAAATCTTACTATTATTTAGACTTTCTGCATTTTTCATAGTTTTTTTCCTTTTGAAGAAAGAAAAGTTTACAATGAATTCGATAAAATATTGCCCAAAATACGATTTTTTTTTTAAAAAAATACAATTTGATGATGCGAAGTTCGATTTTAGTGGTTGTTTACGTTAGTGTAAATTTGATGTTTTTAATAAAAAAAATCATTCGAAATATTTTAAGATGTGGCTATAAAAGTTAATAAATTATTATGCATTATAACATGTAGTTATATTGGCAGTATATTCCAACTGACTTGTTAAATTTGTATTAAATGATGTGATATCTTCTTAGATTGAGTTGTTCTGTCTTATCTTAATATAAACACAAATTTTGTGATTCAACATCCGAAATTGCCGTTTTTCTAGTTGACCACCCGAAAGATGATATATATATGAATACAAAAATCAAATTTTAATGTTAACTTTTGACATTTTCTAACTCAAGAATCAAAATAGCGGCAAATCAAAAATCTAGACAGAGAAATCTTGTGGCTGAAAGCATAGTTGAGATAAACTATACTTAATTTTTATGCGTACAAATTATAGTTAATGATAATAGTAGCAATCACTTTAACTTGCTGATGCTAATGATAGTGTTTGGGGAAATAAAATTATATTGCAAGTTTTAACTTGTGAGGATAATGCTTTGAGTCATGAGTTGGGTATTTCACGTTGTTTTCTTCTTTTTCTTCTTATTTTTGTTTGTTCTCTTTTGGTTCTTCTGTGGTTTCTTCCAAAGCTATCTAACATGGTCAGTAACATGCCCTCGCCGTATTCTTAGTTCTCATTCATTTTTTACCATTCAATCAAAAGATGCAAATTTATAGGCTTAAGTCAAACGTAAGATAGCATCAAAAGTCGGTGCTCGTGTTTTAAAAGCTTTTTCAAGAGTTAAATCATAGTTTTGCGTTAAATTAAAACATGTTGCATAAGTTATTCTTCAAATAATTGTTTTTACCACAAATGGTGAAATGAAAACTAAAACTCATGCCAACGTGGTAGGAGTGAAACCATGAAAAGTCGTATATTTAAGTTTTCTACATTAAAAAATTTCATTCAAATTGGCCAAACATTTCTTTTAACATTAATCATATTTCTCTCTTGTAACATTTAAAAACACAACAACTTGTTATTAATACTTATCTCGGTTTTTATCTAACTTCTGAATGATTACTTTTAATATAAAGCACCTTTCAACAATTTTATTCATAGTAATGATTATTGAAATAATAGTTTTGAAAGTAATGGGTACATACGCGCTAAACTAAAATGACACTTCATCCATTACTTTTAGAAGCAAGTTTTTTTTCTTCTTTTTATTTCTCAATCCTACCTTGAAAATTTGTGTGATAGAGGCTACTGTGATTTGGTTTTGAACACTTGGCACACTTTCTGCATCTTTGTCTGCCATTGGGTAATAGTTACCATGCCAAAACGTCAACATTGTCGGTTTGTCAGCAACTATGCTGAGAAATGTAGAACGAGGAATCATTATAAGTATTCCTAGTTTACTAGCTGTCTTTAGCAACTTCATAAACGTGTGGCCTAAGTCATTACTGAATGTCTTTGGAAGTTGAAACCCAAGTTAGCAAGAAACAAGTGTAGAAAATTTCATGGTCTGAATTTGCCGCCTATGATATTTGTAGTGTCCTAGTAATTTGTTTAGTTTTCAAATGCAAAGGATCGTTGAAATTGCAGATTGCATCTTAATTCACACATATTAATTAGTTAATATGTAACTCTTCAGGGAATAACTTATATGATTTCTTTTTTTCTTCAGAAAAGGGTGAGTTTCAGTCCAGTAGAACAAGGAGAAACTCATGAGGAATCAGCAGCAACTCAAAACTCACTAGTCTATACCAGTCCTTCCAGATAGTCATTTATGCAGAAGCAAGCCATTATTTACATGTTAGGTGCTTCTGTAATAATTTAGTTTTGTCCTAAAATCTGTACCTTATATATATATATATAGACATGTTTATATATACATTTATAGATTAGAAGTGCTAATATCAGATGTAATTCCACCCCATTGTAGTAAAATCTGGAAATGTATTTTCTAGAGACAAGTACTTTTTTAAATGTTTTACTAGAAATATTGATCTATACCTTCTTAAATTTACAAATTTGATCCCTCCACTATTTTGATAATGTAATATTAGTCCATTTATTAATTTAAGATCCAATATTTGACGAAAATGTTCATGGTAATGGCTCTTAGCTCTTAGAAGTAACATTTCCTTCTTTAAATATTAAAATTAAATTTAACAGATGAACTATAGTTTCAGAATTAAAATTATAGGAGATCAAATTCGAAAAAAATGGAGAGATGTAAATTTGCAAAATTGAATAAGAAATAAAAAGTGAAATCAAGTATTTCTAATACAACCCACAGAATCTAGCACATGTTAACAGTTTAAGTGCCAATAATTCTACCTAAATATTTCTTGCAAAGTTATATAACATCAAATAGCAGAAGAAATATTAGATTGCATTAGCAACAAGTGCAAGTATTCCAAACTTCAAATAAGCAGAAGAAACATTAGATTGCATTAGTAACGAGTGCAAGTATTCTAAACTTCAAATAAGCAATAACGAGTTATTCAGTCCCATTTCAGCTTGATATGATCGATTGCCTATGGTGTGATGCAATCATTGACATTATTCCATGTCAAATAGTCACAGAGTTTAAACAGATCCTTTTTTAGACACGCTACAGTCAAACTTATTTCTAATGGCCTCCCAGAAAGCAGGAATGGCGATGTCATCAGGAACTTCCTTAAATGATGGGAGATAGTTTACATCCACAATTACATGGTCACGAGTACCTTCCTGAATCACAACATCAAAACCAAAGATGGTAAGATGAAGCCTTCTCCTAAGCCAATTTGCTGCATCTGTAACCAACTTAAGGTCAATAGACTCATTACTTGTGATGCTGTCAGCAGTGGGCAGCGATTTTAAGCTATCAAACAAAAGAGGTTTGAGCTCATCACCGTTATATGATTTCATCAAAATATCAGCATTTGGTATTAACTTCTCGACAGCATAGAAACTCTTTTCACCCAAGACATAAAATTTGTACAAAGTGGATGAATGATCCACATATTCTTGAATAACAGCTGGAAGAGGAACGCTTAAATTCTTAAAATCATCAACTCTGAAAACAATTGCCATCTTATGTGCATCACTGACACCACAAGCAACTTTAGGTTTCACTATACATGGAAGAGACAATCTGGCTTCAGATAGTCCAGTTGCAAAATCAAATTCATCGAAGTTATCAACCTTACAAAAATGGGCCCCTCGGATCAAACATTTACCTTCAGTGTTCAGTTCTACCAAGCCAAGTAGAACTTGTTGAATTTCTAACCTATCCAATAAAGGATAGATGTAACTCAGTGGATCAATCACACAGATATCCTGGTGCTGATCCAAATACTTTAGCAATGCTTGCATGTTCTGTTTAAAAGTAAGTTTATCGTCTTCAATAGATAATATTTCATCAGTGGCTTTGTGGAGGACTATGTCAACATCCTTCAGCTGAGATGATAATGACAAATTGGATGTGAGAGGCACAAACATCAACCCGTGTTGAGTAGGACACAAAGGAAACGCACCCCTCTTTGCAAAATCTTCCACACGCGAAGGCTTCATTGTATAACCCACAGTCACAGCATTGGTTCCGATTAATTTCTTATTTAAGCGGCATATGGTCAATGGCAACTCTTCTAAGCTTTCAATCTTTAGTATATTAAGATTGTGACATGAACTTTCACCTCCAACATTCAGAACAACAATAAGCCAATTATAGCGGTTTAACTTAGGTAATAACTCCTTCTTATTTGAAACCAGATAAATAACACTTCCATCATCAGTATTACTCCATCCAGGCTTAGCCTCAGTTGCAGAGTCATTCAGGGCAAAGCAATCAAATGAGTACAGATTAGCAATTCCTTTAAGAATACTCACCTTGACGTCCAGAAGACCCGAATCATAAGCAATTCCGCTATGGATTTTGGACAGGAAGAGTGTTCGGGTGAGAGACTCAGCTCCTGGACGTAGAGTAGATGTAGTTTGATCATCATCACTTTCAGCCAAGAGAACTGATTCATCCAAAATCACCCCCCTCACTATACCCATCTGAAAGAGGATGCAGCACTACCAAAAAAAATGAAACTGTAATTATTACAAGTTTAAAAACATATAAAGTGGAAAAGTATGACGTAGTTATTTCACCAAACATGCAATATATAAATATACGTAAATTTTAGAATCAATCTATTTAATTAGGTTGATAATGACGAACACCATCAAACCACCATAAAATTTAGAAAGAGAGAAATCTAGAATACAAGGTTTACTTAACTTCCATATTTAATATAATCAGCTGCTTAAAAATGAATATTATGTAGTATTGGTATGCATGGGTGCATCGGTTCTATTTTGCATGTCGTTCTGCATATATATACTGGTTCTGAAATGGTCAAGATAGGTAACGGTACAAGTTTGTCCATTCATCATATTGTCAATGATATGTACACTCAGCCACACACTTCAACACAAGTCTCTCTTAATAAACTCTTACATGTTCCTCAGATTACCAAGAATTTAATAACGTTTCAAAGTTTGCTAAAGACAACAATGCGTTCTTTGAGTTTAATCGTAACCAACACTATGTTAGACACCAAGGAATACTCCTTCATGGAAAATTTAACGATGGCCTCTATGTCTTCTTTCTTTTCATCATTCTTGTACTTTTTCTGCAGGATCATGGTGATTCTTGCTCTACACCTTCTTCTCCAACTCATCCGAGCATTCCTTCTCCCTCACCAACCAAGAATTTTCATCCTATGATTTCTACGGTGATTTGGATGAAACTGTGTATATGCAGCAACCTCCAGGCTTTGTATCTAAGGATTCTATTCTTGTGTGCAAGCTAACAAAGGCTATCTAGGGCTCAAACAAGCACCACTTTCTTGGTTTCACAAGCTAAGTCAAACTCCTCCTTTGGCTTCACTCCTAATAAAAGTGATCCCTCTTTGTTTACTATGTTTTCCAATAGTTTTACAACCTTTATTTTTATGTTGATGATATTATCGTCACCTGTTTACTCTGTTTTCAAATAGTTTTAGTATGTTTATTCTCATATATGTTGATGATATTATCATCACCGGAAGTTCTTCTCATGCCATTGCATCTCTTACTAAATTTTTAAGCACACACGTTGCCTTGAAAGACTTAGGTTCCTTACATTATTTCCTTGGTATTGAAACTTCTTGGAACAGAGATGGTAGCATTCACTTATCCTAGACAAAATACATAAAAAATACATCAAAGATATTTTGCAGAAAGCCAACATGCTTGGGTCTAAATCACAACCAACACCTATGGTCTCTTCGTTAGTTTAACTCAGGATCGCACTACAACTATTCCAAATTCTTCTCTCTATCATTCAGTTGTTGGGTCTTGTCAAAATCGCGAGTATACTCGCACACTCGGACGATTCCACGATTTTGGAAAGGAGATCGAGCTGACTCGCACGGCGGATCGTCAGCTGTGAGGACCGGAGCGAGTATGCGAGTAGATTGCCCCCAGTCTCACCAGTTTTTGCAGGTCAAGCTTTTACACCATATACATAACTTTGAGCACACTCATTCCTTTACACCATCACATAACTAATTCCACAATATGTTTCATTACCTACTCTTCATTTCAATTTAAACCAACCCTTCTAAAAAATAATACCGTTTCCTCAAAAGGGTAAATGCCAAGTTTCAATTTTTGACAATTGATCCAACTTCTACCAAAAATTCTCACAGATTTACCTACACTATGAAACTGGGTATGTGAAATCGACCAAAAACGAAAATTTGTAAAAAAAGAAAATCCAAACATGCAGGCAAAATCGGAAGAATGAGGAAAAGAAGCATTTCAGACCTGGTACAAAGATGTTCTCCCACCCTCTGATTTGAGATAATTGGCTTTCCAATTCCTAATAGGAAGCTTAATTGAAGGTCGAGAAGAATGGTGGGTGCATTCTCATATCAGAAAGTTCCAAAGGTTAATTTGTGAATATTTTTGGAGAAGACAAAGAAGGAGAAAGGAAGAAGAACAAAACAAGACTGAACTCTTCAGAGCAAAAAGGAAAACGGCTTCATCACACATCACATCACTCACTCATTCCTAGTTTTAAAACAACTATCATAAACTTTTTATATTTTTTTTCATCGATAAAATTAGCCATTATTATAATCATAATGCTTAGTTTTATGTTAGAAACTTTTTGAAACTGTAAATTAATGTAAACTAGTTGTATTCTTATTTAAAATAATTTCATAAATTTTATACAAACACTTAAAAAATTAAAATTTCTTTATTTATAAATTAAAATTACCTTACAATATTTTTTTAAGAAACTTTTACATATAAATTCTTTCAAATTTTATTTTTAAATAGTTATTAATTAATTTTAGTTTACAGATAAACTTATTTTATTTTATGGTTTTAACTTTTTCCCTTTTAGCCCAATTATTTACTACTTATTTTAAATTCGTGAGTTTTATTAGTTTGAAGAGCTTGGAAATTAATTAAATTGCTATATTTAAAAAGAGAGAACTTAAAAAAATGTTATATAAATAATTTATCATTTATTAATCGCCTATGCAAAACTGGTTATATTAATAGCACATGGTTATTAAAGTTTATTGCGCGTAGCATTGTCATTAATCACAAAAGATCTAATTAAGCTATTATCATAACAAAAACACCACATAATCCTCCCATAGGTTCCACTAATATAAAATTAAGAAGCAGAAAAAAAGACTGCTTAGTTTATTATGTATACATAATACATACATACACGTATATACGTACATTATAAAACGTACATTAATAACACAGTCTAAAATAGCATAGTGAAAACCATATAATAAAGATGATATGAATTTATAATATATAGTTAATTAGATGGGAATGGCATTGGTGACTGAAGGGTATATGACCGAAGCTGGATGACCCATAATTTTACGACCCTTTGTGTGGCGAAAGCAATAGACAAGAGCTCCCACCGGCCACTCAACCACCGCCGCCGCCGCAAACGCCACAAACCCCAGTGTCGGCCCCACCACCTTGCACCGGCAAGGGTTGCTCCTCGTCCCACATTGCACGCAAATCGGAACCCCAATTCCAACCATTTTCGATGTCTTTTGTGTTTTGATTTTTGCTGATGTTGATGTTGCTGTTGCTGTTGATGATGGAGAGTTTGGTCTGGTTTTATAGTGTAGTGTTGGGAGGAATGAGATAAGTTTGGGTTTTGTGATTGGAGGACTTCCTCTAGATTTATGAGCCACGTGTTTTACACGTGTCAGTTTCTGCTGTTTCTGCTTTGCCTGTTCGACACGTGTTTGTGTCTTTTAGTTCTTATCTTATGAGACATGTGTCCTTAGGAAGGGTGGTTAGTTGGTCGTCATTTTCAATTAATAATTTTTTTTAAGGTGAATATATACACCTAGAAGAATAGTATAGACATCTCAAATCCAAAACAAGTGTATAATTTATATATATATATATATATATATATATATATATTAAATTCTATATTTTATATCCGTTGTATTTTATCTTGTTATTAACCTAAACTAATAACATATAGTACTTTTTATTTAAGACTAATTATTCAAAAAAAAATTGATTTACGTTAATACAATTAACATTGAATGTTTTAAATAGCAGTATGGGTTGACCACCATTTATGTACAATATAATAGCTTGAAAATATTTAATTATAAAATTGTAAAACCTGAATTTGAAGTTTTTAAATATGTTATATTTGAGATGGATTTTGTTTTCTTGAGCTATTTATTTTACTATTTAACACTCAAAAACTTGGATTCCTTATATATAGTTTTGAATTAGATTCACATTTTCATAAATGAATTAGATTCACGTTAACGGCTAATGTTGCTCCATTCCTTTGAGTCTGATGATCAATTCGAAAATAAATAATGTTTAGCTCTTTTTATATATTTACCGAATTTTACTACTATAAATGATAACCTTTTCATGAGTTTTATTTTCTACTTAATCAATTTAATAGTGAGTTTGTTAAAAAACACACTCTTTAAAAAAATAAAATATATTTATTACACAATTTCTTATTAAAATTATAATTACAGATCACCATTTACAAGTACTCATAACCATATCGATTATGTCATGTGTTCCTTAATAATAAACTTAGGTCTGATTTCATAAAAAAAGAGCATGCACATTTTTTAAGGATGGAATATGTACCTGGAATTGGTTCATATTATTAACAAAAACCAGTAATATATTAAGATTAACAAAATTTCTATTAACCTTAAAAAGTTGTAAGAAAAAAAAGAGAGTTTGAGTTGGGCCAAAATTTAAATGAGTGAGACAATGTACTCCATTTCCTAATTTTTGTGGTGTTCCTCAACCGCTTCAATGTTGTAGACACTCCAAGGTATATGCAAAAGAACCAAATATATGCAAAAAATAATGCAAGGAACATTAAACTCAGCATCTGGTGCCATCATCTTTATGATCTGTAAAATCAGAATAAATTCTGAGCGTCAACAACTCTGTCTTTGTGCACCAATGTAAATGAAAAACCAATACACACATACTAAATTATGGAAAATTTAATACATTATATTTTTTTTATCAAAATAATTAAAATAAAAATAGACATTTCAGAAATATTTCAACGAAATATTTCAACTTCTATATAAAAAATTGATAAAAAATTAAACTATTCAACACCTAAATAAAAATTTCGTCAGATTCTATAATCATAAAGAATCAGAAATACATACAAATAAATAAAGGAAAAACCACAACAAAAACATTAAAACATCATCTTTCAAAATCCCCAGTTGCATACAAGGTAAAATTAAAACAAAAAAATTTCTAAAACAACCACTATTTACCCTCATCCTAATTGATAAAAGGGCAAAAATACCCTTCTCCCAAAATAGCAGTGTCAAAAACCTGTGCTACAAAACTTTCTTTTTCTTCACACTAAACTAAATTTAACCAGCCGAGAATCAGAAGAGTCTTTCCAAAGCAAATTATACTGTATATATTTACCATAAATCTGCATTGATATAAATTTGCAAATTGCAAGGTTATAAAAAAAATTATAAATTATTTGAATACATGAGTAAACCTTCTCAATATGATGTAGTATTGATATTCTTCTATATTGTATTTTAAATTTGTATGTGATAAATCTGATGTGATGAAACCCTACAACTCATACATGAATGGTTGGCATGCAACTTCATTAGGAGTGGCAAGGAATAATGAAGAGGTAAAAAAGGGATGGCTGATCCCAACCAAGAAAAAGTGTATGAGTACACTTTTTTAATTCTAAATTCCGGGCATGTGATTCCTTTCTTAATGTGCTACCCCAAGCCATTTTTTTTTCTTACATGCAACCTCATTTTGTTTTTCGATAGTGTGCATAATTCAAAAATGTAGACGATCATATATAAAATTTGATGAAAGGGTCGACAATAACTCTAAAAGTTGTATATAATCATATATCAAAGGAACAAAATAAACTATTTTATCGTGCAGCCAACTTCAAAATAGTAAATGGAAAATGTTAACTAAAGCCTTTAGCACATTGGTATTATTCAAAACATACACATAGTAAGTAATGTGCAAGAACTAGAAAGTGTACTTTAAATGAAAAGCTGAGTTTTGAAAAAAGTTAATCTGTCTCGGGAAATTTATGTAGAAAGGCATAACTTTAAGATAGTTCTATGGCAAGTGCAAGCTAATTAAATAAGATTCCAATAATTGGTCACATAAGGAGAAGAATAGTGACAGCTTCCCACTTTATGCAAAGTGAAGGAGGCATTCTATTCTGTTGTCAAGAGACCAACTTTGCATTTTAAGAGATAATAGTGTCTGATGCCACCCTTCTAAATCCTGAAAGAATAACTAATCGTTGAATTTCTCTTTTCCATTTATATTATAATTATGAATTATAATAGGATTTGATCATGATTAAATACTATATTCTAGTTTTATTTTATAAGGGAAATGAGGTGAAAGTAGAAATTCAATCTATTAAGACGTTGACTTTAAGCTTAATTAAATCTCATAAACTGAAATGACGTGAAAGTAGAAATTCAATCTATTAAGACGTTGACTTTAAGCTTAATTAAATCTCATAAAATTGGTTTATGAGATTGAATTAGGCTTAAAGTTATTTCTTAATATAGTATCAGAATTATTTTGAGTTTATCTTAACAAGAATTTATTGGACCTATCGTATCATCCGTTATTGGGTCATTATCGGATTACCCATGTTCTATCATGCATGAGGTGTTACTCTAGACGTGAGATAATGTGCCGGAGATCTCAGATCGACTAGAGATGAGAACATTTCATTATATATAAGTGGATGAAAACTTCATTTTATAACCTTTTATAAGGTTGTTTTAGAGTTAGAATCCACTTAATAGTAATTCATGCAATGACCATGAAAGCAAAGGAGGACAGAGAAAGAGTTAGAGAAAACTATGGTGCACTTGTTGCCTGAATCTGATCACCTTACCTTATGCAAAAGGCAAATATTCTTATGCACCGTCAAAAGTGTAATGTAGGGAATAAAGAACCCACTACATTGCTCTTTGCCAGAAGGTATTTGGAACATATAATTGCACAAAGAAATTAACCCTTCTCAGTCACAGAAAAGTGAAGTTTTCTCAATAAACTGTCCAGAAAGTTCATACAAGATTTGATCATTCTCACTTCTCAACCCCAAAGTGAGAGTCGACACAAGGTCCCCTACATTTACAACAACCACATGTAATTTGCTGTCAAACAGTGTTGAAGAACACATATAACTGAACAAACAAAGTTTGTCTTACCTCAATCTCATACTATATGCAATTTCCGAAATGACCAAAGTTACCTAATACTAATGAATGACCTTTGCTTATCACACCACTCCTGCACTCTACGCGAGGCAACAACATCACCAACCCCTTCACCGCTCCATACTTATTCTCTTTCTCTCTCTCTCACACTCACATTCGTTTTTATACCTTGACTATAGAGAAGTAAATTCCAAGTCCCTACTTCGAAGTCTCAGAGAATGGCTTCTCCCACACTGAGTTTGAGGCCTCAAAACCCTACAGTACTGTTGTTCCTTATATGCATTTCATTTTCATATTCGGTTCAAGAAGTCATAGTATCTTCTAAGAAGTTAGACTTAGACCAGCCACTGTTTCCGCCACCAGCGGAGACTGAAATCAAGTGTGGATCATGTCCTTGTGGAGACACCTGTGGTGAGCAACTTCCACCACCCCCGCCACCAACTCCACCTCCTTGTCCATCTCCGCCGCCACCACCACCTCCACCTCCACCACCACCGTCGCCACCTCCTCCTCCTAAGTTTCCCACATGTCCTCAGAACTGCAACCCCTTGCGACCACCACCACCACCAAGATTCGTATACGTGCCTGTGCCAGGTGTTCCAAAACCAAATACTTGGGTATATTATTACTCTGGTGCTGAAAACAGAGCTGTGGGATTGCTTGTTTTGGCTGGTTTGGGAGGACTATCATTGGCAACGCTACTTTTGGATGACATCATGAAGCTAAATCTGTACTTCTGAAAATAAGTTTAGTCTTAACGTTTGATTCTCTTCTTTATTCTTCTTCAGGTTATTTTTTTTCCATATTCAGTTTAATTCCCATGCCCTTGTTATCTCTTTCCTGGTATTAACTTACAGGAACATTGATTCTTATATGTCATGCGCAATAATTCAAAATTAATATTAGCTGCAAAGTTTTTACCAGGTTGCTATAATATGTATGATAGTCCAATCTTGGTCATATCTACTATTTTCAAGAGTCTCTTTGACGAATGCTTTGTGGATTCTCCAGTTCCTTTAAGTGTGATATTTCCCGAGATGACCCAAAGACTAGTTGCCACAGTCACATTTTCTTCCTCCCTCCTTCCTTTTCTAATTTTGTTTCCATTAATTATGTTTTTTTTTTTCACATCGTGTCAACTTCTATCCCAAAGAAAAGTAACGTTGTGTTTGGATATTTTTTGTTATAAACAAAAATTTATAGAAGTTAAAAATTAGTTTTTAAAGAAACTAATATGATAAAGTCTTATAAATTAACTTTTAATTTATCAATCTTCGTTATTCTTTAGAAATATTTTGAATTAGTTTACTGAGTTTTTTTTAGGTTATTTTGTTGTTGGGTACATATGCGAATTCGGAAAAACCAATCTTGGAAAGCTATATCACGTCTACCTCTATTACTAAGCACATAAAAAAGAAACTGGAACTTCGTCACACTGGTTTTCACGCCTTATTTAGCATAAAAGGTGAAAAATTACTATACTATTAAATTGATAGAGTCACTTGAACATCTTTCAAATGCAAACAAAAATTAAAATTAGAGTATGAATGAAGTTAGAAGGAAATTTGCCTTCCCATGAAATAATAATTATACGGAAAAGTTTGTCAAATTCCAAAATATCCATCTTCGGGAACTGTAGACATACTATTAAGATAAAAACTTAATTACCCATCTGGAATCTACTATGATACAATTTTGATCCTCTAGTGAAGTTATGAATTTTATTTTCTTCAACTGATATTATCTACGACTCCATTCGATAGTGTACCAAAAAATTAAGGAAAAGGGGGAGAGGGAAGTAAAGGGTATGAACTAAGAATCACATAGTTCTTAACTAGGCTACTTATTTACATTGTAAATGTGTAATGAAGGAGAAATTCAAGTCAAGAGGGTGATAAATATATTCACAAATCAAATAAAAGTTATTTTTTCCCATTATACATTGAAACTGAATATTTATCTTTCATTTTTCTTTATTATCCAATATGATCCACCTACAGGTTTACACATTCCAAATAATTGCTAGCCAGAATCGAATGCCTCATAATAAACCCATTAATCATGCCAATGCAACAGAAAATCTCTGCACTAAGCATCAAATTTGCAACGAGGGCAGCAGCACCGCCAAACCATAATTTTGAACTTGAAAGATGACTTCCACAAGGTTTTTCACGAACCCGTGCAGCTGCATCCCCAGGAATAGGAACGCGTAAGAATTACGTATTCATACAGTACTGCAGTTCAATCCCTTGATTATATTGCGATGCCACATTGCAGAATTTGGATCAAATCTCAATTCCCACGTAGGCCAATAGTGCAAATCTTGCTTCAATGTTAGGACTCGTGGCTTCCCATTGAGGTGAATTGTCTTTACCCGAACAAACTCCCCATGTTCTAGTTCCTGCAAACATTCAATAAATGATTATAAGATATGAATAATTTAGGAGAACAGCGATAAAGAGCAGCTTGGCTAGTCCTAGATATAAATTAGATACTGACAAGAGAATTACAATATTCTTCATAAAATATGCAGATTTGCCAGCCATCAAAAGGAAAAAAAGCTTGTATCAGAAACATTACGGGTTTACAAATTCCATAATGTTTCATGTAAATAAGTAATAAAACAACCTTTATTAAGTGGGTAAACTCATCATGTATAATGCAACGCACACCAAATATGTTCCGCATGTACACGTGCCACGCATTTTATAGTATTCAAGACCACTCTGGACATCACATCAGATTGCATACATATAAAGCTCAAAAAAAAAAAAATGGAGGAACAGCGTGCAAGTGCAAGTTGCTTCCATGCACAGTAATTCCATACCTTTGTCACATCAACAAAAGCATCTAGATTTGAAGTTGGTTTTCCATTAATTTCGACTATCCATTGAAGAGCATACAGACCATATCTATGTACTGGACTCCCATGACACCACCTGTGAATTTGACAAATTTTGTTATAAGCAGATGGTGTAGTCATACGAGTATGCATTGCGAGAGCAGAAGCAAGTTCACAAATATACAAAATGTAGTATGTCAAGTGCAAAAAATAGTTAAGAAAAATGGAAAGGACATAATCACTTATTTATAATTTTATATAATAATATATTAGTTTTAATTTTAAATGAAAGAAACAGCATGGGTTCCAAATCACTAGATCAATAAAAAACATCATCATACAGACCACAAAGCTAATCTTCAAATTGTTCATGAATACACTCTCAAGCCTCAATCTACACATTGGAGTGCGGAGCAATGATTTGACCAATTGCAAAAACATAATACAGATGTATGGATACAATACAAATGTTCGGCTGTAATTAGGCAGGTATGTCGGTGTGGAAAAACTGACTGAAAATGTTGGGTAAATATATCATTATTATTAAAATTCAGACCACAAATCAAGCTCTATAACTCTATAGACCAAGATTCATAGTCCATCATATAAAGTTTGACACGACAACATCTATTTGTAAGCATACTCAAAGTGAGCTTTCTCACTAATACACTAGGCATTCATAAAATTTTACATATAATAACACTACCATGGATATGTTTGGACGAATTTTTTCATAAAAATTTCTAGGAGAAAAATAATGAAATTGACTTCTCCATAAGTTCAAATCAGCCTATACATATACTAATTTGTAGAAATTCTCTCTTATAACTTCTCAAAACTTTAGTTTTAATTTGTGCATAAACTAAATTTAGCTTATAAAGAAATCAATTTCATTTTTTTCTTAGGAGCTGTTATGGAAAAACTTGTCAAAACAGACCCCCACTATCCATTAATGAGGCCCCTTTTTTATACTTAAGCAGGCTTGAAAAAATTTGAAGGAAAAAAGTTAAAATCATACCTTGCCACATATACACCATGACCTTCTTCGGGAAGAAATCCAAGAGCACGAACTGCTGGATGTGGATCTTGTACAATACAACCACACCAATTAATTGCACGGGAAGTGCCATTTCCATCCCTAACATTTGTTCCCACAAGAAGTTCAACCTCTTGTCCCTTACAAAATGTGCATATTAATCAGTAAGGCATAGTCAGTGTGCCACAAACAAAGAACACAAAAGCTACATTTAGCAGGCTCCACAAACTAAATCAAAAGAAAATATAAAATAACATCAATCAGGGAGCAAACACGGTCGCCTACCTGCCGGAAAATAGTCAAGTGAAGCTTCCCATCATTCGCATTTGATTTGTCTAAAGCTTGACAAGCATTTTCAATATCACGGAAGCATGTGACTGGTTCTTTATTGATTGCTAAGACCATGTCCCCTTGTTCTAAAAGATTTTCAGCCTTTGACCCAGCCAAACAACCTTTAACACGTAAAACCTGACGTCTCACTGGATCTTTCTTAACAAGTGCCTACAATAATTGAGACAAAAAACAACTAAAATACCAAATCAAGTTTTGAAATGTTGGATATATGGCCGAAACATTGCATTTTCTAAAATGTTAATTGCTAATGGGAAATATAATATTAGTACAGCATGGATAAGGAAAGAAAATACATATCCTACGAGTAAAAAGAAAAACTATAAAATGAAAAGATATCAATACCTGAACCCAATCATCACTTAATCCAAAACTCCGAGCCTTTGAAAGCAATGTTGGATAAACTTCAACCTCTAAAATTCTCAAAAGTGGCATGGGCCTTTTGACACCATTTATGAGAAGAGGTGGGCCATTTGCGCCAGATACAATCTTGTGAAGGACCTGACTTATTGCATAAATTGGAATACCCCTCACAAATTGATGATCTTCTGAGGTACTGCAGCCAAATTTCAGCTGGAACGGGGAATTTCCACATCCACAGAAAAAGCATGTCACAACTCAGTCAGGGTTCATCATAATAAATTTACACCTCTCCCCTTTAACAAGAAATAAAAAGTAATATATCCTGGCTCATCCTTGGCCACGACTCACACAAGCCAGTCAGCCTGACAAGCCTTTAGAAGACTTAAAAATAATAACAGTAAAAAGGTAGCAGTAATAATTCGTGAATACTATATTTCAGCGAAATATCTAGCAAAATTTGTCAAAGTTTCTCCTATGCTCGTTTTTCTAATTATAAACGAAGGTGAATAATGCCATATAGAATTCAATGACCAAATTTCCCACCCTAGGCCTTTCTCATAATTGCTAATTAGAATTCTAAATGCAAAGGAAAAATTGGCATTTTAGACTTCTAGGACCAACCCACCCTCAGGTAGCCTTTTGAAGTTTGAGTAAAATTTGTCTTCTCTCGTCTCTTTCCAGTTTTCTTCTTTCTTCTCTTGCCCTTCTTCTACGAGGACACAATTGTTTGAAGTCAGGCTTTGTTATATTAAACAAATTAATATAGCAAAAACCGTAGAATATGTACACTGTACAAAGTCTCTCGTCAGGTACTTTACTCACGAGACAAGATCTATTTTTTCTTCTTTAATTTCTATTCAGAAACTAATATGAAGGGAGCATCGGACTGCATTTGTAGTATCCTACTAGTGGTCCTTCATTAGTAAGCCATTTATAAGTGCACTTGTAAGCTGTTGCTATGCTTGTTTTATGTCCTAACCTTGAAATGGAAAAACCACATCTCCTACTGAACTTCTATTCTATTCACTAGAAGAATAGAAATTAAGGTTTATTGTCGTCAACTGTCAAGCAAGCAACCTTGCTAAAAGTTTAATTCGGTAAAAGACTGAAGAATGGTTCTATCTAAAATTCCCAACATGCTCCCCTCATGCAAAAAAGAAAATGTTTAAGGTGTGGACATTGCATACATGTGCCCAAATAAGTAACAGAAAGTTTTAACTTCTCACGATTTAGTAAAAAAGGCACTTATATTATGCCATGCCAAAGGATGAACTCTCCTGAAAGCATAAGTTCCCCAAAGAAGGTTCAAGAGAGGATTTTAGTTACATAATTCAATTTGCTTTTAGAATTTCTTTTTCGGATCTTGGCCCTAATGAAAAATGTTCAGATCCATCCCAGCATGATGAGAATAAGTTGTATAAACCTGAGTTGAGAAGCTTCCCCATATAGCTTGTACCCTTCCTTGTTCGTCTGTTAGAACACCCGAAAATGTACTTCCAAAATCTGCATTTAAACACCTGCAGAGTAAGACCCCTTATATGTACAAGTAACATGGTTACAAAAAATCTCATCCAAATTTACCCGTATCGAGCTCAATTACTTCCATATTGGTTGCTCTGTAGCGAGGAGAATCAGCAGATCCTATATTTAATGCAGCACATGGATTGGTAACAACTGATTTCCTTGAAGTTGCTTGAAGACTTCTACTCAACCCCACAAGGTAAACAGAATCTCCCCTACGTAAGGTCGGCTCTGAACAAGAAAATGTACAAAAAAAAATCCTTCAACAATATAGAAAAATAAGAGTGAAAGTAAATGTACCATTAAATCACTCACTTCTCACATCATCTACATGTAAAATGTTTACTTCGTACAAAACATTATTTAGCTTTAAAATATTCCCTCATCCAGAGTAATTTAAACCATTTTACCAGAAGCAATTAACATCAACTAGAAAATGTAAAAGTATCAAGTATAAACTACAAATATACATAGTAATAAGTTCATAGAAAGTTCAACACATCCGCAGATATCATGTTATCGATTGAAACAGTTAAAGATAAGTATTCCCATACCATTCTACCAAAGTAGTCTAGTCTTTAGTTTCAGAATCTGATAAATATGATAAATATGAAGTCACATTAAAACAGTACAAATTTAGCAATTACATGGTGAAACCCACCTGGAAGTAACTCTGCAGCACGAACAACTGAACCACCAACAGGTCCCAATGCAGAGGGATCATATGATATAAGAGCATAATTGTGAACAGGATGGAGAAATACAACCTGCAAATAAAGTGTGACAATAAGCTAAAGAAAGACAACCATTTTGTTTATTCATTTATTTAATAAGTGTCCCATTCTTTTAGAAAGATTTACCTCTCCTGGAATTTCAACTGGGAAGGCAGCGAAGGATAGCATTACATCAGAGGTAGATATTGCAACTGTATTCTTGTCAACTACAACTAATCCCATATCATGGGAGTGATATATTATGACACCAGTTCCAAAAAAGTGCTGTGAATGAACACCATCAAGCATACAAGATGGGGGAACATGAACCTGCATATCCCGCAGGATTTTAGAAAAACATGTTTTGCATGACAGGAATAATTTAAAAACCACAGGGTAACCAGTAAATCAGTATTCTTACCATGCTACAACATAAAACATTGTTGTCATAACAAATAGAAGAGGTTATATAATGCAGAAAAAATTTGTTACACAAATAGAAATGCTCCAGATTAATGAAAACTAGATGCTCCCCTCATGCAAAAATAAAATGTTTCTTTTAAAAAATAAAAGATCAAGGGACACCAGAAGCCAAATTTCTGTATTTACATCAATCAAATAAAAGGATGATAGCAATTTGGACCACATATCAAAGCAATGACTAAGACAATTAGACTGACAAAGCAAAAAGGGAAACTGGATTCTATAAAGCTCCTACAAAGGAAGGATCCACAGAAGACTCAAATCCATATTGAGGCTACATATGCAGCCTTACCTTGCAAGAGGCTAATTCCACAACTTGAAATTGAAACCATATAGCACCAAATACCTCATTCACTATTAGACTAACAACAGAAACAAAATAAACAAAAGCAAACTACAATTATAAATACATCATTTTTTGTATTACAAGGAAATCCTGGGCCAGAGATGTATCACGAGATACAAAATAAAAGTAGTATGTAGTTAAGGAATTAGAAAAGAAAAACATCATGGAACTTGGGATACATAAAACTGTACTCAGAGGCTACATACATCCACTCATTGTCTACTAGGACTGTCCTAAAATCATACTCAGAGGGGGAAATAAGATATATATTGAAAAGAGAATTGCAGGTTGAAAAATATCTTTCTCGAGAAAGTTCAATGTAGTGTTTAAATTTTTTTGTCTTACATGCAGAAGTTATATGTATTGCTGGCAATCTAAGAAACACCAATACAACAATTTTAAAATTTTATCCATATCTTATCTATGTTTCCTATAAACGCTACATTGTATATTTCATCTTAACACCAATCAAATTGATATATTTTGATGACTTCAAAAAGGAACATACATTGTATAAATTTTACAAAAATGAATGAAATTCATCTTAAACCTATAAAAACAACTAAATTTGTAAGAGTTTTTAGCACATTTTAATGAGGACATCATGAAACTTGTGGAATACACACCATAAGGTATTATTTTAGTATGATTCAGGTATCATATGCATTCTAGTTAAGTCACTAGTAAAAAAAATCTGATAAAATTTCTACAGCAGTACCTCAAACATTACAAGAGTAGGCTCAATCACACGTTCAGCAACTGATGCATTTGCTGCAGCTGCAGTCGCACCTTGAAAATCCATTAACATGTCATCCTGTGTGACACTTGATTTTTCTAGCTTTGTTTCCCTGGTACCGTTTAGTGAAAAATCAGCAACACTTCCGTCAGCTAATAAATCTTCCTCCACTCTTCGTTTTTTCACCACAGCATCAGAGGCATTGTGATGAGTTTCACACTCAGAGGGATCTTCACAATTGGTTTCCATGTTAGTGACACCATCTACAAACTCCTGATTGTTATCTTCACACACATGACCCCCGCAAGCATGCTCACCAGTCAATGGAATTGGCTGTCGTGACATATTTTCAACATCTCTTGCACCAGATGATAGAAAGGGGGAATCGTGCTGAAGAGCTGGCTTAGCAATCCAAAGGCCAGTACTGTTATCACGAGTGTATATCTGGGGAGGTGCATACCATTCATGCCTATCAACTGTGACCAACACAGACTGCAGCCCAACAACCAGGTTAGTTAAACAAATCACCAAAAGATATAGCTTTTAAATGATTTCCATGCAAAAATGCACCAAAGGAATATAGATAAATATACCACCACTTCTAATATGGAAATATTATCATGTCAGGTCAGAAAGTCAATCTTCTTTTAAAATCTGCACTACATGTCTTGTTCAACTACCCACAAAAGCATATAATATTGAATATTGATGTAATGCTGACAATCTGCTAGATTAATGAGGCAGTAGACTCCACTGTATAATTAGAATGAAAAATTTATATCCAATAAACTTCCCAAGAAATCCACCGATGTGTCAAAATCTGTTAAAGTTATAACATTTTTCCTTACTTGAATTTTTAATAAGTTTTAAGTAATGTTCTAGACTATTTTTGCAGATTTTATCTTTTATATTTGGTTTCAATTAGATAATTTAAATTTCAAAATAAATCTAATAGTAGATTAGATATTTTAGGATTCAGTTGTATGTCTATTTTATTTGGGTAACCGAGTTATTGGTATGAAATATCCAATGACATCAGATGATTTGACAGACTACCTTTAATAGGGTCTCTCCTCTCAACCATATTCTTTCTATCCACAAAGTTCGAACTCAAGACTTTGCTTAAGGGACCAAGTCCGGTACTATTCAAACCCACTGGAAGAAGGTTCAATTTGTTAGGCTTCTCAAATTGAAGAGAAAATTTGAACAAATGAAGATGAAGGGTACGATGTCTCTTGCAAAGATGAAAACAATTAGCGACAAACTTTATTTGAAGTTCAAGATTCCATTGACAAAATTAATCAAAACAATATTTGGTGTTGAAGATTGGGTCGCATCAACTTGAAATTATTAAATTTCATGCAAAACAAGTCTGAGATGACAAATCATGCCGTACAATGTTTAAATGATAAGTTAAACTAAATCTCTATGATAACATCGATATAAGCCAAGAAATTGATGACCAATTTGCTGATATAACGATTGCAGAGCGCTTTTGATATAAACTTTGAAGTTCATGGAGCTTAAGTTTGGCCTTTTCACGTCAAATATCAAGGAGTGTCAAAATTTATAAGATTTTGCCTTACTCAAATTTTGAGTAGTTTTAGATATTTCTTTTATTATTATGACAGATTTATCTTTTATATTCTGTTTCAGTCTATTAATTTAAATTTCATATAAATCTAATGGTAGGTTAGATATTTTAGGGATTTCAAACTGGTTGCAAGCATGTATATAGGGATTCTCATTTGTGAATTTCAATGGCTATTTTGCTCTAATATTCATATCTCTATTTTGGCTTAAAGTTCTACTATTTCTATTTTTTTTATTTTACAAAATACTTCAAACAAAAACACACATGTAAGCCATCCCCATCCCTGTAAAACATTAGACGTTTATCATAACAAATAATATATACAACCATAAAAGCTGACTTCTACTAATCTATGGAAAATATGTATATTAATTACATGTATAATTAATTAGAAGTACACCATACATACCCTAAACTAATAAATAGAAAAGGTCATTGTTTTCTTTGAAATATCATCAACACAATCTAATCAATGAGGGAGTGTTTTCTACTCATGA
>Ga0123342_1000610_pt1 | contig 57194 bp, 22 predicted proteins | sample Turbeawhitnodule_FD_89960 | JGI IMG/M metagenome (GOLD analysis project Ga0123342, IMG submission 89960) | Root nodule microbial communities of legume samples collected from Mexico - Turtle bean Mexico white nodule | ecosystem: Host-associated > Plants > Roots > Nodule | place: Mexico: Nepantla... | reverse complement strand
CTCTATCTCTCCTTCACACACTCTTCTGTGATATTGTTAAAAAACACTCTATATATATATATATATATATATATATATATATATATATATATATATATATATATATATATATATATATATATATATCCTTCTAGCACCACACCTTCCCTTCCACATACTCTGCCGTAACAAGATAACAAAACAAAACCCTAGATAACCCCTTTTCTTCATTTCAATATGGCCAAAAAGAAAATGTCTTCATCTCATTCTCAAGAAGCCAAACAATCCCAAATCGAAACACAAACCATGCCAATGGCTACCGTAACTGATGATTCCTCTCTGCAGAAGATTCAGAACCTCAAAAACCTCAATGGCGTCCTTCTCAAGGAGACCGCTCAGTGCCGTCACCAGATTGACTCTCTCCAGTCCGAGCTCCACCGCTCCGCCGTTACCTATCACGACAACCTCGCTGCCTTCCACATTGAAAACGCTGTCACTTCGGCTTTCGTCGACAGCCAGGTCAAGGAGATGAACATCTGCTTCGACACACTCCTTGGAGAGAAGGAAGGCGAGGTTGAAGGTCTCAATCGTGAACTCAAAGGCCTCGCTGCGCGTCTCCGGAACGAGACCGGTGCTCTCGCGAAAGAGAGAGACGGACTCGTTTACGAGACGAAACGGTTGAAGGAGAGTGTAGACAGAGAGGGGAAGCTTCGAGGAGAAGCGGAGAAGATTAGGTTGGATGGTGAAAGGCTGTTGTTGCAGAAAGAGAGAGACATTGCGGATTTGAAAACGGCGCGAGATACAGCGCTGAAGAGTTCTGCGGAATTGAAAACAGAGCGAGATTCGGCACTGAAGAGTTCTGCGCAGTTGAAAACGGAGCGAGATACAGCGCTGAAGAGTTCTGCGGAATTGAAAACAGAGCGAGATTCAGCACTGAAGAGTTCTGCGCAGTTGAAAACGGAGCGAGATACAGCGCTGAAGAATTCTGCGGAATTGAAAACAGAGCGAGATTCAGCACTGAAGAGTTCTGCGCAGTTGAAAACGGAACGAGATACAGCGCTGAAGAGTTCTGCGGAATTGAAAACAGAGCGAGATTCAGCACTGAAGAGTTCTGCGCAGTTGAAAACGGAGCGAGATTCAGCGCTGAGGAGTTCTGCGGAGTTGAAAGCGGAGCTAGATTCAGCGCTGAAGAGTTCTCGATTATCACTTGCGTCCATTGAATCGTTGAAGAAGGATATTGAAGCGGTGACAAGGGAGAAGGGTGAGTTTGCAAAGCTATGCAAAAATCATGAGCAGAAAATTGGTGCTCTTGAAGAGGAGCTGACACGAGTCAACGAGTCTTGGACGATTCAAGAGGAGTGCATGCGTGTCGAGTTTGTCAATGTGGACGCTAAACTTGGTCTTGCGACGCAGAGGGTGGAGGAGATGGCGAGGGAGATCAGTTCCTTGCTCGAGCAGAAGAAGGACACTGAAAAGATTGTTGAGAGATTAACTGAGGATAATGACGGTGTTCGTAAGAGTTTGAATGTGGCTTTGAAGGAGTTGGAGGATAAGCAGCACGAGATTGATGAAGCTGTTAGAGTTAAAGGTGAAATAGAGAAGGTGAAGGCTGATCTTGAAAGTGAAATTGTGGACTTGAGAGGAAAAATCAATGAATTGAAAAAGTCTTGCATGGAGTTTGAAGAGGAAAATAAGCAGTTGCTTTCACAAGTTAAGAGTTATAAGAGTGCTGTGGAAGAAGGGAGGGTCGAGAAGGAAAACATGAAGAAAGTGTTTGATGAGGAGAAGAATAAAGTGGAGAAGTTAGAGTTGCTTATTGCAGAATTGAAGGAAATGGGTAAGAAAAGAGATGCTGATTTGGGACAAGTGAGAAGTGATAGAGATAAGATGGTTGAGAATGAAAAGAAGCTGGAGGGCAATGTGAGTGATTTGAGAAAGGAAAATGATGAATTGCAGAGTAAGCTTGTGGAGGCAAGAAAGGAGGTTGAGGATTTGAGTGCTAAGATTGAAGTTTGGTGCAATAATTGGAACAAGGCCCTGACACTGTTGAAGAATACTGCTACACTGGTGTCTCAACAGAAGGTTAGAGAAGAGGAAGTGGTGTGGTGTGAGAATAATGTTGAAGAAATGGAAGAAATAGCTGTTGGAGAAGTGGAAAGAATAAAGAAGGCATTTGAAAGCAAAGAGGAGATGTTGGATGAAATGAAGCAGAAAGTGGTTTCATTGAACAAGTCTGTGGCGGGAGCACACAAAAGTAAGAACATGTGGACTGTGATATCCTCTGCAACTACAATTTTTGCTGCTGCCTTAGCTGCTTATGTTGCTAGAGGACGCTGAATCTTGATCCTTTTTTCTTAGATGAATAACTAGTTTTCAATATCTTACTTTTGTAACGTGATCAAGATGTACGTTTTTATAATATGAAATGCTTTAGCAGAATTTTTATTTGTGGACTTGTTAAATCATTTCCTTTGGTACTCAATTCTCTCTAACTTATACCATAGTGTTTCTGTTTTGCGAAAATAACAATTAAAAACAAAAAAAAAGTAAAGTTTAAAATGAAGGATTAAATCTAAAACTAATAAAAAGATTTTAAAATCTTTAAAATTAAAATAACTTGTATTAGGAATAAATGGATATTCAGTTGGATAATGTGGAAATATTGTGTACTTACTTCATTTGTATCAAAACAATTATCATTCAAAATTTGTTTACAAAAATATAAATTTGATTATCATGATCTTAAAATAGAGCGGGTGCGCAAGATCATTAGAACGGGTTCTTATTCTCACTTTTCAAAAAATGTGTGTTCATAAACTCAAACTAACACAAGGTCCAATTTTAATATCTTTCTTTTTATACTTTATAGATATTCCAAAAAAATAACGATTTAATTACTTGTTTTATCTGCCATTTACATAATTTTATTTCTTCAAGTTTTTATATTTTTAAATTTTCGCAATAGTTTGGTTACTTTATGGACAAATTTTTATGCATATAATTTTTGTTCTCTTCTTTTAATTCTAGGCATAATATCTTTGCGTTAAATTCACGTATAAAGAACAAGATTGATTGTACAAATAGTAACCATTGTTATTTTTTAAAAGTTATTCATGGTTTAAATTTTAACACGATAATTGGTACCAATATTATAATTTAAAAGAAAATTGATATAGAATGACGAAAGGAAAATAATTATAATTATAAAATTTAAACGAGTAATTATTAATTAAGTGTATTAAAAATTATGATTTTTGCTTATTTTTATTTTTTAATAATAAACTTTTAGAGGATAATTTTTTTTTAAATTTAAAATACTTCATAATGAAATGTTTTGTTTAAATTTAGAATACTTCATAATGAAATTAAAATTGAAAAAATTTACAAAAATACAATTGCTTAAAATTTTCATGTTATCTTTTTTTTTTCTCACCTTTCTATCTTTCTGTTTTTTTTATCTTTATTCTCTATCTACTTGGCAATGTCCATTTCTATTTCTATTTTTCATCTTTTTTTCTTTCTTTCTTCATTTCTTTATTTTCTTTTTATCATTGTTAAAGATCTAATATTGATTAGAGATAAAATATTATTTTATAATATTTAAGTAGATGTAAATTTAATTTTACAATACCATTTTCTAAAATTGGATTACACTTTAAAGTCTACATATTAATGTATTAATATTTATATTTTAAATTATTAAATATATTATAATAATAATTAAATATTTTATTTCATAAATTTTTTATTAAAATTTTAATTTTAAAAAAATATTTTTGCATATAAAAAAATTAGTTACTCTATTTGAACTAAGAATTTGAAATTTAAAATAATTTTTAATTTAATCTATATTAAGCTGTGCTTTTAAAAACGGTATCTTATACTTGGTACATATAACAAATACCAAAATTTAATTCAATTAAAATCAAACATAAAAAAAATTATCAGATAACTATTTCTATAAACTTGCTAATATAGTACATAGACTTGAAATATTAATAAAATACTACTTAGTTGAATTTAAATTTGTAAACAAATTATTTTTTATTATCATAAACACATGCTGACATGTGTACATATTCCTATTACGTTAAATTTGATATATTATAATATATTAATTCTATTTATTTATTTATTTATTTTAGATTGAGGTGGAAAAGTTATGAATTTTCATTTAAAAGTTTTAATAAATAAAATAATTTAAAACAATATTTTCGAAAACAAAATTAAAAAGTAAATTAACAGAGCAAATAATATTGATAATTATTAATTTTATATATTAGTTTGTCGTGTTCTAAAATCACTCGTCAATCATCTACCAATAATTTCTAAATAGAAGTATGCAAATTACAAATGTAATTTACAGAAGCTGGTGTGGAAAACAAAAACTCAATTGTGTCTTTTTGAATATACTTTCAAGTAAAAGATATGAAGTGTACACGTCAAAATTCCCGTAAGTCTTTAAACTTTGTTGAGTTAAAATAGGAGAAAAACGACTCAATTATATAATACTATTTACACTTTTATTTTCTTAAAAGTGTAAATAATGTTATATTGAGTCGGTGAAAAACACCATGAAAAGAGAAAAAAAAGACAAGATGGAGAAATATAAGAGAAATATAAAATAGACAAAGTAACGCTTGTTACTTTGTATTTTCTCTTAAACATAAAAAAACTACTATTAAAAATCTAATTATTAAATTTTAAATTAAAGAGACTACAATTATTTATTTTACTACTAGACTTCTACAGTCATAAAATAATTAAGGATAAAAATATATCTTTAACAAAATTACCCAAAAAAAAACGGTATCTCCTTATACATCGTTATATGTTATACAGTGTTATTTGAATAATATATATTATAATACTATATACTGATTTTAAATTATTCAAAATAATCAAATTATTTATATGCGATGACTTATATAATACTAAATTTAATATATCAAATAGCATTAATGTATAAAATAGAATATCTGTATCCAAATTTTATCTTATATGTATACAAATTCTCCTCCTTTATAAAAAAATTTCCCACTTAGATTTATTGTTTGGATTCAAGATTTTGTTACAGATCCTGTTCATGCAATAACAAAAATTCGCACTCAGTCACTTTAGAAAACATGATCTTATTATTCAGTCACTTTAGAAAACATTATCTTATTATTTACTTCAGTTAGTCTATATTTTAATTTTTTTGTCTCTATATAGATATTAAAAGAAGATATTTTGAAAGACGAAAGAAATAGAAAATTAGAATTATTGGGACTTTGAATCCCTGCCTGCACGAGTGCCTCTTGGGCGATATTCTAACGCTGCCTGCTCTGTACATAATAAAGCCACGAAAGGAAAACCTGGGCCTGTGGGGTACTCTAAAATAAAAGAGAACCTAAGCTTGAGTGGTAACACGTTTTTGTGGGCCTTTAACTTTCCAAAAGAGACAATTATAATATCTTCTGTCTTCAATGCTTCAAAATTACTCCTCATGGAAATTCAGTTTATTTTAAAAAATAATTCTTTAATTTCATTATTTCCTTCAGAAGATAATTATTTTCAACATTAATCTGGGCCTAACATGCCACGACACCATTTATTCTGCCTGGTCAAAGGAAAATTAGTTGCAGAAACCATATGAAACGGACATTAGTCTATGATGGTTAATAAAGGAAAATTCAGAGACAAAAGCACATGGAAGCAGAATTTTTGACTCATAATGCATAAGAAAAAAACTGAAAAATGTCTATATATACAGAAGCAAACATAATACAAGCCCTAACATTGCGTCGAAAAGACATCCATTTACATTTGCAAGGAGTGTCCATGGTCAAACAAGGACAACCCAAAGACATAGAAATGTAAAATTAGCTATATAGAGAAAAAGTGAACAGTCTTAAAACAAACACTCATATGAAGATAGCATAGATGAAAATAACCTAACAGCACCAACATATCATTCATATTTTCCTATCCGAGTTCCAAAATTAGTTATATATAACACTTGCCAGACAACGACAAGCCCCACCGATTGGCATCAAGGTCACGCCCAGAAATAGAATAACACGCCTTCCCCTCCTTTTTGGCTGGAAGTCAGAGTGGGTAATCACAACTTTAGTGGTTCCCATAAACATGGCCAGAGCTCCCCTTGTCCTAAAAGCCTTTCACCTATCCGCAGCACCCAATTTCCTGATTATGTGCTTCGGAAAAACATCACAGCTATATGCTGATTACACCCATCTCACGACACATTTAGTAGCATACAAGTACCTAATCACGGGAGCAAAGTCCTACAGTAAAGAACCCAAAAGGTAAAAAAAAAAAAAAAAAGTAGTTTAGTAGCATACCTATTTTCTACACAATCTTCTAACGTCCACTAGTGTATTATAGCAAAAGTTAAGCCTATCAACAGTCAGGGCTGACAAAATATTTTATCTCGTCCATAACAGGAGAGAAGTGCTCATTATTTGGCAGCAAGTAAAACCCAATGGTTGCTTGCTCCAGGAATAGCAATTTCACTTCTTGGCCAGCCTTCTCAAGCCCTCTGGCATAACCCAGCTGCCAGTCCTGAACAAGGTCTAAACCAGCAACCACTACAAGGCTCTTGGGAAATATAGTCCCTTCAAGGCTTTCGCCCTTTGGCCCAAACGGGTTACATGCAGGATGGTCTCTATCTTCCCCTTCAGGAAGAAAAGCCCTCCAATACCAGTCTCGATCCTTCACTCTTACAAAATACCTCCCATCTAAACGCTTCTCAGACTCGGTTCTTTCCTGCCCGCCAAACAATGGGTTGAGCAGTATATTCCCAAACACTTCAATTCCGGACTCCACAGCTTTGAGGGCAACATGGTGCACAATGTTCCCACCCGAGCTATCCCCAGCCATGTAGATATGAACTTTCTTATCCTTCCTACTCTGAAGCCAAGATCTAGAGCTAACCCACTTAAGAGCTGTCCACCCATCATCGTATGCACAAGGATACCTATTCTCAGGTGCACGCCTGTAGTTCACAGACACCACAACGGCCTTACAGATACCCACCAGGCGACGACAAAGCGTATCATATATGGCACTATTGGCTGAAGAATGAGCAAAACTTCCACCATGGAAGAATATGATCACAGGAACAACCTCAGAGCTCACAGGTTTCTCAAGCTCAAGAATGTTCACAGGACGCTCTTCTCCCTCAGCAGGACGGTAGATTCGCGTCAGGAGATTCGTTTCACGGTCAACAATGACATCAAAAGAGAACACTCCCTCCACGGGGTTCGCATTTGCCGGAACTTTCCGATCAAGAAACTCTGCTAAGTCCCGGTTGAAAGTACCATCCGGACGACGAAGAAGGTTGTACGCCAACTTGAAATTTGAGATCAGAACCCACATATTCAACGGAACCACCATCTACACCAGTTTCATATTCATTTTAAAATAATAAAAAAAAAAGGATAATAAGAAGAGAGAAAAAAAAAAAAATATCAAACTGAGGATAATTAGGTACGGGCAATAAACTCAATAAACCCAAGAATAATTTTGGGGAAACTGATGAATCTAACTTCCCAAATCAGCACATTGAATGACAAACCCTAAACAGTGAAACCGCGTTAGGTGGAACAAAGAACTGATCCAACCAAAACCGGAAACTATTACACAAACAGAACAAAGCACAACCTACTCTTCCACGAAACCAAAACATGTTCAAACTCAAAAACCCAAAACGATGACGAAGAATCACAGACACGACAGTGATTATCATTTTATTAAAACTGTACACCTAAAGGAATACAAAAAATAAAAGGCATACATAGTACACAGTATAGAGAATAACAAAAACAGAACAAAAGAAGAAAAAAAATAGAGAATTAATCAGAGGCGAAAGAAGAAAGATTGGCATGAGCAAACATGGTACGGTTAATTAAAGAATTGGAAGTTGTTGTATGAGAAAAATATTGAAATCCAAAAATACAAGTTAGAGAGAAGCGCGTACCTTAGAATCGTTGGGGTTGAGTTCGTTAGTCCCAGCCATTGAAACGATCCAGTATTCCGATTACAGATCCGCGAGGCGCTTGGGAAGGCGAGAATCAGAAAAGGTGTGGACGACGGAAATCCATAAAGCAGGAGAATCGCGTTATGTGAGATCGAAGGAAAAGGGTTGTTTGTTTGTTAATTTATGATAAGCGTGGGATTGCGGGCGATGAGTTGAGTTAAGTTGGTGAGTGGCAGAGAAAGAGGAATAGGAATGGGAATGGGAATAGGATGGTGAAGGATAAGGAACGGTGCGCACTGTAGAAAATGCTAAAGTGACACAGGGATACAGGGGGAAGGGCCAATGGGAGGGAGGAAAGGCCCAAATAGAACTATTGGGTGGGGCCCAGTGGCGAATCGCTTTCTCCAATTACTGGTTTTTCTTTTGGGTCGTGAAATTGAAATGTGTGATAAAAATGGAAAGAAGGTGAGAGACAAAAAAGAGAGTGAATCAGTTCCTGGAACGTGACGTGGCACGTGAAGACAGACATCCTCGTTTGTTTGCGTTCGGAATTCCACTTCCACAATTTTGGCATCATAATAATTCTGTCAAGTGTCAACTACCAATTGCTGCACTGCACTGCTCCACTGTTCTACCACTAATCAAGATTCCACCCACACTAATTTTTTACTTTACCAACTCATTCCTTTTTCTTCTTCTTTCTCGTCTTTTTAATTAAATTAATCCATTTTCCTACCCTCACACCACACTTCAAACTATTCATGAAATTCCTTTAGACCCATATCTTATATATACACTGTCTTAACATTATTTATAAACTTAATTTTAACTCAATCATTGGGTAGGTTATGACCAGGTCAAATCCAACTTCAAATGATGACACATTAGCTAACTTAACTTATGCTATGACCACCTCGGTCCAAGTTCAAAGGAAAATGACACACTAAAACTCAACAACATTTAAACTAACACAAACAAAAGTTATGGATAATTTAGCAGTAATATCTATATACATTGAGAATGTAAAATTGAAACTATTGTTTACCTCCAATTAATGGTGATACACGTTAGTAACCAAGTACCAAAATAGTATGTAGAAAAAAAAAATCATGTAGTTAACTAAACGAGTGAGTTAAATTGCAAGATTCGAGTAAATATTTTATTTACTGAGATTTTTTGTTTCAGAATAATGATACGGAACGAGGAAAATAGATTGTGATAGAGTTATGAAAGTGAAACCCAACCTAACAGAAGAAAAAAAATACTGTCTTACTTCAATATTCTTTAACTTATATATAGTTCGATTGCGAATAATTAACTCATAATATAACAGTAGTAAATGTGATTCTTCATCCTTTAGGATACATTGTAGTAAAAACAATCTCAGTCATAAAAGTATTGTAAGATTAGTGATTTCTATATATTCATCAAACTCAATTCACCTTTCGTATCTGAAAGAAATATAATATAATATCACATAATCTTACTCATACAATCACTGGAACTGCACTATCACAACCATATATATAAAGGCAAATTTTCTGACACTTCCGTACCTTTCAAATTCATTTTCATATTTTTTAAAAATTTAACAATATTTTTTTAGTATGATAAAGAATGTGGTGTTTTTTATTTTTATTTTAAAATGGTGGTGATTATTTATAATAATTTATGGTGAATACTGATGATCGAAAAAAATATTTATTATATTTTTAATGATGATTTTATAATTGTTAACTCTTTTTTCAGTTTTTTAAAAGTCACAAAACCTATAAAAAATTAAAAAAAAAAGTAAAATATAAAATTAAAAAATAATATATTACATTAGAAAATACTGAATATAATGAATAGTGAATCCTTTCACACACTAAAATGATAATTGTTCTCTTAAAGGTTAGAACAAGGAAAATAATGAATAGAAGGAAGATATAAAAATGGCGATGCAACTAAAATTATTTAAAATAAATAAATTATATTTTATTTATAATTATTTAAAATTTTACAAATTTTTAAATTGACTTTTTCATAATTAACCATAAGTAGTATAAGGTGGAGAAAAACTATTAAAATAGAGAGATAATTTGCCTATATAAAACTCGTTATTTTTTATGGTTTGTTATTTTGGACATGAAACCTTTGGGCATTACTTTTTTCTTTTCTTACATTTTTTTTTTAGGAAATAAGGTTGAATTTGAAAGGTATATTTGTCACGGATGCTGTATATATGATTTATTATTATACATCTTATAATAGATAAATAATTGATATATCTGATATAAAATGAGGTTTTCTAATCTATAATGATTTTTTATTTATTTTAAATTCTCTTTCATTAAATAATTGTAAAGAATTTGTGTGATTTATAAAAAGTATTTAAAATCTCAAAATAAATATATTATTAGAAAAAAGTTGAATTAGATCTTGAAATATATTTTGACAATAAATTTGAGTTTTCTTAATATGATATAAGTTTAATAATTTCTTAAAAAAAATATAAGATGCGGATTTTTATGTTTAGTATGAATAGTTTTAGAAAGAATATATAAATTAAAATAAAACAAGTATTTAATAAAACAAGTATTAAAATCTTAATTATTTAGTTTTATTTATAAAACTTCATCAGATTGTTTCTATAAGAAACGCATATATATATATATATATATAAGAAACGCATAAATTATCAAAAAACTTTCTTAATGATAAATTTGTAAATTTTTTCTGCTTATATATTATCCTTCTTATTTTTTTTATTCAAGATGAGAGTTCAACTCATACTGATAAAATGATAGTTTGAATAAAAACAAAAAATATTTTAATCAATATTTTAAGAATGGAATTAATAATTGAATTAATTCGAAATATATAAATAAAATTATAAATAAACAGATATTGATACAATAATAGTAATATATAAAATAATATTAAAATATAATATCATAACTTACTAATTTTAAGAGTTGAAAATCATACATATTTTTACAAGGTTGACATTCAAATACACATAAAAGGAATCAAATATTTAATATATAATATTTAGATCTAAGTTTTAATAATATAAGTTTAGATCTAAATAGAAAAAAAATTAGTTATTTTTTTTACTTAATACTATATTAAGATTTTTTTGTTTTTTCAATAGAACATTTTTAATTAATCCAGCGTGAACTAAAATTAATTTTTCAACTTTTACTAATTTATTTATGTTTAGACTGGGCATTTTCTTCACGCATCTTCATAATTCTTTAAATTATAAAACCACAATTCGACTTGACTTTGTTTTTTTCATTTTCTAGTTGTGTAATTCAAGAACTTTTAAATTTTACAATTTAAAATATAATTTTAAATTTCAAATTGTAGAGTTAGAATCTATTTTAAATTTTATAATTTACATGAAATACTTTCCGAATTCTAAATTTAAAAAATTAATTAATTAATTTTTTCATAAAAATATGGAGGTAGAGAAATAAAATTTGGAGGTACAAAAGAAAACATCAAGTTTATGATTCAAACAGACTGAAAATTTGATAGTTGGTCCATTTAGTCCTCTGATCATAAATTTTAACTCATCAGGAAAACAACCATTTGAGTATACAACATCAACAACTTTATTTATTTCTCTTTATTTTGGTTCCAACCACTTATACAATAGAATAAGAAAAAATATGTTTAATTATATAATGTTATTGTTAGTTTTAATTATTTTTATTTAAATAAAACAAAAAATTTAATATATCAAGTCTACTTAATTTTAATCTTTTTCAAAACTTTAAAAATAATTATTATTTCAACATAGTTATAATAATCAAAACTAAAAAATGCAGACATATGAAGAATTTATAGTTGAATGCATATAATTTTGCTATTATGAACATATTATCATCTTTAATTTTAAATTTAGTTAGAAACGTATTTATTTATATTTTTTATTATTAATATTATTTAAATTAAGTTATAAATTATATTATTTTTTACTGTTTTTTTAAAGAATATTAATTGCTGTTATCTATAAAATTGTAAGAAATTGGATTTTTTTTAAATTAAAAATAAATAATTGTTAAATTTTTTATATTTTAATATTATAAAGGATAAAATTAAAAAAATGAAATGTGTAAAACAAAATCTCTTTATATATTGTTATAGATTAAATTATAAATTATATCATTTTTTCTGTTTTTAAAAAGAATATTAATTGTTGTTATTGAAATTGATGTTTTTAAAATAAATAATTGTTAAATTTACTATATTCTAATATTATGAAAGATAAAATTGGAAACAAGATGTGTATAAAAAAAATGAATCCTTTGTTATGGATAAATTCTTTTAGTATCTTTTAATTGGAAAATGTTACCTTTTAATAAATAAAATATAATTTATTTAATCAAATAAATAGTTGAATGTTTTTTCTTTGTTTTAAAATAACTAAATAACTTATTTTTTCGTCAAATAATGGCTATATAATTTTTTTAATATTTTTATAATATTATATATTTTTAATTATTTATTTATAAAACATAATAATTATATATTTTACAATCTAATAAAATGACGTGTTTTCGATAATAATAAAATTATTATTATTATTATTATTATTATATATCAGACAGTAAATTTATATAATTAATTTTTATTCTTATATAATAAATAATATGTAAGATAATTATAATTTTGAATTTCGTCGAATTATCAACCTTAACCATGTGTTCACAAACTTAAATTAAGTAAAATTTGATCTCAAAATAAACTGAAGTTAAATTTTGTGTTAGACTGAAATAATTAAATTAGACTAATATTTAATCTTACATGCCATGACTTCTTTGCAATTGATAATATATAATATAAAAGTTTTAGAATGACTTAAGAGAATAAATGAAAAATTTAAAAGTAAATCAAATTTTATTATAATTATTATTTAAGATTTAAGAGAGAGAAGATAGACACATTTTATCTTAATAAAAGAAAGGAAAAAGCAACTGAACCTCACTACTATATTATGCTTCGTTATTTGGACATGGACAATTTTTCATTTCTCTTTTCGCTAAAATTTCGGATTCTTCACTTTTTCATTGAATCAAAACCCTAATTCCCCCAATTTCACTTTTCAATATCGAAAAGCCTATCTCTCTCGTTCTGTCTCTAAGTTCCCAACGTTTTTCCCGTCCTACAGCTCGATCCTCAGGTGCTTTTTTCCTCTCCTTCTTCTCCATCTGTTTCTCAATTCTCTCCGAAGTTTTTTCGCTTTTAATGTCAACCATAATTATAAAATTTTGCGTATTAAACTCTATTATTTGGTTTCATTTGTTTAGGTTTTAGGTTTTATTTTTGTTTTGTTTTTGCAATTGTGGAATTTCGCGATTTGCATTCCGCATTTGGTGGTTATTCGAATTTTTGGAATCGGAATTGTGGGGACGTGTTTGGATTTGGTCTAGGTTTGGTTTTGTTTTTGATGGATCCTTGGTCGGGATTTGCTGTGGATTTTGGTTTGTGTTGCTGATTGTTCTGTATTGGGCGCACGTTGACAATATGTTTTGAAGACTGAAGAACAATAATGGCTCTAATTAGTAGCATTGGATATGCTGTAGTTGATAATATGATTTTTTTCATATTTTTTCGGATTACATGGATGTTCTTGTTCTAATACGAGTATGTTGGTGGTTGAGTTTCTTTCTATGCAACTGATTGTATGTGTTGCTCTATCAGATAATGCTATCTTTGTTGCAGGCATGTTACATTTTATAGTATAGTACTGAAACTACTGTGTTAATTAATTGCATATTGTTGCTTAAGTTGACTGTAATGATCTTTGCTTAAGTTGGAGTATGGTTTTCTTCTTTTTTAATTCTGGGTGTACTGTCTGTTTTGCGTTGGGCTTGTTTGAGTCCAAACTAATTTACTTCTACTTACTTCTACTTTCATTACGTATTCTTTCATTCGCACCATCTGCACAATCTTCTTTCTTCTTACAGTCCACCTAAAATTTCTTCTTGTTCTTCTTTTCCCCCTTTTTGTTTGTTAGTAATATTAACATAGCGTGCTCAATTAGGACGTGGTGTTGTTGGGTATGACTGAGTAGAATTCTGTAAATATTATATGCTACTCTGCATAGGATCAAAACAATCATGAATGTCCTTCCCGTGTAACCTTGCTATTGGAACCTGTGTGCTGTGTGAATTTGCAATTAACAATTATTCAATTGAAATTACGTGTTGTTGAAAAATCTTGCTTCGTTTCATTTATTCGAATTTTACACTTGATCTCCCTGCAACAAGGTATTAAGGGTTTGACATATGGATACTCAGCTGCTCAAGAGAAAAGACTGATCTGCTTTTTGGTCTTATTTGTGACTTGGGGATATTCGTCTGTAACATAATTTTGGCTTTTCGATTATGTAATATGTCTTCTTTTGCTCTATTTTTTTTTTTTTGTATACAAGTGCATTTTTTACTTTCTTTTCAATCCCGATCTGAGCTTTTAGTTACCATGGGATGAAATTATTAATGAGATTTCTCCTCTAGTTAAACAGAACTGGACTGGCAGTCCAAAGTTAACATTTCAATTACATATCCATCACAAACCAAGCTAGTTCAGAATATTGGATATATAGAGGAAGTATGATGCTGTGGTACGATTTCAGAATATTATGTTAGTTATGGACATTTTTTATGAGTAGTTCATAATGTTCTCATTATTGCATGTTACTTGTTTAAAACTAAATACTAGTTCTATCTCAGATTGGCTAGGATGAACTGGGCACTCGACTAGTGGCTATTCTAATTTAAAAACCATTACTGTAATACTGTAATGCTCCCATCATGTTAGCCTCTTGATTCACTTTCAAGTTTTGGCAGCAGAGTTTTGAAGTTTCATGAACAAAATTGTGCCTATTTTTATCTCAGGATAGAGAAAGAAGGATGATCTACACAGCAATTGACACGTTCTACCTCACCGACGAGCAGGTAGCAAACTCACCTTCTAGAAAAGATGGCATAGATGAAGCCACTGAGACCACCCTTAGAATCTATGGCTGTGATCTTGTCCAAGAAAGTGGCATTTTGCTCAGATTGTATCCTTGTGATTGTGTTCATTTTCATTTTACTTCCATGCTTGTTCCAAATTGTTACCTTAATTGTTAGACAGGCCTCAAGCAGTCATGGCTACTGGGCAGGTTCTATTTCAACGTTTCTATTGCAAGAAGTCGTTTGCACGGTTCAATGTCAAGGTCATTATTATCCTGTGATATATTGTCTTCTGTACTTCATGAATTACTATGCTCATAGCGTCTCTTTGCAGAAAGTGGCTGCAAGCTGTGTATGGTTGGCTTCAAAACTGGAGGAAAACCCTAGAAAAGCCAGACAAGTAATTATTGTTTTTCACAGGATGGAGTGCAGGAGGGAGAACTTTCCCATGGAGCATTTAGACTTGTATTCCAAGGTCAGAAGCTTCTAATTTTCACTTTTCTTATCCTATAATACGCAGACATACTATTTGCTCTAGTTCTCAGAGTTCGGACTTGCTTAACAGTGGAATTCCACTTTTTGTGATAATTTGAGCATCAAACACACTTACTTCAAGATGATCCAAACACATGCTATGAATCTCATTTCAGCAATTCTAGTTATTTCATATTTTGAATGTTTTCCGTTTTCTTTCTTCATGAACAGAAATATGTTGATTTGAAAATGGAATTGAGCAGAACAGAAAGACATATTTTGAAAGAAATGGGGTTCATTTGTCATGTTGAACATCCTCATAAGTTTATCTCAAATTACCTTGCTACCCTTGAAACACCTCCAGAATTGAGGCAAGAAGCTTGGAATCTGGCTAATGATAGGTACATAATTGCATATATTATTTTTATTCTGTTTCGTGTGTGTTTTTGTGCTTGTCCGTACATTCTCCATGATTTATTTATCTTCCACAAGATTCCTGAATTAGAGTGAGTGCATCCGTTGTCACATGATCAGGTCTTTTGAAGGGTATAATACCTTATTTTGGCTTTTGGAACTGTTGATCTCATAGCTATTAGTAAACACTTGATACTTAAAATGTTGTATGACAAGCATTCGATTCAAAATCGAAGCATAATTTGGAGTGGAGTAAAATGTTTCTTTATTATTCACTAGTCCTAATATTTTTGGTGATGACTTTTATTCACCATCTTTTACCACAACATTATGTTTGCTGTTTCATGTTTTCTGCTTTGCTTCGCCTACACTTTTTTCATGCAGTTTGAGAACTACATTGTGTGTTCGATTTAAGAGTGAGGTGGTGGCTTGTGGAGTTGTATATGCTGCTGCTCGCAGGTTCCAAGTACCCCTTCCTGAGAACCCACCATGGTGGAAGGCATTTGATGGGGAGAAGTCTGGGATTGATGAAGTCTGCAGGGTTCTGGCTCACCTTTATAGCCTTCCAAAGGCACAATATATACCAGTCTGTAAGGATGGGGACTTTACATTCTCCAACAAATCATTGGAATCAAAGTCTCAATCAACACCAAAGGTAATACCCACTTCATCCACATTAACCTGTAATTTGCCGTAGTGGTGTAATATCTCTATATCAGCATCTGTTGTTTGTTGAGACAAATGTCTAAACCTGTATTATTGACCATTGATAATACGGTCGTGATCATAACATATATAAATCACTGGCAATTTGTAGGATGCTCCACAATATAGTCCACTAGCTGATACTGACACCTCTATGCCAAAGGGTGCTCAAGGAGAAGCTAACATTGAATCCATTGGTGGCAAGGGTGCTATGGTGAAGGTAGCCATTGATAAGCTGAAAGATTCTAAAAGGTCTGATGATGAATCAAAAGGCACGGGTACAGACGGAGAGGCAAAAGAGGAACACATACTGAAGTCTAAGTCTGACCGTAAAACAGATGTCATTGGTGAGACACGCAGGGACAGGGACAGGGACCGAGATAGGGACAGGGAAAGAGACAGAGATAGGGACAGGGACAGAACAAAATCCAGAGATAGGGATCGAGGAAGGGATTCTGACAAAGAACGGGAACGAGAGGAAGCTGAGAGGGACAAGCTCAAGGATCGAGGTCACCGTTCTAGGGAGAGAGCAAAGGATTCAGGTGTCCTTACAGATTTCATGTGTTTCTTTTTTTTTTTTTTTTGTGTTCGACTTAAATTAAGTTTTTGTAGTGGATGCAGGACATTCCGAGAAGTCAAAACGCCATTCTTCACACGGTATAGTTCTGTGTTAATGGGGTTTTGCATTTTCTTCCATTTAGCATTGAATCTTCTTAACATATTTCAATTTTACAGATCGGGATTACCATGGTTCTTCTTACTCTTCAAGGGAGAAAGATCGACATAGACATCATTGACATTATTTAGAACATCTTCCAAGATTTACCCGCTTGGGTCACACCCTTTGATCCTATAATCAGTAACCACTGTTTGTTAAGTACTTAGGTAAAGAGCGTTTACGGATAGAAACAATTTAGGGCTCATTTGTGGTAGAAACAATTTAGGGCTCATTTGTGGTCTTATTTGATAAGCACTTACGTAAACACTTATGTATAATTGTTTTTAGTCGAAGAGAGAATAGAATTAAATCATTTTTATGAGTTGAAAGCATTCTTTAGGTTGTTTTGAAGATGTTATTAGAATAAGCTAAACAGAGCAGATATAAGTTATTTTCATAATATTTTAAACTATTTATAGAAATATTCTGTCATCAGATAAATTTAAAATAAATTATTTTAAATGAAGAGTTAATGATGTTATTTTTATATGCTGTAGTCAATATTGTGATATAGTTAGCTAATAAAAAGTATGATCGTTAACCATTAATATTCTCTCTAGTTACTGATATAGTTAACTAATAAAAATTATCTTGCCAAAAGAATCTTCTAATCTAATAAGAATGACATTTTCAATGACAGTAGTCTCCTGTAACGTGACAATCCATTTTGTGAAATGGCATGTCATTTGAATTCATGATCCTCTCAATATAATTCACGCTATTAATAGTTGGATTCAATTTTAATAATTTGAAAAGAAAAGTATAATTTTTTTATCAGAACAGTTACAATTAAAGGAACCAAAATCACCTATGCGACGTCCTTTAAAAATAAAAAAATACAATTAAATCTAACATAATTGTGACAGACTAATGATTAATTTAACCATATATATAAAAACATATATGCTCAACTAGTTAACTACATAGATCCAACTACATTAGATGCATTAAGGGTAATATTAGTTTGGTCTAAAAACTAAATTATCCCTTTCTTCAACTTTCGTTCAATCAATTGCTAGGTCACCATACATGCTGTTTGTTCAATCCAGTTCATTGTTTTATAAACCAACATTAATGAAAAATTGAATTTAAACTTTATCTTTTTCAGTCTTATTCAAACAGAATTTCCGTGTCAATTACAGTAAGCAGACTGTTGATTATTGCTTATCTAATTAATTCAACAAAGTGTTTAAATTATTATTTTTTTAACTGAAAACAATGACATTTTGGGGGCAAACATGAATAAATGTATCTAAGAACCACCATAAAATAAAACTCTTTTAGTCAATAATATAGCTAAAAGTTGATTTGATTCCAAAGATAAGCGGAGAAAAATATGAACTTGGGTCCTAGGTGGTACCCATGGTAACAAGGCAAATGAAGAAATTGCCATGCAGAATCAGAAAAGGCTGAGTAACAAACAGATAGAGGGGAAAACATTTCTAGGTTAAATCAAAACAAAATGAAGAAATCATCTGTCCTTCAATTTCTTCAAGACACTGATGTTTTCCCTGCCCTCGTTAGCCTAACATGCAGCGGTACCATTTTACATTTCTTGATTATTATCCGTCCTTTTATTGTCCCCTTGACGAACTTACAAGGACAGGGGAACCTTTTCAAGCAACATTACTCTCATCAACCACTGCTCTGGTGTTTCAGCTATTCATCTTTAAATTTACCCGAATCACCAACTTCAAAAAGATTAGAAGGCAGGGAAGCAGGATCAAATTCAAAAGATCCTCTTGGAACACCCTCCCTCTCATTACCAGACATCTTAAAAGAAGGAATTTGATGCGAGAACCTATAAAGCTCATTAGGCCGGACGTAAAAAACGTCCACTCCATTCTCGCAAGTTTTCTGAAAGAGGCTTGCAAATCCTTTCACTTTGTCCAGAGAAGCAACAGCGATGCCCACGTTTTCAGAAAAATCTGATACGATCTCCACATATTCATAGTCATACTCCAAATGTTTCTTTGGATTAGAACTCCATTTGATATCCCAATCTCTGAAAATTGCCCAAGTTTCTCCTTTATTGGGATATGCCAGATAAGACCGTTTGCCAGTTTCTTTTATGTACCGCACCTGATGAGAGAACATAGTACGATCTGTAGTTTTCTGAGAATTACCGAATCTGAACTTACCGCAGGCAATAGGCAAATTTGCTTCTTGCCAATCAAGCTCGTCTTCGCCATCTGGATCAGCCTCCAACCAAGTAATGTGCAACTTGAAAGGGGAAATCACTTTCCTGACTATAGCATAAAATCTTGGCATCGCATCATCGGTATCATATATTGCCCAAATTTGTTTAGCAGCAAAGCGATCCTCCTCCTTATCCATTTCGAAATCATTGAATTCTGCGTCAAAACAAGGAAGGATCTTTGGACTAGAAGGAACATTTGAATTCAATGAAGAGCAGTTATACTCTTTTGACTCGGATACCTTCTCTGTGTTCTGATCAGCCACACCAGCAGCTGAAGTAGCTGGATTGTCGCTGTTGGACGATCCATTACTTGTGGGCACATTCTTATTCTCAACGTCATCCGCATTAAGTGGTTCATTTGTTTGTGACGCTTTGGAAGGAATTTTAAGATCGTCATCTTCAGAGGTTTCCGTATATGAAACATGCTGTTTTTTCCTTGTAGATCTCCTTGCACCAACTTTTGAATGGTCAAGATCATGTTCTGGAGCATTGGCATCTCTCATCTCATCACTATTTCCAGCTTTGGAGCTTTCTCCCGAATCTGGTGCTGACTGCCTTACTCTCTTACTTCCAACATTTTTAGAGGATTGTGACTCCATGACTTTGGATGCAGGAACAGAGCCATCTTTACCCTTTTCACTATGAGCACCAACTCTTGCATCACATTTTTTCATAGATGTAGTATCTGACGGCACAAACCTGGCAGTACGTTCTCTACCAAAGTGTTTCTGACCAGTGCTTGCTGAATCTGGTTTTGGGGGACCAGGAATTGGACCCTCGTTCTGCATATTTACTGAAGTAAACGTTGAAGATGGGACACCAAAATTTATAACACGAGCTTTAAATGGCTTCAAACACTGCAGACACAATAAGTTTGCATTCACATATTGCATGGAGTACTGGAACGTAAAGTTACAATGTCGGCAAGATGTCCAGAATGTCATCGGTCCAGCTTGGCTGTTGGGACCGGCGGTGTTCGGATAAGAATTATTCTGAACATTTGTTGCATTTTCATCATGTTTTGCAGTGAACACGTTCCCATCTGAGTTATGGTGTGATTCAGAATTCTTCTGACCTTTTTTTGCATTACGTTTTCTAGTGGATTTCGGCGCAGCTGCTCTCACAGAGATTCCATACTGGCTGTCATACGAAGAACGTTTTGCTTGGTCACTCAAGACCCCATTGGCTTGCCCAATCAACTTGAAAGCAGCTTCTGCACCAGCATACTTGTTCTTATCAGGGTGAAGTAGCAGTGCAAGCCTCCTGTACTGTTTCTTAATGACTGCTTCATCAGCCAATCTTTCAATCTGAAGTAACGCATACCAGTCCATGTCAGTGGCAGACACCTTTTTATGCGCAGCATTGTGAACCTCGCAGACAGTAAGAATCTGAGTAATGTTTTCAACATCAGCATACAGTTTTTTAGCCTTAGTAGCAAACCTGAGAGCCTCCACAAATTCACCTCTTTGCATTCTAGCTTCGGCCATTTGCCTAGCCCTCACAGCCTCTTCTTTGTTGCACTCCATGGAGGAATTCAAATCAAAATCCAACCACCCTTATTTCTCTAAACCTCACACCAACCAAATCGTAGAAACGCCAATTTCTGTAATTATACCTATTCCCAATACCCAAGCAGCACAATATTCTCACCTGATCAACACAAAATAAACCTAATGCGATGAAATTAAACCTAACTACGAGCATTTCACTTAAGCAAAACATAGTATATGTACACGCAGGAGCACAAAAGGATTTAAATTATGCATTCGACAATTAAAAGTTAAGACAAAAGGTACCAACCTGGTTCGGAATAGTAAACAAACAATATTCAAATGAGAAGAAGCATCTAAATTTGTGGAAGTTGGGGGAACGGAAGCTTAGTTGTTGGTTCCAAGAGAAACGAGAAACCCTAAAATGAAGAGATCCCAAATGGAATTGAAATGAATCACTGCGAAACATAGAGAGATAAAAACAAAGAGATGGCGCTTGAAAGCGGGAGCCAAGGTGGAACAAAAAAATTTAAAGTCAATGGAGGGAAGACAAAAATGCTAAATGAGTGAGAGGGAACATGTGATTTTCGTGTATTTGAAAATTAAATTCATAAAACATCAATTATTTCCCCAACAAAACTTTACATAAAATAGAATGGAAAAGTTAAATCACAATAGATTATATTAGCTTTATAAATTAATATATATATTTTTTATAAACAGTTAAGAAAAGAAAATAAAGTGAAAAATATATATTTTGTTGCTAATAAGTGGAAAATGATATTTTCTTGTGTTTAAATTCGTAACAACGTCAATTATTTCACCCAACAAACATTTGCATAATAACTACTTTTAAAAAAAATTTATCATAATTATTAAAATAAAAATATATATTTATAGAAAACAATTATAAAATAAATATTTTTTATATATTTATTATAACTAGTTTTTTTAATAGATAGCTAATTTAGTTTTAAAAGACACTAACAAAAGTAAAATTCTCATGAATTGCATACACTAAAAATTATTATATTTCTACTGTTATAAATATTACACTAAAGAATTATGATAGTTATTATTTTATTGAACTAATATATAATAAATTAGAAAGTTTTTTTTTTTAAATAAAAGTTTTCCAGTTAACATCACTTACAAACACATCTGATACCTGAGTAAATAAATTACAAGGTTTTTAATAATAATATATATTACTTTATATATATATATATATATAATTACATCTATATGTGTATAAATATAAATAAATGCAGTATAATATACATCTATATTGTATTTATATATTTTTAATGTTGTAATATTTCTTTATATATTTATCCTCTTTGTATATTAGTAAATAAATAAAATAATATACCTCATTAAAAAAAAATTATATATTCATAGTAATACACCGTCACGTGTACAAAATTTGTAAATTTACCTTAAATAAATATAATGATGGAGACACAATAAATTTTAAAAATATTAAAAAGTAAATGGATATACAAATAGGGCTTTGCATTAACTAATATAATAAAAATATAAATTTTAAAAAATATTATTATTATATTAATAAAAACTATTGGTAAGTAGTAATTATCCTACACTTATATTACCAATCATGTTTATAATTTTTGTGTAGGTAGAATTTTTTTTATTAAAAGTAGTTATTTTAGTTTAAAAACAATACTCAAAGGATAAAATTGTAAGAATTTCTATTAATAAAAAAAATCTCATTTATTAATGTTATAGATTATTTGTAGTAGTTTTTATTTATTGTGTAGATAATTTTTTTATTATAAATAGTTATTTTAGTTTAAAAATTACAACTTAAAATAAGATTGTAATAATTTATGTACACCACAGAGGAAAATATAGTTATAGTTATAAAATTGTATTTATAAACAGTTAGGAAAAAGAAAAAAATGAAAAAAAAAAATCGTTGTATTTTTTCATAATAAATATAAGGATAGTTTTGGTTTAATTAATTAATTTATTATTTTTGAAATTAATTTTGTCTTAATGTAATTTTCTCTTTAAATAAACAAACACATTTTTCATTTACATTTTCTTTTTATTTTACTCAAAACAAGAGTTTCCTATAGAATATAGAACAGGGGACAATTAATAGTATTTATTACTTTTTCAGTGTTCTATTTTATTAGCTTTAATGCTATAATTAATATTTTTTAACACTCTGTTTGGTATAGATTCTAATTAATTGAACCCTATTTATTATTCTTTAAAGCAAAACACCATTCTGTTTAAATATGAATACCATTTCAATAAATGTGTTTGAAAGTACTATTCTTAACTAATATTTGTAAATTAAGTAATTTTATATTTAAATCAAAATGAATTATTTTTATTAAATAACATCCTTAAAAGAATATATATGTGTATAATATATGTATATATATATATGTGTGTGTTTTTTTATAAAAATTAGATTAATTAATTGAGGAATAAAAAATATTCTGTTATTGAAAATTGAGAGCACCAGTTCTTTTAATAAAAAAAATACTACAATTGCAATAATTATCGGAGGATTTAAATAAAACTATAAATTAATTTTTATATTGTAAAACAGATGCATTAATTTTTTTTACCCCTAAGAATATCCGTAATTAATACTCCCTTTAACACAAATATAAGAAAAAATACTGTCAGTGAACTTAAATATAAACATAAGTAAATTTCAACTATCAAAACTCTAACTATAATGATATTATTTAAAAATATATTTATTTAAATATGAAAAAACGCCATATAAATATGATCGAATATAGTTTTTAAAACGTAGTAATTTTTATTTTTATAAATTAAAAAATTAACTAATGTTTTTAATTAATGTGAAATTTTGATTTTGGTTAGATTTAAGAACAGGATTTTATAAATGAGTAATTAATTTGAGACAAAATAATATATTAGAAAATCAAATATTATTATGTTTTGCATGAAATTCAAAATTTTAATTGTATTATTTTTAATACATCTTTCAAAAACTCTAAAGCGGAATTGACGAATATTGTGTGTTTGTTTTAAATCTTATAAAATTATTTTTAGAAACGTGAGTATATAAGAATATGATCTTCTCATGTTTGGTTCGTGTTATAAAAAAAATATTCTTTAGACTATTTTTAGAAATCTATATGAAAGGTGACTATCACACGTTTTCAAAATATTTTGTATTTAAGTTATTGAAAATAATACAAATACTTGCAATTTTGTTTCAGTACCGCTAATATAATCTCACATTATTTAGAGTGAAATCAATGACAATTTATATACTTTTTCTTTCTTCAATCTACCGAAATGCCTTTTAAAAATAAAATTGTGACAAAACTCAAAAACGGACAATACATCAAATATCATAATTGATCATAGATATATTATTTCAATAAACTTCAAATCGAAACATTGACGTATATCAACATTAACATATATCATTAGCATTTATGTTAATGAGCATGGATAATTCTTAATACTTATTTTAAATATTGGAACTAAAATTATATTTTATTTACAACTTATTTCCTATTATTTACCAACAAATTTTTATTTTTATTTTTTTTTTGTTAAAAAGAAATGGTGGATAGGTTGAAATACTTATGAATTGTTCAGTTTACTATTCATTCTGTCATTTTTACTCCTTTAGAAAAAATAATTAAGTTCAAAAACATATATATGTATATACGTGTCTCTCTCTATATAACTTGAAACTAGTTATGATTACCATGGTTAAAGAAAGTCAAATTTGAATAACTTATTAAAATCCCAAAGTAAAAAAATATATGTGCAAATCATATAAGTAATGTTTTTTAAAGAATATAATGTAAATGAGTTGAATCGCCATGTTTGCATATTAAAAATAAGAATCTGTTACTTGAATCAATGGTGATTAGGTTTGAACAAATTCAATAAATTTCGATCCAGAAAACGCAACAATTGAACCAATATGTTTTGTGTGAGTTAGCAGGTTATCCTAACCAGCAAACACAAATAAATTTTCAGTTTTGCCTTTTTTTTTACGTTTCTTTCTAAATATAAGCACACAATCCAATATTGTTTTCAACATATTTACTTTCACTTTTTAGTTCAATTAAATTAACATGAATTGTTTATAAAAGTTAGCTAGTTATTAAAACGTTGAAAATATCATATCATGAATAAACAATAATAAGTATTATATATAACGATAAACAATTACTACTCAATAAGATAATAAAAAAAAACTGAAAATATAATCCACAATGTAAACTCAATTTTTTTGTTATGTTAGCATTGTTTTTTCCTCACATTTTACTTACAAATTACGGGTCGGGTTGACCTGACTCGCGTAAGAAATATAAACTCCTTTTACTGTCCTACCCCGTATAAGAAGTAGTTCATATAAAAAAAATATTTTTTTAAAAAAATAAAATTTTATTAATTATAAAAAAACTTATTTCTTCTGCTAAAAATTTAAAATTTTATTTATGTTTCAGTTCATTCAATTAAGATAAAATATGAATTCAAGTATGAGAATTATTAGAATGTTTGATTAAAAGTAATTTTATTTTACATTTATTTTTCCTTTATATATATGTAAATGTATAAAAATATCCTATCAAAGTTTTGGTACAAAATATTTGAATAAAGATGACTAATTTTTTAAAGAGTATCTTATTAAAATCTTATTTATATTATTTTTTTATTAGCAACTTATAAATTTAAGACTTTACTTAAAATTAGATCAATTCTCACTCTTAATATTAACTCCTTTAGATGATTAAAATAAAACACTACATTTTGTAGTACATTAAATTCATTTTTTAAAAGATAAAATAAAAAAAGATCACAATGCAATAATAAATGAGTGTGATATGATTTTTTTTTTTTGCAAAAAATATAATATAATTATTTTTTTATTTATACGAATCAATCTGTCTCACTATTAGCTCGTGCAGACTGGAAGGCAAGCCTAATCAGGCTATACTAGTGAGCCTACCTCGCATTGTCATCCCTATATGGAAAGGAGATTGTCACATTTGTTTGGATCCGGAGGTGGCAAGATTTACACAAATGAGAAGATGTCACATTTATTTGGATCAAGTGATTAATAGTATAATTAAATATTTTTAAAATTGTTAAATAAATTTATGTAATATTTAATTTTACATCTTGTATATTATAATAATAAAATGAATGCACAACAATACTTGAATAAAATGAAGGAATCCTACATGCAATCAACACAAATATTTTTATTTGTGTGAGAAATGAAAAAAAGGGTCACACCCTCTCCTCATACTATCAAAACCACTTAAACAAACACAATAATACATGGAAACAAACACAACTAAGTTCCTCTCAAAATATCTTCATAAATCTTAATGCTCTAAAAGGCTAAGATAATTTGGTTCATTTGTCACTAATCATTCAATCAATATATACATAAATTTAACTAATTTTGATGATCTTTACTGAAGAAGTATATATCAGAGAAGTTAGACAGTATTGGTAAGTCAGACAAGTTTATCCAAACTATTTTCTTTGCTTAGTGAATTGTAATACCAAATGATGTATCCAATTTAGTACAATGAAAATTGTCTGGCAATTATAAAAAAACTTTTACCCTTGGAAGTGACTTCAAAATCGTCACCTTCAGAAGTTTCCACGCATCAAACATGCTGCTGCTTTTGTCTACAAGAACTCCCTGCATCAAGTCTTGAAGGATCAATATCATCTTCTCGAACATAAGCATCTTTCATCTCATAACCATTTACCAGCTTTGAAACTTTCTCCAGAATCTGGTGCTGACTGCCTAACTCTTTTACTTCCAACATTTTTAGATGTTTGTGACTCCGCACCTGTGGATGCAGGAGCACCTTCAGAATGACCACCAACGCCAGAAGAACATTTTTTCATAAACGTACTAGCATGTTCTCCTCCACCAGGGGGTTTGCTACCAGTACTTTCAGAGGCAGGTTTTGGGGGACCATGCGTTGGAGACTCCTTCTGGATATTTACCAAAGGAATAGCACAAGCTTTAAAGGATTTCAAACACTGCTTACAGCGTATGGTTGCATTTACAAATGGCATGCAGAACTGGTACTTAGTATTACAATGTTGGCAACATGTCCAGAATGTCTTCTGTCCAGGTTTCTTCTTAGAATCGGTGGATTTCGGCACAGGGCAACTCACCGAGACTGCAAACTTCTTGTCATACAAAGAACGTTTTGCTTGGTCACTCAAAACCCCATTGGCTTGCCCAACCAATTTGAAAGCAGTTTCTGCACCAGAAAACTTATTCTTATCAGGATGAAGTAGGAGTGCAAGCCTTCTGTACTGTTTCTTTATGGCTGTTTCATCCGCCAATCTCTCAATCTGAAGAATCGCATACCAGTCCATGTCAGAGGGAGAGAGTTTCCTCTTTGCAGCATTGTGAACCTCACAAATCGCAAGAACGTGGCTAATGCTTCCCACATCAGGATAAAGGTTTTTGGCCTTGGTAGCAAACTTGAGAGCCTCTTGAAATTCACCTCTTTGCATTCTAGCTTCAGCAATTTTTCTAGCCCTCAAAGCCTCATCCTTGTTGCACTCCATGGCAGAATTCAAATCAAAATCCAACCACCCAAATTTCTGCTAATCTCACTGTAAGTAGAAAGTACAATGTGTGTAATTTTACCAATTCACAATCCACAAGAAGCACAGTGATTTTCGCCTGGTTGACACAAACAACCCTAACACGGTAAAGTTAAACCTATCTACCCACATTTCATACAGTGTTTAAACAAGATATGCACGCAATATGTCGATTATGAAACAGAAAACTGCGCAGATAAGAGTTAAATAAAAATGGCACCTGGTTTCGAATACTAAATATGAATCAAAATCGAGGAAGCGTGAATGGTGAGCATAACAATGCTTCGTTCTGTAAGATGTTGATTCTGTAACGAGTCAATAAACAGATATGGACATGTTGGCAAAGGAAAAGGAAATGTAAAACCCTAAATCAAAACGACAGACAGATGTAAAGAAAGGGCACTTTAACGCGGGAGTGGAAATCAAAACCAGAGGGAAAGTGAAAACTCTAAATCAGACACAGGGAAGATGGGAATTCTCGTGAGATGAAACATAACAAAAAAATATTTTATTTATTTATTTAATAAATGGGGTATATTTTTTATAAAATTTAAACAAGCACAAGTTTTTAAGGATTATTAATGATTCAAACAACATATTTCTTTTATCTGAATAAATTTAAATTTAAATTTAAATAATATATGTTTGTATTCTCCATCTTCTCACCTTAATAAGTTAAATATATTTTTCTCCTTTAAATTTTTAAGATAAAATTATAATAGAGTTGAGACTTTCAAAACAATTGACTCATGTTATCTCAAGTATTCAAACAATATATAAACTTGACTTGTAATTTTTGTAAATACCAAAAATTATAAGTTCTTTATTTTTATCTTTTTAGAAAATATTTACTGAATACCCAATATTAGAAAACACTTAAATGAGAAAGATATTAAATAAAAAAATGAGTAAAAAAAAAAGTTTAAATATGTGTTTCAAATAAAATCAAATTCAAATAATAAACGCAACCGAAGTGATTTTTTAAATGGTATATGATTATTGTAAGAATTTGGTTTAGTGTTCTTCTTAAACTTTTGTTTATATATTTAAGCCCACAATAAAAACACCTTTTAGAATAAAACAGTTTTAATATGCTTATTTAAATTCAATTGGGATATTTTTTAAGTTAATTACTTATTTAAATGATGAAAAATACGAGTTTTAATTCTTTGATATGGTCCTAACTTAATCATATTTAAATTAGTAATAATAAACATATCCAATCTAAATATAATAATGATTGAAAATTAACAATGATGATTTGATAAAAAAAATAATATCTCATTTATAAGAAAAATAATAATCTAAATAAACTGGAAGTAGTAATCCACAAAGTCAACTTAATTCAATGTTTTTTTCATTTATATAAGCACAATTTGATCTATTTATTGACTAATAATTATTTAAGAATGATTTTCTTCTGATCTCATATATATTGATATAATATCATTAGGATCAATCATCGTTTTTGAGGTACTCTTCATTTTGGAGTTCATAAATTGATCATAGTCTTATTCTTAAAACACATCTTAGAGGACTAAAGGAGAAAAATGTATTTAAATTGTTTTTTACCTCAACTCTTAAGCGATGTTTGTCATTTCCAGTTATTTGCATTTCAAGTAGTACACTGACCATGTAAGCTTCACGTGAGAAAAAGACATTGTTGATCTCTTGTCAATAGTTTTATTTCTTTGCCGACCTCTTACAGTTTCTTTACTTCGATAGTAGAGGACATGGAAGCCTCGACCTCGTTTACTCTGTAAGCAAAAAAGCTCTACTTTGCATCTCCAGACAAGTTGCAAGCAGTTTTTCCATTGAAGTCGTGGTCATGACTTCCTTCTCGATAGAGGTTAGGGCAATATTAACACTTTTAGAAATTTGCAAGTTTCTCCGGAGGAGTTAGGGGCAACACTTGTCCCGACATCATACGACGATGGCCTAAATTTTTAAGAGACTTCCATGGCGACTCAAAGGGTTTATCTCTCTCTTATGATTCTTCTTGTCGGCGAAGAGGCAATTGGTCGACAGCCAAACCCGTTGAAGGAATGACAACCATCATCGGGAAGGTGAGTCCCTTTTTCAAAACCTTGTCACCAACTTTGCCACATTGCTATTAAAGTTGTTTTAAGACTTGCTTGAAATTATGAGTGACGTGAGTCATAACACCTAAAATACATAAAAGCATTAAGTAAAATTAACATCAATAGTATAAGCAAATAAATCAAATAAAGACTATACATACTAGTAAAATCCACCTATCATTGGGGGAAAAGATAAATGACAAGGATCTTTCACATGGGTAATCTCCTCAGCAACAAGTTTAAAACCTCAATGTCTTAGGGAGGTCATCATCAACCTCGCCTAATTACGATACTGAATGGGATTCCAATTCCAATAAAAAGGGAACTTTGATTTTATCCCATCATAAAAAAAAGTGTCGACTTAAAGGCTCCACTATGAATTTAAGAAATTCTCCCTTCAAATTTTATATGAAGACATATAGAGTGCAAAAAGACACATTCATGATTGGCTGATAAGTGACAACCAACCAACTTGGTCAGTTGGTCGGGCATATAATAATATAGAAAAACCTAAAGGGAAGACTTTAGTTTAACCAACTCAAACAACAAGTAAAAATCTTGCAATGAAGCTCGTGAATTAGGATGTAATTGGGTAGGAGCAACATTTAAGACCCGAAGAAAACCCATAGTGAACTCATCAAAAGGAAACGAATGTGAAGATATGTGAACATATAAAAGAACTCGTACAGAACCCCTTCTAGACCATGACATACATTGTCAATGGAATTGCACCGTTCCAACACAAGGACTCACCCCTATTTATAGAAGTTGGAAAGGAAGGTAGCCTAAAAGGCACATCCTTTCACCAACCGTCAGATCTATCCACATATGATGGATACAACCATTTCAAACATAGATCACGAGAGATGTCGTTTCAAGTCCCCAACCAACATGCACTAAGAACCTTTTAGACTCTACAAGGAATACCCTTCGAGCTTGGGGTGCTAGGGAGATAACTAAGACCCAACTAAGTCCATCTCAACACCCGCCAAATAACATTTGTAAAAATTTTCTTGCAAAAAAGACTCTCAAGCAAAGTTTTTTGAGTTTGTGTTGGTAGTGTACTTTACACAAATAAGATCATCTTCACCATAAAAGGTTGAAAAGATTACATAACGATCTCAAAAATACCGTCGAACATATCTCAAGAACTTGTTGATTAAGAACAAGATTAATCCATAGTTAAAAACGTACTTAGTGTTAGACTAATACAAGGTTAACTCCCATCCGTACTAATCCATACCCATCCATGCGAATGCCCAATATAGCTCTATAAATAGGTTGGTAATGATAAGGTAGAAGTATATTTTTAATAACATTTATTACTCTCAACTATTCATGAGAATTGACTTGAACTTCGAAGTACCTTTCACATATGCATACCCCCGTTCAACATCGCAAGGAGAATATCGTCGTGTTCTGTATCGAAGGAGACCGTCAACAACGTAAGGAGAACATCACATTTAGGGTCAACCTTATTTAAATGTTTAGGGTCACATTTAGGGAACTTCGAACAACCTTATTTCGTCCCTACATTTAGGGTCAATATTCAATTTAATACTGTAATTTAAAAAAAAATCAATTTGGTCCCTATGTTTATTAAAATGTATCCAAATTGGTCATTTTTGTTCAGTCGCACCTTATGGTGTCAAGTGCTGCTTATGTGGCAGAGAGAAATGGGATTTGGTGTTTTGTGAGGTGTGAGGTTTCAAGTTGCGTGGATTGAGAAATTACTTTAGTGAAAAATCAATTGGGGGTTAGGATTATTGGAATTACAATTGGGGGTTAAGATTTTTTTAATTGCAAGCAGTGAGTTTTTGAATTACATGTCAGTAATCCCATAAAAGGTTTAGAACCAAATTATACAGATGATTTGCAGAATTTGGGTGTTGATGATGATGAAAGTGAAGGAACATTTGTGCATGATAGAGGCTCTAATTGCTATAAATCTTGAAAAAAAGTATGGTTGTTGCTAAAATTTTGGAAGATAGGAAACAAGCAATTGTGGAGCATATATTGGGAAAGAAGGAGACGCTAGTCTTACTCGAATGCCTTATTCAAATAGGGGGTGCGAACATATACAAGGACAGGTGTAGCATCTCTCTCTAAATTGTGAAAGAATTAGAGCTAGTGGGTAGAAGGCATTCTCTCTCTCCGACTTGTTGAAGGATCTAACTTGGAAAATCAGTAATTTATTTCTTACTCATATTTTAGATGCTTTCATTTCAATTTCAAGGAAATGTTCATCACATATATGAGTTGTCCAGTGATCCGGAAAAGAGTTGGTAGCGGGGGATTAAGTTTTCTGTCCACTGGAAGAAGGGGGTCTTGGCTGCGTATGGAAGGAACAAGCAAAGCTTGCGTGATGTTGTCTAACTAGCAATTAAAAAATCCTAACTCCCAAAGAACACCTAATCCTACTTCTCTCTACCACATAAGCAACACTTGATGCCGTAAGGTGCGACTTAACAAAAATGACCAATTTGGATACATTTTAAAAACATAGTGACCATAGGGACCAAATTGATTTTTTTTAAAATCACCATACTAAATTAAATATTGATCCTAAATGTAGGGACGAATAAGGTAATTATACCTAAATTTTAATAGACTAGTAATTTTTTTTGCTATTGGCATTACATTAGAATCTAAATTAATACATTTGAAGGAAACCAATCAAATTGCTTAAATTTATACAGTTTTATCGTATGACCAAAAGTTCCACCACATTAGAAGCGAATGAAGGTTAAAAATAGATTATAAGTCCTTTTTTTATAAAAAAACTTTTATGTTATGTATCATTATGCAACTTGACATCTCAGCTAGATTGACACCTCAAGTAACAACAATCATCTGTCATCACATGAAAAAAATATTATTAAAAAAAATACAAAAATATGGGGGAATTAGACCAAAACCCATATGTTAACAAAAACGATACATAAATATATTATACCTATTTATAAAGAATTCTAAAAACAAATTAGATGAAAGTCTATTATACCAATAAAATATACCTTATGTTGATTATAGTCCTCTCATATACCTTATGTTGATGTATCTTATTAGGTATTTCTTGCCAGCACATCCCTCATGAGTTGCTTTGGTGCTGTAACAGAAAAAGTGGATTCATGTAAAAGGTGGAGGTGTGGGACAAAAAAGAATATAAAAACGGATCATTAGTTATTGCTGTACTATTTTTTCGTTCTTGTCTAACCTGGCAACTTTGTGAACCTTTCAAACTGCACGAATGCTTGATTGATGAACATTTCTGTACCATAGACGATGGCAGCACCAACTTCTCGTGCTTCTTGAAGGAGCCTTGTCAATTTTGGTGTGTAAACAGCATCAAATACCAAGGAATAGTGTTTCAAGGCTTCCTGTTAAAACATTGAAACAACATGTGGCATGAAGTTTATAATTTAAAATCACAGTTCTTTTTAGAGCCAACTTCTCAGAAACTATCGTTAGTGTAACTTTTTAGAGTAATATCAGAATATGCAAAAGTAACACAAAACCTTTGGTACGAGTGACTCGTGATTTTTTGGTTTCATTCCAACAGATGTAGCATTTGCCAGAATCATGCCTTGTTCTGGGTGGAAGTTCTCTAATTCAGACAAAGTAATAGCCTTTCCTCCCACTCTGCTGGCAAGCTCTTTGGCTTTGGCTGATAACAAAGAGAAAAAAAATATATTATGCTCCTCATTTTCATTCATCACAATGAATGAACTATGAAACTAAACCAACAACACTTTCTCACCATATGTACGATTTGCAACAACTATTCTTGCACCCTTTTGTTTTCCACCGTAAGCTAGTGCCTTTCCTGCCCCACCAGCTCCTATAACCACAAACAGTTTACCATATAACGGTGAACCAGACATGGATCTTCCGTTTGAATCTGCAAACAATTGTAACAAAAAGCCTATAAATAAACCAAAGCCTTGTATAGTCCTTCCTCAATATCTGCAAAGAAAATACAGAAACATATGTAGAAACCATGTAGTCGTTCCTCAATAGCTGCAATGGCCCCAAGATAATCAATATTATAACCTATTAGTTTCCCATCACTTGGCCTCTTAATCATGCAGCTAATAGCTCCTATTGCCTGATAAAATGATTTGATTAAGTTTAAATGATAGAAAAAATGTGACAGAAGTTTTTTAAGGCCTAAGAGTAAATACCTTAGCAATAGGATCAACCTCATCACAACATCTAAGTCCATCCACCTTGTGAGGAATCGTGTAACTGTTTTTGTTAAAGAACTAAGAATTACTAGCAATCGTGATATTGAAACCATAATTTTGACATAACCATTACATGGCCCTTTTTCACACATACAAAAGTGCTGTCCAGCTAAATTTTTGTGACCACATGACACCATTAAATAAGCTTTGTATAGATCATTTACTTGTGTTCTAAAGTACATTAAGAATAAACTTATAAGTCAATAACACTAATGGCTAAAGTATAGAAAAATGGGAATGCCTTTATTCAACTATATGTTACAGAATAGAAGAATCTTGGAGGATATCATGATACCTGTATCCCACAAAATCAAGGGATGAGTAAGTGTTGAGAAAATCTGAGACGTTATCGACCAAGAAAGGCAAGTAAACTCCATCAAATCCCACAGACTCGAAAGCTGCATTATAAAGATGAGGACTTTTGCTATGACTAGTAGGATTTCCAATAACACCGTGTACTTTGGTGTCAACACCAATGTGTCTAAAATTGTACAAATCCAACAATTCTTTGATAGTTGGTTGCCCAGGAACTGATACAGCACCATCCTCAATTGAACCAAACGTGAGAAATCCTCCAAATTTTGCGCAGAGTATCCGTGACAAAATCCCCTTCTCACCAATTGCAATTCCAATCATTGGGACCTGCAGTTATTCACGTAATTAAACTCAGCATGTGATTTACAGATCTGTAGTATAAAGAAAGAAAGGATGAACTCACTTTTCAGTAATGTTTTTATTCTTAAGGCGAAATCTCTACACTGTGGATTATCTGAGACTCAGCTAAATTTTTTTTTATCTAATAGTAGTAATATAGAATCAAGAATGTTAAATAGAAAGATTCAAAACAGTGTCATAAGATTAAATGATACACTTTTTTCTTTTACTTTTAACAGAAAATCTTACACTTTTTTTTTCATGAATAAATTAACTAGCAAACACCTGAACTGCTTATGAATTTCTCATAAAGTTTCTCAACTCAAAAAACTTGTTATCACATTCAAAAAACTTGCTATCAGAATTCTAAACTTTCGAGTGTGTATATTTGGTTTGTCATTAACAAAACATCAGATATACATTCATGCGTTTTGCTCAACCTTTAGTTTTTTTTTTTCAAACATATTGAATCATTTGTAATTGAATACCTGATGTAGAATTCTATTAAAGTTTGTAGATATTTTGAATTTCATCTATAACTTTTAAAAGTAAAGAAACTTATTTAAAAATTCTCAAATAATTCATAATTTAATGGTTAATTTAACCTAAGGATAGATATTGAAATATGTGTGAAATTTCAAATAAATCCATATACGTGTAAATCTTATAATTGAAATAAATGTTGAACACTTAACTATTGGAGTCATATATTTTGTTTCATATTTTATAGGAAATTCGTTAAGTTGTTTACATTTTGAGTGTTAGCTTATAAAAGTCTTTCAATAAATTATTAATAACTTCTTAGTTTATGTTCCTCATAATTTTCTCTGTTTTAATAAACAAAATACTAGAAATTAGTATCTTCTAAACTGATATCTTGAGATATTGTTGAGAAAGAACAAAAGATATATTACACACAATTAGTGAACCCACTTTTGAAGCATTAGATCTATGGAAAGTAATAGAAGATGATTGTGATATTTTTTAGGCTATCAGAAAACCCCCCTAGTTCGGATGAAGACTTAAAAAGAGATGAAAACAAGAAAGACTTAAGTTAATTTTTTTCCTGTAGTGTCAAAAGTAATATTTACAATAATTATTAACATGAGGTCTCCAAATAAGCCATTTGGAAGTATCTCAAATTAGAATACCATGGTTGTGAAAGAACAAAAAAACAATGAAAACTTTCAATTTCATAAAAAAATTTCCTACAATATTAAACATGGGAGATGGTAGATAGTCCTGGATACAAATATTCCATAACAGTAAGATGAACTTATATAGTTCTATAAATAAATACAAGGCGAGATTAGTAATAAAAATATATACTTAAGTGTTTGGGGTAAATTTTTCGGAAACATTTGTGAATGTTCAAAATGTTGCTTACTTTGGTTGCAAAAAGGATGGAAAATTTATCTTGTAGATGTCACATTTTCATTTTTAAATGATTATTTGTAGGAGGATACATTTGTGAAACAAACAGAAAGATTTGAAGTTAAGGGACAAGGTTTACAAGTTAGAGGAGGCCTTGTATGATCTTTAAATAAGGCTTGAGAGGGTATAATTGGTGATTATCTTCATAACCTTGGATTTGTTAAGAGTCAAAGTGAAGATGGTGAATGTTAAATTTAATCATAATTTTGATCTATGTTGATATGATATACTTGTGATAGAGACCCATGAGAAGTGAATATATGAGCAGTGGTAAATTGAAAGGTTACTTGAGAGTGAAGAAGGAGTTGGAGAAGACGTGCAGAATCCGTGATGTCTAAGGCAGTTGTAGAAATCTTCACTATATCTGCGCCGGAAGCTTGAATTGTAGCAGCAAGGTTACCAATTTCCTCCATTGATGGAGTATTTTCCAAGTTGTGTGAAGAGACAATGATCTTCACACTCTCTGCTTTCTTCCATCCAATGCGATTGTAGAACTCATCTGCTACCTTCAATACACAAACACTCCTACAAACAATAAATGTAGAGCTCCTTCCAAGGATCACAAAATATTCATAACTTTTCAACTCTATTATATATACATCCAAACACTTTGTACTGGAACTAAATTCAAATTTATATTTTTTAAATTAATTTTAATTCTTAATTACTTAAATCTAATAATCAGATTGGAAATTTAATCAATATTTTTTATAAAAAAATAATAATTTAGATGTTTATAAATTAATTTGGTACCAATTTCTAAGTCATATTTTTAAAAAAATTGAATATAAATCCAAAATAATTTTAAATCAATGATAAAAGTAATGTTCAGTAAACAACAAACTTTATTCAACGTAATAATAAATAATATAATATGATAAAAAAAATTAGAAAGTAGTGATATTTAATGTAGAACGTTTTTTTTTGGTATGAAACTCAGATAATTAAATATAATTTGTTTTAATAAATACTAATTAAAAATATAAAAAATACTATTTGACGAATTATATTCTCATTTATATTTCATCAAATTTAATTCTATAATTATTAGCAAGATGAAGATAAAAAAAAGATGCAAATAAAAGTATATGTAGTTATCTTCAACTTAATATTACTTGCATTCCTTTATTTAGTGAAAGAATAGTGTGTTTTTATTATTAAAAAAGAAATGACGATGGTAAAAAACAAAAGTACACCACAATAATATTGTTGAGTATGAAACCATGTCAATTGAATTGAGCTAACTAGACATCATGTTTAGTGAATAGACTTAATCATTGTGTTTTCTTTATAATTTTTATTTAAAAAATCATTGTACTTGTAATTAGTGTAAGTTGCAGTTGGCAACCTAACAACGTTAAATTCTGTGTTGTTTATTTTCTACTGTTGATTCGTGATTATGTGTGTTACTTCCGCATGCGTTTTTTCCATCAAATATTAAAGTTGCGAGCTATTTATTTACAAATTTGAAGTTTGAAGACGGTATAAACTCCCTAAAATTATATGAGTACATAGTATTTAATAATAAAATGCATATCGTTGAAATAGTGGTATGATGTAAAATAAATGAAACTTAAATGAAGAATTGTTTTTAGGTAGCATCATTTTTCACAGTGCTGTTGAATTAATTGTGTTTTGCATGGTAGGTAAAGAGTACAGTAGCTAATTAAATTACCTTTAGCTCAACTTCAACGAACTCACATTCCAAATGAATGGCTAGACGTAGAGCTTCTTGTCGCATGGTTTCATCACCCTTATACTCTCCTCCTTCCCATATTGGTCTGAAACAAACCATGCATCAGTTATAACCTACCATTAATCAAATCAAAATGCTCAAGTTATAATTAACCTATAGCTGATTATAATGGGCAAATGACGGTTTTTGATCAGAAATGGAAGATGATGAGTAGGGTGGAAGTCCTTCAACAAATCCAACCGAGCCTCTACTAAGTCAGCACCCAGTTCTTTTGCCTTCTCCATCTCAAACACCATTTCTTCCACTGACTCTGCTGTTGTTGAACCACATATCAGTGTTGAGTTTCTTCTGTCCCACTGGAACTGGATTTGGCCACCATGTTAGAATATAATTTTCACATTTTGAGATAAATGGTAAATCTTATTCCAACTACCTTTATAAGAGAAAAAAGATGAAATTGACATTTTTATTAGGTGAAATTAATTTATAAGTATATTAAATGCGGATTTTGAAAGTGTTAAAAAGAAATAAATTGTACAAAATTAGTTCATTCATTAAGAAATTTAATTTATAAATAAAAAAAATTGATTTCATTTTGTTTGAGAGAATGTGTATGGGGCAGTTTTGTCCAACATTGCTTTATTTTTGCTTAAAGAAAGGAAGCAAAAGAAAATAATTACCGGGGCGCTGGTGGTGGTAGTCATTTGGCGAGGAAAAGAGGTTGGCGGAGTGTGGTATGCTGCTGAGGAAAAAAACAGAAAGAAAAACGGGCTTATTTAGGAAAATGGGCAGATGGGAACCGTAGATATTCGTGCACATGTTCCACCCCAAGATGATTTTCACGTGGGTACCAACCATATATAGAGAAAATTGCTATTCGAATAAGCTACTACTACTTTTTCCTCCCTATTTCATAAAAATTATATTTTCAATTTTATTCTTTAAAAAATATATATTCTAAATTATTTATTCTAAAATATATTTTTTATCTGAAAATACATTTCAGAACTTATATTTTAAATTCAAAAATACGTTCTAAAATATACTATCAGATTGTACAGAATATATTGCACACATTCTTAAAGGTATTTTTGGGATCAGAAATTAATATTAAAATGTACAATAAATACATGTTGAAATGTATAATTCGAAATGCATTTTTTGAGGAATAGATTTGTTATTTCATCGTCTCATGGAAGCGTAAAATGCAATGCCCTTAAAGTAATGTATGCCAAAGCATAAAAAAGAAAATGTATGGCATGCTAAACATAAAAAAACCGTAGGCTCGTATTGCGTGATTCATTGTGGGACTGAAGGATGGAAGCGAGACTAACGAGAAAATCACTTAAACCTAACGTGTTTGGATGGGCAGTAAGAATCTACTTTAAAAATCATGGAAAAATTAAAATAAAGCAACTGTTTGTTACTTTAGAAAATTAGAGATAAGGAACCGAAAAGTCTGATAAAATGAGGGTGTATAATTGGGATTATAACCTTTTTATTTTCTTTTAGTTATTCGTAGGTTTAAAACAGTATGACTTGCGAGATTTCACTTATAATATTATAGATTTAAGTGCAGAAATAAAAACGTTATGACATTGGGAGGATAAACAATGTTGTTTGGACTAAAAGCATTCCACTCTAAATAAGGCCATTATTAATAATTTTTTGAACATTGAAACTGGATGTTCTATCACGGCTGGTATTCACTGAGGCCAATTGCCATAGCCGCCTAGAAAACATGGATGAACGTGGAGATAAAGAAAGAGGTGAAGAATCTGAAACACTCAGTTTTCTACTATCCACACAAGTCATCCATCTATCTACCAAACCAGACAGCCATATCTCATTATTTGTACTTGTACACCTGGGTAACTTTGCATATACAAATGGGGAGACGTACATGATTACAAACTATATAGACTATAGACTACAGAGATCAGATCGAATATCACTGACCGTCAAGTATACAGACCCCCTACTGTAACATTTATAAGGTGGATTTATGCCTAAACTTCTGCTATTCAAAAATTCGGTTAATCAGCCAAGTATTACGAGTGCAAACGGTATCCCAAGAAGACACCGATAAGCGCCACCATACAGACATATAGAAGTGGGAATCCGACTTGAACTTTTCTTGGACCTTTATTAATAAGATCTCCCTACAAAAAGAATAAACCCACCATAAGAAATGAAATCTACTGACCCTAAGAGAAGAAACGGAATAAAATTGAAAATTTTCATATGTACATGGGCAATAATTCTAAAGTAACAGACAATATCTAATTTACAATACTGATTGATACTTTCTCAAGAAACCCCCAAGCTTACTAGTTTTTCTTGCAAGATTTTTGTCTCATAATTGCTGAGTCTCCTCTCCTCTGTTAACTTTGATATTGTTAGTCCAGACTGCATAGTAAATAAGAAACAAGCAATAAGAAACAATGTTATCTCAAGACTCACTATTACTTCCGGCCCGTTTTAATGAAGAAACCCATAGGATCAATTGATCCATTGCTATTTGCAACAACAAAAAAAGACATTTTCAAAGAATTAAGTATATAGAAGAATGTAAAAGTCAGCTAATACAGTTATACTATTTTGTGACCCTAATCATGCCACAAATTGCACCCCTGTATATTAAAAAAGACGCTAGAAGAGCAGCCTGGCTGTCTCCTTTGGTTTTTCTAATTCCAACTTATATTTTGTTAAACAAAATGTAGTGGATCTCAGATCAATCAAATGAAAGGAAGGGAAAAGTAATGTAAATAACAATCAAGCATACAATCACACAAAAATCGGTGAAGCTGTATAATTTAAAACAAGTATGCTTATAAATATTTCAGTAAACTGAAAAGGGTATAAAGAATACTTTATGCTTCAAACCTCTCGAATGAAAACTAACCCAAAATGTGCCTTGACAAGGCATAAAAATAATCAAACTCTTCAACTGGTCATAGAAAAATTTATAAACCAAATTTGCTTCTACTTGCAACTTACTAGGAAGCATGTCACACATGCAAGCAGATAAAAAGTTTCAACAATAAAGAATGGTGGCATGCCAAACCTCATTTAGTTTTGCCTCAAGTCCATCAAGCTTTAACTTCATCTCTTCAATAGCTTTCATTAATTTGAGCTCCTCTATACTCTTTGAAACTCTTAACTCAGCTTCTTTTTCAAGCTTCAGTTCCTCAACATTCTTTAATGCTTTCAACTCCATATCTTTTGTCATTTTTAACTCTTCAACTTTTTCTGGCTTCAGTTCCTCAATATTGTTTACTGTTTTGAACTCCAGATTTTTTAACTCTGTTTCTGGATTTAGTTCCTTTACAGAATTTACTGGGTTTAAAATCTGAAATTCTAACTTTTTCAACCCTGCTGCATTCTCTGGTTTCAGCTCCTCTGCATTCTTTACTTTGTTCAAATCCAGAACTTTAGACACTTTCAACTCTGTTGCTTTCTCTGGTTTCAGCTCCTCTGCATTCTTTACTTTGTTAAAATCCATAACTTCAGACACTTTCAACTCAGTTGCTTTCTCTGGTTTCAGCTCCTCTTCATTCTTTACTTTGTTCAAATCCATATCTTTTGACACTTCTACCTCTAAACCTTTTTGTGGTTTTAGTTCTTCTACATCTTTTACCATGTTCAACTCCTTATCTTTTGACACTTTTAACCGTGCTTCTTCATTTGGCTCCTCTGCATCCTTCATAGTGTCCAGCCCCATATAATAATCTGGCCTCAACTCCATATCCTCTTCTAGCTTTAATACCTCATGAACCATGTCTGGATTTTTTAGAACCTGACATACACAAGGAACAGAACAAAACATTTGAATGACCTATGCAACACTTATGAATTGAAATCGTAAAATTGATCATCCTTACATGCAAGACTACCAAAAACAGCAGAGATAACAGCTCTCGGAAAATAATAACAGGTTTTATAACATGCTTAAAGAATGCTTCCAAAGTGACACAAGAAAAAAATGAAAAATTTGCAACTCTAACAATGCACCTTTCAAATTATGAAAATAACAATCCAGAAATAAAAACCAATAAAACCCTTAAATTATGTAGCTAAGAAATTCGATTATCTTTTTTCAGGGATTTGAAATATCTCGAAAACGAAGTAGAGAAAAGACAATAATTTAGAGCCAAGTATGGGTGAAGTTTACTCTGACCATCGGCTCGGGCGATTGGATTTCATCTTTACTATATATCTGAACCTTTCCATGATCAAGACCATTCGCAAAGTCGCCATTAATAGGAGAGAGATCAGGTGAATTGGGTGGGCTGATGAGGGTCACCTTCAGCTTATTCTCTTCTATATACTTCCTTCCATCTTTAACAAACTGCCATTACCAAACAATAAGTCAAAATATAGAAATCAATATAAAATCTACCATAGTACGAAATCACGCACTATTAAATATCCATACCAGGCTGGAAGTAACATCGTCACTAGTTGTTTCGGCAGGAACTACTGTACTCTGGATTAAGAACTTGTCCTTGCACACCATATCTTCAGGTGCTTCCCTTTGGGCTTGCATTGTAACTGTTTGATGACAAATACAAGCAATAAAAATTGAATTTGGGAGGGGAAGGGGACAGAAACTACGATGCTAAAATTAATTTCATATTTGAGGATTCATCTTCACTTGTTGTTTTGGGAAAACTGGTATCCCTTAAAAAAATAAATTTCACCAAAACACTGTTGGTTGCAATTACAGCAATTTAAAATTGAGAAGCAACATAAGTAGTCAAAGAAAACTATGTCGTGCCCAATTCAGGCCATTTGGCCTCTATCCCAAAATAATCCACCACAATGGCTAAACTTATTCTCAAGAGAGATTAACTAATGTATAGAATGACAAGTCAAGTGTCTCAAAAGGGAAAAATACCAAACAAACACACATAAGATGAAGGCTTACCTATGAATTCACAAGTAGCTTTCGGCATGAGAACTCCAACATTTGGACGCACCGAATATTTCTTAGGCGACGTCGTTTTGACCTGCGAACATCAATGATACCAAAATGATTAATCTCCCCGTCCAGCCCCGTGCCTAACCCCAAGTAACAGGGATAAAAGAAAGGTGTTAAGACCTTGAACGCAACATAGTCGAAGGTGTTATTAGTCAACCGAATCGAGCAAGAACTTTGCTTCTTCAATTCAACTACAGAGGCCAAAAATCACGGCATATTATTCAACCAACCACACAAACACACAAGTTATAATAGATTTAGCATGCATGGCCGCGCAAACTAATAGAAGAATTAGAAAATGCACTCACATATAAATCTGAGTTCCTTGGGTTCGAATTCGATAATCGGAGCTTTACTCATGATTGTCCCCGAGGGGATAACCGAAGCCGAGATCGACACCTAAAATGGCAGCGTTTCAGTGAAGCCGTTCGATTCGACGCAGAATGCAGTGAAAAAGTGGGGAACGAGTCAAGTCGCGGCAGATCAACGAGTCAACTCTACTGAACTCGTAACAGAAAATGGGGAAAAAGGTGAAATCATTGAATTTTGTTTTCAGAGTGAAGAAGAACATACCAGTAGCACAAGTGAGTTGGTTCTCAAAACTGGAAAAGCCGAAGAAACGGCAGCGTTTAAACAATTGACGCAGAGAGAGGTGAAAGATGTGTTAAAATGGAACTAGCCGAAAATGGTGGTAGGAATTTCCTTTTTCTTTTTCTTTCATGCAAGGTTGTGTTGAGATAACAGAAGTGGGTGCATTGGATGGGAATAAGCGTGTGAATCGTGATCTTCTTCTTGTAAGTGGAGTAGACAGATAGAGAGATTAATGCAGCTTATTAAGTTGCAGAAGAGAAAACAAAGTGGAGTGAGATGGGGGAAGCGGAAAAGAAAAGGGCTTTTTGTTGAAATATTATAAATTCTGTTTTATTTATTTAAAATTAATTATACTGTTTTTTTTTTTTGCAGTGAGGAGCACGTAGCATCCCAAGAGAAAGTGACCTCCACCGAAGACGTTGATTGTACTGACCTTTTACCGACACGGACCTGCTTTTGATTTATCTGCTTCCTTCTCATGGCTCGGCGCAGCCGGCTTATAAAATCGAAGAGATCACACCCCTCTCTATTTATATAATATTGAATCCCACATTGATTAAAATGAAATCTTTCATAATATATAAAATAAATTTTATAATAAGATTGAGTTAACTTATAATGTGTTAGTAAACATTGTTGTCTGCTCCTTCAGCTAAGCTAGTTCTGTGCATGAAAACCGATTCTCATCTCCTTTTTCTCGGTCAATCAACGTCTAGGACGGTGCATAAGTGGTGCCGTTGTCAAGGTTCATATAGCACTGTTGCAACTTCCAAAAATTCTACAACTTCCAAAAATTCTATCTCTCCCACCTATTAGCTTATTATAATGAACATCCAAATATCGTTTTGTATATTGCTCACCCTATGTGAAATGGTTAAGAATAGACATTGTTAAATTTAATATTTAATACATTGAAATTGCTAAATTTACCATGGCATTTATTGAAATAAACTAAAATTCACATTGAAAAACTTTATTACTCCTTTTGTTTCAACCTTTCACTTAAATGCGAACCCCACCATAAAAATTGTTGCTTTCTTTACCAACAGGTGAGTAGATAAGAAAGAACAAAATAGTATTTTATTTATATAAATTTTTAAATAGAATATCAACTTGTTGGCTAATGATCTTTCTTTTTTATTCGATCACGTGCATAAACAATCCTTCACGTGACACTTCCACAAAAGCCCCAACTATCTCTTCTCAGCTTGCTTTCCACTTGAAGAAGACATAACAATATGTGATTCCGATCATGCTCTTTGTATTATAGAAAAATCTGAAATATTTTATAAAACGGAAAAATATAAGAAGAGACAACAATAAATGCATTAACATGATAAGAGAGAGAGTGTTATGAAAAATTGTCTTCTTTTTTTTTACTTTTTACAATTTTTTTACTTATTTTCTTTAGGACATATTTTCTTTGTGTGAATAAAGTTCCGAAATAGGTAATGTAAGTATCTAAAATATCAATTTTGCCGATAAAAAAAATCTAAAATATCATTTTTTTTATTTTTAAAATCAATAATACATTGTTTAGAATTAATTGTAGATTATATCGAGAGTTTAATAACAATTTAAAAGCAGTATTCCCTTTCAGCAATGATACATGTTATCTGTAGTAAGGTTGTTAAGTTTGTCAAAGTTATATTAAAAAAATTAAGTTGATTTTGGTAACAATGTAAAATATATCTATTAATAACATGTTAAATTTTAAAAGTTAAAAAAAAAGGTTAAATGTCATTTAGATGACTATACTATTATAATTCTTTAACAATTAACATTAACTTTTTTGGAATTTATAATATAATTTAAATTAATCTTGCAGAAAATAATAGTGTAGTTTCAAAATAAGAAACAATGACAATATAGTTTAATCATATTTTCTTTTTTTTATATATTTTTCAAAATGAAAATTCTGACCAAATTTTAAAATGTATAAGATAAAGTACATTCAAAATGGGTTACAGTTTGAGACCTTCACATAATAGAGATAATATTTAACATGTTTAAGAATAAGCTTTTATGGTTGTATTTTAAGAATCTGTTATGTATCAGCTAAAATAATGTCATTCGAAAACTGTTTTCAGTTTGAAAATAATATTTTTTTTACGAATCTCATCAAATAACATTTTTTATATGGTGAACAGACTGAGCTATTAAATATTTTTAAAGTTTTTTAATTAACTGGTGACCAAACAAATTAATGTAATAGAAGAAATTATAACTTGAAAATAAATTTTATAATTTAAAGTGTATTATGACTTAAACATGATAGTTGTTATGTTTAATTTAATATCATATTATAAAAACATCATAAATTATATTATATTATATATATTATATCAATTTTAATATGAATAGTATGAAAATATCGTAAATAAATAAATAAAATGAGGTACAAAGAGAATATAAAATTATAGAAAGAAGTTTTAATATGAATAGTATTTTTTTTTATCAGCTTTAATATGAATAGTATGAAAATATCATAAATAAATAAACAAAAATGAGTTCCAAGAAGAATTAATGTGAATATATAAAGTACAAATTATAAACAGTAGAAAAAGTCTTAAGAAAGGACAAAGGATGGAGAATAGAAAAACTTATAGAAACCATAAATATGATTATAAAAAGTAAAATAAGGATACAATTCGAAAATGAAAAAGAACATTATAATTTTTTTATAAAATCATATAATTGGGATAGAAAACATTGTAGGCATATACAAGCTTTTTGTAACTGGTCAAGCTGTCTGGAATTACAAATTTTTATATTTAAAAAGAAAAAAATCACGAGAATTTTTAATTATAAAATTTATCTCTCTATTCACAATTAATTCAAGTTTAAATTTAAATCTCTTAAGTAGAAATGAAAAAAATTAAACAACATATATAAAAAAATAAAACTTTTTATAAATCTAGTATCTTAAATTTGGAGTTAGAAACAGTGTTAATATTTTATGATTTTAAATTTCATATTTTCTTAGCATTTTACTAAAAAAGTACTTTGTTACCTTTTTTTTTTTGGTGAACAATCTTTATCATGAACTAAAGATTTTAAACATTATTTAAAGTTATACAACTTTAATATTATTAAAAAGTACTTTGTTACCTTTATTTGGGTATAGTGTTTTTCAAATTCTTCATACTCTATTATTTCTTTTAAATATTCTAATAATTATTTGAGCATTTTTTTATACAATATTATTTATATTTACAATAATGCATAAATTAAGAGTATTTTTATTTAATGTAATTATAAAAAGTCTATATATTTATTTAATTAATTGGAGATTACTATATTATAAAAGTAACACACAACAAATTATAATTATTTATTAATATGGTCATAAATAATTGTTATAGGTTAAGAATCTTTATTGTACGTGATTAATGAAGACATCATATTAATTAACCATGATTGGCTTTTACTACTTTATTTTATTTAAACCTTTGGATGCCATGCAAGTTTAATCTGCCAACAATCATTCCACTTTTCCCCTTTCACTTTTAAATTTAATTATGAAGTTGACTAATCAATTAAGATCTCATGATAATTTTTTGAAGTTAATCCACTGATTCATAATTTTTTCCATTCTTAGTTAAAATTCCTCTTTTAATTAATCTTCTAGCTTATGTCTAAGACTAATGTTTGGTAAATATAATATTTGATGTCTTCATTTATCTTCGCTTATGTAACAAGATTAAATGAGGTAATAGACTCCTTTATTATTAAATATTTGGAAGTTACTTTGGAATATAAAATTACATGTAAAAAAGTTATTTATGTTTTTTTTTTTTAAATCTTAAGACAAATGATTTGGTCATAATATGCAAATTATGGATTGCACTTATAATTTTGAATGTGTTTGAAATTTGTATTTGATAAACCTTTTAAAATAGTTTTGGTTTTGCTACATGAGATTGATTTTATGACATTTTTGCTTAAGCAAAAATAGAACAAAGATCCAAATTTTACTCTCAAACCTATTTTAGCGAAAATGAAGTTGAAACTCAACATTTGCTTTCAATCCTATCTTTAAGTAAAGGATATTTTAGAATGATTAGAATTGTATGAATTTTGGGTCATAAATATGAGATATTTAACTACTTTTGGAGGGGGTTTGTATCTTAGCAATCCTAGTTACAAAGATGTGTTGCTTTATCAACAACTGAAGTTGAGTACATTGTCGCATCTGAAACTAACAAAGTGATAAAATATATGAAAAGTCTATTTCACGAATTGGTCATGTTCAAGAAAGATATGTTCTCCATTCTGACAACCAAAGTGCAATCCACCTAGCTAAAAATCCTACATTTCATTCTCGGACAAAGCACATTGATTATCGTTATCATTGGATACGAAATGCTTTGGAGGATGAAGAGTTGCAGGTAGAGAAGGTTCATACAGATGACAACTGGTTTGACATGATCATCAAGGCAATTTCAGCTAAGAAGTTAACAAACTGTTGTAGGGGAGTTGGTTTGTTGATTCTCTTAATTAAGTTAGGGGAGATTTGTTGGGAATCCCTCTTTATTCTAATAGAGACCATGACCAATGAATCTTGATAACTGATCTATTGAATATATTCAATGATTGTCATTCCAAAAGTCTTGGAGTTATAACTCTCTCTTAAAAATGTGATGAACACTAATTATCTAATATCTCTTTATGATAAGTTTTTCTCTCATTCTCTATATAAAGGGAACTTGTGAAGAAGAGAAAAACAAGTAAGTGAGAAGAGAAGAGCAACATAGAGAGTAAAAGAGAGACTTGATATCTACCATAATGTGAAATTAGAAATCCTAGTGAAAGCTAGAGAGACGTTATATTTCATCCTTGGTGGAAACATTTTCTGCACTAAGTTCCATGAGTTTTTATTTCTCAAGTTAAAGAGATTTTTCATGTTAAAAATTCTCAGTGTCATTATTATATTTGCTTTATTTTTTATTATTTACTTATTGTTTCTTCTACAAGTATCCATTTTATATCTAAACGAAAGAGGGAGAATTAATTCTAATTTTTTCAATATAAATATACAAGCATATATAAATACATATACATGAACAACTTCGTAAAAAATTATATTTAAATACATTTTATATTTCTTTAAGTGGTACGTTTTGAAATGCTAAATATTTTATAGATAATCTCTCTCTACTTATAGTAAATTAATAGTTTTGTGATGATGGTACACTTACAATATTCATCTATAATTTAAACAATTATTTTATAAAGAACAATATCCAACTATATTCCAAACAATTATTTCAGAAAAGAACAATTACGGGAACAAGAAATGTAAATGCCCAGGCTAAAATGAACTGATAAATAAAAAAATAAAAAAATTTGTGACGAGTGAAAATAAACTCTTACCTTTAAGTTAAATAAAAGTTTTTTTTTTTAACTTCTAAAATCATTACAGTACATTAATCGATTTACCTTTCGGAAAAAGTTAATTGAACCTTCCTCATTAACTTATTTATGGAGATATTTGTTTATTAAAGCAATACCATGTTTGAAATCAACATCCGACCAAACTAATATTGCATGCAAATAAAAAGTCCTTATCATAAAAATGTAAAATCATTGCGATGTAGTTCTTACCCAATCCAAATCACCAAATCCAAATAAGTGCAGTTGTTTTTGACATTAATTTAAAAATGGGAAAAATGAAGGCAGAGGAATGATTTACCTGAACCTGAAAATGACTTAAGATGGCAAAAAAAATGAATGGACTAAAATGAAAATCACTTTTTACCTTCCTTAATTTTTAAAGCTACCACAACACTTTCCTGAAACCTACCTACCTCCCACCAAAAGAAAAACGATATCGAAGTTCAAACTACAGAAATAGTTGACAAGGCAACTAGCTTTACGTTTATCGGTCACAATAAATGGTGATAATGAAGACACACCGATTTCACAACCAAGCACCTCAACCAACATAAACCCTTCTTTTCACATTCATAAAGGCCCTGTCATCAACAACTTCATCAATAATCATCACATTCATATGCCCAAATTTCTACTCTTATAAATTATTTGTAATATTCAATTATTAAAGTATATTCTAGAAGCAGGAGTCTCTTCTTAAGGATTTGATGAGTCTTTATAGTTGGTGGAGATGAGACTAGAAAGTATGTCCAATGCTTGATACACATGGAACACATCTTAGATTCTAGAGATGACAGACAAATTAGTTTTCATGGGAGAATTTGTCCTTTTTTGTTTTATTTTAAAGAAGATTTTTTTATTGAAAGCCTTGTAAGACTATTTTGTTTTACACTTTTATGTTTGTTGGGCGAGAATAGTGAAAGAAAGTGAAAAATGAAGGAAAATAAATGAAAAATTTATGAGTATTTGTGAGTGATACGTTTGAATTAAATTTTAATATTTTTATTGATAAATAAATAAGACTAAAAATTTATCTTTATAAATTTGTATATTTATGACTTAGGACAAAATAAAAATTATGTAAAATTGTTAGAAAATGAAAAATTACCATAATTTTGTTTATTTTTTATTAAAAAGTAAATTTTAATATTCATAGTATAAACAATGTGTTAAAAAATTGTAAAATATAGTAAATTGAAATAAGTTGAAGCGAAATTAAACTACAAAGTACTTTTATAACTAATATTAAACAAAATACACCCCAATGTATAGTATAAATAAAAAAATTATACTAAAATAATGTTCAAAAAATAATAACAATTATATTGTCAAATATCCCAGTTAAAAAAAATATAAACCATTTGATGTTGTTGATATTTGAAAAAGTAATAAATAAATTAAATAATATTTAAATATTTATAATTATAAAAAATTTAACTAAGAAATAATTTTTATATTAAATTTATACAATAATATTATTTTTATATTTATTATTTTATAATTAATATTATTACTATATAATTTTTTATTATCATTATAATAATTATATTTTTTTATTATATAAATATTTAATATTATTTTATTACATTATATTATATAATGGATTATATATAATATCTTAAGTTTTCAACGTATAATCGATTTTATATATAATAATATTATTAATAATAACAATAATAATTAATAAGTTAATATATTTTATAATTAATTTAATATTTAAATATATATTTTAAATCAATGACGATAAAAAATATGGGATAGTATTTATATAATTAATCATTTATAAAAAATATAAGTATAATCAATTATCTGCTTAACATAATTAATTATGTGATTTAATTAACATAATCCATTACTCATACTCTATAATTAATTAATTATATTCCATTCCATATATGATTATTTACTTCCTGCACCATCAAATTGCATGCAAATAAATTAAGGTTATTTCGGCTCTTTAAGCATGTTGACGTGATTTTCCTTGTCTTTCTCTTCACAATAGCAAGTAACCACAACATCTCTTCTCTAGCAAATATTCAATTGTTTTTCCTTGCACATACGCGGATACAAACAAGATCACCTCCCACAAGTAGGTCTTGGTCAACGTTAATGTGCATGACCATCAAATCATTTAATATTACCATTTTGATATACTTGTTTAATATTTTTTTATGGTATTGAATATGTTTATGTTTTAATAGATTTTCAGCGTTATAATGCTACATTATAATATTATAATGTTTATGCCAGTAAGGAATCATTGTGCTAGTAAAAAAGTTTAGTAACTAAAACCAATTTTTAAATATTTTAAACCTTTTTTATATATAAAAAAGTGTTATAAAAAAAAGTTTTTAGTTCCTTAACTTTTTTACTAATGTGAATAATGACTCATTATGACATAAACATTATAATATTACGATATTAGAAGTTAATTTGTTATTTTAAAAAAAAGTTAACGACATTTGATAAAAATAATTTATTTTAATAATTTTTTTTACTATAAATATTTACGTATTTTAAAGTTTCGACTAAAAACAAAAATTAATTTTATATTATAATACAAAGACCAAAAATATACTTATTCCTTTTTTTCTAGTAACAGAAGACATAATCAATGATATTATACTAGTAAGTGATTTTGATGGGCTCTGTGTGATCTACCTACAGCTCCCTACATTTTTTGGTACAGTATTAAATGTGAAAATACTTTATTATCCTTTAATAACCTTTAAAATCCCACACACCTCTTTCTTCTTCCATTTTATCTCATCTAGACACCCCAATAATTTTCACTATTTTCTTGCATTGGCTTATCCCTGATTTGAATGTCCACAGTATTTTTCAATCTTCTTTATGCATTTGAGATTAGTATTTTAAACCGTGAAGCGAGTCCTAGTTTATCATACAAGAATTAGGAAAAAGTAAATTATCATTTTTGGGCTATCTAATGTGCCTCGTGCTAAATTCTTGTTGAATCTTTGGTCCTGTGACACATTCCAGTTAGTTTTAAGCAATCTTAGCTTTTACTTTGTGCATGTTGACGCACTCCAAAATAATATTCACAAATAGTAAATGCTATTTTTATTATAGTTCTAATAACTAATGTAAAATTTCAACTCAGTATTACATAGTAACTACAAAATCATATGCTAAATTACTTCAATAATAGAAATTAACCCTTTTTTCTTTTCATAATTATTATATTCCATTACAATTTGGAAGCATGAATAAATAACATTAAACAAAATTACTATAATTACTATAAACGATCTAAATCGATATATTATATTTTCACAAATAAATATTATAAATTAATCATTTAGTGGTGTGTATATAATGAGCATGTTATTTTACACAAACCATTAAAACCAGGCCCTAGAAATTTGGATAAATGAACGTAAAGTTCCTTCAAATACAAATCTAAATATTAAACTTTTCATAACACCCTACCTTTTTTTTATCGACAACCCTACCTTTTTTTTTATCGACAATAATAAATAAATATGAACCACTCTAGACGTGATTCAATCCTAATACATGAACTCAACCATAACATCCCTTATTAAACTTACTGTCATATTTGCTTATACAAAACTCTCCTAACTAGAGAACACCCGAAATAAATAATCATACAACTTAAATGAATACATCATAAGATCATCCTAATACAAACCAACAGATTTATCCACCCTACTTGGGTCTCCTCATATCTATTAAGCTTTCGTTTGGGGTCATGCCCCTCCAATAGCCATTACAAAATCCTCAATACAGAGAAGAAAAATCAGGATGGGACAATCTTCAAACTTCTTACCTCCTTTCCCAATATTTAAATCAAAGCAATTTATTTATGCAACAAAAATGCAAGAACTTACTTAAAACCGAATATTTTTCTCTGCGCACGTTAAATGCTTAAAGCGTAATTGATTGTTCTAGTATTCATTATTTTATTTTTTTTCGAAATTGACAAACATAAAACATAAATTCAATATTAAATCACGCATAGAACATTCTAATATATCATTAACCTGAGGTGACTAACATTTCTTTTAAAAGTTTATCTACTGAAATATTTACTTTATTTACAAATTTCGTGAACGGATGCCCTGGTAATTAGTACATCGAGGCCTTATTAATTAAAAAATATAGCAAATACCGCATCAGTTCCAATCTGATTCGAAGAAACCAGCATCTTTCATTTCCGAGTAGTACACGTTTTCCAAATGCAAATCGTCCTCCTGTAAGCATCACAACAACAACAACAATCAGTCAGATCAACAAAAGAATGAACATTCCTAACTCCTAAATGCAAAGAATACCAATGTTTGAACTGGAAAAATTGAACTACTGGCATTAAGTTAAGGACACTGTGACCTGAAAAAAGTCAGCCAGGAAGGTTATGTATAGAAGGGGAAGATAAACGGCATGGTAACATACAATCGTGAAATGATATAACCTGTGATGTGAGCAAAAGTAAAACACAAAGCTTTAGAGAAATAAGCCAAACGAAAAAAGTTCAAAATAATCACTTTCAAGTAAGCTACAGAATAATAGAAGAATCTAACCAGAAACCAAAAGAAGCACCGTTTCCAGTAATGGCACAAGCAAATAGTGCAATTGCATTCAAGATGAACATGATAGTAACATACTTGTAGTATGCAGGCCTCGCTGCAAAAGGAAGAATAGAAATTATGCTTTCATAAAACTAATTCAAGACATAATATAACAATCCAGGCAAGTAACTTACCAGGTAACCTTTCTCTCCACCTAGAATGATAAATGGCCAATATGAAACCATAAACAAGGGTAAGCAACAGCTTGTGCATGACCCACAAGTTCCACTTCACGTGAGGAGTAGGGTAACCACTGTTGACGAAAATTGGAATCCCAAATGCAAACAGATATATAGCCTAAAAAGGAAAAGGTGAAACTGCAACAGTTAATACATTAAAACCCATACAAGGACAAGCAGCAAGCTTGCAAAAAAAACCACAGAATTACCTTCAACAAGATATCAAAACCGACAATAATCCCCGATATACCAAAAGTTCGAGTCAACGCTTCTAAGCCACTGGTACTATTTCCTTGAAACAAAAACGCAAGCAAACTCACTTCTAGAAACAACATTCCAGAAGTAGTAAAGAGGGACAACAAGTTCCACGCAAACTCTTTCCCGGGAGAGCACTCCCACGTCTGCATCAATCAAAGAATTAAACATTCACCATCGCCAGCAGATAACAAAAATAATTAACACCATTTACAAAAAATAAGGTTTACTTAACTTAATAATAATAATAATATTCAATTTGATCAAAAAATGTGACTGCTGGCTCTGTTTAGATCCCATAATCAACATCTCTAGAGTATACAAATTACTAACATTCTATCCTACTAAGTATGTGATTTAGTAGACATTTGCAAATTGATTTTGTTTCAAATTGATCTTAAAGTGGTATGATTTATGTTTAGATGTTTTTATTTTAAAGCGATATGATATAAAATTAATGCAAAAAAACAACCTAACTTCATCTCAAAAGCAATTTTGTACCTAGAATCAATTCATTCTTCAAGCTGAAGCAGAAAGCAAACACGATAACATTCATTCAAAATCTAACTAGCTAGTATTTCAACCTGTCGTCGAATATTCTAAATCATCCAACAAAAAATCCAAACGCAACTAACTTAACAAGCTGTAAGCAATTCGAGGTACAAAACTACAAAAGTTGAAAACATTTGGGAACCATACTGTAAATTTACTAAGTTTATTTTTTCCTTCGCTGGATTAAAGAAATTGCGGGAAAACATAAGTTGACCTGGGAAAAGCACCACACGAGATTGAGAATGCTGACAAGCCAGAGAGAAGCGTAATAGGATATAATGATATAAGAACGGCCATTTGAGAGTTTGAGGAAGCTTTGTCTAGCTAGCAGTGCTAAGTACAAGACAAAGAGAAAGGAAGCGATGATCAAAACCGCATTGTGCAAAAACCCATGGCACTCAAACACCCAATCGTGGATTCCTTCAGATACCACTGAATTTGGCCCTTGCTTCTCGAGTGTCAGCAACGATTGGTCTACCATATCTCCCAAAACTCTTTAATTTATATATTTCGTCTGAAAGAATGAAAACCCTAAACCTAATTTTGAGAACTGAAAGGGATAAGAGGATTTTGGAGAGTGGATATGTATTTTGGAGTTGAAGAGTTTGAGATGAATTGAAGAACACTAACAGTATCGTGAGAATTGTGGCTCCGACTGATAAAAAAAATACCTAAAGATGATCCAATTTCTGTAATTGTTTATCCCTATTTATTATTTACTATTTACCTCGATTATTATTATTTATTATCTATTTTTTTAAAATACCGAGACAAGAAGTGAATTTTGTTTTCCTAATAATAATAATGATTAGTCCATAATAATAACAGTAATATGATATTTTTTTAGTAGCACATGTTTTATTTTTTTAACACATGATTAATTGTGGGTACGTGTATTGAAGCATATTAATTAAACAGGTTATACATGGATATAAATACTATATACGTACATTTATTATAAAAGTGAGATTTGTTGGGTTTACTGCATTTATTATTATCAGATTATTTATAGATTATTTATAAATATATAGTAGCACATATAAGATATTAATGTTTTAATATGATTATAGTATGTTAGAGGTTATATATTAACTAAAAAATTAAATTATAATATATAAGTGTAGATATCTTTTTTTTAAATTGATTTTGTGATGATCATAATAACTTAAATATATTTTTTTAATAAATTTTTAAACTTTAATTTATCATTTGACTTTCATACTAACACTTTAACAATATTTAACAGTGCATAAAATGATAATAATTTGCCGCTTGGACTTTATTTAGTATTCTACGGCTTAAGCTATATGATATGAGCCCATAAAATATATTTAATAAATAATATATCATCTCATTTGTTAATCCAAGAATTAAATTATATATTCACAACATTTTCTCTTAACAAAACACTTAAAGAGAAGAAGAAAAATTTAAATTCTTTATTTAAAAAAAAAAACCTAATTATCCCTTAATTTTAAAAAGAGTTTAAAAATAATTGAGTTTAAAGAGATAAAACTTATACTAAAATAAATAATTTATGCCTATAACTTATTTATAAATTTTTTATTATTTATTCTTTTAAAATTTATCTCTAGTAAAATATTTAAGTAGTAAATGTATATCATAAGAAAATTTAAGAGGATAATATTTTAGAAGAAGAAAAATTAAGAATCAAATAAAAAAATTATTAAAAATCAATTTGAGAGGATTTTGAGTTATCCTGCATTAGGCGTTGGCTAAATGATCATAAATAGGAATAATCTTCTCCGCTTTCATGAAAATATTATTTTATGCCCCAAAATGATTTATTTTGTCGAGATTTATAAAAATAATAAAAATAATTAATTAATATATATATTAGTTTATAACAGAATTTAAATTTAGAATTTAAATTTATTATATCTATCAAATCAAAATCGCTCACAAATTTTAATAAATATTCCAATCAATTTCCACGCATTTACCTTTAAACATTACCTTTTTTCATTTTTTCTCTTTATTTTCTCTTAAATTCATCTGTAATCCAAGCGAAGGATTAAAGATATAACAAACAAAAGAAGCTTAATCGTTAGTATTTTTAGAAATAAAAAATAAAATAATAAACAAATGTATTTTTTAATTAAAATTAAATTGTGTAAAATTCTTATTTTTTAACTTGTCCTAAGCTAAATTTAATTTATAATTTTTTCTCTTATAGTATTATGGAGAAAATCTAAACTCAACCTTATTTTTGCTATAATAATGCAGGGGAGACTCGGGGAGAAAAATGGTTAAAAAAATAAAATAAAAATAGGAGCCTTTGGAAGCTCTTTAATCAGAAAAAAAAATAGCCTATTCTGCAAAGCAATATAAAATTATGTGTCCTGTAAAACACCTAAATTATGTGAAAGGTTTGTTGGTAATCAGGTGCACTAAAAAATAGTTTTTCAAAGGCAGAAGCTGCAAACAATAAAAAAACTTGACAAATATTTAGATTTAGCTATTCAAACTTTAAATACAATACAATGATACAATGGTCAACGAATTCTAATAATCAAATATTACACTTTACGGAAGACACTGAGATGAGTTGAGATGACATATGCTGCACCTGCACTGCATAGCCTTCTTAGTTCTCACTTCTCACTTCCACTACCCAAAGAGCTAACAAAATCTCAGTACGGGATTCTTATACACGCATTGCTTGACCTCCACAAAAATTTATGTAGTTTTACAACACAAATTACATATTTCTTGCCTTTTTCCTCAACGCCATTGTTGGCCATTACGTTCAGTTGGAGAGCCAGGTTCTACAGGAACAAAACCCCTTCCACCGAAAACAGGACGCATGAATGCATCATCGAACTTACGCCACAAACGATGAACAGTGTGTGTTGGAGTTCTAAGCAATGCGCGGATGCTGCTTGGACGATGGATTGAATCAATATCGACTTCTGAGTCCTGGGCACTCCCAAGAAGTGGGACAGTGGCTGATTTTGG
>Ga0123342_1000609_pt1 | contig 57230 bp, 30 predicted proteins | sample Turbeawhitnodule_FD_89960 | JGI IMG/M metagenome (GOLD analysis project Ga0123342, IMG submission 89960) | Root nodule microbial communities of legume samples collected from Mexico - Turtle bean Mexico white nodule | ecosystem: Host-associated > Plants > Roots > Nodule | place: Mexico: Nepantla... | reverse complement strand
CACCCACAAATAGTAATGTGAACACTCTTTCAAACAACAACCTATTTCTTCCATTTGCTCCTTGTTAAAGGTAGCAATACTCCCAAATGATACATAAACAACAGACCCTTTTGGCTTATCATCAAGCCATTCTATGCATTCATCCCTCTTGAATTCTGTCACCCCATAATCTTGATCATCTTCATATTGCTTATCTAAAAAGAAAGATGGTATATTTGGTCCGATAGACCTAAATTTAGGCCAAATCTCCATGATCCAATCTATAATCTAAAAAAACGCTGGTTAAAAGAATATTAAATACTAAAATAAAATAAAAGTTAAAATTTTATTAATTATTTTTTATTTGAATAATTTTGTTTTAACAGTATAACAAGTTGCATAAAAATTCAAACCTCTTTGTCCATCTCGTAGAATGTGTTGCATAGGATCCAATCAGCTTTTTCGATGTTTGAGAACTGAGCCACGGGATACTGAAGCAGAAACTGTTTTCTTTCATATGTAAGAAAAAATGTAGGCAAGTCGTGAGGTTGAAGTTTAGGCAAAGTGGGAAGGGAAAACTCGTGTTGTATGAGTGGAACCTGCAACTTTCCCGTGTGAACATGATAGTATATGCTATTCACAGTCATGTTTTGTGTGAGATAAGCAGCACCAACTATGCCAAATCTCTTTGCAACATCCAGTGCCCAAGGGAAGAATGAATCATACACAACACAATCAACATGCTCATCTTTTGATCTACCAAGTTTCTCAAGAAGCTTACCAAAGGTGAGTGGCCCAACTTCCCAAAATTTTTCTCCGTAGGCCTTGAGGTTCACTGCACCTGCCAACCCAACTTCATCAAACCCATCAGAAATGGTTTCAAGGGCAATGGAAGGAGGCACTTTCTGCATAATCTTGGCGTGGAAAATGGTTGTGGCGAACGTTACTCTCACCCCTTGATGCACCAACAGCTTCGAGAACTGGAGCAAGGGGTTTATATGACCATGGGCAGGGAACGCTAACACCAAGCAATGTGCTGTTCTTGTTGCTGTGCTTTTCTTCATTTTTCTCTCTCTGATGTGTGTGGGAGATGAGAGGAGCTGGTTTATACAAGATAAGATTCAAAGATGTGTGACCAGGGTTTCGTACCAGCCAATAATTAAACGGTACTTTGTTTATTTGGGATATGAGAAATATATTCTGTGAACAATTTTCAGAAAATAAAATACATAAACTTTATAATCAGTTTTAAGAATAGAAAAAGAACGAGTTAACATTTTTATCTTACACGTCAAGATGATGTTATAATGAAGTAACTTATAATTGTTTTTTATATATAATTAATTAAATTCTTTAAATGTTGTTTATATACCTTAGTTGTTTATTGAAATCAGTAAATTATTGTGTTGTTTTTTTGAATTAAATTATTGTGTGGTTTATTGAAGTGGTTATATTATTATGTTTTTGGAAGTCTTTTACGAACTTTTGTATTGTTAATCCAAGTTTCATTATGTTGTTTACTAAAGAAAGATTAATACGTATTCGAAAGCGATGAGAATAAAAAAATTGGTACTATAAATTTCTTACATAGCAAATCAATTTAATTAAAATTGCAAGTTTATGTTTAAACTGAATTTTCAGATTATTTACATTTGAAAACTTCTACTTCATAGTGAATTCGGTTCCCGTATAATATGATACAACACGCTCCAATGCTTAACTTTTAGTATGTAAACAATATAATATACAAAAGAAAAATATATACTTCAATGCTAATTTTAATTTTGGGTAATGAAACATTATGGGTTGTGAAACTATAAATTTCCTTTAATTTTAAGGACCTAAACGAAAGAACATTACAAGAAAGAATAGAAAATACAACAAATAATTATGACTTTTAATGAATTTGCGTAAAAATTATACAAAATACAATAAGCATATTGCAAGAATACAACTAATAAATAACAATAAAGTGAAGGAATGTTCGTCTCATGGCCGGCCCAAATGGTAAAGGCAGCGACGCCGCTCCACAGAGCAATGGAATATGAGACCACTCTAGCGGAGATGCAAACCTTTACGGCAGCGCCGTCACGCCGGAGAATTGTTTTATGACGGTTACTTGAGAACATGCAAACACAATTCGTTTGCTCTCAACAAAAGTGCGAGAATCCGGATGAGAATCTCCCGCCAATAAGATTAAATTTAAACAGAATTCAATAATCAGAGCCATAATAAATTATTATTCAATAAAAAGTTATAACTCACATTACGACTGTGAACCCGTTTTTGTAGACAGTACATAGAATATAACACTCAAGCTAAAAAAATCAATTAATAAATAGAAACAAAAATTTTAAAATACAGGAATGTTTGTCTCATGGCCGGCCCATATGGTAAAGGCAGCGACGCCGCTCCACAAGGCAATGGAATATGAGACCACTCTAGCGGAGATGCTAACCTTTACGGTAGCGCCGTCACGCCGGAGAATTGTTTTATGACGGTTACTTGAGAACATGCAAACACAATTCGTTCGCCCTCAACAAAAGTGTGAGAATCCGGATAAGAAACTCCCGTCAATGACATTAAATTTATACAGAAGACAATAATTAGAGTTACAACAAATGATTGACATATAACAAGCCATATGCAAATAGTCCTGAAGCTGTCACATAATCCGCTCGGTAAAAGAATTGTCATTCTCATTGATTCGAAAATCTCTGAAGTCTGATATGTGAATTTTATTCTTAAGTCGTCATTGCAGAATAAGATAATCAGAAAACATGTCGGAATTAAAATCAGAAAAAGTTTAAATTCAAACCATACTGCGTGATTAATTGTGATGATACTACGAATACTAAGAAATCAGTGGCTCTCATCTACAATTAAAAATCTGCTCACGTAATAAGTCGGAATAGCGTATACTGCATATATAGCAGAATATCATTGAGCCAGAACAAACAAAAAAAATACACATGAGTGAAAATAAAAAAACGATTGCAATTAAAATATATTATACATGAATGGAGATCAGAAATTGGTAAGATTTGTCGGTCACGGTAATTCAGAAACACGGACCAATGTAAAAATCATCACATCTCCTCGCATGTAGATCTAGTCGAATAACTAACTAAAAGGGGAAAGACAAATTCAAAAATAAATACTGAGAAACATAGTGAAATACGATTTCGAAAAGTGTAAGCAGAGAAAGATAGAATCAATCATCAGAGACTTAAATACAAGGAATCATGGAACGAATCCAATCATATTGTTGCAGTTTTTTTTTCTCATCACATGATATATAACAAAAAAGATTGCACTTAAAACAAATGGAGATAAAGAAAAAACCTAATTGAACCAAATGAATTTGAACCTCTGAGTGAGCTGAACCCTGTGCAGTTGGAAGAGGCACAAATGTGAGACACTGTGAGTGAGGCACTTGCTACGCGTATTTATAAGCAAGCACATTTGAACGGTGAAGTATCTAGAAAGAAGAAACCCTAAAATTGAAAGAGGTGCTGAATGGGCCGGTCCTTGTCAATATGGGCCTTTTCTTTATATCTGTGTGCATTCATCTTAAGGTAATTTCTTCCTCCACCTTCGTTACTGCATCTCTATACATCTTTTAATTACAAAATTATTCATTGCCAAAAGATGCTGGATTTGTTTATTTATTTATTTATTTACAAAAATATTTTTCATTTTTTTTAAATATAAAGTCACTACACTTTATTCTTATTGTACCGGTATGGTCGACCGACACATGACGTGTCTTGATCTTCCTGTCCGATATGATCGAGACACACTGGCACGACCTCTGTCAACCTGACCAACCGACCGACATGTATAACCACTAACGCTCAAACCAAGGTCAGTAAAGTTAAACCATCATTAAGGATTACGTAATGCAATCCTAAGTGTGATCCATTTCACTAATCAGACCCAACAAGGTAAGTCCATTAAAATAATATAAATAGCGCATATCCCAAGGAGAAAGATACATTATTTATTACTGTACACCTATCTGAGTATCTATCACTCGCTTTACTGACTTAGACGTCAAAGTGCCTTCCGCAGGTACCCCATTCGTTGTTCACCCGAGACCAAGAGGCGAAAGAAAAGCACGAAGAAAACGAGAAGAACTCCATTCATCACCCAACAACATGCTCGACCGAAGGAAGGAGATAAAATTTTTAATAGTTCTCTATATTTCATTTAACTAGCCGGAACACTTATTATTCAGTATGGGAAGATAAATAATATTGTTTTAGGAATTCAAAAATTATATATTGTAAACTTTTTTAAAACACATAATCAATACTAATTGCCACGTAATAATATGACAAAAAAGTTATTTTTATGGATAAAAGTAAAATAAACCTTTAACAAGACCAATATGCAAAATAATTTAATTTTATAGAATTAAAGGCATTAATTGTATGCACGTCATTCTTCAAACAAACATTAAAGACGTGCATTTGACATTATTTTCAAACATTCATTAAATAGTTTAGACTTACACTTATGCTTAATTATTAAACATTTTTTTGTCATTGACATTTTACCAAAAAAAATACAAGTGGCAGGTTTACTCATTAAACTTGTATAATATTGGTGGAGCACCTTGTTTACTTGCCTAACTTATTATCTCATTCACTTTGATACTCATTCAAATACTTTTAATTAATTAAATTCAGCAATTCAAAAATTTAATTTAATCATAATAATCTTTAATAGATAAATTTAACGTTATTTAATTCTTAATGAAATATTTAAACAATCAACATCTTAGGTGACTTAAAAATTGAATATTAGATATTTTTTTATTAGTAAGAAATAAGAGGGTAGTAATATTTTTATATGGATCTTAATTGGAATATGTTTTTTTAAGAGGGATTGAATTAAGGTTTGGTTGATCCCAAAAAAACAAAACATTGATAATAAAATACAAATAATTAATTGAATTGATCAATCTTATTGAAAAGGATATGAAGAATTGGCTGTTACATATGAGATCTAATCATGATTTAACAATTACATAAATAACTTTATTGTCATTGTCATGTGGATGTTATTTAGTGTGAGATTGTGATGTAATTATATTCTATAACCTTAAATTTACAATATTCAGTGTCTACATGATCCTAAATAATCATGGCTTCATAATAATTTGACATCAAGTTGTCAAATCTCCAACTCTATTTGGCAACTAGTCTCATAAATGTCATCTTCATTGTTAGTAATTTTTTAAAATATATATCTTTGTTTTAGATTTATAAAACAAATTGTGATTTATATATGGAATTTAGGTTGCTCTCTTTAATCTTAAGCTTGAACACCCATTTATTTTGGATTTAGTATTAATTTGAGAAGTTATTTCTTGTGATTGTCTAAATCTCTTGGAGCATCTCACTTTAGATTCTTGTCATCTCATTTTCATCCAAATTTTTGTTGAGGTAAGATTCATATGCATCATTATTAGTCAATTAGAATCACTTCTCTTATCTATTGAATCCTACTCTTTTGATAAGATGGAAAAAAAAACTTAATGAGGTGTGATATGAAAAGATGCACATAAAAAAAAATTCACGAGTGTGATATGAAAGGATGCACCAAAGCCAAATATCAAAATGAATTTTTTAAGTAATTTTCCTCATCAATTAAAAAAAAAACTATCATTGTTTAAGGCCACCACCATGATTTTTTTTTCTATCCTTTTGATAATGATAAACTATTCCAATTTTAAAAACACATGATCAACAATTAACATAAAAAACTATATATAATATAACAGTATTATTACTGGGAAATTAAACTGTTTGAAAAAAAAAGGGCATGTTTTTTCCGTGTTGATGCGGTAAACGAAGGTTCCAGAAGGTGGGTTTAAGCACACATCGGAAACAGACAGAGGAAGTAGAAAGGCAAATCAAAACCAGTGGGCGTTTCGTTGAATCCTCAAAGCTCCGAAAAACGACAAACGGAATTGAAATAACGCCCACATTGCATTTTCACAAACTTTCTCTTTCTCTCTCAACTCTATATCTGGATTGCATAAATTTCAACACTCTTTCAGACTGCCACCGAAAAAGCTTTTCACCATGGTTTCTCGCCATTTCGTGTCGCTCGTCCTCTGTTTCCTCTGTTTCGAGATCTCTGTTTCCTCCATTCGGTTGCCCGGTCTGGACCAAGAAGCCAAGTCCACGTAATGACGATGATAATAATTATATTTCTGAATGCCCTTTTGCCATTTTTTTATCTCTCTGCCGGCTGATGCGTTTAAAATTTGACCTTTACTTTGGTTTGGTTTGTGGGTGCTCGTTTTTCAGCCATGGATCGGTGCTTAGGATGAAAACGGGAGGCTCTTCAGTGAAATTTGATCCCACACGGGTCACTCAGCTCTCGTGGAATCCCAGGTTTGACCTTTTCCTTTGTTAGACAAATGGGTCGCTTTTGTTTTTTGTTGTTGATGATTTTTGTGAATTATATCATGCAGGGCTTTTCTGTACAAGGGATTTTTATCGGAGGAAGAATGTGATCATTTGATAACTCTGGTTAGATTTTGTTTTTGATAAAATGTGTTTTAAGTCTCTCCCTATTCGGTCAAAATTAATCTTAGTCCTATACTTTTAAAACAAGGACTGTGGGCATTGCTCTTGTTATTTTTTATAATCGATGAATTTTGATCTTGTTTTTTATAATTGTTGAATTCTGTTCATCTTTATGAAATATAGTATTGTAGGGTCAAGGATGAAACTGATAAATTATAACAATACGGGGAGTAAATCTTTATAAAGTATGGAACTACGCCCAATTTTGTTTATATGTTTGATTTTTATGATCAATATATTAGCTAATGAAGCTTTTAGAAAAGGGTCTGCGACTGTCATCTAGGCTGCAACTTGAAGGTTTTTTTGGTTGCTGAGGCTGCATTTGTCCACAATTTATCGCAATATTAAGGGTTGTGACGAAATTGTGGCTACAATTAAAACCCTTTAGCATTGGGTTTGTGTGAGATTTTTTATGGGATTATATATCACATTATGTTGTGTCTGAATTTTTGTGATATTAGGCCAAGGACAAGCTGGAGATATCTATGGTGGCGGATAATGAGTCTGGTAAAAGTGTAATGAGTGAAGTCAGAACGAGTTCTGGAATGTTTCTCAACAAGGCACAGGTATGCTGAACCAAAATGGTTTATTTTATGCTTATGTGAAAACCTGCAATGCTTTTTATTTGATTGATTATGATGGTGAAGTTCTTTTTCTTTAATTTTATGGCTGTGATTTTATTGGAACACATCATGTTTATTAATGATGCTAGATTGCGAGAAATGTTATAGAAATTAGTTTGGAGGTTTTGATGATTTTGCGACTTTGGTTGATCCTGGGAAAATAAGTATGAATATATTCTTCACTTGAGCAAGTTAAATGCAAGTGTATGAAAAATGTAGATTGAATTATAATTACCAATGAAGTGAAGATGTACCAAATTAGAAGTTAACATGTGAATAAGAATAAAGTGTGCCGAGCCCATAAGTTACTTGAAAGATAAAGTAGTCTAATAACTCACTTTTTAATCTAGCATTTATATCTAGAGGGCCTATATGAATCTAATCTATTTTGTCAATAGTAATTCTCCTCTCCTCCCAGAATCATCTACTACTGACTGTTGGGAAAATTAGCATAATTTCTTTGCAAATTTTTTATCTCAATTTCGTGAGCTGAAATTTATTCTAACTGAGCTTTTTGACACTTGCATATAGCTATTGATTTCCTCTTTTTTCTTTATTTAATCTTTTAAGGATAAAATAGTTGCTGATATTGAAGCCCGGATTTCTGCATGGACATTCCTTCCTATAGGTTAGTAGACAATATCATTCTTTGATCCAGTTCAGTATTTGTTTTTCTTTGCTTTAATTTAAACATATGTTCATTGCATCAGAGAATGGTGAGTCGATGCAAGTATTGCACTATGAGAATGGTCAGAAGTATGAACCACACTTTGATTACTTCCATGACAAAGCTAATCAAATTATGGGTGGCCATCGGGTTGCCACTGTATTGATGTATTTGTCCAATGTTGGGAAGGGTGGGGAAACAATTTTTCCCAATTCTGAGGTAAAGATTTTCTCATGGCTTTGATTCTCTGATGTTTTTTTAAAGAACACCCCTAGCTCCCTTCCTTCAATCAAAGAGAAAAAAAGAAAAATGAGATCATAATGAATTCGTTTTCATTTTCAGGCAAAGCTTTTACAGCCAAAAGATGATACCTGGTCCGAATGTGCTCACAAAGGATATGCAGGTATATAATTTAGATGCTTTTACTAACTATTAGCAGTTTTTTATGTATTGACTTAGATGTTTGATATTTTTAACTACATCAAAGAAACATCCCTTCAGGTCTGTAGTGTATAATATCTTATGGTGTACATAATTTCACACTCTCCTTCTTAGTAAGATGATGTTGCAGGCACATATGCAGATGCTAATAATTAAATTGGCTCAATATTTTTGAATTAGCCAAGCTGTGACTTTTTAAATTTGGACAAATTGTATAAACTTCTGACACTGTGGATAGATAAGACAAATTTATAGAAGCAGGAACTTAAGGCTAAATGATATTTGACCATATATGTTTCCAATTCCATCAAATTGTATCAGGATGAAAAATGTGATCATGTTATTCATTAGGTATTAAGTCAAATTTTATATTTATCCTCAGTTTCTTTAAAAGGGTCTGTTTGGAATTTTTTTTCTGTTCTTGAAAAATATTCTCAAAACTCAAAGGCAAACTAAAGATCAGTTCTCAAAACTAAAATGAATAAAGGTTGGTTGTGTTGGTTTACTTCAAAAAACGATTGAGGCCCTAGGATGATCATAAACTCATTTGGTGGAACACCCATGGCATGACTACTGTAATGCTCACTTTTAACTGTGAGTTCCTCTTTATTCTTAGAGGAAAAATACAGGCAGTATGAGGGACAAAAATGGAAGAAAGGTGTGGTTGGTTGGGCTTGGGCTTTTTCTCTTACTAGTAATAGTACATTAGTAAACTTTCTTTTCTTAGCTGCTTCATTTGGTATTTACTAAATTGGTTAAAATCATACTGCTTATGTGTTGCTTTGTAGAGACATCTTTCTTTCTCTTGCCAAAAAGTTTGCTATGTCACTGATAATATTGACTTCTAAGTTATCACACACTAAGAATTCAATGGTTTTTTCAGTACTAAATGAACTTAAACTATTCTTCTCCTTGATATTTCAGTGTCACCATTATTTTAATCTCTCACCTATCAATCTAACCCTTTCTGTTTCTGTCATTTCAGTAAAACCTGAGAAGGGTGATGCCTTGTTGTTCTTCAGTCTCCATCTTGATGCAACTACAGATGCCAATAGCTTGCATGGAAGCTGTCCAGTCATTGAGGGTGAGAAGTGGTCTGCAACCAAGTGGATTCACGTTAGTGACTTTGAAAAGCCTGTCATTTCAGTGGAGGGTGGAGACTGTGTTGATGATAACGAGAATTGCTCTAGGTGGGCTAAAATTGGTGAATGTGAGAAGAATCCACTTTATATGGTTGGTAGTGCAGGAGTCAGAGGGAAGTGTATGAAGAGTTGCAATGTCTGCTCTTCTTAGGAAGTCTGTTACCTTTTTCTTCTTTGTTCTCAAATGCATGTAGAAACATAATACATTGTCAAATATATTGTATATAACATTCATTTTGTTGTGAACTATAACCATGAACTCTGCCAGTACATTTCATACCTTTTATACTGTTTTATCAAAACACAAGGGTTTTAGTTTTTAGCCATATTCCAATAGTCAAAGATAAGAACAGGATACACCATTCTCTTCTCCTCCAGGTAAGGGAAGTGTTGTGTGTTGTGTGCTCTGTGCTGTGTCTTGAGGGTGTTTAGATTGCCTGATATCACTCTTCATGCATTTTGGATAGAGGTTATGCTTGAGTAAAACTTGATTAAGTGTTTATTAAATAACTGATTATCATTGTATGACTTGTTTTAGTAATCAAAGATGAAATATGATTGAGTTATAATAATACAAGTTATTTTCATAAACTAAGAGTTGATTAAAATACTTTGGAAACGAGTTTTGAATATTTTAGAGTGTTGATATGTTAATAATCTTGTACCAAATTGTAATTAGACAGATAAATAATTTGTTATTAAAATGAAGTAATTTTCTATTATGTATCATTATATTTCTATTATATATCATTGATACTTTTGGTGTTTCTGTTGTTCTCAAGACTCTTTCTAATATTTGTTAGCGTTTGAAAGGACTGTGAAATTATTTAAGTGAAAGTAAGTGAGAACTGAAATGAGAATTGAAAGTGGTTTGCTGAAGAAAAATAGAAAGAGAAAATAAGGATATGGTGCAATGAATAAAAGGAGTTAAAAATAGGGTGTAGAAGTAAGAACCATAGCAAAATAACTAATATTATTCCTCGTAATAAACTAATTTTATTTTTATCACGATTCGCAAACTATTAAGGTTCATAACAAGCAAAAATTAAATTATTTAAATAATTATGTTTTAACGTAAGAAAAAAAAATTATAAGAAAAAAAAGTATATATAAATATGAAAACAATTTAAATTTCAGTTTAAAATGAACAAACATTTAATTTATTTTAAAAGAATTTATTTTATTAGAAAGGGATCTTTAATCTTATAAAATCAATCAACTTATAATATAAGATGATTATATAACGTGACATGAATGTTCTGATGTATTCAATAGTTGTTAAGATAGAATTTAAATTAATTAATCTTATAAAATTAATAAACTTATAATATAAGATCTGTACTTATTTATATCAAGTTGTAGGGATATCGTGTGCGAAAGCGTGATAATTTCAACCAAAGATTATGAGAAATTAAAGGAACAAGTAAAGTGAGAATGATACCAGAATTTTTAGGTGGAAAACCCTTTTAAATAGAGGTAAAAAACCACCGGCGAGAGAGTCAAAACTTTCACTATAATGATAATGGTTCTAGGAAGTCTAGGAGACAACAATAATAAATACAATTAATGGTAATTAACCTCCCATGGATTGCGGCAATTAACCTCCCATTGATTGTAATTGATTGCGGCAATTAACCTCCTATTGATTGCAATTGATTGTGGCAATTAACCTCCCATTTATGCCAAGATAACGGTAAAGGTGAGTCATAAACCCACACAAGTGTTATGTGGAATTATATAATGGTGATATTATGGGTGTTTTGATCAATAATTATTAAGATAGACTTTAAATTATTTTGATAGCATTTAAGTTCTGAAATGTAATTCTAATTTAATATTATAAAATTTATTTATAAGATGAGATTTACACTCACTTATATTATTATTATTTTTAAAAATAGATTTAAAACAAAACAAATATTCAGAATGAAATGAAAAAGACAACGACGTTGGTATTAATTCTAGAAAAAACAATCTCCCTAGATAGATACAGGAAATGTTAAGATGTGAACTTTAAGTCTAACCCAACCTTATAAAATTAACTTATGAGGTGAGGTCTACACTCACTTATATACTGTAAAATATCTTAATCTTTAGTTCATGTGAGCTCTCCAACATACCCTTCCTACGCCGAGAGTGATAGTTCGTGTATAAAGTGCAATAAACCAATGTGAAACCCAATAAACCCAACAAACTCTCACTAGAATAAGCTTGAAATTGCTCCGATACCATATTAAAAAATGAACTTTAAGACTAACTCAATCTCGTTTTAGCTTTCATTTTCTAATGAATGAAATAAAGTAAGAAAATGTTGAGTGATGGTAGATTTTTTTTTTTTTTATAATTTAGTGGTAATGCTTACACAGGCTCTCTCAGAATGAATCTATCTAGTGACAAAGGTCTATGTGTACTTTTTCTTTATGATTTTGTACTGTTAATTAAGAGGCCAATCAGCACATAATAAGATAAAAGAATTTGGATTGCATTATGAAATTAAATCAGTTAATCTTGTCAGTTTTAACCAAAGAGGTCATTCAAATTGCACCTGAAATAGATATTGCTTTTGTGAATAAGACAGAGAAGGAAATGGGAAGGCACTTGCATTATGTTTCTGATGTCATACAAATGGTTTTGGTTTTTAATTTTGTTTACATAAAGATGAATATAATCATGCAATTGTTGTTATTAGGAGCCAATATTTGCATGCTTTTCTTGCCTCTTCATATCTTAAACATTAGCCCCTTTCACCACTTTAAAGTTACCCTTCAATGCATATTGCATCACCATTACATAATTCACTCTCTCCTTCTTCTTCTTCTTCTTCTTCTTCTTCTTCTGTTTCTCATTTCACAAAAATGGGAAGGCCTCCATGTTGTGACAAATCCAATGTCAAAAGAGGTCTTTGGACTCCTGAGGAAGATGCTAAAATACTTGCCTATGTAGCCAATCATGGAACTGGAAACTGGACATTGGTTCCAAAGAAAGCAGGTCTCTTCAACAACACCTTTCCTTAAAAAAAAGAAGTAAAAATAGGAATCAAGAGACATAACTTTTTTATGGTGCAACTTTATTCTCTTTTCTTGACTTGTTTGCAGGGCTGAATAGGTGTGGTAAAAGCTGCAGGCTCAGATGGACCAACTATCTGAGACCTGACCTCAAGCATGATAGTTTTACTCCCCAAGAAGAAGAGCTCATTATCAACCTTCATGGAGCCATAGGAAGCAGGTATGTTCTTTCTACTCTTTATATTTGGTAAAATTCTTCTATAGTGAAACATATGAAAGGTGACACAAAATGAAATAATTAATCAGACTAAAATTTCAGTGTGATTTACCTTCTGTATAAAGTGCTTATCTGTCATCATTTTTTTGTGTATTTGAAGGTTTTAACTACATATGCCATTCACCTATATGGTTTATTAAAGGGGATTTAGTCTCTAAAATGATAATGGTTAATTCCAAGCTGTCTAATCACACTATAGGGTGCAATTTACTAAATTCTGTTTTTATGATACAGCTATTAGCCTCACAAAGTAAGCAAAATTAGCATGACAAAACTTAATGCACTTGTTGATATATGTTGCATGAGGAAAATATAAACTGTGCTGTCTTGGTTTATTGAGAGAATGAACTAACCATAAACTTTGACATGCACCACAAATGTGCCAACTATATAACCCCCCCTTTTTTTTTTCTGTGCCTTCCTTTTAACCTTTTTTTATTCAAAGAAAAAAAATCTCATCACCTTGTTTGTGACATCTAATCACATTTTCTTTTCAGATGGTCTTTGATTGCAAGAAGATTACCTGGGAGAACAGACAATGATGTGAAGAACTACTGGAACACAAAGCTAAGGAAGAAGCTTATGAAGATGGGAATTGATCCAGTGACTCATAAGCCAGTATCACAAGTCCTCTCTGACTTGGGAAGCATTAGTGGCCTCCCTAACAGCACCACCACTAACCAAATGGCCTTTGTTAACAAGGACTTGATGATGAGCAACATGGTACCAACAAAAACTGAACCATCAGGTTCCAATAAGTCAATGGTGGAGAACACACAAGAGGATCAAGTTCACTCATGGGAACACCACTTTCCTTACCAAGTCCTCACCACAGAAAATGTCCAACCACATGTCTTCAGTGAAGCTGCATCCTCCACCTCATCCTCATCTTCCTCCAACCTCACACACTTAGGCTCACCACAGTCCTACTCTTGCCAAACCCCTCATTGTTCCTCCTTTGATTGGAGTGAGTTTCTTCACAGTGACTCATTTATGTGGTCACTCAACCCCTCAAGTCTGGTGCAAAGTGAAGCTGATCTTTCCATCAATGCCAAAAGCAATGGCCATGACAAACAAGGAGTTGCTTCAATTGAGGGTTGTTGTGGTGCAGGCATGGAATATCAAACTAAAAAGCAATGTGAAGGTCATTCATTTGTAGATGGTATTTTGGACAGGGACAGTGAGTTAAGAGCAGCATTCCCTGAACTTTTGGATGCTTCTTTTGACTACTAAGTGTTTTTCTGCTTCTTGATGATTAGCAGGGTTATTAAGTACAACACTCTCACATCACTAGGATCTACCAAAAAGTTAAACCATTCATTATGATTTTCCACTTGCAGATTTTGTTATGATATACCTTTTGCAATGCCTCTTACACATGATTTAGTGCTTGTTACTCTTTCACAATGCCCTTTTTTAGTTTTTAACATTTTTTTTGAAAAGATGTGTATTTTCTTTAACAAAATAAACATGTACTGAATTTTGGATGTTAATGTGTAACTATATAATCAAGATTAATTCCTTCTAAGGTTTTGAGTTTATATAATATAACTATGTCGATGTAGCATTGGGACCTCCTATGTATTAGGAAATTCTTAATGTGAATAAATATTCATATAAAGTATTTTTTCTATCATGGATAAATAAAAAATGCAGTTTTCAATATGTTAAAGTTCGTAATTTAAGTTTTATCACTACAAGAAAATCATGAAATAGAAACCAATTTGTAGAAACCAAAATAATTAGTTGCAATAGTAACTAAATTAGAAACCATTTTAGAAACTAAAAATAAATTTGGTTTCTAAATTAGTTTCTATTATTTTCTATTATTGTTAAATAGTTTTTAAATTGATATCTAATTAACAACTAAGGTTTTTACTACCAAATTTAGAAAAAATCAATTAGAAAAGTTATGATAGGAGTACGCAGAATAAAAAGTTCGACAACTTGCTCCATTATACAACTTGGGATTCATGATACGAAGAAAGAATATTTTCGTCATTTCAAGAAAAAAATGAAATTTTAGACAAAGAAATAGAGTTGTAGACGAAATAGGAGTGTAGACTTTTGCAAGTTGTTAATGTATCATTTCTCTAAAATGTTAGCAAACATACCATATATATATATATATAATACTTTATTATATTAAAAGAGATAATAAAATTACATTGGAATTTTGATAAAATCTTGAAGCAAAAACTCTGCAACCAATAATTATGCTAAAAACCTTAGACCCATAAATGAAAAACCTGAGACCTAAAAATGAGCAAGAGATATTAGTGGTTAAATAATTATCCCTAAAATGTAGCATCACCAAAAGTAGATAAGAACACTTATTACTAAGTTTCCAAATATAGCAACTGAGCCAAATGAATTAGTCAAAATTTGTGGGGATAAGAACTAAACATAGAAGGCTAATTACTATATTTGCATGTACTGGCTTAATGAATGAGAGATTATTATAGTCAAACACAAGCCAAAACATATTATGTGATTAGTTAAAAAATGGTGAATTGAGATTTCATTGGAAGAGATCACAGGAAACAAAGAGAAGACACACACACACATTTTCATTGCAATCCAGGAAAAAAATTTGATTCATATCATGAATTCTTTGCAAAGATCATCATTTTCATTTCGAAGACAAGGATCTTCTGGTCGGATATGGCAAGATCAAATGCAAGTCGAGGATTCAAAAGCCAATGGTAATGGTAGTAGTGCTAAATTCTCTAGGAACAAGATCAACAGCAACAACAACAGGGAGGGAAATGTGCCACAGATGGAAGAAAACATAATGGGAAGAACATTTCATGAGAATGATGAAGGTGATCCACATTCACAATCATCACCTTCTTTATCTAAAACTCAAAACAAGGTACATGGAAGTTTTTTCTCTTCCATTTGCGGATTATGTATGAGCAATCCATCAGGTCGTGATTGATGATCACCCTTATTTTTTTTTATTAGGGTCTTCTCTTTTGTATCAGTTAATTGGATTTTCATCTTGTGCAAATATGTGTCTTCATTTTATCTTCAATGAACATTCTTTCGTTATTCTTAACAGAATCATTCCATGTTCTTTGGTTTTGTGTTTGCTATGTTCTTAACCATAACCAATGTTCAGTGTATATCAGCAAAAGAAACAAGCAATAAATGCGAAAATTGCAAATTCCGTTCAGAAAAATGATAAAGGGCATCTTTTCCCCTCATGTAGATGCACCCTTTTGATTAGTAAAAATAATTCTTATCAACAATTTCATCTCAAAATAAGGGTATTGGCAAAGTAAAGAGAAAATGAACAAAAAAGACAAGAAAATGTACCACAATGAATAAGGACTAAAATGAAGCAATTATTTGTTAATTGCAGAATGAATGAACAATGTGAAATTATTCATCACAACTTCTTCAGGTGAGTATTAACAAAGCTACCAAAGGAATCTAACTTAACCAAGAGTTTATTAGTCAAATTGTATCATACTGAAAAAGGAACCATTTGGTACTTGGGAACTACAAGTAACAAATGACACCAAATTAAAGTACATGGAAACAAAACAGGAAAATCTCTGAACCTATACAAACAGAAGGTTATGTGTATTAATTCATAGAAGACAAGTATTTGATATAACCTTATAAGGAAACCACCAACACCAAAAAAAGCACATTTACTAATCATCAACTGCAAAATCATGCATTCTGGTTCAACCATAAAACTGTTATGCTATATATAAACTCCAAATTCAAAAACTGCATAATCAAGAAGTCCCCTTCCACCAAAAATCTGCTATGCAAGTGCTTATCCAATAGCAGCTATGATAACCTTAAGCATCAGTTAAATTTATTTTGTTGATAAGCATCCACCTTATCTTCCTCTTGGCCTGTATCCTTCATCCATCCTTGCAACAGACAACCTTCACATGAGCACTAGCTAATGTCCTGTCCTTTATGCAGCATTCATATGTATACTGCATTGCAGCACTCACATAATAGAACATGGACTTTGCAATTTCTTTTTTGTTACCAAGTGATGACACAAATATACAGTTGTACCACATTCAACTTATTGATAGACACTCAAACTTAATAACTCATTAGCTTGTCTTCAAAATTTGTGAAGATCATGTTTTAACCATGAAAATTAGAGTGTTATCAGTATATTGGATGAAGCAAATTTCCATGTAATAGCTTCCAACAAAAAACCATTAAACAAACTTCCACTACAATAACAAAGATGCTAAGTAAGGGATCTACTTGCCTAAATCCCTTTTGTGTATGAACCCATTAGAAAGACTTACATTTACCAACACCTAAATATGTGTACCATGAGACATAGACAAATACCAATCATTTTTCACAAAAATCCAATCTATCTAGTAGGTAAAACAAAAAGTTCCAAGTAATATGCTTTTTCATAAAGTAAACCCTTTTTCTTTCTCTACCAAGTTTAACTAGCTACAATATTTCTTCCTTTTAGAAAGGTAATTTGAGTCAAGTTAATAAGTCTTGGAAGCACCCTTTTTAACCTCCTAGACAATATTTCTTTTAGTATTTTGTGCATAAACAAGAAATATGGTTTTTAATTACAAGATTGTGATGAAGATCATGGATTTTGGGTACAAGAGAGGTGTGATTTGAAACAAATTCATTAAGAATCTCATTAGATCATCTATAATGCAACATCACGTCTTAAGTTTAGGATAAAAAATTTACCCAAAAAAACATCTCTATTAAAATAAGATAACATAGACATGAAAAGGGTCCTAAACAAGATCTGATCTTAAGACAAAAAAAAAATACTAAAATAACATAATTACATAGCAACCAATTTTTTTTAAAAAAAATAGTTATTATTAAGTTAGATACTAATTTAGAGATTAAAAAATTATTCATATCAAAATTATTAATAAAAATTTATAAAATAATTTTTAAATTAATATTTAAATTAATTACTTAGATTTTAACTACTAATATTTTATATTCTAAATTAGTCTCTAAAAGATTAATAGAACCTAATTTAGAATATAAAATAGTAAATTGGTAAAATTTTGATAGCTAATGATTAAATTTAATTAGTTTTATTTAATGATTTTTTTAGTGAAATTTTCAATTTTAATAGAATCTAATAAATTAATTTTTTAAATTGTAAAAAATTGAAATGAAAATAAAAATTTGCATCAATTAAAATTTGTAAAAAAATCTTAAAAATAATGTGACATTATAGAAATTATTTAAAATAAAATTATAACTCATCTTACATTTAACATAACCTTATTTCATCTTTAATCACATTCCCAAAGGCTTTAATAAATTTATAATTAAAATAATAGAGACAGGGAATTTTCAAGGAACCTTCTTTATGAATCAAGACTTTGTCATATATATATATATATATATATAGAAAACACATGCAGTGTAGGGTATAAAAAATAAAAATAAAAAACTGACCCACCTTCTCTGCAATCAATCCACCAAAATGGACTATACAGGTTAGCCATTTCATATTACTAAAGTCAATTCATTCGCTTTTCTTCTTTTTACATTGCGAAGAAAAGAAAAAGTTAATTTAAATAATGAAAAAATAAATAATAAAGAAAAATAAATTCAAGGATATTTAATTGAAAAGTATATGAGAATGCAATAAAATTAAGAATTGTGTTTAGTTTAAATGTAATAAAGATAAGAATTTCCTTTTTTTACCAAAACAAATCTTAGAAAATGCAAACAAAAAAACACCATTTTCTCAAATGTTAGTTTGGTATAATATCATTAGAGGTGAAAATAAATCATATTATTTGAAAGAGATTTATGACTTGTTTTGTACCAAGTCTAAGACAAACCATTTTTTTAGAAAATGGGTCAAATCTAAATTTTTAAAAAACATTTTTGGGGTAAAAAGTCAGATTTTAAATCATTAAAAATGTTGTATACCTATTAGGTCAAACTATTTAAGTAGATATAAATAATTTTTTCTGTTTATATTATTGTTACATTATATTTTTTACAATATGTTAAAATCATAAATTTCTATATTTTTCTTGATTATGAAGGATACTGATGGACATAAATCTCAAACTTATAAGATTAATAAAAGATAAATTTATATGTTATTTAAATATTTTATTATATAAGTAGTTTAGTTTATTCTATTATATTAAAAAGTTATAATATACATATACATATATATATAATAAAATATAATTATTAATAGACCTATTTAGATCAATAATGTAATATTTTGACTAATTTAAGAAAATCTTTTTAAGATGAAAACAAGACTTTTATCACACTCAAACTTTATTCTTTTATAAAAGATACAAATCTATTTTCAATTCTTATTACCATCATTAAAGGGAGGAAACTTTTTTGTGATGGGACCAACCTCCACCCAAATTCTCTCACTAATTAACCCTACAAAACTACACTATTTCGTTGCCATTTTCTCAAAATCTTCAGTGTCAAACAAAGTACTAACCATGCATAAGTTAGGTGGAAATAATAAAAAAAAATTGTCAAAATAAAAAAATACAAAATATAAATTCTTAAAAAATGTTAAATTGAATTGGCTTATTTTTTTGCAAATATGAAGAAAAGAGGAGGAAAAATAGATTAAACCTACTTAAACTATATATTATGAGTTATTCGATAATAGTTTGATAATAAGTGGCATGATAAATCCAATAAACAATCGTTATAATAGACTCAATATTCTATACCATATTTAGAAATAAACTTTAAACATAATTTAACCTCATAAAATTAAGATAAGATTTACATCCACTTATAATCATAATCACTTATATACTATAAAATGTCTTAATTTTTCACTTATATACTATAAAATGTCTTAATTTTTAGTGAATGAAGGATGTCCAAGATTAGGATTTCAAAGGTGTAGTTTAGATTGGATTATTAAGTTGAAATTAATCTAATTTTCAATTCAATCAAATAAACTTTATTGGATTTATCTTGTTTTGTTCATCAATTTAATCCAACTATAGGAATTTCTCAGTTTAGGAAGAACTTAGGAGAAGAAGTAATGAATGAAGTATAAACTTGGTGATTAAAGTGATATTTTTGTCATGATATTCATGTAATGTTGCAAAATATGGAAAAAAAAATAGTAATGGCCTAAATTCAGAAGTGATAATGAAGGTTCAGGGAGTGTTTGTATCTTTGAGACATAAATTACTCATTGATAATTTCCAATTTGATTATTCTCATCACTATACATTCTTCGAATTTTATATCAATGAATCGATTAAATTCAGGGATACATTGCTGTTAGCTACCATTTTTGTTTGTTTGTTTTTGAAAACAACTTGTGAGTGACACACTTGTAATCATTATGAAAAATATTAAGGTTAAAAAAAACTCTTTATGTTGAACACTAGACTTAAGGGCAAAAATGGTTGAAGTTGCTGTAGTCAAGTTTGTTCAACCGAATTGCGCATAATAAATGCTCTGGCAAGTCTTCACCCTTGTTTCCCTGCATCATGAACACAAGAAATTAATTACATACCAAGACTTTGAATCTTCCAATTGCATGTAAAAAGTTTATGCAAAGAATTTTTATACTATCATCCAATTACAAACCATTATGTATGATAAGTTTGATAGATTGTATAGTGATTATGTTAAGAATCATACTAATGATGGTTTCTGGTTTCTGATTGATTGATAGCTTAACACTTGGTTAATATAGAAGAAAGTTTATCTATGTTGCCAATAAAATGGTGAGGAAGTTACCTGAATTGTGAGACCAAAATCCAGGTTACATAGCTTCAGTCTTTCAATGAAGCCTTCAAATCCTTTTCTTGCAATATAGCTAAATCTGTGCACATCTAAATCTATCTCAAGATAGTTTTCTCCCTGTCGAAGAAATAGCATCAGATTAGGAATCTTTCAACAGCTCAAAAATATCACTCAACATAACTAAGAAAGAAACATATGTCCACTAATATGTTGACAAATCTTGCATGTGAAAATGAAGGCTAATGGTGACACAGACAGATCAAAGTAATGAATCTATTTGTATGATTTTCGACAATGATGTACTGAATCAGAAACTTTACACATTCAGTGATGATTGCTTCAGTGCAAGATTAAAAGGTACTTTTAAAATTTATTGTAGGATGTTAAATCTGAAACTAGAATATGCAAGTAAGTGTGTACCAAGTAAAATTCGTGCTGAGGACGGGAGAGAACTGGTTTTTCGTTGTAAGCATTCATAAGCTTCTTTTCAGTTGTGCTTAAAGACAGATTCTCCAAATTTGCAATTCTGCCTAAAATTTTTAATCTCTCCCTAAACGGTACAATTGCATCTAGAGGGAAGCCTTTAACTCTTTCCACTTCGTCGTTGATTAGTTTCTGTCAAGGAAAACAAGAACATGCACACATGTTAATGAAGTGTCCAAAAACTACATATTGTGTTACAGAGGTAAAATCTTCTGTAACATGAGGCACAATGACTATAAAAAGGATAAATATCATTCCCCTTACACTGATATTTTCGCGGAATTGGTCTGGAAGGTCTTTAGAGTACTTTTCAGATAATTTGAAGTACAAAACCACATTCATTCCTTCACCATCATTTTCACTTTGGAAAATAGAGGCCGGATATAACGGTATCTGCATTTTAAAGAGCATCAATATGTTAAAATCTTGAGGTAAAAAATTTAGATAGTGATGAATGTGTATTCCACTGATGTTTTTCAGCACATATGACACAGAATTATTGATAAAATTGGCATCCATATGCAGAATGGTAAGAAACTCGGAACTATGGGCATGTAGCATAAATTTGCACCTCAGTGAAATGGATGAGAAATTCTAAAAAAAAAACATGCAGCTACCTGAATGTTTATAATAAGAATAGAAGGGACGTCCCCATGTACATTTATTGCAGGAATTTGTATAAAGCGAGCAATATGATCAACTTTTCGAGCAGACAAGAAGAGGTCAGCTCCAAGAGGATAGAACGCAGCGCTGTTTGGAGCAAAATCTTTCTTCTTATCCCTGCCAACATGAAACAAATGAATTATGGCATTATGAAGAATGGAATAGTGCTTAATTGTTAACATAATGAATGACAAATATACAAGAGGCATCCGCAACAAAATGTTCAATCCCTGAAAGAATATTTAGCACGGATTATGAACTCGGTACCTACCTAAAGTAGTTTTTGCCTCTGACTCTGAATGAACTTGGCTCAATTTGCGACCAAGAACCAGGGGTTTGCTTCTCTATTGAACAAAATGGAATCGATGAACCAGCCAAATGTTTTTGTTTAAATGCCTTGGGAGAAACTGCAATAAAAGAGAGCCAAGAATTAGTAACAAGAGAAGCCATAAGAGAACTAACACCAAACATCTAAAAATGGGAAAGTGCAGGAAACGGCAAATTCAACAAGAGCAAATTAAAGAAATAACTGATACTTTTTATATATTCCTTATGTGTTTACTGCTGTAAACATGGCAGGATAAACAAAATAAGCTCGACCTCAAGCAAACAACTTATCTTCACTTTCATAATTTCACAGTTGTCCTAAGAGTCTACTTGATTTGAGAAAACATCTTCTGTTTTTATAAATGATTACTAAAATGTCACCTTATGCTTCCTGTTTTCAGAGATTTGAATACGAAGCAATGTGCAAACAATGACATTTTCATAATCATCTATGAACACACAGAACAAAGCAGAAAACATTTCCTCAAAACAAACATATCCTAAATAATCCATTTGCACAAAGTTGGAAAGTGCGCAAGAACTGAAACAAAAACCTATTCTTGCAGGGAAAGAAATATGCAGAATACTCACGTAAAGTCATATCTGAAGACCCTTCTCTCCATTTGGAGGAGAGTTTGGAAAGCGACTTTCTCTGTGAACTCGGTGTATCAGGACTCATTGGCCTTCTTTTTTCAACAGCAAGTGCATTGGAGGAGAGGCAAGGCAAACAGGTATTTGGCAGAATCCCACAATGATCCAGGGTCAGCTTTCTGTCCTCTCCAATATCATCTGCATGACCTGAAGATACTTCTCCTGTCGAAACAGAGTCGAAATAAGCTCGAGGGCCATCTGATTTCATTGTAGAAGAATCTTTTGGTTTGCCTTGATTCTTAGCAATCTTCAAAGAAGAATTGCTACAAACATAATTATATGGGTGCACTCTTTGTTTCTGGCTGTGGTGGTGGTGATCAACAAACGCAGGATCAACTCCTTCAGGAGATGAATAGTTTGCCCTTGACACAGTTTCACTCTCATTCAAAGACACCCAATCTACCAAACAGTCATGTAAAAAATATATAACCACACTGACAAGAAAACTAAACAACAATAAACTGAAAATCTAATCAAGGTTTCAAAAAAAGGCCCACAGACACAATTTCAGCCTTAACATCAAGGTTTTCTGAGACTTTGTGACCACAAGACACTGCTACAATTGTAGCTACATCGGTTACATTTTTCAACAATTTCCCCCAACAACCACAACTGCAGCCTAATCGACCACATTTGTCTGTAATTTCCCACATTACAAAGAATTACAACAAAATTCCGACCTCTGCTCTGCCCAATTCAAAACCTTAAATTTGAATCTCCCCAACCACAACCGACCTCAATTTCACCCGTATGAGCCATGTTTTTTGTCCCCAATTATCCTCAATATCAAGGATTATACCGAAGACTCGGCAACCCCAATTTAAAAACCTGAAATTTATACTCCAAATTTTCAGAAAAAGGAAAAAATTCACTTACCATCATAGACACTGTAAAATTCGTCATCACACTCAGAATCCAACGCCGAAGTAGAATCAAACCAAGCAGCATCTGAAACAGAAAAACAAAATAAGGATCTCCACTTCAATTTTAATCAAACATTCATTAAAACTAAAAAAATGATAATAAACCTTAATTAAGAGTACGTCCATATACATGCAAACCAAAAGTAAAACCCAACACCATTGATTAAACTGTGGTGTTCAATTTTTCTTTCAAATAAAGTAAAACAATAAATTCAAATTTTAAGCAAAAAATAAAAGAGTGCATAGAAGCAGAAGCACCTGAAGCGCGATTAGAAGCTTGCAAAGCGGAATTGGAGTGAGCAACGATGTTGGCTTCGATCTTTCTCGAAGAGACGCGCCTTCGGAGGATTCTCCTCCTTCGTCGGCGGTGGTTCTTCTTCTTCGCGGCGAGGTCCTCGTTCGCCTTGGGCCTTGACACACAAACACCCATTACTCCTTCTCCCTTTCTGACCGCGACCCTCTTCGCTATTCGCGTCGCAGTGCTCAAAAATCGGTGCTTTATGCAGAAGGGTGTTCGCAGAATGAAGATGGAAGATGAAGAAGAAGAAGAAGAAGAAGAAGAAGAAGAAGAAGAAGAAGAAGAAGAAGAAGAGATGGGTCACCAGCAAAGCATCGTCGTTGAGCAAGCTGGTGAAGGGTCATTCATTAGCTTCCATCATGATGCAAGTGCTCTTAAGAGTGTGGGGTCTACTCCAGGATTTGATCAAACGGTGGAAGGAGTTCCACGTGGACAATCTTGGGAGAGAAAATGTCGAAATTTTAATTATATGTGATAAATGATGATGGTAAGGAAAATAAAATAACACCTTTTCTATCTTTTTTTTATCTTTCTATATTTATGCCAAGCACGAGGCTAAATAAAAGTGTGGTATCTCCATTACCAAAAAATAAAATAAAATAAAAGTGTATCTTTTAAAATATAAAGTGGATATCTTGGAAATGGTTACTTGAAATTCCCCTTTATTTTTGCTCTTATCCTTTTTAATTATGACTTTTATTTATTTTTAAATAAGATAAATTACAACTGATAAAAGTAAATTATTTATTGAAAAAATATAAGCGATGTTTGCAGTTAGAATTAAAATTATTGATTTTTCTGATTATTATTTTTATTAGTTTCTAAAATAAAATCGATGGTTTTAGATAAGGCGTTCATGTTGATAAAAGGAGGGAGTTGATTAAAAGATAAATCTTTTATCTTTCTAATTAGAATATATGAACTCATACATTCAAAAGAGAAAAATATTATATATATATATATTCTTACAAAATATTGGTATTGAAACAAACTTCATCCGAGTTTGAATTCTAGCTATAGGTCTACTAAAATTTCATGAGTTTGAATCTTACCGATAAGTCTACTAAAGATCAGAAATTGTTGAAAAAACAATAAAAGAAACATCTTGTTCTTTTCAGGCGATCGAAAAAAAAAGAAACATTGTATTTTTCAAACTTTAATCTTGTTGTATTTTTTCAATCTTTAATCTTCGGTTTTGTCGTACTATTGACCTTCTCAACAGGTATATTTGCAATGACACTCACATTCAATCTTCTCAGCAGGAATATCTGCAATGACACTTTCACGTTCAACCTTCTCTACAATGACACTCTCAAAGTTAATCAATTTTAATGAGAGAAACGTTGTATATGATTAAAAGTTTCGTTATCTTTTTTCGAAGGGTGAATGACTTATTTATAACTATAGTTTTGGACCTCTATAGATTGATACGATCCAACGATAATATTGCTTAAAAAAAATTTACTATCAAAATCAATTTTAATATTTTCTATATCTATTTCAAATTTATATATTATTGAATATTATTGTAGTTTAACTCGTATGAATGATATTTTAGATTCACAATAAATACATATCAGATTATTTTGAACAGTAGATAATTTTTTCAAATAAAATATATAATATAGAAATAAAGATATTGAGGTGCAATAATAAATAAGAGATTTTGAAAAAAAAACCGTTTTTCTGAAGAATTATTAAAAACACTCTTGTCAAATAACAATATTTAAAAATACTTTCTTTTAAGACGCTTGTTTTGATTTATATAAGAGATGCCTATTTCTTTTAAATGTCAAATATTTCATTTATTTTAGTCAGATGAATAAATAGATTAGTCTGATTTATTAAGATTGGGTTTACTAAATCCACAACTTGAATTAGTCGTACAAGTTTAGTTTACAAAATAAATTGTTTTTCAAGATAAAAATCTCTAGATAAATAAACCAGTTTAGGAGCCTAAATAGTAATAAAAAAAATATTAATTTAAAATACTATTTTCTTAAATTTGTTAAGATAAAATTTATTAAGTTAAAGGAAATTCCTTTTTTGAGTAAATAGCAAATTTAGTCTCTAAAAAGTATAAAGTAATTTCAATCTAATATCCTAATTTTAAAAAGCATATTCTTTATTTGATTCTACCACTATTCCTGCGTGGCACATGTATGTGTTTCTCTGAAATTCACATTATTTACATAGATGCCACGTGGAATATAGTAAATTGAACCAAAGTGGAATTATTTTTCTTTTACTTTTTTAGGATAAACTATCATTTTTAATTTATCTTATGAACTTCACTATTTATTTAAGGTTAATAAATAAATTTCAGGTTTACAAAATCCAACAAAATTTTATTAGGATTAATTATAAATAACTTTAATATTATTTTAATAACTCAAGATCTTTAATTTCTAACATTAACAATTAATTATCTTTAATTGATTTCCCATCTCCATCACTATTTGTATTATTTTGATCCATAAGTTTCTCAAAAATTTCAACTAAATTATACATTCTATATAAATTATTATTTGTATTATTTTGATCCATAAAAATTTCTCAAAATCTCAACTAAATTATACATCCCATATCAATTATTAGTGAACATATAAATTAAATTATTTTACTTTTACTTTTTTTAGGACTAAACTATCATTTTCAATTTAGTTTATGAAGTTAGTATTTTTTAAATTTAAAAAATGAATTTTAATTTTAAATTAACTATATAAAATTCAACAATTTTTTATTAAAATAAGAAACAAATTTTAGTTAAATTCAACCTTACAAAATCATTTTATAAAATAAAATTTACATTCATTTCTTATAATTCATTTCTTATATTATATGAATTAATATTATTTTTAATTGATACAAATCTTCAACCACATTTGTATTATCTTGATCCATAAAAGTTTCTCAAAATTTGAAATAAATTATACATTCCACATAAATCATTAGTAAACATATTATTTCGCTTCCATTTCTTATTTCCCATATTTCTACTTCCATTGAAATAATTTTGAATATAATGGATTTTATTTTTGTCTCAATATTCAATTAGATTTAATATTCTTAAGATTTGATATCAATAATAATTTTGATATATTTTTTCTTGAACTTTTTAAAAAACAAAATCATTCTAAACTTAAAACAAAGAATATCTCAAATACAATAATAATAATTAATATTAATAGTATCATTTCAAGATATTTAGCTAGAATATCTAAATCTAAGAGAATCTATATGAGATGTATTTTTATAGTATTAAGTTGGTCAATTATTAAATAAATAGAAAGACGTGGATGAATGTGAAGAACAAAATTGTGGTCAAAACGTTTGCAAGAAAATTATAAAATAAAAGGAAGAACAAAAATTGTGGTCAAATTTACGAAAAAGAAGAAGTAAAAGAAAGAGGAAAGCGTGTGAGTGTGGAAGTGACGTGCAGACATTTATGTCTCAGTTTCCGACATCGGACACTGTTCCCACGTGTTCTTATTCCTACACTTCCTAAAAGTTAAACCTTCTTTCACCATTCTCATTTTAACTTTATTTTAAACAAAACAGAGAAAGGATAATTCGTGTTTCAATTTCAAATAATAATAATAATAATATTAATAAACAAATTATATTTTTATTTAATTTAAAAAATTACTTTGTTTTATTTTCTACAATTTATCAATTTTTAAAACCTTCCCTCTATTCTCTTCCCCTCACCTAAGAACATAAAATAATTGTCATAAGAATAAAATGAGAAATTAGTTTTCAAATAATTTATAATCCCACGTAGGGGTGGCAGAGGCCTGTTGAAAAAAAAGAGACGAGTTATTTATTTTAACCTGCTGACCCACTTAAGCTCGTTCCACATAATCCACAGTCCATGTAGGTCAATCCTTATGCGGGATAGACTAAAAATATCAATATGCAGATTTTATGGAGGGCGAGATAGTCCGTATTGTCACCCCTACCCACATTATATTTGAGTTATTGTTCATTTTAGATATCGATGATTCATCACAATTTTATTTTTAAAAGAGATCTCGATAAATTAGAAAAAAAAAATACAAACTGTCATTAATTTCGACTTTTGAATATTAATCTCAACTCCTGAGTATATAGTGAAGATACTATAACATTTGATTCCTTCCTAGAGAATAGGACCAAGAAAGTCTTAAAGTGTGAATAATTTTTAAAAAAAATAAGTCCTACAAGCATATATTATGAACATTCTAGAAGTAAAGGAAAGAAAAAATATTAGAAAGTGAAGTTATTGAATTGTGAAAAATAAATTTAAGTATACTCTTCAATTATCGTTATCTCAAAAGAGATTACGTTCCAACTATTCAATTTACCCATTTTTCTATACGTATATTTAAAATAATGGTTAGTGAAAATCGATGAACTTACCTATACAATATTTTATGACTAGATGATAAGATCAACTATTTTATATCGTTAGCTTATAACTTGATTTTTTTTTTTCCATCTCGTTTGTGATATATAGACACTTAAAATCTACATTGAAAGTTCAACAAATATGGCTTTAAATCATAAAACTTATAATAAATTCAGTTTTAGTACTAAATTTAATAAATGCTCAATTTATTTATTTAAATTTTAGTTTATAAATACTAAACTTGGAAACTAAAAAATTTAAAAAGTAATTTTAATCTCTTGAATTTAGAGTTGAAAAAATAAGTATAATAGAAAAAATAATAAAATAAGTACAATTAAGTTATAATGAATCAACTTTAATATATGATTGATGTAGTGAATTTATAAATTTTTTTCTTCATCTTCTGTCCTTTTCTCTAGAATCTCAAAATTACAACATTTATTTAGCAAAAAAGGCAGAAGAAATTAATTTAAGGAATGTATTAATAAGTGGGACTAAAATGATAATAGATTTCCTTTTGAATGATGGTTTTAGTGATTTACTTTTGAAAAAAGTGATTTTTGATATATGTAGATAAGCATTGAAAGGTTGTTGAATTGAAATGAATGTTAACAATTTGATTCTTGGCCACATAGACATTAAAGGAATCTTATCTGGTTTGTATGAGTCATATAAATGTGGACAATTGTCTTAGTCATTCACCAACTATGCTCACTTGATAGACCTTGCCTTGTTTAGAAGCCCTTTTTCTCTTTCTTTTTCCTTCTTTTTTGGTGCTTGCTTTTCCTTGATTATCTTGAAACTTCATCACACCAATCATTATCCACTAATGCCCCTTTGTTATACATTCAAAAGTAAAATATTTATGTTTTATTCATTATTTATTTTTTTAGGATTTAGAGTTTAGGGTTTAAGTATCATTAAAATTTATGAGTTTCCTATTTATTTTTATTTTTTTAGTAAAAATTGAAGTATTATATAATAGGTATTATTTTTAAGTTAAGTTGTATGGTCCACACTTTTATATTTCTCTTTTCAATATGATTGATGCCATGTCCAAGTTGTTAAGCAACATCAACCATTATTAAGTAAAGTTCTTCCTTCAATCCAATTTGTAGCTAAATAACATTAAAGTTGAAAGGTGTTTTAAGGATGTGAAAAACTAACACAAGTATTAGGAAGACAATTTTAAATCGAAATTAATTTTATAAATTGGTTTATAAAGTGAGGTTTATAATCACTTATATATTATTAAAAGTTTTTATCTCTGGTTGATATGAGATATCCAACAATAATATTGAGGAGGTGTAAAGCCATTCTATCAGAGTTTGTCTATGTTTGGAGGGTGTTAGAAAATAAGATTGTCACTCTGATCAATTTAGAAAAACGGGGGATCTTGGTTGAAAGTCTCTCATAGGAACAAAGTTATTTTCAAAGGGGAAGTGGTTGATAATGTGGAAATGTTTGATGTGGTTCAGTTAAATGTATGGTCTTGGCTAACTTCAAAGTTGAAAACTGTTTTTTTCTTTTATTTTGATTGGTGTCTTGACCCTTTGGTTTGCATGAGGATAGTCTCATCTTTTAGTCTTGATGGGTTTTTGATGGGTGGGTCTGAGGTTTGGTAGGGGATCTTTGTGTTGTTTATTAAAGTTTTTTTTAGGAAGTACATATATTTCTTTTGTTGGGAGGTAAGGTTTTCCTTCTGTATGAGAGTTGAACCATCCCTAAAATGGTTAACATTTATTTTTTTTATTTTTTATTGTTGATAAAAAAATAATATTGGATATTTTGGGTTGAACTTTGAAAATCACACCACTAAAAATTGTGTATACACACATTAATTATATTCCACCTAAAGAGGTTGAAGCATGACTAATCATTTTACTAATATTTTATAATTTTGTAATATTAATTATAAGGGAGAAAGTGATATACTTTTTTTTTCTCTCTTTTCACTCCATTCACTTTTAAATAAAACTTCCATAACAAAACTAAAATGCTACAACCTCTAATTATTAGTTGTTATAAAAAAGTCTATTGTGTTTCTAAGTTTCTTTTATACAAAGTGAGAACAAATGAAAAAAATGGTTTTTCCCATAATAGTATAATTTAGTTTTAAATTTTTGGAAATGGATAAATTAAAATTTTATTTTTGAATTGGACACAACTTATGTAGAAAATATGATTTAATTTTGAAAAAATTGTATTAGATATTAGTGATTTTGAAAATTGACTTAAGTTAAAATTTAAATCTATTTATATACTATTAAATATATTTATCTTTAATCGATATGAGATTATTAATCAGTCAACAATGATCAATATGCTGAAAATTGCACTTCAATAACAGTGTGTTTAACCTATTTCTATTTCTCTATGGTAAGATTTGAGAACTATTATATCTTACATACATTAATTAAACAAATTGAAACAAAACAATTAACAAAAGTATAGCAAATTTTGTACTGTAACTATGAATATATCATAAAAAGAATAAGAAAATTGCAACATAATATCCACGCCATTCAATAAAACCTCGGGTCCTATTTTATTAAAAAAAAAAAAATTGCAACATAAATTATGTCAACATTTTAAGGTTTAAAAACTACTACGAAATTATAATTATTAAAAAATAAATTGAAAGTTTAAATATTATAATTTAAAGTTTTTAATAGTAATTTTTTATCTTAAAGTTCGAAAGGAAAGAAGGGTTCAAAGTTACTGAAATTAATAAACACCTTCTTAAAACTTCATTTTCTTTAAATTTTGTTTGACTATAATGATTTAAAATAAATACATTTACAACAAGTTGAATTAAACCCTATCATATAAATACGATAAACAAGTATTTGTGCAATTGCATTTTTTTTATCACTAATATAAATATTACAATTTTTGTTTCACTTTATTATCGAGATTAATATTAAAAAAAGAAAAAAAAAGTTACTCTCCTAGGTCTAGAATTTATTTTCTTTCTCTCTAGCTCTGATTTTATTATTTTTTATATTTCTTAAATATAGAGAGACACACAGAACGTTTTTTCTTCTTGTTATAATAAAATTATAATAAATCACCAATTTCTTTAAAAATGTTGAAATTTAACTACATTTGCGTTCACAACTCTATCATGGCTACGACTTTAAAAATGTTTAGATTTATCGAAATACTATTTACAAGAAAAGTAATGTAAAGAAAAGTTGAAAAATCAATAATTGAAATTATTATGCAAAACATGCAAAACTGAAAAAAAAAATTATCTTTAAATTTTTTCCTTCTGTAAAAGGATAATATATCTCTTCTCTTTTTAGTCTTTTTTTTAGCTATGTGTTGGTAATACTTTTTTTATATGCAATCTTAAAGGTAAAAATGTTATATGAATAATTAATATACATTTTATTTTCTCAAACTTCATTGTGTTTTTATTCCTTTATCTCTTTTACATGTACAAAACTCTTTTTACTCATGTTTTTCTCTTCTTCGGCTACCAATCTTCAAAAAAATTCTAGTGTTTCTGATGGGAAAAACACATGCGGAAGCAACACACAATCACGAATCAACTGCAGAAAAATAAAGGACACAAGATTTAACGTGGTTCGGTCGCCAACTGCAACCTACATCCACACGGACAACTATTAGGTTTTCATTATATACTGTTGCACACCAATTACATGTACAATAATTTCTTTAAATATAGATAAATAGAGATAATAAATGGACACAATGATAAAGCTCATTCACTAAAACATGATGTCTACTCAACCCAACCCAATTGATCCTGACTTCATACCCAACAATCTCCCACTTGAAGTTACGGAACAATGTTCACCTGCGCTTCAATTGTGTACACGGTGTCTTGTCAGCCCAACCCAATTGATCTTGACTTCATACCTAACAGTTTCATCATTCACACCTCATACTTTCTCTACACCCATCTCATTGAAATTGGATGATGATAACTTTCTTTTCTGGGAACAACAAGTCACTGCCACTACCGAAAGTCCACTAATTGGATCAATATCAAATCACTTATAGTCTAGTAAATAGAAAAGTAAAACTACTAAAAACATAATTAGATAATTTTAGTTTCGTTAATCTCTTTATAAGAAAAAATCTATTATAAAACTATAAATAAGAAAAGATCTTTCAACTGAAACTAAAATTAACAAAACGTTTAATTTACATTAACTTATTTTTAAAAAAAAATATTTAAAAAGAACTAAAAACTCAAAATGTCGTAGAGGTTTAGATTATAAAAAAAATAAAAAATAAAGTTTTAGTTTCCATGATTTGTGGTAAGATAAGGAATTTGAAATAATGATGAGAATTTGAGGTTGATTAGATATTTGAAACACCAACTATGAAAAGTGATTGAGAAATCATTAAAGTAGGTGAATCATCCACAGTAAATTGTTATGTAATAATTCTACTATTATTATTTTTTATAGTATAATAATATAAAAATGAAACTGAGTAAATGTGATACTTTTTTTTTTAATTTTTTTGACGAGTTTTTTGGTTAAAAATATGGAAAGTAACGTAAATTTGGCAGGTGGAGGTGTGGTAACATTAATTCTCAATATAGAACCGTTTACTATTCATTTACTTTTCGCCACTCTCGGAATTCGGTTTTTTAGGGCCGAATTCTGAGTTGGTTTTCACTTTTTGTTTTTATTTTTGGTGGGTGATCAGAATTTATTTTTGTTAAATTCCACCTCCATATTTTCATCCATCTTCATTTTAATTGTAATTGTTTTTATTATTTTTTAAATAGTTTTAAATAAAATATAATCTCACATTTCTTAAATAATGTCAGTTGTATTCCCAAATCTCGTTTGAGAAAATAATCATTTTTTTTTAGTTTTGTGGTTTTAGAAAAATGATTATTTTTTTTAAAAAATGAGATATTATTTTTCTTTCCACTAATATATATTTTTTTATTTGATTCAATTATTTCATTACTTTTAATATTATTAATTTATATTTTTGAGACAAATTAACTCAAATAATTTAATACTTTTATTTAGGTTTTTTTAATATTTCAAAATAAACAACATCAAATATATTTTTTAAAATAAAAAAAATCAATTTAGACGTGACATTTTACTATTTCTGTTTTTTATAAAAAAAATTATTGACAACTACAAAAAAATTATTAAATAAAAAATATTTTAAAAAAAAAATAATTAGTTACTATATTAACTAAATTAGATATTAATTTAAAGATTAAAAAAATTATTGATATCTAAAGTAATTTTCATCATTCATACAATTTATAAATTAATTTATAAATTGATATCTAATTAGTTATTAAGATTTTAGATATTAATTATTTTAAATTCTAAAATTGATAACTAAAAGTTCAGTATTTAATTAAATACAATTTATAAACTAATTTATAAATTTTATTAATAATAAAAATTAATTTAGATATCAATAATTTTTTATTTTTTAAAATAATATTTATTTTAATTAATATAAATGATTAATTTTGTCCTTAAATTTGGTTTGATTTTGTTGTAGTGTACCTTTATAAAATAATAGGTATTTGTTTCTGGCACAGACATTATTATGTGAGTGTGATTGTAGGTGATTCAACCAAAATTACGATCCACACACTTTTTTTTGCTATAAATATGATGTGGATATATATCAACTATACCTATTTATTTAATACCTAACCATTTAATTATTAGGGTTTGGCAAATATCAAATATTTCTGCCAAAGTTTCATATCATATTATGACGTTTTAATTCATCTTTAATATGATGATATCATGATATTTTAGATCAATTTTAATATAATAAAATTTGTAATATGATATTTTAATTTATCTTTTGTGATTTTTATTTTTCTCATCTTAGTTTTAAGATTTTATTACAATTTTAGTGTTAATGTAAGATATATTTTCTTTATTCTTAAGATTTTGTTTATAAAATTCAAATATTAAATTTATGAACTAAATATAACTCTATATTGAAAATGATTTTATATATCTATAATTACGAATTAATTTTGCTCTTAGTATAAGTCATATTTTTACTAGTTTATTACCTTAATTTTTTAATGATTTGTATTAAGTAAATTCTTAAATGTGTTTGTGTGAAATGTGAGTGTGAAAATTGAATATAACTAATTATGCATTATTTTAAGAAAATAATATTATGTTGAAATGGTTATTTTATTATTTAATATATGAAGTTTTAAGTGTCCAATTCAATAAGGCATTATTCTACAATTTTTTTTACTTTGTGTATTTAGAATAAAACTATAGCATCAATGATAATTAAAACATGTACCAATTAATTAGAATTACATATTACCTTTTGGTATATAAATAAAATGAATGGTGCAATGTCTACAATTATACATACTATTATATTAATTAATTATAAGAACAAATAATTAATCATATCCATAAATGCTTTATAATAATGAATTTAAGATATTCTTAAACTAATAAACATATAATTTAACATTATTTATTGTATAAGTAATTGATATAAATTATTATTAGTATGATGATGATTTCATGATATATTTTTTAGCTCAGGTACTTGTTTTTAGGGTATTTAATTTTGAGTAAAATCAGGGGTGTTTTTTAATCATAGGCTTTCAGTGGTGTAAGTTTTATGATGAAATGACTTAGGTATTTTATTACGTATAAGGGTTGGATCACATCTGAAGTGGTTCACATTTATTTATTTTTTATTGTCGATAAAAAAAATGTTATTAGTATAAAATTAAATAAACATAAAAATTTCACCAAAAGTTAAAAATTCATCATACATCTAATTCCAAATCATTCATGTCTTTTATATTTGCTTCATCATACATCTTATTTACTTTCAATATTCTCATAAGATATCTTAATATTCTCAAATCATAAGATATCTTAAATTAAAAAAAACTAGATTCACACATGTAATTGAAATTCCACATTTCAAAATAAATCATTCATCAACTTCCTCTTTTAACACACAATCTCTTTCATCAACCACCAATACACCATGTTTAACTTTAATTAACTCAAAATCATTATTCAAAACACATTATAACATTTACTTTCATTTAATTAATGTTTAATCACATATCACAATTCCATCAACTTGCAATTTAATTCATTAACTTAAAAGTCAAATTCCACAATTAACCAAAGAATACACTCAACAAGCAACCAAAACCTTGACTAAAGTATCCAATTAATTCAAATTTCATACATGCAACCTTATAATATCCTCCCAAAATTGTTCCAATTAAACAAACATCTCATCCCAATTTTAACAAATAAATAAATAAATAAATAATATTTTTCCTCATATAGTCCTAGTTATTCTAAACAAAATTAAAACTTTAACATAAGAAGCTCAAACATTTTCATAAAAAACTCATCATCAAAATGAATGTATTACTATTGGTATAGAGTAACAGAAGTTCATCTTTATACATAAAACTATATATATAAACATCTTTAGACATGCATGTAATTAGTCAAGTGAAGGAAGTATGGAAAACTTATTGTATTATTAGGAATAAATGAAATTTAAATAGTTAAATTTTCTATTTATATATTTTTAACTTAATTAATAAAATATTCAGATTTCATCTTATTTAAATAATTGTCTTGTGAAAATTATTTAAAAATACTTGAATTTAAATAAATTAAATTAAACCATATTACATAAAATATATAGTTACTTTTATCACTATTACAAATATTATGAATTTTGTTTTAATTTATTATTATGCTGAAAAAAATGTTGTGTTTCTCTATAATAATAATAAAAAATAAAAGTTAAACAGTAATGAGTGTTTTTTATGAAATAGTTCATAAAACTTAATATTAAAAAGCAAGAATTTAATATAATCCAAATAATATTTTATTTTATTATTAACTAAAAATATTTTTACTAAATTTTATGTGATATTAATATATTACATGAAATATTTTTTAGCCTCTTTTTTAACTCATAAAAGTTGTAACAGAGGAAAAAATACATTTTTGATAAAGTGTTACCTCACTGAAACTTATCTCTATTTTTTTTCTTTCTCTTCATTCAACCTCTTCTGCTTCTTATTTCTTCTAAGCTTTAACAATGGCGGTTTTGTCGCCTCCAACACTGTCGCCACTGCTTCTCAACACCAAGTCAGATTTCGGTTCACCACCATCGTTACCTCTTCTCCCCTTCTCCTCCTCCACACCCACCACTCGCTTCTCCTCACACCTCTCCGTCTCTTACAGTAGTAAGTTCGTTCTTACCACTTCACCCACATGGAAAATATTAAATTTTCATGTTCTGAGATCAATGGAATCTCTTCTTTCTTCTATATTTTGCAGAATCCGAAAGTGGGTTGGGCAGTGAGCAGAAAAAAATCTTGCTTGAGCGCTATGGCTACGATGTCGATGCTGATGAGTACTTTTCTCACTCGTCTTCTAAGGTCCCTTATGCTTGAAAATTCATGTGCCTTATCATGTCTCTATAGGACAAACCGCCAATTTGGTCTCAAGATATTGCCATTTCTCTTAAGTGGTCTTTAAAGCAATCATATTGTTGAAGTAATTCTCAAAGTATTGAACATTTATCACTTTAGTCTTAAGTGTATGTTTTAATTTCAGTTAGGAGAACTCAAATTTACTTTTACCCCGGCAGCAACAAAATTCAGTACATGTTTGATTAGAGTTACAGAAGTACTTTAGCGAATCTTCTTTCCAAAATTATGTGTTTCAATATATGAATTGATAAGGAAAAATTTGTTGCTGCTGATTAAAAAAAAAATAAAGGAAACATTTGTTGCTTCTGGAGTCAAAAATACTTTTGAATTCTCGCAACTTTAGTCTAAACATATTCTTGTTCATATTGAGCATTGGAATTTGCTCAACAACTTTCCCAATTTTATCCCAACATTGTTGATATATTTAAGTAAAGTTCAAGGATCAATTTGAAAAGTCTTTTAATATTTTTGGATTACTTAAGGGCCACTTTGGAGAGTACAATAGTTCAAGGATGAAACTAGTGGTTAACTATCTTAATAAAGGCTTTTGAAATTGTGTTCTGTGAATTTTACTGTGGTTTCCCTTTTGTTTTATCTTCTGAATGCAACACTTTAGTCCAAGAGGAGAAAGGAGCCTCTAAAAAGAAGAGGAGGGAAGCAAGTAGAGGATCCACCAGAGGACCCCAAGCCTCCTCGTACTACCCATAAATTGCTTCAGGTATTCTCATTTTAGGACTTGCATCTTTTAGAGTGCTATCTGATGATGAAAATAGATTGCTAGTGCTTGTTTGTATTTTGTAAACAAAATTGTGAAAGTGGTGCATTCCAAGTAAAATGCACCCAACACTCTACAGCTGTTTAATTTAACCCCATTTCCATGCTTTTTTTTTGGCTTCCAATGTAATTTAAGATGGCTTCACTCTAGTGTATGATGAATTGCCTGCATTTCTAAGGGTTTTAAGATAGTAGAGATGTATGAGATTTCTTAAAATTTGAGTTTGAACATAACTCAGCTCGAAAAACTAGATAATAGGGTCTGGATTATCATCCATTTTTATATGCACTATTTTGATCTTATATGAACCCCATCACACCAAGGAACTAAACATCTCGAGTGTGAAATTTTGGACTAGAACATCTGCAATTGTGAGTAGTCTAATAACCAGCCCAGTACGACCTGCAACAACCATTAGGACAGATGATTTTTATACCATCTTAGATTTTAGATTTAGGATTAAATCAACCTCAAAAGCTAGTTTATAGGGCGAGGTTTTCCCTCCAATTATATATGTGTATCTATATTATTTTGTCTATATTATTCGTGGCTAGCCAATGTGAGATTTCCCATGGGATTTATCACTTTCATGTTATAATACTCTCCCATATTTATGGGCTTCATATTTTCCTCCTGGAAGGTCATTCGTGGGATACATCAGTATGACTCTACCGTATTCGGTTCTTAACTCTTTAAAATCTTAAGTTGGTTATTTATTAGATGAAAATGAAATTTATGACCGGTGGTATGGTTATCAGCTCTGTTTCATCTCAAAATATATATCTAAAAAATGGTATGGTAATTTTACTCCATTTCTTTCTTCCACCCATTGTTGCCTAGGTATGTTTTATCTCTCTAATATAAAAAATTTAACACTGCCAGACCTATTTTTGGTTGTGAACTATATATCATATGAACATTTTATTGTTTTATTCTGTTTTGAATGTTATGTTCAAGTCTTAACTGCTTAAAGTAGTTAACTTGTACAGCAAATTAATGTAGTACATTCAGATATTTAACTGTCGTCTTCTTTTACTGATGTTCATGCTTTTCTTTAATTAGTCAAGTGCTTTTTTCGTTTCATTCACTTGCCTCAAGACATTAAAACCTTAATGGGAAATGACCTTGATTTACTGATCTTAAGTCCTATAAAAAATAGTATTTAAAAAATTATGAAAGTACCCTTGGCCTTTATTTCCAGTGACTAGAAGCCAGGTTGGTTGGCTTCAAAAACAACGGAGGGGTGACTAAATCTGAGTCCTACAGTAACAATGGGTGTTTGGCTAGTTTTTAGTTTAGCAAATTCATTTCTAAATCAATTTTGGTGCGGCTATGATTGATTATGGAAAAAGTGAAAATTTTTAACTTTTCTTGGCATAATTGATTTTGGGTGTGAAATGGACCCCACATAGGTTCTTGGAGGAACAGCTCGAAGAGTGAAGCTACTCTCACCAAAGGGCATGGATGTACGCCCCATGATGGAAGTGGTGAAAGGTGCAGCCTTTGATATATTACAGGTACCAGTTCCATGTTTATCTCCTATGTAGCACTAGCACACTGTTTTTTTGCTAATTAACTACTGATGTGGGACATATCATTTAGTCTGTACAATTTTATTGCTGCTACTTTCCTGTTTATACTAATAATTTCATTTTTAAATACTAAGGCAGCTGGTGGCTGTCCTGCAGCGTTGAGGCCTGGTCGGTGGTTAGATTTGTATAGTGGCACAGGTTCTGTTGGAATTGAAGCGCTTAGCCGAGGATGTTCTGAGGTATTAATGTTTTCAGTAACAAGTTTACATTCACTATAACTATAGAATCTATAGATAGTGAGTTTTGTGAAATTATGATCACTTATCAGATTATCTGAGATATCTCCTAAGTTACAGACTCAGCCTTCTGTTGAGATATGGAATTAACAGATTTTCATCAAGTTCAGATGCTCAAAAGGATTTTCAATAATTTGTTTTTTCACATTTTCCTGAACAAAATGCTACTCTTTCCTGAATTCCCTTGTTTCTATGATTATTCAGGTACATTTTGTTGAGATGGATCCTTGGGTTGTATCATCTGTTTTACGTCCAAACTTAGAGGAAACTGAATTCCTTGATGCTTCAGTCATACACACTGTCCGTGTGGAAAAATTCTTTGAACGTGCAGAGCAATTTGTAGGTATGTGTATCTTTTCCTTTCAATTCCATTGTATGCATATGATTGTTGTGGGATTTAGGGGTTACTCAAAATTATTTATAACACAAATACTTTGACTTTAATTAGAATGCATTGAGAGTACAGAGATTTTTTACATTGTCATCTATCATCGATTGCCATGTATGATAAGATTGTTATAATAGTTATTTAAAAGTTACACTTAAGATGATTTCTAATTGTTTGGCAGTGTAATAATCTTTACACCGACAATGAAGCAAAATTTAAAGTCAAATGTTTTTATGGCTGGAAGTATGAAATGTTTGATGCAAAAAGTATTGCCAGTATAAGGATTTACCAGAAAAAGTTTTAGAAGCCAAATTTACTTTATTTGTTCATTGTTTAACTACTGTTCATACTCTTATTTATGAAAATGGAATAAATATTCCATCATTATCTTTCACCACTGACAACTACCAAAGTGAGTAAGCTAATACTAAAAGAACCATGATACGTTGGCTACCCACTTTTTTTTTACACCCACATAACAATCCTCAATACTATTATTTTAATAATTTTTCATGTCATTTAATTACAAATTTACATCAGGGGTTGTTTACAACTTTTCGGTTGTCAATATATATTTTTTCATGCCAAAACTAACATAATTTCATCTGCTGTTGTAAATTTGAATTGTTTACATGCAGGTAACACTGGCCCATTTGATTACATTAGTGTCACCCCTCCATATACACAAGTTGACTATGGGGTACTGATGAGGCAAATATCTGAATCATCCTTGATTGGAGAGAACACGTTTATTGTGCGCACTATTTTCATACCTTCAATATTTGTCATCTTATTGGTCTTCTTCTTACTAATTTTCATGTTCTGAATCAGGTAGTTGAGTATCCTTTAAAAACTGACATGCTGGATTCTTGTGGAAACCTTGTGAAGGTAATTTAAGTAACCAATACTGTATCTGCATAGCATGTATATGTACTAAGTGTAAACCATTAATTTTTCTTGATATTCTTTTACCCTGATGAGGTGCAGGACATGGGACCTGTATTCATTAATTTATGTTATGCAATACTTGTGGATTTTAATGATATTGAGTCCAATCTGAGCTGTTTAAGGGGATGTGTGTGTACATACAGATAACCGACAGACGGTTTGGCCGGACGCTCTTGGCGATTTATGGACCGACATGGTCCCAGAAGAAGAGGAGATGACACATTCAAATGCCACAGTTGCAGTAAAGGCTGAAAAACATGCTGGTGCAATATTTTATCTGTTACAAGGGTCAACAGGATTAGTTTTTGACACCTATCTTACTTCTTCAAAAGCTGTCATAGTACACAGTCTAATTTGTTCCCTGCAACAGGCCATGTTATGTCATGTAATGTGGTGAATTATAAGAACCTTGTATTCTTTGTTATTATGATATGTGATCCCTCTTCAGCAGGAAATTTATTTTTTAATTGTAGATTAAGGTTCCATTAGCCAACAGTGGTTGGTCACAGTAGAAGTAGATTGTGATTGCAAAAGTGAACTTTATCTACACTATTTAATCATTCTAAGAAGGGCTATAACTACCACTCAGAGAGAAGTGATCAAAAATAGAAGGGAGAAAATGTAGTGGTGAATTTTTGGATGAGGAGGAAGAGTCTATAGTGAAGAAAGTCTTGTTAAGAGGAAGAGATAAGCAGAAAAGCTTTGATTCTAAGGTTCTAGATTGAAGTGTTTATATTATTGAAGAATGATAACAACACTCTTTAATACTCTCTAATACCTTTTTTGTAATTGACTAAAATTTGTAGGAATATACAAAATTTGACATACATTTATATCAAGAGAGATTCATCAAATGAGAAGACAAAATTAACTAAAATAAAATTTACCTGATGATAAAGTGAGTATTGTTGGCACTCCTTTCATTGATCTGTTGATTGTGTTTGGTTCAGCATACAAGGATCCATATAACACAACAAATAAAAGGGTTTTCAGGGGTGATGTGCATCCATGGCTCCACAACACTAATCCAAACATGCAGGTAGTTCAATACTTGATATATATGTCAAATTGTTTGTTTTCCTTATTGAATATTGTACCTTTGATTTATATTCAGTTGATTTCAACACATAACCATATCTTCCTTTTGATCTCTAGTTTTCATCCTATAAAAACTGTCTACAGTTCATGTTATACTAAAGAACCATGAGCTTTTGAAGTCCTTGTAATTCATCCATTAAAATTGAACAGAGAAAAGAGGTTTTGCTGGGGAAAGGTTCTGCTAAATTACAACAGAAAACGAAAAAGGAAGACCCCTTTTCCCCTCATAACCTTTTGGTATTTAAATTTTAACAAAAGTAAGAGATTAATCATATATGTGGTTGTGTTGAAATTGAGCATAATGATATGATACAATGTAGTGACGACAAAACCAAAAAACATCACGTGTATGTCTTCAAACAATGTAGTCACAACAATTACGTAACCTTAGAATCACGGGGAAAAAAACATAATCTGTCAAAAGCTGCTTTTCTCATCTTTCTTTAAGAAAAATTACCCTCTTTTCTCTTTACACTTTTTGAATATATACAAACATATACTATTATTAGTACTAATACATTATGGTAGAAATACTTGCATGAATAAATGTTGTTGCATGAATAAATGTTGTGATGACCGATGATTGTTGTTACTTAAGGTAGCTGCATAACTGAAAATATCAAATTGCATAGTAATATCTAATATGAAAGCTTTATAAAAAAAAGTGATTAATGTTTGAGAAACAATATTTGTAAGTATGAAAATATGCTGAATTTATAATAACTCTTGGTCTACAAGAGAACTAGATTGATCTCTTAACATTTTCTTTTTCTTATCATTTCACTAATTTATCACATCTTTTTAGTTTCTCTCACTTTTCTTTCAATTTCTCACTTTTTCTCCTACTCATGCATCCCATTTTGAGATATAAGTTCATCATCACCCCATATTTTTAGCAATAGTTTCTCATCCAAAAACCAACCATGCTAAACATGATGTAATTTGATTAAGATCTCAAACCACAAAAGATAACACAAAACAAGAGACTTATCTCGTTATATATGAAAAACTCATGTCAAAACAAGTCGCATAAAGTTTCTCACCCACTAACACTTCATTCATTGAATTTAGACTTTCTTCACTGTTGAATGTGCTTTCATTCATTTGTTTCACACTATGCAATGACAAATCCAAACACCATGGTAATTAGAATAAGCATTTACGCACCAAATTATGTCTTTATTTTTTAGTGATTATAGTTATATTTATAGATAGATATACATAACTTTTTTAATTAGACAATTTTATTTTTTAATAAATAAAAACAGTTTTTATTTAATAAAATAAGTAATTAAACAACTTTTCTCTATTTTAAATAACTAAATAACTTTCTATTTAAAAATTACTATCAAATACATTTTAATGCCATTATTACAAAAAATAAATATATATATACACACACGTGTGTGTTTTAAAACTGTATTATTTTAATGTAATAAAAAGATACACATATTAGCAATAACATGTATTTTTGCTAGTTATTAATAAACATAATACTAATTTCGATAATTGTATTAGGTGAATACATTATTTTTAGAATTTTATCCTTATTGTTTTTAAAAAAAGTTTCTTTTATGATATTGTGATATCTATTTTTATTTTTGTATATTTTTAAAATTTATACAAGAAATAATGAAAATAATTGCATTATTTTTTTTTGTATAAATATTTTATATGAGAAGTGTATAATTAAATAAATTCTCAATTCGGCTCTGTACATAAAATCTTTGTTAAATTGATCTTTACACCTGTAAAATGTTACTTATTTAGTATGTATTACTTTGGTTGTTACACATTTAATGTAAAGTAGTTTTAATTTATCATAGCACATTCTTAATTTGCTCTCCTTAATTTGATCATTGCAAATAAATAACCAAATTAAAAACATGATACATGTATAATGAACAAATTAAGAATATATCACATGCATATAATCAAATTAAAAAATCTTGAGGTGTAAGGATGATAAGAAATAGATTAATAATTTTTTAATTGTGCATATAAATTAATTTAGTAAATATTTATGTTAGAGATCAGACGTTGATTAGAGATAATGTCATCTCTCATATATATAATGTTGAGTTAGATTTAAGTTTACTTTTTTATTATGATATTAATGTAATTTAAAATTTATCCTAATTAGAGTTTATTAGTCTTATCATATTATTTGTTAATTACAGATTTTACATTGACTAAAAATAAAATTAATTAATAATATATAATGAATATAAACTTAATCTTATACAAGGTTGAGTTAAATTTCAATTTTAATTTTTCATCTGTTCATGTACAAAGAGTCTCGTCAAAAAAATATGTATACGTTTTTAACTTATTTGAAAAGAGGACAAATAAAACCAAAAATAACGTTTATGGAATTAAGAGTAATGATAAAAAGAAAACACAGATAACTTTTTTCTGTTTACTTAATTAATTATATTTTAGTGCGTAAATAATTTTCTCCAGTTTGTCATATTAGTTTATTTATTCCACTTAATGCTTATACAACTTCCAAGTTCTGAATCCTTGTTTTCAGGGATTCCTCCAATACTTGAACAAATATTTAAAAAGAAGGGTAACCCATTATTTAACATCAAATAATAAAATATAAATATACCTGTTACCTTAAAAAGACATAATAACTATAAATTTTTATGTTATATTAAGAAAATATAATAAATATAACTTTTTTATGTTGAAGACAAATATAATCAAACCTGCAGGGCCACCCTATTTCCATCACTGAAAAGAACTTCAAATCAATTTATACTTTTTTTTAAAAAAGAATAACAATAATGAAGCACAAAATAAATTGGAATGATTGGTTAAATTAGTAGGGTAGAGAGAACTTCTTAAAAATTAGGGGCCCTTAGACTATAATAATGTAGACTACTATATATAAAACACTATTTTTCTATAAATTAGTTTAAAATTTTAAAAATGTTGATTTCACATTGAAGAAACTTGAATTGAAAATTTATGTTGTTTTGTTCCTTAGATTAATGTGATGAGTGCTAAAGTTTCATTTGATGAAGAGTTGAAGGTTTTCAATTTTTCATTTATGCAAAGTACAATAGTGAGAGTTAAGAGTAAGAGAGATGAGAGTGAGATCCCTTTTTCAAGTTGCATGAAAATGCACAAACCCAGTAAAAGAGAGTTCAAGTGGACACTTTTTTTACATCTAAAGAGCCTCATATAAGTACCTTTTCTCATTCATTTTGGCCTTTTATGTTTGTCCATGCTCCCTTCACCCTTTCTCCCAATTCCCATTTTTCATTTCTCTCTCTTCTACTCCCACACATACTATCACTTATTGGCTAGGTTTAATTATGATAAACTATTATCACAAACATATCTAATTTACATCATTACAAATTGTTCTAAATGTCTTTTTTTAAATGAAAATCTTTCAGGTTATACATCATTATGCAACTTGACGTTTCAGTTAGACTGACACCTCATATGTTAATAAAAACGATACATAAGTAGACTATACTTATTCATAAAAGAATTCTAAGAACAAACTAGATAAAACATGAATAAATCTTAAATTAGTCAACTTATCAGCATACACATTCTCTTCACGAAAAATATGAATAATCTTAAACCTGATTTTTCCACATTAATTAAAAAAAATATTCTATCAATTACTAAACATTCTAAATGGTTTATTTACATAATTATAAAACTCATTTACATTATTAGCATACTTGAATGATATTGTATTCATCATTGCAGAGAAATAACACAAAATGTGTCATTATTACTATACATGGAATTTCCTTCCAATTTCAACAATCTATATTTGGTGTCTTCTATCAAAAAGCCTCCAAAAGCTACCACTATAACTATTTATTCTCTAAAAAATATATTTCCCTTCTATCTTAATTTAAGAATGTCTGAAATCCATAGAGCAGAGGAATCTAAGGATTTCAGCAGAGTTGTTTTTTTGGACCAATGGTTGAAAGGGTTTGAACAGACCAAAGAAAGAGGGAGTGGGAGAGAGGTTCTCAATAATAGAACCAAAGTTCTTAAACATCATATAATTTGTATTAATTTAATGCTTTTGTTATTTTTACCTAAGAAAAAAGGTACATATAAGGTGTCATAGTTTTGATAGAAGGAGTACTTGTAGACTAAAAGTATTGAAAATCTTTTCCACACACACACCATAGAGAACAGTTTCTGTTGTCTGCCTTTAAATAGAGCAAGTTTCTCTAAGCCCGCCAAGTTAGGAATCAGAGATAGTCCTTCCCTTCTGCTCTTTCTTTCTTTTCTTCTCTTTTTTCTCTCTCTTTCTTCTTCTTCTTCTTCTTCTTCTTCTTCTTCTTATATCATCTCTGTGTGATCAATGCCACAATGTTGCTGAAACATTCTCACCCTCTTGCCTTCACTTGCCATGGAAAGTCACACTCATAAGAGGGGTGAAGATATGGGTGCTGGTGGTGTTATGAGTTGTAGAAGGTTGCTTCTTGGAGCCTTGGTATCTTTAGGAGTCATCTGGTTTGTGTTCCTTGCTATCTCAGAGAACCGTCACACAAAAAGAACAGTGCTAGTTCCAATGAATGTTATCTCCAAGCATTTGAAGTTGGTCAGCATGCAGAGGCATGCCTTGCATTCAAATTCTAGACTCTTCATAGTGAGCAAGAGAAGAGTGCCAAATGGACCTGATCCAATACACAACAGGTACACACATTTGTGATCTGTGAAATGCTTTATGATGATGCTTTTCTTCATCTAATTTGCATGGCTCACCACATTAAAATAAAGAAAAGAAATTGTGGGGTGTTAAGTGTTTTGGTAATAGAGTCTAGAATGCAAGTAAATCACAGTAACAGTGTGTTTGATTTTACATTTTTCTCAAGAACCTACATGGTTAATTGTTTGCATTTATCTTAGTTATTTGATGTGAGATTGAAGCAACACGTGCATGCTTAATGCATCTCCAAACACATGTTTGGAAAAAGATGAAACGTGTGTTCAGAGATACATTAATTCATGTCAAATTATGAAAATGAAAGCAGAGACAACAAATAGTTACTCTTGGTTGGACTCATGTAACATGAAACCAAACACATTGCATGAACATGAGATAGAAAGACAAACCTTGAAATTTGGTTGTCACATGTTGAAAGGAGGTTAAATCAAGAACATAGACAATGTTGAAGTTGATTCAATTCATTAGGCATAGCACTTAGCAAAAGGGGACTCATACTTGATAATTTTTCACTCTTTATCAAAAGCTCCTTTAACTAACAATCTTTCTCTTATTTTCATGAGAAACCAAAAAAAGACATCGGGTGAAGAACTGTACCACTTTAGTTATTGGGGGAAAAAAGAATTCGGTGGCTCCTTTTCCTTTCTATGGAAAGCTTGATTAATTTATTGGAGGATCATGAACTACTTTTAACCTCATTTTGAATTTAACAATCCAATTCATGTCTTATTTGAAAGTGGAATTTTTTTTGCTTCCTATTGATGATGTTATTGTTAATTGTTTTGAGGACCCATTATGATGATCATCACACTATTGCACTGTGCACTGCATAATTCTGCCGTACCATGGAATTTCATGTCATTTCATTTCTATTCACATCGTTTGGCTCACCTCTTTGTCTGTAATTATTGTGTATGGATGAATTATTCAGAAGAGCAGTGAAAACCAGACAGCCACCAACACAAGCCTGAGCATTGCATTGTGAAGTTCCACACCAAGTTTCAGGACAAATCATAGAAGATTTTTTGCTATTCTCTTGTGGAAGAAGAATTCAGAGTGTGTTCTATAACATAAGTCTTTACTTGTTACATAGTATGATTGCAAGTGCTTTTAGAGGTTATAAGTGCGATCCTCATTTTTTTTTCTTCTCTTTGAAATGTACCCTTTTGATGGTGTTGTAAATCAAGGCCTTAGGAAATGAAGTAACCAAATTTTGGATGCAATCCAATTATGTTCTTGAATTCTCAAAGTGAAAAAAAAAATGTGCTATCTATGCCTACATCTGAATTAGTGAAATAGTGGATGTTTTTCTCATCATTCTTATCCAAAAAATTACACGTGAGAACCTCGAGAAAGACTACCCTTTTGAAGGCTACACAGCATACTATTTACTTTTCCTTCTTGTTTATGAAAAAAAAAAGTTTTTCACTACTCAAATCGAGAGTGAGGGAGAGAGGTTTATCTGGGTTTATGGATATATAGGAATATGTTGTGGAGGAAAAAACAAAGACAAAGCATTCCAATTTTTGGATTATTTGGAGCATTACACAAGAAGAAAGGCCAAGTCTCCATGCATCATATTATTAGCCTTTAATTGTTTAAGTAATCTTTGGGAATTCCTTTTATGGTGGCACCCTCTTTCAAGTGCCTTGTGTTCAACAAAGCACTTTCCTTCATTTAAAGTTCATACATATAAACAATTCCTTTTCATTCTTCTCTTTCCTTGATCAATGCATCAAAATAAACATGGCTTCTCTTTGCCCTGCCATGTGGACCTCTAGTGATGCCACTCAGTTACTATGTAAGATGACAGAAAAGAAAACACACACACACACACACATATATATATATATATATATATATATAACTGGTAGCTCAACTGTAGGGTGTCAAATAGAGAGTCTAGAATAGCCTCAAATATAGGAAGGTTCCTACTACAGGATTTTTCTAGTGCCTGCTTTTGTTGGTGAAACTACACATCTTTTTTGAAATGTTGGAGAAATGGATTTTGTAGTTTTTTCATTAATATTACTATTATAGATAGATTATGGAGTAATGGAGTGAGGGAAATTCAGGTATGGCACTAAAGCCAAATCAGCAAAGGAGCAATCCCTGGCTGCTGCTTTTTCTTTATCTTTGCTTTTTCTTTCTGGTCTGATTTTCTATAGATTCGAGAAGGATGTGACTTGGTCCAAAGTAACTGAGATTCAAATTATGAATCTGCTTCATTTTTCTTCCTCCATTGCATGGGAGACAGATTCTCACCCCTGCCAGTTTTTGTTTCTCTTTTCTGAATATATTGGCAGATGCAAAACCAGATGAGTCTGCTCAAATGGATCACACTGTGTCCTACATGTCTTTCTTTACAATTATCAACACCATGTGGATCCTTAAGGAGGGTCCCACTTCCTCCCTTCTCTAAATTCTACTTCCTAATGTAGGTAATTCTCCCACTACCTACACCCAACATTGCACTTAACATCACCATGGTATAGTTACCATGTAATTCTGCCTCTTGAAAATATGCAATGGCAGATTCTATTTTCAAGATTGTATGAATGAAATAGTATTAACTTTTAAATGGGTGTTCATTTTGAGTATTTTCTGATTTCACTTCCAAAGAAAATTAAAAAAAAAAAGAATGAAGGAAGTGTGCTAGATAGAAAAATAGAAAGTGTTATTGTGTGAGGGGTTGAGAAAATAGTATCATCAGTTAAGCTATTGAATCTCCTCTTTCGATTGTCGTCTTTTTTTCTTCATACGTTCAGTTCTCGATTGGGAGGACATCTCTGAAAGATTATCTGACATTTAAGTAAGTGTTTATTCGGGTGCAATAAATATTGTAATAATAACAGTTTTATTTTGGTTGTAGTGTCTATTTACAGTATTTAATGGACTCTTTCACTCTTGTACCTTGATTAAGACGTGTATCACAATTAGCATTCACATTACTTAACTTAATTACAATTTAACTACCATTAATTAATTAGATGACACATTAAGATTACATTTTGTTTTTTCCTTTTCTTATGTGTTTATCCTATAAGCCATCATAATTAGTCTTTTTATCAGTACTATTAGATCCTCACATTAGTATCATGAAAATATTCTGTGATTCTCACTGTATGGATACTGGGTTGAGAATAATAATAACAATAATAATAATAATCTTTGATTAAAACTGAATGAGGGGACCCTTGAATTGTTTGTTTATTTGAAGTGAAATTTCCACATTCCTCCCACAAAATACGCAACATAAGGTTCAAAGTCATATATTTAATCATCTTATTTAAGACATTGCTTTGCTTGATTGCAATGATCCACATAAGGTGCCATCACCCTTTACTTTTCCAAGCTATGAACATTGACCCAATAATTTTCATTTTCTTAATTGCAGAATTTAGAGAAAGAAAATTCTTCCACACCAACTATGTCTTTTGACCACCCACAAAAGTGATGGCTTAGACCACAAAAGTGTCTTACCATTTATATTTTATTTTTTTCACATAAATATAAATTTAAGAACAAAAAAAGTGAACCAAATTGCTAGTGTTAAACTAGCAAAATTGACTGTATCAGACTAAAAAGACCAATAATCTATGAAAAATTTGGATTAGATTGGATTACACTTCTCACATGAAAGACACTATTCTCTTGATTGCAGAATGTTTTTCCAAAAATGTTTAAGGGTTTATTTCCACAAACTATTTTATAAGATTTTTTAGAAGAAAAAAAAATACTCTATAAGCCAAAATTAATTTACGTACAAATTAAATTACATTATAGAAATTCTTTAATATATTCTCCATTAAAGATTTTAATTTATTAATCTATACTCAACCCAAATTTCTTTGATGTTATCAGGGAAAAAGATTACGTGTCTACAAAAGTGGTTGTTGGCTTGTTTTATCCTATTTTATATATTTTCAAATCAATAATTACTCATTTAATATAATATTTAAAACACTTAACTAGACATTATAAGTTATTAATATAAAATTCATTTATATTTTTTAATAATTATTTAAATTCAAGAAAATCTATAAATAAATTATAACGTAAAAAAAGTGTTTTGACAAAGCGTTACAGAGAAATTCTTTCTATAAATTTATGTTGTACTGATCCCACATTTAAAATATCCGTGAAGCAAAATAAATGAACAATCCAATTATCACACATTCCAACACAAGCTACTAATGGATAATAGAAAACAGATAAAAGAGTTTAATTAAGTGATTATATTATAAAATTCACTGCAAATAATAAATAATTTTCATAACCTCAAATAAGATCCATATAAGATGAACTCTTCTATACAGAAACTGATGCTTCAAACTTTGCAATGAATTAGATGTTACAGAGAAGAAGAACATGTCCAAGTTGTTGGTGTCTTGAGGACAACAAGTGTATATATTTTGAGGTTTGTTTGAAATCCGAGGTGTGTTCCAAACATGTTGGACGTGATTAGAGAGATTGCATTTGGACACAACAAACAGTGAAACAAATAGGTCTCATAAAATCTATCCTACCAGAAAGTTTATTATATCATACAATACAACTATACCTGATTCATTAGGAAATGCTGAAACCATAAACATTAGCACCATCTCAGAAATCTCCACTATCATATAGCAATTCAATGAGAACAATCTCATCATCATCAAGAACTACTATGCTGCCTCGTTTTCTGGCTTACCAAAGATCAAGGGAAAGTCATCATCATGTTCAAAGAAACTCTGGTCTTTTGATAACCCCTTTAAGGAATGATAAACCTGGTACATAGACCACCTATCCTTGGGGCGAGAAACCACACAATTCAAAGCAATTTTCAGAAACTGAAGAATCTCCTCATCATGCCCTCTTCCACTCATGGCTTTATCAATGCAATCCTTCATCCTTCCCAAACTAGAATGCATGTTCACCCAATCCACCAAGCTACCCTTGAAATCTTCCTCTCCATTGCTCACATAAAGTGGTTTTTGGCCTGTCACCAACTCCAAAAGCAAAACACCAAAACCATACACATCCCCTTTCAATGAAGCAACCAAAGTGCTTGGATACTCCGGGGCGATGTAACCAATCTCCCCCAAATCTCCATTCACAAAACTACCATTTGAGTCTGAAGCCATGAGCCTTGCTAGCCCAAAGTCCATCAACCGAGCATCAAACTCCTCATCAACAAGAATGACATTGGAGCAAATGTTCTGCTGTATGATGGGAGGATGGCAGCCATGGTGCAGCCATGCAAGCCCCCTTGCTGCGCCTAATCCAATCCTGAACCTCATCATCCAATCCAGCACCCCACCATTCTTGTGCAACAAGGAATACAAAGTTCCATTGGACATGTGCTTGTAAACCAGCAACTTCTCCTCCTCCACCACACAGTACCCCAACAGAGGAGCCAGATTCGGGTGCCTAACCTGCCCCAACCGGTTCATCTCCATCCCAAACTGCTTCTCCCCAATCCTACAAGCATTCAGCCTCTTCACTGCTAGCGTGGAACCATCTGGGAGATCAGCCTTGTACGTTGTCCCGGTTCTTGTTGCAAAAAGAACATTCTCCCCACTGAAATTGTTTGTAGCAGCCATCAAATCCCCCAACTTCACCTTCACAATAGGCTTCTGAAAGAGACTAACTTGCACAAGCTTATACCCTCTTAGCCTCAAAGCCCAATCACCAGCAGCACCCACGGTGGAACCAACCCCATACCCCTTCTTCTTCCTCTTCCCACTCAAATGGTACCACCACCACAGGCCAAAAGCCAGCAACAACGAAGCAGCAGCACCAAACACCCCAGCAGCAATAATAATAGCAAGATTCTTCTTACTCATCCCACCACACTTGGATCCAAGAGGACCCCCACATAACCCACTATTCCCCTCAAAGCCCTCCCTTTCAAACCCATGGAAAAACTCAGGAATTGTCCCACTAAGCCTATTATTGGCCACAGAAAACTTCTTGAGCCTACTCAAACTCCCCAACTCAAAGGGGATTGACCCAGAAAGCTGATTATCTGACAACATCAACTCATTCAAATATGAACAATTCGCAAGTGTGGGAGGAATAGACCCAGAGAGTTGATTACCAGACAAATCTAGAGAAACCAAAAACGGCATCCAAGTACAGATCTCGTGTGGGATCTCGGAGGAGAAAGTGTTTGAAGCAAGATTCAACCTCTGAAGGCTCTTCCCACAGTACTTCATAGCCTCGGGGATCCGACCCGAAAGTTTGAAATCTTGGAAGTCCAAACTCAAGACCCGGTTCTCCCTTTGGTTCCAGCAAGTCACACCCACGAAGTCGCAGATGAAACCCACGGTGGTGTTCTCGAACCGCCACAGGTCGAGGTGGCCCTGCGGATCCGACAGAGCTTCTTTGATGCCACGGAGACATTTAACGTCGTCCTCCTCGACCTGCGAAGAGCCGAGGAACACGTGAAACCCCAACAGGGTCAGAATAAGGAAGGAAGAGGAAAACGTGTTCCTGCGATCCATGGAGGGGAAACGAGGTTGTGGGGTGGGGGAAAGGTTTGATTTTTATGGTGGGGTTTTGGTCTAACGCTGTTGGGCTGGTGCCATTGACTTGTGGGGTGTGAGAAAATGCAGAGAAGATAAAAAAAGTGCAGAGGGAGTTAAAAGGGTGGAAGAAGGTTAAAAGGGCAATTGTTGTTGTTGTTTTGGAGCTCTGTATGCATACAACAGTGATGATTTGGTTAAGGAAAACACCTTCTTTGACTGCAGTTGCTGATTGGGAGAGCTTCTTTGACTCTGCTTTTCTTCCATTTGAAATGGATTCATACACAAATTTATTTACAAAAGTATGAATACAATTTGATACAAACAACACATTTTATTATGGTTTTTATATTTACATTTTTCTTTTTGTTGCATTAAGTTATGTTCTTGTTAAGATAATTAGTGTTTTTATTTGTCTTTTTCAATAGTAAACAAAACAAGTTGCTTTAGTGATTGTAACTTCACTGCATGCCTTTTTTAAGGTAATTTTGTTTGATGCACAGTTAGTTATTAAATGTAAACATATATCTTAATAAGGTAACAAGGATTTAAACATTTCTTAATGCAGTTTCTTGTGCTAGATTTGTGTTTAATGTGATTTAATATTATTTTATGTCAAAGTTCTTACTTCTGAAGTTTTCATTAAATAAATATCTTGTTAGATAAGTTTATCTTAGTGCAATTGTTCTTTCTAAGACATGTTATGTGTGAATTTTGTCTTGTGTTGGGTTTATGTTCAACATGGATTAAGATGGTAAATGACACATTATCTCTTTTTGAGTTTTCATCAAATCAAAGTCTTGTAAGATCTTAATATTTGTTTATTTTTTAGCTTAATTTTTTTTGTCTCATGTTAAATTTACTTTGAATGTGATTTAACAATAGTATAAAAATGTTTTTAGAAAATGTGATATGAATTACCACCCAATCTTGAGGGAAATAGAACATGGTTGCAATAAGATTATATCAGAGAAAACAATCCATATATTAATGTGTAAATTTATTTGTAATTAAATAGTTTCATACAATTGTTTAAACACAAATTATGACGTATAATAAGTTTGCAAAATTCTTACTTATCTTAAATTTTATATTAACCATAATTTTGGTTAAATGATAATATAAAACTTTTTATAAGGTTCATTAACTTTTAATATTATTCAAATTAGACTGATCATTGATGGAGTGGACTAGTTTGTTGATTTGATTTCTTTATTATTTAGTTTTTATAACTGATAAAATCATAAATTGTAAAATTAATATTACATGTACCACTAATTTCTTTTTTAAAGTGAATATTTTTCATTCAATTTTGTTTTAAACGTCTAACATTTAATTTTGACTAAAATTTAAGATATATCTTATTTGCATTATTCTATTTTCTATTTTTCCATTTTTATAGTACAAAATTATAACATTTAAATATTTATAATATAATTTTTTTCAGATGCAATATATTAAAATTATATCATTTATATATTTTTTATTATTTTTTGTAATGATATAAGACTTAGAAAATAAGAATTAATTTAACTGTGTGTATAAAAGGAGAGAGGAATTAACTTGTTAAATAATGTTTTTATTTTTAATGTATTTTAATATTCAGATTTTTTTTTAAATTCCCATGAATAAATTATAGTCTAACATTAAATAGACCTAACCTAGGCGAATTCAAAAGTGTGTTGGCCTATAATGTATTGGACAGACACCATTTAATAGCAATAGTTCCACACCCAGCTAACATGCATTAATATGAATGTGAGCAAAACTATGTATTTATTACTTATATTTATATAAATAAATTATTCAAAATAATCACTACAACATATAAAACTTGGAAAACAAAATGTTCCTTGTGAATTTGGTGTCACACTTTTTAATATATTACATTTAAATAAATAAAAAATCTAAAACATAAATATTTGAACAATTTTTCAACAGGTTTTTTAATATTTTTTTTATCTTTTAACATTATCAACTCTTTATTAAAATACAATTACAACTAATCCAAATATAATACAAATAATACACTACTGAATTGAAATCAAATAAGTGAAATTAATGAAATATATAAAATAACTAACGATCCTAACATTTAATCCAAAACACCTATATACCTCTTTTAATCAAATTAACATTATTTACAAGATTGATTAGTATTGACATTCTAAAATTATCAACAAGTAGTTTCTTAAAGTTTCTTTCAATTTTTTTTATTTTTATTTTTGCTAGTTATTATCAAATACATCTCTAATAACCTAAAATATTAATATTAATATGTTTAAAGTAATTCGATGCTTACACCATATCACATTGTTTTACTCTTAGAAACTGTACTGGAATGACCGACCGGGACTGTTAACCTAGTCAATCCACGCAATTAGATCCCACCTTAAGCTATGAGGTCGACCACGTGGCATATGTGACCGACCGACATAAGATGCTCAAGTCAAAAGTTGACCCGATTAGCAAAGGCTAACACATGGTTAGGGAACGACCTAATCCAACCCTAATCGCTAAGCAACCCCCTAATCCGGCCCAACAGCAAGGGTCCATCAAGGTAATATAAATATCACGCATTCCAAGGAAAGAGGTAAGTGATTATCTACAGTATTCTGACAACCTAATATTGTATCCCACTGACTTGAGCGTTTGAGTGTCATCAGCAGGTACCCCACCCCTCTGAGGAGCCGTTCGGCGAGGAAGCTTGAAGGAGTGCCAAACACGCGAGGATCGGCCGTACATCATTCGAAGTTAATAGTTCTCCTTGTCCCCAATCTAGTTCGAGAACAGAAACTAAATAATTGGTAGTTAAAACATTGGTAGCTAATTAGATACTAATTTAGAAACTATTTAACAATAATAGAAACTAATTTATAAACCAATTTTTTTTCTTTCTAAATAGTCTCTAATTTAGTTACTATTGCAACTAATTATTTTGGTCTCTAAAAATTGATTTTTATTTCATGATTTTCTTGTAATGAGTCAATTCACTTAAATCACTTAGGTATAATTTAACAATTATACTAACATATTATAGCTTTTTTACCAAGTGTACCAATTTATCGCAAGTAGTACCTTAATAGAAATTCAAGTATAAAAAATGGAGAGTTGTTATATAATTATTTCATAAGAAAAAACTAATTATAAGCTTTTTGAATAAGAGAGAAAAAAAAAGAAGCCAATGCTTCATAAAATAAAATAAAAGAACCAAATAATTTTTTTCGTATTTTTTGGATAAAAGATAAAAGAGTAATCAAATGACTGAAATTAAGAATAGCAAGAAAAAGATAAATAATTGTAAAGAGATAAAAGATCTCTCTAAAACTGATTTAATTATCTCTTCCATAATTAACTCTTTCACACTTCAACAATTTTACTATGCAATTAATTCAATGATTCACGAGATTAATTTTAACTTGATTTATCGATAAGAAAATACCTTGATTATTTAAGGAGATCAAGTTGATTGTATAATTAATATTAATGATAAGAAAATATTCTTGTTATGTGTTTGCCTATGATGATTTAATTACATTAAGAGATTATCAATAATGATTAATCAATAAAATCCACATTATTCAAAATTTACAATTAAAAAACTCAATTCCAAGTTCAATAACAACACAGTTAAAAATTAAATCATAAGTGTATATCTTATAATTTAACTCTTCATTCCCACAATTACCAATTTTTTCTAAAACTAGTAATTCAACATAATTTCCATTAACTTGAAAAAAGTTAAAAAAAAATTAAACATATCACTACATATTTATATTAGAAAAAATTCAGCATTTTGACTTATATCTCACATGCCACATACATGCATGCAGCAAAAAAACAAGAACTAAAAAAAAATACCTAAAACTAAAGTTATATCGAGTCAAATTGTTTTATACTCTATTATCTTTTAATATGTACGTTTTGATTGAAAAAAAAAATAGAAAATGAAGTAAAAAATTTAGAAAAGAAATAGAAATTTTGGATTTCATAAAGATTAAATGTTTTAAATAAATGAAAAATAATTTTATTTTATATTATACGTAACATTTATATTTTTTAAATAATCAATTTTTTTCCATTTATACTTAATTAGGTCTCTCTCTCTCTCTCTCTCTCTCTCTCTCTCTCTCTATATATATATATATATATATATATATATATATATATATATATATATATTTTTTTTTTTTTTTATTTTTTTTTTTTTTGTGTGTGTGAGAGTTTTTAAAAATATACTTTTTTTTATTTTT